>Ga0209902_101361_pt1 | contig 12375 bp, 9 predicted proteins | sample FECB27metaG_FD_188304 | JGI IMG/M metagenome (GOLD analysis project Ga0209902, IMG submission 188304) | Cyanobacterial communities from the Joint Genome Institute, California, USA - FECB-27 (SPAdes) (version 2) | ecosystem: Environmental > Aquatic > Thermal springs > Hot (42-90C) > Microbial mats ...
CGGCTCGGGCCTGCAGGCCATCGTCTCGGCGGCGCAGGCGATCGCGCTGGGCGACTGCGACATCGCGATCGGCGGCGGCTCCGAATCGATGAGCCGCGGCCCGTACTTCGACACCGCCGCGCGCTACGGCGCGCGCATGGGCGACGTGCAACTGGTCGACTACATGCTCGGCATCCTCCACGACCCGTGGGAGAAGATCCACATGGGCATCACGGCCGAAAACGTGGCCGCGCGCTACGGCATCACGCGCGAGCAGCAGGACGCGCTGGCCGTGGCCAGCCAGCAGCGTGCCGCGGCCGCCATCGCGGCGGGCCGCTTCAAGGAGCAGATCGTTGCGGTCGAGGTCAAGACGCGCAAGGGCGTGGTGCTGTTCGATACCGACGAGCACGTGCGCGCCGACACCACGCTGGAGACGCTCGCCAAGATGAAGCCGGCCTTCAAGAAGGATGGCCTGGTCACGGCCGGCAATGCCTCGGGCATCAACGACGGCGCCGCCGCGCTGGTGCTGGCCGAGGGCGCGCGCGCCAAGGCCGAGGGCCTGAAGCCGCTGGCGCGCCTCGTGGGCTATGCGCATGCGGGCGTCGAGCCGGCCTACATGGGCATCGGCCCGGTGCCGGCCACGCGCAAGGTGCTCGAGCGCACCGGCCTCAAGGTCAGCGACTTCGACGTGATCGAGTCGAACGAGGCCTTCGCGGCCCAGGCCTGCGCGGTGATCCAGGAGCTGGGCTTCGACCCGGCCAAGGTCAATCCCAACGGCTCGGGCATCTCGCTGGGCCACCCGGTGGGCGCCACGGGCGCGATCATCGCGGTGAAAGCGATCGCCGAGCTGCACCGCGTGCAGGGCCGCTATGCGCTGGTCACGATGTGCATCGGCGGCGGGCAGGGCATCGCCGCGGTGTTCGAGCGCGTCTGATCCGGCGCGAGCAACGGAACCGGGTGTGTGGCGGCATCCTCCACAAGGAGGATGGCCCGAAGCGACACCCCCGCTAATCTTCTGCCTGCCCGGAGAGGAGGAGCGAGTGATCGAGGAGAGGACTCCGGGTGTGTGCAGCGCGTCGGGCGGGGTGGTCTGCCCGACGCGACATGCCTCCTTCCAGACCGCTCTCCCCACGCTCCCCCCAGCTTCCCGCTTCGCCGCACCGCGCACAATGCAGCCCGTGCAGCGCCATCCCCCCATCCTCGTCGACGAATCCGAGATCGATTTCAGCGCGATCCGTGCCCAGGGCGCGGGCGGGCAGAACGTCAACAAGGTCTCGAGCGCGGTCCACCTGCGCTACGACATCCGCGCGAGTTCGCTGCCCGAGGACCTGAAGGAACGGCTGCTCGCGCTGCGCGACAGCCGCATCACGCAGGAGGGCGTGCTGGTGCTCAAGGCCCAGCAGCACCGCAGCCAGGAGATGAACCGCGCCGATGCCATCGCGCGCCTGCAGGCCGTGGTCGACAGCGTGGCGACGGTGCCGCGCACGCGGCGCGCCACCAAGCCCACTTACGGTTCGAAGCAGCGCCGGCTCGAGGGCAAGAGCCAGCGCTCGCAGGTCAAGAGCCTGCGCGGACCGGTCCGGGGGGACTAAGCGGCGCGGTGCCGCCGCGCAGCCGCCGGATCTGCAGGCTCAGGCCCACCGCATAGAGCACCAGCAGCACGCCGGTGATCGCCTTGAGTTCGGGCGCATCGGGGCTCGCCAGCAGCGGCGCGCCGAGCGGCAGCCGCGTCAGCGTTTCGGTGAAGGTCGGAATCCAGTGGAACATGAAGGTGGCCGAGTAGGCCGCCAACTCGGCATGGCGCGCGAAGCGCCCGAAGAGCCGGCCGCGCCCGGCCTGGAAGCCAATGGCCAGCGCCAGCAGGGTCACGATGCCCAGCACGTGCGGCCGGCCGAAGCCGCCATGCTGGAAGATGCCGAAGCCCGTGAGGCAGGTCAGCACCGTGGTCCAGACGTAGAGCCGGCCGAGGCCGGTGCGCCAGGAGATCTCCTTGTAGCGGACCAGGGCCAGTGCCCCCGCTGCCAACGCCACCAGGCTGATCGCCGTATGGACGATCCCCAACGAAGTCAACCCCAGCCAGACCGTTGCCGCCATGTGCTGCTCCTCATGTTTCGTGGTGCGCGCGATTCTGTCGTGTTCGGCCGCTTTTGGGGAGGGGCCGGTTAAGTCCCGCTTAAACCTGCGGTCACGCGGCGCTTGCACAATCCTGTCGATGAGTTTCTTGACGAAGCGTTTCGCTCCCGTGCGCGCCGCGGCCCTCTCGCTGGCGCTGGCCGCGGGGCTGCTGGCCGGATGCGGACCCGAGCGCGCGGCCCCGGCCAGCGCGGCGGCCGGCGTGGCGCCCGAGCTCAAGTGGGAGGAACTGATCCCCAAGAGCTGGGACCCGACCCAGCGCTACCGCAACATCAGCCTCGAATCGCTGCGCGACAACGACCCGCGCGCGATCCAGATGCTCGACGAGATGCGCGCGGTCTGGGACAACGCGCCGGTGAACGTGGCGCTCGACGGCGTCGACGGCCGCCTGACCGGCTTCGTGGTGCCGCTGGACGCCTCGCCCGATGGCATCCGCGAGTTCCTGCTGGTGCCGTACTTCGGCGCCTGCATCCACACGCCGCCGCCGCCGGCCAACCAGATCGTGCGCGTGATCGCCCACGAGACGGTGAAGGGCCTGCATGCGATGGACACGGTGCACGTGCGCGGCACCCTGCGCGCGGCGCGCTACGCCTCGGCCGACATGGGCGTGAGCGGCTACGAGATCCGCTCGGCGGCGGTCGAGCCCTTCGTCGCCAAGGCGCAGTAGGCGCAACAGGCGCGCGGCGCGGCTCAGTCCGCGAGCCGCTCGGCCAGGAAATCCAGAAACGAGGTGATGCGCGCCGACAGCTGCGTGTTGCGGTAGTAGACCGCGTTGACCGGCTGGCGCACGTCGACCGTGTCCCTGGCCAGCACCTGCACCAGCGCGCCGCTCGCGCGGTCGGCCGCGGTCATGAAGTCCGACAGGCACACCATGCCCACGCCGGCCAGCGCGAGCTGGCGCAGGGTCTCGCCGCTCGAGGCCGCGAGGCTGGGCACGATCTGCCATTCGTCGCCATGCGGGCCGCGCAGCGGCCAGCGGTTGAGCGACTCGGGCTGGGTGAAGCCCAGCAGCGCGTGCGTGGCGAGCTCCTCCACCTTGCGCGGCCGGCCATGGGCCTCGAGGTAGGCCGGGCTCGCGAGCACGCGCAGCCGGTGCGTGCCCAGCGGGCGCGCATGCAGCGTGGAGTCGCGCAGCGGGCCGATGCGGATCGCGATGTCGGTGCGGCGCTCGAGCAGGTCGATCGGCAGGTCGTCGGTGTCGAGCTCGAGTTCGATCTGCGGATAGCGGCGGCGGAACTCGGCCACCAGCGGCACCACCGCATGCAGCATGTAGGGCGAGGCGGCATTCACGCGCAGCCGGCCCGCGGGCTGCCCGCGGCGCGACGCCATCTGTTCCTCGGCCTCGTCGATGGCGTCGAGGATGCCGCGGGTGCGCTGCAGGAAGGCCGCGCCTTCCTCGGTCAGCTCCAGCCGCCGGGTGGTGCGGCGCAGCAGCGTGGTGTCGAGCTTCTGCTCGAGCCGGCTCAGCGCGCGGCTCACGCCCGAGACCGTCTGCGACAGCTGCTCGGCCGCGGCCGTGATCGAGCCGGTGTCGACCACGGTGCGGAAGGCCAGCAGTTCCTCGATCGTGGTCTTCATGGGCGCTCGCTCAGTGCGCGGCCCGGGCCTCGGCCTCGGCCGGCAGCGGCACCTCGATGCGCGGCACCAGCGCGGCCAGCGCCTCGCCGTCGGTGCGGTAGTTGAACAGCAGCGGTCCCGGCGCCAGCAGGCCGGCGCGTTCCAGCACCTGCATCGCGGGCAGCTTGAGGCCGCTCAGGTGCAGCCGCACGCCGCGCGATTCGAGCATGCGTCGGATCGAGCCGAACACCTCGGCGCCGGTGATGTCGATGCGGTTGATCGGCTGGGCGAACAGGCACACGTCGGTGAGGTCGGGTCGGTCGGCGAGCGCCACCGTGAGCGCGCGCTCGAGCGTGGAGGCCGAGGCGAAGTCGAGCTCGGCGTCCATGCGCAGCGCATGCAGGTGCGGTGCCAGCGGCGGCAGCTTCCACAGGTGGCGGTCGCGCAGGCTGCCGTCGGGATGCAGGCCGACCTCGATGATGCGCGGATGCAGGTGGCGGTACATGTAGTTCGCCAGGCTCGCGAGCAGGCCGCCGAGCACGCCCCAGTAGATGCTGGGCGCTGTCGCGATGGTGAGCACGAAGGTGCCGATGGCGATGCCGGCCTCGAGCCGCGAGATGCGCCACAGCGCCGTGAAGCTCGAGGGCTTGACCAGCCCGAGGATGGCCGTCACCACCACCGAGGCCAGCACCGCCTGCGGCACGTGGTAGAGCAGCGGCATCAGCCACAGCAGCGCGCCGGCCACCACCACCACGCTGAACAGCGTGGCCCAGCCGGTCTGCGCGCCGGCGTAGAGCGTGATCGCCGAGCGCGAGAACGAGGAACTGGTGGGAAAGGCGCCCGTGAAGCCCGAGGCCAGCTTGGCCAGGCCCTGGCCGATCAGGTCCTGGTTCTCGTTCCACAGCGTGCCCGCGCGCGCGTTGTCGACCTTGGCACTCGAGGCGGTCTCGAGGAAGCTCACCAGCGTGATCATCAGCGCCGGCAGCACCAGCGCGCTGAAGGTGCTGGCCGGCAGCAGGCCGGGCCAGTAGAAGTCGGGCAGGCCCGAGGGCAGGCTGCCGACCACCGCGCCGCCGCGCAGCGCATAGCTGATGCCCCAGCTCAGCGCGGCCGCGCCGGCCACCAGCGCCATGGTGGTGGGAAAGCGCGGCACGAAGCGCTTGCCCAGCCACAGCACGGCGATGCCGCCGAGGCCGAAGGCGATGGCCGTGAGGTCGGGCAGCGGGCCGTCGCCGCGCAGCACCTGCGGGATGGTGCGTCCGGTGAAGCCCAGCAGCGCCGGCAGCTGCGAGATCGCGATCAGCACCGCCGCGCCCTGCGTGAAGCCGATCAGCACCGGCGAGTTCACCAGCCGCAGCATCCAGCCGAAGCCGCCCGCGCCCAGCACGATCTGGATCGCGCCCGACATCAACGTGAGCCACACCGCCATCGCCACCCATTCGGGGCTGCCGGCCACCGCCAGCGGCGCGAGCGAGGCGCCCACGAGCAGGCTGGTGAGCGCGGTCGGACCGACCGACAGCCGTTGCGAGGAACTGAACATCACGGCGATCAGCGCCGGGAACAGCGCCGCGTAGACGCCGGTGACCAGCGGCATGCCCGCGAGCGCCGCATAGGCCACGCCCTGCGGGATCACCATCAGCGCGACCGTGATGCCGGCCATCGCCTCGCCGCGCAGCAGGGCGGCGGAGGGGCGCGGCCAGCCCAGACAGGGAACCCAGCGCGCCAGGCGCTGGCGCAGGGACGGGGAAGAAGCGGAGGTGGCGGGTGGCGGCGTCATGGAAAGCGGTCTGTCGCGCACGCGGGGCGTGGGCGGACGCGGCACGAGAACGAAGGGAAGAGGAAAAATGCCGCGACCGTGCGATGTTAGTGCGCCGCACGGTGCCGGCGCAGCACGGTTTACCCCGGCATCGCCGCTGCCGGGGCCCCGGGCCTCAGAGCAGCTTGGTCGCGTTCTTCAGCACGTAGTCGCAGCCCTTTTCCTTGACCTTCGAGGTCAGCAGCTTGAAGTTGAGCGTCTGGCCGTCGCCGCCCTTGAGCAGGCCCTTGGCGCCGTTCGCGAAGCCGGTCTGCTGCTGCTTCTGGCCGGTGATCTTGGCCAGCAGCTTGTCCTTGACCGAGGCCGCGTCGCCGCCGCCCAGGTAGTTGTTCTTGATGCAGTACTGCAGCACGCCGGCCGCGTTGCCCATGGTGTTGTTGCCGATCGCGGGCATCGAGAAGCCGAGGTTCTCGGCCAGCCCGGCGGTCGCGCCGCCGCTGCTGCCACCGTTGCTGCCGGCGCTGGCCGCGCCGCCGCCCATCTGGTTCTTGAGCTGGTCGAGCAGCTTCGATTCGGCGCTGGCCGAGACGCCGGCCGCGAGCAGGGCGAGCGCGATCAGGGTGGAACGGAACTTCATGGCGACCTCCTTGGTGCGAATGGATATGCGGGCACAGCATACGCCGCCCCGGTGGCGAAAGGAGGTCGCCGCGCGGACCGGCTCAGCGCGTGCGCGCCGGGCGTTTGGGCAGCAGCGGTTCGCTCACGCCGGCGACGCCGACCAGGCCGAGCACGGTCACCAGCGAGTTCTGCGCGCCCTTCCAGCCGTCGGTCACGTCGATCCACTCGCTGAGCGCGTGGAAGCCGCCGGTCTTGCCGCCGCCGCCGATGATGATCGCGGGGATGCCCAGCGAGATCGGCACGTTGGCGTCGGTGCTGCCGCCGCGCAGCAAGGTCTTGTGGCCGAAGGCCGCGTTGGCGCGCGTGGCGGCCTCGACGATCACCGAATCCGGTGGGGTGCGGCCACCGGGCCGGTCGCCGATCAGCTTGGTGCTCACGCTCAGCGTGTTCACGTTCCAGCGCTTGTTCTCCTCGGCCACGGCTTCGTCGAGCGTGGCCAGGATCTTCTTCTCGGCCTCGAGCAGCGAGGCCATGTCGTCCGAGCGGATGTCGATCGCCATGCGCGCGTCGGGCGCGATGGTGTTGACCGAGGTGCCGCCGCCGACCGTGCCGACTGTGAAGGTGGTCTTGGGGAAGCTCGGCGTGCGCACCTCGGCGATCTTGGCGATGGCGCGGCCCATGCCGTGGATCGCGCTGGGCACCTGGCCGAAGGCGCCGAAGCTGTGGCCGCCCGGGCCCTTGAAGTTCACCTCGTAGCGATGGCTCGCGGTGCCCAGCACCAGCACGTGGCCGTCGGGCGAAGGTTCGAGGCCGACCATGCCGTCGATGTCGAGGTGGTCGCGGAAGATCGCCTTCATGCCGCGCAGGTTGCCGAGCTCTTCCTCGCCGACGTTGGCGACGAACAGCAGGTCGCCCTGCGTCTGGACCTTGTTCTCGTTGAGCGCCTTGAGCCAGGACAGCAGCACGGACAGGCCGCGCGTGTCGTCGGCGATGCCGGGCGCGTAGAGCTTGCCGTCGCGTTCCTTGACCTTCACGTCGGTGCCGGCGGGGAACACGGTGTCGAGATGGGCCGAGACCAGCAGCTTCGGACCGTGGCCCGTGCCCTTGCGCAGACCGACCACGTTGCCTTCGGCGTCGATGCGCGCATCCGACAGGCCGAGGGCCTTCATGCGCGCGAGGAAGGCCTCGGCACGCTTCTGTTCCTTGAACGGCGGCGCCTCGATCTCGGTCAGCGTTTTCAGCTCTTCCACCGTGCGCTCATGGTCCGCCTTCACCGCCTCGAGCAGCTTCTGGATCGTGGGCGCGGCCATCAGCTGCGTGTAGGCCCGGTCGACCTCGGGGCTCACCTGCGCCGGCGTGGGCGCCACCGCCGCGCTCTGCGCCTTGGCGAGCTGGACGGTGCCGAAAGCCGCCAGTGCGACGGCGAAGGTCAGCGGGGCGAGCCGGGGCGCGCGAAGCGGTCGATGCATGGGCGGGGGATCCTTTGGAAACGATGCAATGGAACGTGACGCTCCATTGTTCCGAAAGGCCCGCGCTCGCGCGTCGCGGAAAACACCCAGGAGGATGCGGGATGCGGCTCAGGCGAGTCGCACCAGCGCCGCGAGCGCGGCGGTCTCGGCGCGCAGCACGCGCGGACCCAGCGTCACGGGTGCGAAGCCGCGCGCGATGGCCTCGGCTTCCTCGGTGCCGCTCAGGCCGCCTTCGGGGCCGCTGAGCACCTGCACCGCGGCCGGGTCGCCACCGGCCTGCGCGAGCGCATCGCCGAGCGCGCGCGTGCCCTCGGCCAGGCTCAGCACGAGGCGCAGTGCAGGGCTGTTTCCGCCATCGTCCGGCGCCGCATCGAGCCAGCCGGAAAACGGCCGCACCGGATGGATCACCGGCACCCGGTTGCGCCCGCACTGCTCGCAGGCCGCGATCGCGATGGCCTCCCAGTGCGCGCGCTTCTTCTCGGCGCGCTCGCCGGCCAGCCGCAGCACGCCGTGCGCCGTGACCAGCGGCTGGATGCTCGCCACGCCGAGCTCGGTGGCCTTCTCGACCAGCCAGTCCATGCGTTCGTTGGCCGGCATGCCGACCGCCAGGTGCACGGCGCGCGTCGCTTCGCTCTCGCGCGCCGTGTGCGCACCGACGACCACGCTGACCTCGCTGCGGCCCATGCGCTCGACCGTGGCCGCGTACTCGCCGCCGCTGCCATCGAACAGCGTGATGGCATCGCCGGGCTGCAGCCGCAGCACCTGCACGTGGCGCGCGGCACCGGGCGGCAGCGCCAGCGTGGCGCCGGCATGCAGGGGAACGGAGCAGTGAAAACGCGGCATTGCTATGAGATTCGTAGCTGCATTCCCATGTTGCATGGGCGATACAGCGTCTCTTTCTTCAGATTCCGTTCAGCGCTTCTTCAGCGATCAGACCCGGCCGTAGGCGAAGCCGGTGGTCGCGGTCGTGCCCTCGACCTCGTCGATCACCCGCAGCAGCGGCGTGAGTTCGCTGTAGCGGCTGGCGGTGGCGCGGATGTAGGCGATGAAGCGCGGCGTGTCGGCGAGGTAGCGCGGCTTGCCGTCGCGCAGCGTGAGCCGCGCGAAGATGCCCGCGACCTTGAGGTGGCGCTGCAGGCCCATCCACTCGACCGCGCGGTAGAAGGCACCGAAGTCCTCGTCGACCGGCAGGCCGGCCTTGCGGGCCTTCTGCCAGTAGCGCACGGTGATGTCGAGCACGAACTCCTCGTCCCAGCTCAGGAAGGCATCGCGCATGAGGCAGGCGATGTCGTAGGTGATCGGGCCGTAGACGGCGTCCTGGAAATCGAGCACGCCCAGCGGCGTCTTCGCGCGCTCGGCGAGCGTGTCGCCCGGCGCCACCATGAGGTTGCGCGGCATGAAGTCGCGGTGCACGTAGACGCTGGCCGCGGCGAGGTTGCTGTCGACGATCAGCTTGAAGCTGCGCTCCAGCCGTTCCTTCAGCTTGCCCTCGATGGCGACGCCGCGGTGGCGGCCCAGGTACCACTCGGGGAACAGCGACAGCTCGCGCTCGAGCAGCGCCCGGTCGTAGGGCGGCAGCACGCCGGGCTTCGAGGAGAGCTGCCAGCGGATCAGCGCGTCGATCGCCTGGTCGTAGAGCGGGCGGCTGGTGTCGGGCTGCTCGGGGTCGAGCACCTCGAGCATGGTCTGGCGGCCGAGATCGTCGAGCAGCAGGAAGCCGTGGGCCTGGTCCCATTCGAGCACCCGCGGCGCATGCACGCCGGCCTCGGCCATGAGCTGCGCCACCTGGACGAAGGGCGCGCTGTTCTCCTTGTCGGGCGGCGCGTCCATCACGATGCGCGTGCCCTCGGGGCCGGCGCCGTCGACGCGAAAGTAGCGGCGGAAGCTCGCGTCGGCGGAGGCGAGCCGCACGGTGTCGGGCAACAGGCGATGCGCCGTCGCGATGCCGGCAAGCCAACCCCGGAACGCTTCGGCCCGTTGCGGATCAGTCCAGGAAATGGCCCCATGGAGGGCTGGGGCCGTGGAGGCCGGGGGCGGGGGTGCTGTCATGGATAATCGATTCTACAAACCGCCTGGCACGGCAACCTCTGCGATCGGCGCCCGATCGGACCGGTTCGCCGCCGGCTCCTGCAACCGGCCGGCCTGCCGCGCCGCCTCCCCCGACGTTTCCTTTGTCCGAACCGATGCCTACGAATCCATGCCCCGACGCCTGGCACCTTGTGCGCTCGCTGCCTTCCTCGGGAGGACGCCGGGCTCTTCTCGGAACGGATCGGCGGGAGGCCTGATGAGCCGACGAGTCGACGTGCGCCGTTCCGGCCCGCCGCTGCCGCTGGCCCTCCTGACGCTGGCGCTGCTGCACGCGCATGGCGCGTCGGCGCAGGGAACGGGCCTGGACGGCCCGCTCACGCTCAAGCGCACGCCCCAGCTCGCCGAGACCATTCCGCCGCTGCTGCGCAGCCAGCTGCCCAGCCTCGTGAGCGGCGACCGCATCTCGGGCCGGCCCGACCTCGAGACCGTGGTGGAAGGCAATGCCAGCCTGCGGCGCGGCGAAACTTCCATCACCGCCGACCGCCTCGAGTACTACCAGCCCGACGACCGCGCGCGTGCCACGGGCAACGTGCGCGTCAACCAGGCCGGCAACGTCTACGAGGGCCCCGAGCTCGAGCTCAAGCTCGAGACCTTCGAGGGCTTCTTCAACAACGTGCGCTACTCCTTCCTCGCCAATGGCGGGCACGGCGACGCGCAGCGCATCGACTTCGTCGACACCAACGTGTCGGTCGCGCGCCAGGCCACCTACACCACCTGCCGCCGCGAGGACTTCCCCGGCTGGATGCCCGCCTGGATCCTGACCGCCGCCTCGCTCACCACCGACACCGAGGAGAACGTGGGCGTCGCCAAGGACGCGCGGATGAGCTTCATGGGCATCACCACGCCGGCGCTGCCCAGCCTGAGCTTCCCGCTGTCGAACGAGCGCAAGAGCGGCCTGCTGCCGCCCACCATCGGCATCGACAACACCAACGGCATCGAGTATTCGCAGCCGTACTACTGGAACATCGCGCCGAACCGCGACGCCACCATCACGCCGACGCTGATGTCCAAGCGCGGCATCAACCTGGGTTCGGAATTCCGCTATCTCGAGAAGGAATACAACGGCACGATCCGGCTCGACCTGATGGGCAGCGACCGGCTGCTGGGCCAGCGCTTCAACGAAGCCCGTGCCTCGCAGCTGCAGCAGCTGGCCAACGGCCAGATCCAGGCCAAGGACCTCGACCTGCGACCGCAGCCGAGCTCCAAGCGCTGGGGCATCTGGGCCAACCACCACCAGAATTTCGATGCCAAGGCGCTCGGCCTCGATTCGCTCTCGGCCACCATCAACATCAACCGCGTCAGCGACGACGACTACTGGCGCGACTTCACCCGCACGCCCACGCTGTCGCAGCGCCTGCTGCCCAATGACGCCTCGCTCAACTGGAGCAAGGGCGACTGGAGCGGCGTGGTGCGCGCGCTGCGCTACCAGACGCTGCAGTACAGCCTGGCGCCGATCGTGCCGTCGTACGACCGGATGCCGCAGATCACGGCCAACTACAACAAGTACGACTGGGGCGGCTTCGACTTCTCCTTCACCACGGACTACACGCGCTTTCGCGTGAACCGCATCGCCGCCGGCCAGCCCGGCTACGACGCGATCCAGCAGTCGCAGCCCGACGGCGACCGCCTGTATGCCGTGGCGGCGTTGAGCCGGCCCTTCATCACGCCGAGCACCTTCGTCATTCCGAAGGTGCAGCTGCACGCCACTTCGTACAGCTACTACGTGCCGCAGGCCGACATCCCGAAGCTCACGCTCAACGGCGTGCAGTACGTGAACGGCATTCCGTACGACCCGAGCTCGCCGGTGTTCTGGCCCACCTCGTCGAACCGCACGGTGCCGACCTTCAGCCTCGACAGCGGCCTGATCTTCGAGCGCGACGCGAGCTTCTTCGGCCGCGCCTTCCGCCAGACGCTGGAGCCGCGCGCCTACTACGTCTACACGCCCTACCGCGACCAGAGCAAGCTGCCGAACTACGACACGGCCGCCAACGACTTCAGCTTCGCGACCATCTACACCGAGAACGCGTTCTCGGGCAACGACCGCATCTCCGACACCAACACGCTCACCATGGGCGTGACCTCGCGGCTGATCGATCCCGACACCGGTGCCGAGGCCGCGCGCTTCGGCGTCGCGCAGCGCCTGCGCTTCGCCGACCAGCGCGTCACGCTGCCGGGCGCGAATCCGGTCACGGACCGCGCGAGCGACCTGCTGCTGGGCGGCCAGATCAACTGGACGCCCAAGTGGAGCCTGGACACGGTCATCCAGTACAACCCCGACACCCGCAAGTCCACGCGCAGCGCCATCAGCGCGCGCTACAACCCGGCGCCCTATCACAACGTGAACATCGCGTTGCGCTACCAGGCGCCCAGCGATGCCTACCTCGCGGCCAAGGCGCTGAACCCGAACACCACCACCGTCAACGACGGCAGCAAGTCGATCGACGTCGGCTGGCAATGGCCGCTCAACGACTTCTGGGGCGACAAGGGCAAGGACCTCGGCCCCGGCAAGGGCCAGGGCGGCGGACGCTGGTACGCGGTGGGCCGGCTGAACTACGATCTGCAGGACCGCAAGCTCACCGACGGCGTCCTCGGCGTCGAATACGACGGCTGCTGCTGGATCGGGCGCGTGGTGCTGCAGCGCGTCAGCACCGGCCAGGTGACGGCCAACACCCGCATCATGTTCCAGCTCGAATTCGTCGGTTTCGCCGCCATCGGCTCGAGCCCGATGCAGGCGCTGCGCACCAACATCCAACGCTACCAGCCCCTGCGCACACC
>Ga0209902_101362_pt1 | contig 12375 bp, 7 predicted proteins | sample FECB27metaG_FD_188304 | JGI IMG/M metagenome (GOLD analysis project Ga0209902, IMG submission 188304) | Cyanobacterial communities from the Joint Genome Institute, California, USA - FECB-27 (SPAdes) (version 2) | ecosystem: Environmental > Aquatic > Thermal springs > Hot (42-90C) > Microbial mats ...
GAGGCGAGCTTGGCCGCACAGGCCGGGCTGATGAAGCTCGCCGAGCAGGAGTGGGCGTCGCTGATGGCGCGCTCGGGCACCGGCTCGATGCTGCGCGAAGACGGCTCGCTGGAACTCTACGAGAGCGAGGCGGAGTTCAAGGCGGCGCTGCCAAGCTGGACTGCGCGTGACCGCTTCGGCATAACCTACCGGCATCTCGAAATGCGCGAACTCGCCAGCTACCAGCCCGGGCTGGCCGAACGCTTCACCCGAGGCACCTTCGTGCCGGGCTGGAAGACGGTTTCCGATCCAAAGGATCTCGGCAAGGCGATTTGGCGCCACGCCGAGGCCAGCGGTGCCTCCTTCGTCAAGGGCGATGTCGGGCTCGTCAGGCTGGCCGGCGACCGCATCCTGATCCAGCTCAAGCAGGGCCGCACGCTGTTTGCGCGCCAGGTGCTGATCGCCGCCGGAGCCTGGTCGCATCTGCTCGCCCGCCAGCTCGGCGACATCATCCCGCTCGAAACCGAGCGCGGCTACAACACCACGCTTCCCACCAGCGCCTTCGACGTGAAGCGGCAGCTGATCTTCTCCGGTCATGGCTTCGTCATGACGCCGCTCGCCACCGGCTTGCGCGTCGGCGGCGCAGTGGAGCTTGGCGGCATTTCGCGGGCGCCAAACTATGCCCGCGCGAAAGCGATGCTGGAAAAAGCGCAAAAGTTCCTGCCGGGGCTCGACCCCTCGGGCGGGCGCGAATGGATGGGCTTCCGCCCGTCGCTGCCTGACTCGCTGCCGGTCATCGGCGGCTCACGCAGCCATCCCAGCGTTCACTACGCATTCGGCCACGGCCACCTCGGCCTGACCCAGGCGGCGGCCACCGGCCGGCTGGTGCGCGACCGCATGCTCGGTCAAAAGACGCCGCTCGATCTAACCCCCTTTTCCGCACAACGTTTCTGACGCAAGGTATCTGCATGGCGCGCCATTCCTTTTTCTGTATCGACGGCCACACTTGCGGCAATCCGGTGCGGCTGGTGGCGGGCGGCGGTCCCCGCCTCGAAGGCTCGACGATGATGGAACGTCGCGCGCATTTCCTTGCCGAATACGACTGGATCCGCACCGGGTTGATGTTCGAGCCGCGCGGCCATGACGTGATGTCGGGCTCGATCCTCTATCCGCCGACGCGCGAGGATTGCGACGTCGCCATCCTGTTCATCGAAACCTCGGGCTGCCTGCCGATGTGCGGTCATGGCACCATCGGCACGGTAACGATGGCTATCGAGCACGGGCTGATCAAGCCGAAGACGCCGGGTACGCTGCGCCTCGACACGCCGGCCGGGCTCGTCATTGCCGAGTACAAGCAGGTCGGCGATTATGTCGAGGAAGTACGCATCACCAACGTGCCGTCGTTCCTCCATGCCGAGGGACTTTCGGTCGAGTGTCCCGGCCTTGGCGAGATCAGGGTCGATGTCGCCTATGGCGGCAATTTCTACGCCATCGTCGAGCCGCAGGAGAACTACCGCGACATGGCCGATTACACCGCCGGCGACTTCATCGCCTGGAGCCCTGTCGTGCGTCAGCGGCTCAACGAGAAGTACCAGTTCGTGCATCCCGAAAATCCCGGCATCAACCGGCTGTCGCACATGCTGTGGACCGGCGAGCCAAAGCATGCCGAGGCGCACGCCCGCAATGCCGTTTTCTATGGCGACAAGGCCATCGACCGCTCGCCCTGCGGCACCGGAACGTCAGCGCGCATGGCGCAGCTTCACGGCAAGGGCAAGCTCAAGGCCGGCGACGATTTTATGCACGAATCGATCATCGGTTCGCTGTTCAAGGGTCGGGTCGAACGCGAGGTCGAAGTGGCCGGCAAGAAGGCAATCATTCCTTCGATCGGCGGGTGGGCGCGGATGACCGGATTGAACACCATCTTCATCGACGATCGCGATCCGTTCGCGCATGGATTCATAGTCAAATAGTCGTATGGCGGGGAGTTGGAACAGCCAATATGTCTAGACATTCATAGGAAAGAGATCGTCGGCGAGACGCAAGAAGCTGTTGCGATTACGTATCTTGACGCTACATTCTTCGACAATGGCGCGCAAAATCACCGGAATCGGCAAAGACATTGCGTTGAGCCAATGATAGGTTTCGCGATAGTCCAGGGCTTGGACAACATAAAACAGAGGCGGCGGAAAACGCTGTCCGGCAAGCGGCAACGGGTTGAAGAATCACGTTGCAATCCAGGCTCGAAACTTTAGGACTAGGGGAAATATCAAAAGGAATGCGCGCATAGCGCGACATTCCAGGGGAGCCGCATCCATATGCAGTATTTCGTCCAGCAGATGGTCAACGGGCTGACGCTGGGGTCTATCTATGGCCTCATCGCGATCGGCTACACGATGGTCTATGGCATCATCGGCATGATCAATTTCGCCCATGGCGACATTTTCATGCTCGGCGCATTCGCCGCGCTGATCGTGTTCCTGATCCTGACCAGCCTCTTCTACTCGGTAAATGTGGTGCTGTTCCTGCTCGTCATGATGATCGTGGCGATGCTGATGACCAGCCTCTACAACTGGACCATCGAAAAGGTCGCTTACCGGCCACTGCGCGGGTCGTTCCGGCTGGCGCCGTTGATCACCGCAATCGGCATGTCGATCGCTTTGTCGAACTTCGTCCAGGTGACGCAAGGTCCGCGCAACAAGCCGATCCCGCCGATGGTCTCGACGGTTTACAACATCGGCGGCATCTCGATCTCGCTGAAGCAGATCATCATCGTCGTTGTTACCGTCGCGCTGCTGGCGCTGTTCTGGTACCTCGTCAACAAGACCTCGCTTGGCCGCGCCCAAAGGGCGTGCGAGCAGGACCGCAAGATGGCCGCTCTGCTCGGCATCGACGTCGACCGCACTATCTCCATCACCTTCATCATGGGCGCGGCTCTGGCCGCTGTCGCCGGCACGCTGTTCCTGATGTACTACGGCGTCGTGGCCTTCTCCGATGGCTTTGTTCCAGGTGTCAAAGCCTTCACTGCAGCCGTTTTGGGTGGCATCGGCTCGCTGCCGGGTGCCGTGCTCGGTGGCCTGATGATCGGCTTCATCGAAAGCATGTGGTCGGCCTACTTCTCGATCGACTACAAGGATGTCGCGGCGTTCTCGATCCTCGCCATCGTGCTCATCTTCCTGCCCTCCGGCATCCTCGGCCGGCCTGAAGTCGAGAAGGTCTGAGACAATGGCCAATATCGCACAAGCCATGCGCGACGAGACCGCAACGCCGCTTCAGCGCGGCCTCAAGGAGGCGCTCTATGCGGGCGCCATCTCCTTCGGCCTGTTTTTCCTGTTCATCGGCCTCAGGACCGACCAGAACATCTCCAACGAGTTGATCCTTGTCCCGCGCTGGCGGCTGCTCGCCGTCGTTGTTGGCCTGGTGATGCTCGGGCGCTTTCTTTACGTCGCATATGCGCAGCCATTCCTGGCCAGGCAGAAGATCGTCAACGTCGCCAGCGGCCTGCTGCCTGACAGCGTGGCGACCCGGTTCTTCCGGCTGCCTTATTTCATTGCGGCAGTCGTGATTGCCGTTGCGCTGCTTGCTTTTGCCGGCTCTCTTGATGGGATATTCGGGCCTGCCTTGGCTGGCTATGTGCGTTTCTTCCGCGCGCTGACGATCATCTACGCGCTGGCGTCGGTGATGTTTTATTTCCGAGCCTTCATCAGCTCGCATTTCTCGGCCCTGGGTATCGGCGTCCTGGTGCTTTACCCGATCGTTGTCGTGGTGGCCCTGACGATCATCACCGGTTCCGCGGCGTCCGGCTTCCAGGGTTCGCTCAAATGGGTCGACAATTTCGGCATCCAGATCCTGATCTATGTGATGCTGGCGTGGGGGCTGAACATCGTCGTCGGTCTCGCCGGCCTGCTCGATCTGGGATATGTCGCCTTCTATGCCGTCGGCGCCTATGCCTACGCATTGCTGGCCACGCATCTCGGCTGGTCGTTCTGGATCCTGCTGCCGGTCGCCGGCATCATGGCCGCCTTCTGGGGCGTCATGCTCGGCTTCCCGGTGCTGCGTCTTCGCGGCGACTACCTCGCGATCGTGACGCTGGCCTTCGGTGAAATCATCCGACTGGTGCTGATCAACTGGCGCGAAGTCACCAACGGCGCAGCCGGCATCTCCGGCATTCCCAAGGTCAGCTTCTTCGGCCTGATGTCGTTCAACGTCTCGGACCCGAACTACATCGCCAAGGTGCTCGGCATCGCCCAGTCCGGCGCCTACTACAAGATCTTCCTCTATTACCTCATCCTGGCACTGGCGCTGCTGACCGCCTTCGTCACCATCCGGTTGAGGCGCATGCCTGTCGGCCGTGCCTGGGAAGCGCTGCGCGAGGACGAGATCGCCTGCCGCTCGCTCGGCATCAACACGACCACGACCAAGCTGACTGCCTTCGCCACGGGTGCGATGTTCGGTGGTTTCGCTGGCTCGTTCTTCGCCGCGCGCCAGGGTTTCGTCTCGCCTGAATCCTTCGTCTTCCTGGAATCGGCGATCATTCTCGCCATCGTCGTGCTCGGCGGCATGGGCTCGCTTGTCGGCATCGCGGTCGCTGCCGCGGTGATGATCGGCGGCACCGAAATCCTGCGCGAGATGGAGTTCCTCAAGGTTGTCTTTGGACCTGACTTCACGCCGGAGCTTTACCGCATGCTGTTGTTCGGCATGGCGATGGTCATCGTGATGCTGTGGAAGCCGCGAGGTTTCGTCGGCAGTCGAGAACCCACGGCCTTCCTTCATGAGCGAAAAGCCATCTCCAGTTCCTTCACCAAGGAAGGGCACGGCTGATGAACGCGAGCGCATCCATGAACAATTCGATCCTGCAGGTCGAGCATCTCTCGATGAAGTTCGGCGGCCTGGTCGCCATCGGCGACCTGTCGTTTGAGGCCAGGCGCGGCGAGATCACCGCGCTGATCGGCCCGAACGGCGCGGGCAAGACCACCGTCTTCAACTGCATCACCGGCTTCTACAAGCCGACCGAAGGCATGATCCGCTTCAACGGTCGGGAAGGCGGCGAGTTTTTGCTCGAGCGCATGCCCGATTTCCAGATCACGGCCAAGGCCAAGGTGGCGCGCACCTTCCAGAACATTCGGCTGTTTTCGGGCATGACGCTGCTCGAGAACCTCTTGGTGGCGCAGCACAACAAGCTGATGAAGGCCTCGGGCTATACCATCATGGGCCTGCTCGGGCTCGGCGGCTACCGCAAGGCATCGGCTGAATCTGTCGATCTCGCCAAGCATTGGCTGGAAAAGGCCGAACTGATCGACCGCGCCGACGATCCGGCTGGCGATCTGCCCTATGGCGCGCAGCGGCGGCTCGAGATCGCGCGCGCCATGTGCACCGGGCCGGAACTGCTTTGCCTCGACGAACCGGCAGCAGGTCTCAATCCGAAGGAGTCGCTGGCGCTCAACACGCTGCTCATCGACATCAAGAACAACACCGGCACGTCGATCCTGCTCATCGAGCACGACATGTCGGTGGTCATGCAGATCTCCGACCACGTCGTGGTGCTCGAATACGGTCGCAAGATTTCCGACGGCGACCCGATGTCGGTCAGGACCGATCCGAAGGTCATCGCCGCCTATCTCGGTGTCGACGACGAGGAGGTCACCACCGTCCTGGTCGAGGTTGGCGACGAACAGGTGATCGAAGAGCTCGAAGGCGTGCCCGATCCGGCGCATGGCCCCGGCTCGTCGTCGTCGATGATGGCTGGCCCGGTCAGCGACACCATCAGTCACAGTGACGGACACGGCGAAGTCGTCACTGTTTCCAAGGGTGCGTCGAAGGCAGCACAGGTCGAAGCTCGCGATGCCGCCCGTTCGGCGGCTGTGGCGGGATCCAAGGCCAAGGCGCAGGCCAAAACGCCTGTGGCACCTGCCGCTGGGCTGATGGCTGCGCCCAAGCTGGCGAAGGCTGCTCCTGTCGCAAAAGCTCCAGCCAAGCCGAAAGCTCCGGCCAAGGGCTCGGCGTCTGCGGCACCAGCAGCCAAGGCGCCCGCGAGGACCGAGGCAGCCAAGCCTGCGGTGGTGAAATCTGACGCACCGAAAGCCGCTGCAAAGCCGGACAAGGCGCCGGCTGCGAAACCCGCAGCCAAGGCGGCGGCAAAACCCGCGACGGCTGCGCCGAAGGCGGTGACTGCAAAGGTGGAGCCGGCGAAAACTTCAAAGGCTGCACCCGCTCCAAAGGCAGAAGCAAAACCTGCGACGAGGGCTTCCAAGCCAGCGCCGAAAGCGACGGTTGTCAAAGCACCGGTGAAGGCAGCACCTGCACCCAAGGGCGAGGCCAAATCGTCCAAGCCATCTGCGGCGCCAAAAGCCGCGACATCGGCCAAGCCTGCGTCGAAGGCACCGGCCGCCAAGGCGGCTGACAAGGCTGCGTCGAAGGCGGCGGCTAAGCCGACCACGGCACCCGCGGCCAAGGCGCCTGCCGTCAAGACAATCGCCAACGTGCTTGCTGCTCCGCGCGGAGGCGTGGCGGACCGGCTGATCCTGATCAAGGGTATCGGACCGGTCAACGAGAAGAAGCTCAACGACCACGGCATCTTCCATTTCGATCAGGTGGCGGGATGGAAAAAGTCGGACATCGCGGCGGCGGAGGCTTATCTCGCCTTCGACGGCCGGATCGAGCGCGAAGACTGGGTGGGGCAGGCCAAGGCGCTGGCGCGTGAAGCGGCCAAGCCGGCGAAAGCCAAGCGCGGAGGTGGCAAGTGACGGCGGCTAGAGCTTTGCTCGACATCAGGGGTGTCGAGACCTACTACGGCAACATCCGCGCGCTTAGCGGTGTCGATGTTGCGGTCAACGAAGGCGAGATCGTCGCCCTGATCGGCGCCAATGGCGCTGGCAAGTCGACGCTGATGATGACCATCTTCGGCACGCCCAGGGCGCGCCGCGGCACCATCACCTTCGCTGGGACCGACATCACCGACCTGCCGACGCACGAGATCGCCAGGCTACGCATCGCGCAGTCGCCGGAAGGACGGCGTATCTTCCCGCGCATGACGGTGATGGAAAACCTGCAGATGGGCGCAAGCCTCGACAACCTCAAATATTACGATGAGGACGTCGAGAAGGTGTTCACGCTGTTTCCCAGGCTCAAGGAGCGTATCACCCAGCGCGGTGGCACGCTTTCTGGTGGCGAGCAGCAGATGCTGTCGATCGGCCGGGCGCTGATGGCACGGCCCAAGCTGCTCCTGCTCGATGAACCGTCGCTTGGTCTGGCGCCGCTGATCGTCAAGCAGATCTTCGATGCCATTCGCGAGCTCAACCGCACCCAGGGCCTGACCGTATTCCTTGTCGAGCAGAACGCCTTTGGCGCGCTCAAGCTCGCGACACGCGGCTATGTCATGGTCAATGGCGTGGTCACGATGAGCGGCACGGGCAAGGACCTTCTCGCCAATCCAGAGGTTCGCGCGGCCTATCTCGAAGGCGGCCGCCACTAGGAGGATCCATCATGCACGGCATTCTCTACGAGGAAGCCTCGATCTGGCAGTTCTTTTTCGTCACCTGCGTTCTGGGTGGCTGGGCTGCCTGGATGACGGGCCGCGCCTGCGCCCAGACATGGCGAAGCTACGCCCAGCTCGTGCTCTACATATTGGGGCTCGGTATCGCTATCCGCTTCATCCATCATGCCCTGTTCGAAGGCACGATGTTCACGCTGCAATACTATGTCGTCGACACCATCGTGCTTTTGGCGTTCGCAATAGTTGGTTATAAATACACACGAACAAACCAGATGGTGACGCAATACAATTGGCTTTATGAAAAGGTTTCGCCTCTTTCTTGGAGATCGAAGTCCTGAGGGGCAGAAGCTAAATATCGGCGCCGATTCGCCAATGAATCGGCGTGACAACTGCCGGAAAATCGGCAAACTCACCTTTCTGCGATATGGGTGGGCATCGCAAGAAAGAAACTCCACGCCCACTCAATTAATGGGAGTGTTTCAATGAAAAAGTCACTTTTGTCGGCTGTTGCACTGACCGCGCTCGTCGCGTTCAGCGGCAGCGCATGGGCCGATATCATCGTGGGCGTTGCAGGTCCGATCACCGGCCCGAATGCTGCCTTCGGAGCGCAGCTCCAGAAGGGCGCCGAGCAGGCCGTTGCGGACATCAACGCAGCTGGTGGCATGAACGGCGAGCAGATCAAGCTCGTGGTTGGTGACGACGTTTCCGATCCGAAGCAGGGCATTTCGGTCGCCAACAAGTTCGTTGCTGACGGCGTCAAGTTCGTCATCGGTCACTTCAACTCGGGCGTTTCGATCCCGGCCTCGGAAGTTTACGCCGAGAACGGCATCCTCGAAATCACTCCGGCTGCGACCAATCCGAAGTTCACCGAGCGTGGCCTGTGGAACGTGTTCCGCACCTGCGGCCGTGACGACCAGCAGGGCGCCATCGCTGGTGCTTACCTCGCTGAGAAGTTCAAGGACGCCAAGATCGCCGTCATCCACGACAAGACGCCTTATGGTCAGGGCCTTGCCGACGAAACCAAGAAGGCGATGAACACCGCCGGCTTGACCGAGGTCATGTACGAAGGCGTCAACATCGGCGACAAGGACTTCGCCGCGCTGATCGGCAAGATGAAGGAAGCCGGCGTCACGATCATCTATTGGGGTGGTCTGCACACCGAAGCCGGCCTGATCATCCGCCAGGCGGCTGACCAGGGCCTCAAGGCGACGCTGGTTTCGGGCGATGGCATCGTCTCGAACGAACTGGCCTCTATCGCTGGCGACGCTGTTGCCGGTACGCTCAACACCTTCGGTCCCGATCCGACCTTGAACCCGGCCAACAACGCGCTGGTCGAGAAGTTCCGCGCCGCCGGCTTCAACCCTGAAGCCTACACGCTGTACTCCTACGCTGCGATGCAGGTCGTTGCGGGTGCTGCCAAGGCAGCAAACTCGGTCGATCCGCAGGAAGTCGCCAAGGCGATGAAGGCGAACACCTTCCCGACCGTGCTCGGCGACATGGGCTTCGACGAGAAGGGCGACCCGAAGCTGCCCGGCTACATCATGTATGAGTGGGTCAAGGGCGACGACGGCAAGTACACCTACAAGCCGCAGAAGTAATTTCAGCATCTTTTTGCTGAACAGAAATGCCCGGCGCAATGCGCCGGGCATTTTTTTGTGCCGTGGAAAAATGCCTGTCTGACCTAGGGGAAATTAAATCGATTTAGGAATGTGCGTTTTCGGTTGCACCGCAGCATTTTCCCGCTAATCATTCGCCGCCTCTTAAATATCCGGTTCCCTGGAGCGTATTCGTGCCGATCAGCAAGATCCTCGTCGCCAACCGATCCGAAATCGCCATCCGCGTGTTCCGCGCGGCCAATGAGCTAGGGCTCAAAACCGTGGCGATCTGGGCCGAAGAGGACAAATATTCGCTGCATCGCTTCAAGGCCGACGAAAGCTATCAGGTCGGCCGCGGCCCCCATCTCACCAAGGACATGGGGCCAATCGAAAGCTACCTGTCGATCGAAGAGATCATCCGGGTCGCCAGGCTGTCGGGCGCCGATGCCATCCATCCTGGCTATGGCCTTTTGTCGGAGAGCCCGGAGTTCGCTGACGCCTGTGCCGAAAATGGCATCACCTTCATCGGACCCAAGCCCGAGACCATGCGCCGGCTTGGCAACAAGGTGGCGGCGCGCAACCTCGCCATCGAGGTCGGCGTGCCGGTGATCCCGGCTACCGACCCGCTGCCCGACGACATGGACGAGGTCAAGAAGCTCGCCGCCGAGGTTGGCTATCCTGTCATGCTCAAGGCATCATGGGGCGGCGGCGGTCGCGGCATGCGTGCCATCCGCAGCGAAGCCGACCTCGCTCGCGAGGTGACCGAAGGCAAGCGCGAGGCCAAGGCGGCGTTCGGCAAGGATGAGGTCTATCTCGAAAAGCTCATCGAGCGCGCGCGCCACGTCGAAGTGCAGGTGCTGGGCGACACCCATGGCAACGCCGTGCATCTGTTCGAGCGCGACTGCTCGATCCAGCGCCGCAACCAGAAGGTCGTCGAACGTGCACCGGCACCTTACCTCAGCGAGGAGCTGCGCCAGGAGCTGTGCGGCTATGCCCTCAAGCTCGCGCGCGACACCGCCTATATCGGCGCGGGCACGGTGGAATTCCTGCAGGACGCCGACACCGGCAAGTTCTACTTCATCGAGGTCAACCCGCGCATCCAGGTCGAGCACACTGTCACCGAGCAGGTGACCGGCATCGACATCGTCAAGGCGCAAATCCACATCCTCGACGGTTTTGCCATCGGCACGCCGGAATCGGGCGTGCCTGCGCAGGCCGACATCCGCCTTAACGGCCATGCTCTGCAGTGCCGCATCACGACGGAAGATCCGGAGCAGAACTTCATTCCCGACTACGGTCGCATCACCGCCTATCGCGGCGCCACCGGCTTCGGCATCCGCCTCGACGGCGGCACCGCCTATTCGGGTGCGGTCATCACCCGCTTCTACGATCCGCTGCTGGAAAAGGTCACCGCCTGGGCGCCGAACCCGGTCGAGGCGATCGCCCGCATGCACCGGGCGCTGCGCGAGTTCCGCATTCGCGGCGTGGCCACCAACCTGACCTTCCTCGAAGCGATCATCACGCACCCGGCCTTCCGCGACAATTCCTACACGACCAAGTTCATCGACTCGACGCCCGAGCTGTTCGCGCAGGTCAAGCGCCAGGACCGTGCCACCAAGCTGCTCAACTACCTCGCCGACGTCACCGTCAACGGCCACCCGGAGACGCGTGGCCGCGCTGCGCCCAACCCGGAAGCCGCTGCACCCGTCGTGCCTTGGTTCACCGGCCCGATCCCCGACGGCACCAGGCAGAAGCTCGACCAGCTCGGCCCGGAGAAGTTCGCCGCCTGGATGCGGTCGCAGAAGCAGGTTCTGATCACCGACACGACGATGCGTGACGGCCACCAGTCGCTGCTGGCGACGCGCGTGCGCACCCATGACATCGCCAAGATCGCCGGCACCTACGCCCGTGCGCTGCCGCAGCTGCTGTCGCTCGAATGCTGGGGCGGTGCGACCTTCGACGTTGCCATGCGCTTCCTGACCGAAGATCCTTGGGAGCGTTTGTCGAAGGTCCGCCAGGCAGCGCCCAACATCCTGCTGCAGATGCTGCTGCGCGGCGCCAACGGCGTCGGCTACACCAACTACCCCGACAATGTCGTCCAGCATTTCGTCCGTCAGGCCGCCGCCGGCGGCGTCGACCTGTTCCGCGTCTTCGATTGCCTGAACTGGGTCGACAACATGCGCGTGTCGATGGATGCCGTCGGCGCCGAGGGCAAGCTCTGCGAAGCGGCGATCTGCTACACCGGTGACATCCTCGACCCGAACAGGGCGAAGTACGACCTGAAGTACTATGCCGGTCTCGCCAAGGAGCTGGAAGCCGCCGGCGCGCACATCATCGCCGTCAAAGACATGGCCGGTCTGCTCAAGCCGGCTGCGGCGCGCGTGCTGTTCAAGGCGCTGCGCGAGGCGACCGACCTGCCGATCCACTTCCACACCCACGATACGTCGGGCCTGTCGGCGGGGACGGTGCTGGCGGCGGTCGAAAGCGGGGTAGACGCCATCGATGCGGCGATGGACGCTTTCTCCGGCAACACCTCGCAACCTTGCCTGGGTTCGATCGTCGAGGCGCTGCGCGGTTCGGAGCGCGATCCGGGCCTGGCGCCCGAATGGATCCGCCGCATCTCGTTCTATTGGGAAGCCGTACGCAACCAGTATGCCGCCTTCGAGAGCGACCTGAAGGGACCAGCATCAGAGGTCTATCTGCACGAGATGCCGGGCGGCCAGTTCACCAACCTCAAGGAGCAGGCGCGCTCGCTCGGGCTCGAGACCCGCTGGCACGAGGTGGCGCAGGCCTATCACGACGTCAACCTGATGTTCGGCGACATCGTCAAGGTGACGCCGTCATCCAAGGTCGTCGGCGACATGGCTTTGATGATGGTCAGCCAGGAGCTGACCGTCGCCGATGTCGAGAACCCGGCCAAGGACATCGCCTTCCCGGACTCGGTCGTATCGATGCTGCGCGGCGATCTTGGCCAGTCGCCGGGCGGCTGGCCGGCAGCGCTGCAGAAGAAGGTGCTGAAGGGCGAGACGCCGATCACCGCGCGTCCCGGCTCGTTGCTCAAGGCTGCCGATCTCAAGGCAAACCGCAAGGAGATCGAGACCAAGCTTGGGCGCAAGCTGTCCGAGGACGAGTTTGCCTCCTGGCTGATGTACCCGAAGGTCTTCACCGACTTCGTCGGCGCGCAGGAAAATTACGGTCCGGTCAGCGTGCTGCCGACGCCGGTCTATTTCTACGGCATGAAGCCCGAGGACGAGGTCTTCGTCGACATAGAAAAGGGCAAGACGCTTGTTATCCGCTGCCTGGCTGTCGGCG
>Ga0209902_101363_pt1 | contig 12373 bp, 10 predicted proteins | sample FECB27metaG_FD_188304 | JGI IMG/M metagenome (GOLD analysis project Ga0209902, IMG submission 188304) | Cyanobacterial communities from the Joint Genome Institute, California, USA - FECB-27 (SPAdes) (version 2) | ecosystem: Environmental > Aquatic > Thermal springs > Hot (42-90C) > Microbial mats...
GAGGCCGAGCCACCGTTGACCAGGACGATTACGGGCTTGCCCTTCGTGAGGTCGCCGGCCTTCGCCGAGTAGCGCTGGGTTTCTTCGGCGTTGCGGCCGCGGGTCGAGACGATCTCGCCACGCTCGAGGAACGCGTCGGAGACGGAAATCGCCTGATCGAGAAGGCCGCCCGGGTTGTTGCGCAGGTCGATGATGAAGCCGCGCAGCTTGTCGGACGAAATCTGCGCCGTGATGTCGGCGATCGACTTGCGCAGCCCTTCGGTCGTCTGCTCGTTGAACTGCGAGATGCGGACGACGCCGACGTCGTCGCCTTCCGTGCGCATGCGCACCGAGCGGACGCGGATCACGTCGCGCGTGAGCGTCACTTCGACCGGCTTGTCCTGACCCTTGCGGATGATGGTCAGCTTGATCTTGGTGTTGACCGGGCCGCGCATCTTGTCGACGGCCTGGTTCAGGGTGAGGCCCTGCACCTGCTCGCCATCGAGCTGCGAAATGATGTCGTTGGCCATCACGCCGGCCTTCGAAGCCGGGGTGTCGTCGATCGGGGCGACGACCTTGACCATGCCGTCTTCCATGGTGACCTCGATGCCGAGGCCGCCGAACTCGCCGCGCGTCTGCACCTGCATGTCGCGGAACGACTTCGGGTCCATGTAGCTGGAGTGCGGGTCGAGGCCGTTGAGCATGCCGTTGATGGCCTGCTCGACCAGCTTGCTGTCGTCCGGCTTCTCGACGTAGTCGGCGCGGACGCGCTCGAACACGTCACCGAACAGATTGAGCTGGCGATAGGTGTCGGCGGCGGCCGCCTTCGCGCTGAGGATGATCCGGGGCTGCGTGACGAGGAGCGTGCTGGCAACGCCGGCAGCCGCGCCAAGGAGGATCAAAGAAGTCTTGCGTATCATCCGCGAACCTTTTCGCTGCCGCTAGTCGCCCACCATGGGCCTGGATCGACGGGCGACCCGTCTTTCCGGAATTCGATATAGAGCACCGGCTGGCTTGATCCAGTCGCGATGGCCGCGGCCGACTGAGGCCCGCCTCCCATCACGGCGACCGGTTCACCGGTCAGCACGAACTGGCCCAAATCGACCGAAATCCGCTCCATCCCCGCAAGAAGCACATGATATCCGCCGCCCGCATTCAGGATCAAGAGTTGGCCGTAGGACCGGAAGGGTCCGGCATAGACGACCCAGCCGTCGCAAGGGGCGGTCACCTGCGCACCCTGGCGGCTGGTGATCGATAGTCCCTTTTCGGTTCCGCCGAGGCCGTCGGACGCGCCAAACTCGCGAATCTTGATCCCGCCAATTGGTAGCGGAAGCGTGCCCTTGGCGGAAGCAAAAGCAATCGCCGGAGAGAGCCGGCCCGGGTCACGGAACGCCGCGAGGCTCTGCTTCGGGTCGGTCGGCGCTTTCGCAGCGCCGGCCTGCGCGGCAGCGGCTGCCCGCGCCGACGTGGCGATGTCCTGTTCCAGCCGCGAAATCAGTGTGTTCAAGTTGTCTGCCTGCCGGGCCAGCTGGACGGACCGCCCGCGCTCGGCCTCGAGCGCCTTTTCGGTTTCCGTCTGCTTTCGCTGGCGCTCCTGCACGAGCACGCTCATTCGCATTCTCTCCTGCGAAAGTGCGGCGAGATCACGACCGAGAGCGTCCCGTTCAGTCGTGATCTCGGTACGTACGCGTACGAGTTCGGCGAGATCCGCCACGAGCGTGTCGACCTCGACCTTCATGTCGGGCAGGACGGCGCCCAGCAGAATCGCGGCGCGTACCGATTGCAGCGCATCTTCCGGGCGCACCAGCAGGGCCGGGGGCGGCTGTCGCCCCATCCTTTGCAGGGCTGCAAGCACTTCGGCGATGGCGCCCTTCCGGCTCTGGAGCGAGCGGCGGATTGTGTCCTCGTTGCCGCCGAGCCCGGACAGGCGCTTTTCAGCGGCGGCGATGCGATCCTCGACGGCGCGCAGGTTCGTGGCCGTCGCGATCAGCGCGGCGCTGAGCTTGCGGCGGTCCTCGCCGATGGAGTCGAGCTCGGCCTTGAGCCGGGCGGACAGCTCCGCGTTGCGCTTCTGGTCGGCCAGAATCTTGTCCAGCTCCTCCTGCCGGGCGCCTTTCTGGGCCTCGGGAGCGACAGAAACAGGCGGTTGCGCGGTGCTCTGGGGCGTTTGCGGCGTGATCTGGAGCGGCGCCTGCGCACCGGCAGCGGTGGCCAGAAACGTGCCCGCGACCAAGGTCGCGGATGCGCGCCGCAGGACCGCGTGAAACGGGCCAAAAGGGGTCATTTGGTCAAAGTTGGCCCTGTTTCGTTGAGGAACCATTAACCTTCCGGCGGCCGGTAGAGGCTCAGTTGTCGGCCCCACGATCAGCAGCACAATTCGTGCCGATTGGGGCCGAATCAGGCCGGCGCCCGGCTTGTCACAAGTGCGTGAGAGTTAGCATGGAGCGGGCATATGTGTCCCCGTCAGGCCCGGGCGGCGGTGCGGGGCGGGTGGCCCATGACAGAGCGGAATGCCGCCGTGAAGGCGCTGGGCGAGCGGTAGCCGTTGTGGGCTGCGATCCGTTCAATGGATTCATCCCGCGCGATCGCCTCCAGCGCATTGTGAAAGCGCACCCGCTGGCGCCAGGCCGTAAACGTCATCTGTAACTCGTCCTCGAACAGCCGCGCGAGCGTGCGCGCCGAGGCGCCCGCGATGTCGGCGTAGGCGTCGAGCGTGCGGCGATCCGACGGATCGTCGATGAGGTGCGCGCACACGCGGCGCAGCCGTGCGTCCCGCGGCATCTTGATGACGAGCGGCAGGCGCGGCGCGCGCATGATCTCCGAGAGGATCAGCGACACGATCGCGCCGCCGCGTCCGGCGCGATCGTAGAGCAGCGGTTCGCCGATCAGCGCGAGGATAAGTTCGCGCAGCAGGTCCGAGACGCCGATGACGGCGGGGCTTTCGGGCAGCATTTTTATTGGGCGCGTTTTCTTCGGCGAACCGGCTTCCACTTCGCCGGAAAACGCTATGGAGGACGCGTCGCGGGCGATGTACAGCGTGCGCATCTCCACATCGCCGCGCATGCTGAGCGAATGCGTCGTCCCGCCCGGCACATAGACGGCGCGATCCGGCGGCACGATCCACGCCTCGTGTTCGGTGCGCACGCGCATCAGGCCGGACACCGCGTAGATGAGTTGATCACGCCGGTGATGATGCGGCGCGATCTCGAATCCGTCGGTGAAACCTTTCGCCATAGCGGCGAACGGGCGCGGGATACCTTGGTAATCGCGCGGGTCGGTCGAGCGGGCTTTTGCGTTGCGGGCCATGGAAATACGCCGGTGTCAGAATCCCGACGAAACTTGGCATGACGGCGCGGATGCGCCAAGGCTAGCTTTAATTCAAGAGCCGAATGCCCGCTGGAGCCTGCCCCCGCGCAGGCAGGTCTGACATGAGCGGATAACGGGCGGAACGTCGATGAACCGTGATCGTCTGCACTTCCTGTTTTTGAACATCGGGCACTTTCTCGATCACCTTTTCACGCTCATCTTCGCGACTGTCGCGGCGCTCGCGCTCATACACGAATGGAATTTGAGCTACGGCGAGTTGCTGAAGTACGCGACTCCGGGGTTCTTCGCGTTCGGTGTGTTCTCGTATCCGGCCGGCTGGCTCGCGGACAAATGGAGCCGCGAGGGCATGATGGTGGTTTTCTTCATCGGCATCGGGCTCGCGTCGATCGCGACAGGCTTCGCCGCGACGCCGCTGCAGGTCGGCATCGGGCTGTTCGTGATCGGCATGTTCGCCGCGATCTATCACCCGGTCGGCCTCGCGATGGTGACGGCGAAGTGGAAGAACACCGGGATGCGCCTCGCGGTGAATGGCGTGTGGGGCAACCTTGGTGTCGCAAGCGCCGCGCTGATCACCGGCTACCTGATCGACAACGGCGGCTGGCGCATGGCGTTCATCCTGCCGGGCGCGTTCTCGGTCGCGGTCGGTATCATGTACTGGATCGCGCGGCGCGACGAGATGACCACCGAGCGTGCTGCAACAAGGCAGGCCGAGGGAAGCGCCGCCGCGATGGTGGATCACCGCGCGTTGCTGGTGCGATTGTCGCTCATCGTGTTCCTCACCACCGCGATCTCCAGCATCATCTTCCAATCGACGACCTTCGCGTTGCCGAAGATTTTCGATGAGCGCCTGCAAGGCATCGCGGCGTTTGCGGCTACATGGCTGCGCGATCACGGGTTCGGCGGAAAGGCCGATGTCGCCACGATCGTCGGTGCGTTCGCGTTCGCGGTGTTTGCAATTGCCTCGATGGCGCAGCTTGTCGTGGGCAGCCTGCTCGACAAGTACGGCGCGCGGCCGGTGTTCATGGGCGCCGCCGCGGTGCAGCTCGTGTTCTTCGCCCTGATGGCGGGCTCGCGCGAACTCTGGGCGCTGGTGATCGCGCTCGGCTTCATGCTCGGCGCGTTCGGGCAGATCCCTATCAACGACTTCATGATCGGCAAGATGGCGTCGGGCGCGGCCCGCGCGCGTGTATATGGCATCCGCTACGTGGTGAGCTTCACTGCGCTCGCCTGTGCTTTGCCGCTGATTTCGCTGGTGTACGAGCGCTGGGGCTTCGACACGTTGTTCTATGTGCTGTCCGGCTCGGCGACCGCGATCTTCGTGCTGGTGGCGTGTTTGCCGCGCAAGATGCCGGTGGCGGCGCCCGCGACTGCATAGTTATTCGCGATGATAGGGATGGCCCGATAAAATCGTCGTGGCGCGGTAAATCTGCTCCAGCAGCATGATGCGCACAAGCTGGTGAGGCCAGGTGAGCGCGCCGAACGCGAGGTGAAGTGTGGCGCCGTCCGAGAGCGTTGGCGCGAGGCCGTCGGGCCCGCCGATCACGAAGGCGGCGTCGCGGCCGCCGTCGTTCCAGCCGCGGATGTGGGCGGTGAGGGAGTTGGAATCGATCTTGTCGCCGCGCGGATCGAGCAACACGGTGGCGGCGCCCTTTGGAATGACGTTCGCGAGTGCGATCGATTCCTCCAACATGCGGCGCTGCGCGTCGCGCGCGCGGCTTTCTGCGATCTCGACGACCTCAACGGAGCGGAGTCCGAGGCCGCGCCCTGATTTCGCGGCGCGCTCACGATAACGCTCGGCAAGCTCCTGTTCGGGCCCGCGCTTCAACCGGCCGATGGCGGCGACAATGATCCGCATCGCGGCAGGATACCACGATAGGAGGCCGCTCGCGGTCTTGCTTTAGAGCATGATCCTTATCCGAAAACCGGTCCCCATCCCGGATCACGTCCGGGACAAGCTTTTCGGAATCATGCGCCTAGCTGGCGCGCTTGCGGTGCGCGGACCCCTGCGACCACATCTTTTCGAGGTTGTAGAACTCGCGAACCTCGGGACGGAAGACGTGGACGATCACGTCGCCTGCGTCGATCAGGACCCAGTCGCAATGCGGCTGGCCTTCCACGCGAAGGCCTTTGCATCCGGCTTCGTTGAGGTCTTTCACGACACGGTCCGCGACCGAACCGACATGACGGTTCGAACGCCCGGACGTCACCACCATGGTGTCGCACAGGCTCGAATTTCCGCGGAGGTCGATGGTGGAGGTGTCCTCGGCCTTCATGTCGTCGAGGCTCGCGAGGACAAGGCGAAGGGTTTCCTCAGGGCTCGGACGCGCCTTGGAAACCGGTGCGGGCTTTGAACGGGCCGCCCGCGAGAGCGCAGTAGTGCTCAGGGTTTTCGATCCTCTCGGTTCGTGACCCCCGGACACCCTGCCCGGGGCCTGCGGCTAGGATATGCGTGCTTGGTTAAGAGATTCAACCTTGCACGGCATCCATGGCGCCAATTTCATGCCGTTCCGCGACTTTCATGTGACACTTTTAGCTTGCGGCATGGCGCTTGTCCGAAAACCGGGTCCCACTTTTCGGGCGCCATGCCGGTCCGTCGCTTTACTTCCGCCCCCGCAGTGCCCTTAGCGCCGTCGACGACAGCGGCGACTTGAGCCCGTGCAGGAACACCCAGGCAGGCGGCTTCCGGCCGGGCAGGGAGCGCGCCGCCGACTCAGGAATGCGATAGCGCGCGAGCGCCTGACCCGCCATGCCGGCGCTGGCGTAGAGGCTGGGCCCGACACGATCGACCACCGCGATGGGCACCAGGTTCGCGATGCCGCGCCAGCGCTGCCAGCGATGGAAGCTGCGCAGGTTGTCGGCGCCCATGACCCAGACGAACTGCACGCCCCGCGCGCGCGCCACCAGCTTCGCGACGGTGTCGTAGGTGTAGCGCGTGTGCATCTGTGCCTCGACGCCGGTGACGTCGATGCGCGGGTGCGCGGCGAGCGCCTTTGCGGCCGCGATTCGCTCGGCCAATGGCGCGAGGCCGCGCGTGTCCTTCAGGGGGTTGCCCGGCGTCACCATCCACCAGATGCGGTCGAGGCCGACACGCTTCATCGCGAGCAAGCACGCCGCGCGATGTGCCGCATGCGGCGGATCGAACGTGCCCCCGAACAGGCCGATCTTCAGGCCCGGCGCATGCGGCGGCAGGATGATGGTGGCTACGTCGCGTTCCATCTAGTGGTCCGATTTTAACGTTCGCATTGTCATTGCGGCACGCTCCTTTGCGAACGTTAGAATCAAAGGACCACTGGAAATCATAGCGTCGTAGTGGAGCGTTGGATTTGACATTCGCTGTGCGAGCTTGCGGCTGGGGGACTAGCGAATGTCAAATCCGCTCCACTAGGGACGCGTCTGACCATTGCCGCGGATGCGATACTTGAACGTCGTGAGCTGTTCGACGCCGACGGGGCCGCGCGCGTGCATGCGGCCCGTGGCGATGCCGATTTCGGCGCCGAAGCCGAACTCGCCACCATCGGCGAATTGTGTGGTGGCGTTATGAAGCACGATCGCCGAGTCGACCTCGTTGAGGAACTTGTCGGCGGCTTTCTGATCCGCCGTGATGATCGCGTCGGTGTGGTGCGAGCCATACTTCTCGATGTGCCGGATCGCGGCATCGACGCCGTCGACAACCTTGGCGGCGATGATGCTGTCGAGATACTCGGTCGGCCAGTCTTCTTCCGTCGCGGCCTTTGCGCGCGCGTCGGCCTTCTGCACATCGGCATCGCCGCGCACCTCGCAGCCCGCATCGATGAGCATTGACACCAGCGGCTTGAGCATTGTCGATGCTGCCGCACGATCGACGAGCAATGTCTCGGCGGCCCCACACACGCCGGTGCGGCGCATCTTGGCGTTCAGCACGATCGTCTTGGCCATTTCCAGGTCAGCGGCCTTGTCGACGTAAACGTGCACCACGCCTTCGAGATGCGCGAACACGGGCACGCGTGCCTCTTGCTGCACGCGGCCGACGAGACCCTTGCCGCCGCGCGGCACGATCACGTCGACATTGCCGTCGAGGCCACCGAGCATCATGCCTACCGCCGCGCGATCACGCGTCGGGACAAGCTGAATCGCATCCTCGGGAAGACCGGCGGAACGCAAACCCGCTGTCAGCGCCACATGGATGGCTCGCGCAGATCGGAAGCTTTCCGAGCCGCCGCGCAGAATGACGGCATTGCCGGCCTTGAGGCAGAGCACGGCGGCATCCGCCGTCACGTTCGGGCGGCTCTCATAGATGACGCCGATGACGCCGAGCGGTACGCGCACGCGTTCGATGGTCATGCCGTTCGGCCGCGTCCAGCTTTCCATGACGGCGCCGATGGGATCGGCGAGGTCGCGCACCGTCTCGATGCCGCTCGCCATGGCGGCGACACCCTTCGGCGTCAGCGTGAGGCGATCCAGAAACGCGGCGTTCGTACCGGCGGCTTTGACCTCGGCGACATCCTCGGTGTTCGCGGCGAGAATGGCGGCTTCGCTTTCGCGGATCGCCTGCGCCATCGCGGTGAGCGCCTTGTCGCGTTGGCCGGCCGGGGACAGCGCGAGCGTTCGCGCGGCGCCGCGCGCGCGGCGGCCAATGTCCGCCATCGCGTCGGTGATGCTGGTTCCTTCAATCGATTTCAAGGTCGCGGTCATCTCAATCCTCGGGTGCGGTTCCTAGCATGGTGGAACCTGCCGGGCGAGATGGAAGCCGAAACGAGAATTAGTGGGCGATCTCGATACCCCGGGCCGGGACGAGGTCGTCCAGCATGCCGCAGAGATAGGCGAGAACGGTATCGTCGTTACAGTCGGGGGAGCGCCAGACGGTGATTTCCGGCTCAAGATGTCCGCTCGTGCCGTGCCATGACACCAAATAGTCGGAGAGCCAGCCGGCGGACTTCCCGGCTTCGAGCTTTCCGGCAATGGCCTGGTGCATATCGAGATCCATGTTGCGGCTCCTTCCGGGCGGCGCCCGGCGGGCCGCGTTGATCTGCGGCAACAACGCCGCACCCGCGGACTCGGTTCCGCGGTGCAACATCGACCCAGCATGGCTGACATGCCGCCGGTTCCGGGTTGTGTCGGTGGCTCGGACAGCTAAAAACTGTGCCTCTGTCCCCGTACCGGAACGATCTTGAGCTCCACCGACAAATCGGATCACACCGCGCGCCTGATGCTGGTCGCTCTCGGCTTCGCGTGGGGCCTCACCTGGCCCGCCATGCGCGTCGCGCTTGACGAGATCCCGGTGTTCACCATGCGGGTGGTAACGCTCGGGATCGGCGCGGCCGCGCTGTTCCTCTACGCGCTCGCGCGCGGCACATCCCTGTCGCCAGGCGGATGGACGAACTTCCGCCATCTGTTGGTGTCCGGCATCCTCAACGTGCTGTCGTTCTCGCTCGGCAGCGCCGTCGCGATGCAGTTCGCCAGCACCGGGCGCGTCGCGGTGCTTTGCTACACCATGCCGATCTGGGCGGCGGTGCTCGCCCGGTTCTCACTTGGCGAGCGTTTTACGCCTCCGCGCATCCTCGCGCTGATGCTGTGCGTGACCGGGCTCGCGATCTTGCTGTGGCCGCTGCGGCACGACAATCCGATCGGCCTATTGATCGCGATCGGGATCGCGGTGAGCTGGGCGATCGGCACTGTGTATGTGAAGCGCGTTGGCATCACGGGCGATCCGTACGTCAATGCGGGCTGGCAGGTGCTGGTCTCGTTCGCGGTGGTGACCGCGTGCCTGCCGCTCTTCGAGGGCACGCTGCATCTGACGCAGGCCGGACCCCGTGCTCTGTTCGGTCTTCTCTGGTCTGGGCTGATCGGCTCCGGCCTCGCGTACTTCCTGTGGTTCGGGATCGTCGGGCGGCTGCCAGCGATGACGGCCTCGCTCGGTGTTCTGTGCGCGCCGGCGATCGGCGTGATCTCGACCGCCGTGCTGTTGGGCGAATGGCCGACGACGGCAGACATCGTCGGCTACGTGCTGATCTTCGCGGCGTCTGCGTGTGCGGTGATTCCGGCGCGTTCTTGAGGGCGCGCTAGAGAAAATTCTGCGGATCGACATCGACGTCCATTTTCAGGTCGCCCTTTGGCTTCGGTGTATTGGCGAGCCAGTCGCGCAAATATCCCGGTAGATCGAAATTGCGCGCGGACTTCACCATCAGCCGAAAGCGATGCCGTCCGCGAATGAGCGCGAGCGGTGCTTCGGCGGGGCCGAGCACCTTCACGCCTTCGACTGTCGGCGCGGCCTGCGCAAGCTTGCGTGCGAAGCCCTCGGTGGCGTGCTTGTCGCCGCCGGTGATGAGCAGGCTCGCGAGGCGGCCGAACGGCGGATAGGCGGTCGCTTCGCGTACCGCGATCTCGGAGTTGTAGAACGCCTCGCGGTCCTGCGCGATCATCGCCTTCATCACGGGATGCTCGGGCTGATGCGTCTGCAGATAGCCGACGCCGTAGCCTTCGTCGCGGCCCGCGCGGCCGATCACCTGATTGAGCAATTGAAACGTCCGCTCGGCCGCGCGCGGATCGCCGGTGCCAAGCCCCAAGTCGGCGTCGACCACGCCGACGAGATTGAGGCGCGGGAAATTGTGACCCTTCGCGACGAGTTGCGTGCCGATGATGATGTCGACACGGCCTTGCTCGATCTCGCGGAATTCCTCGCGCATGCGCTCAACGGACGTGATGAGATCGCTGGAGAGCACCATCACGCGCTTGTCGGGAAAGAGCGACGCGACCTCTTCCTCCAGCCGCTCGACGCCGGGCCCGCAGGCGACGAACGAATTGGTCGCGTGGCACTTGGGGCAATCGGGCGGCGGCGGCGTGGTGTGGCCGCAGTGGTGGCAGACGAGCTGGCGCTTGAAGCGGTGATCCACCAGCCACGCGGCGCAGTTCGGGCATTGCAGGCGAAAGCCGCAGGCGCGGCAGAGCGTGAGTGGCGCGTAGCCGCGACGGTTTAGAAAGAACAGCGCCTGTTCGCCGCGCTCCAGCGCCGTTCTGACGGCGCCTGCCAGCCGTGGCGCGATGAAGCGCCCGCGCGGTGGGCCTTCGCGTTTCAGGTCGATCGCCTCGATGGCGGGAAGGTGCTGGCCGCCGAAACGTTCGGCGAGCGCGAGACGCCGGTAGCGCCCGCGCCGTGCGTTCACGACAGTCTCGACCGACGGCGTCGCGGACGAAAGCACGATCGGAATGTCTGCGATGCGCGCGCGCACGACCGCCATGTCGCGTGCGTGGTAGTGCACGCCGTCTTCCTGCTTGTAGACGGCGTCATGCTCTTCATCGATCACGATGAGGCCGAGGTCCGCGAAGGGGAGAAACAGAGCCGAACGCGCGCCGACGACGACATGGACCTCGTTTTTGGCAACAGCCGTCCATGTGCGGGCGCGCTTGCGGGCGCCAAGCTCCGAGTGCCATTCGGCGGGGCGCGTGCCGAAGCGCTGCGCGAAGCGATCTAGGAACTGTCCGGTGAGCGCGATCTCCGGCATCAGCACAAGCGACTGGCGGCCACTGCGAATCGTGTCGGCGATGGCCTCGAAGTAGACCTCGGTTTTTCCAGAGCCCGTCACGCCATCGAGCAAGTCGACGTTGAAGCCGCCCTGCTTGACGGCACCGCGCAGGATGTCGGCCGCCATGCGCTGCGAGCCGGAGAGTTCGGGCGTGCGGTATTCCGGATCGGGTTGGCGCGCGACCGGCTCGCGCGGCAGCGCCACGACTTCGAGCGTGCGCTCGTCCACCAGGCCGTCGATCACGCCGACCGATACGCCCGCATCCTTGGCGGCCTCGGACTTCGTGCGCAGCAGTCCATCGCCGAGCACGCCCATCACGCGGCGGCGGGCGGGCGTCATGCGCTGCGGAGCAGGGCCCGCAAGCCGCACCGCGACGCGCTCGCGCTCCGGGCCGAGATCGCCCATGCGCAGCGCCATGCGCAGCACCATGCCGCGGGGGCTCAGCGTATAGTTCGCCACCCAATCGACGAACTTGCGCAGTTCCTCCCTCAGCGGGGGGTAATCAAGCTTCGCTTCGACATCCTTCAGGCGATTGTGCAGCCCGGGACTGGGCGTGACGTTGTCGGCCCAGACCACGCCGACCGATTCGCGCGGACCCAGCGGCACCGCCACGATGTCGCCGACCGACAGCTTGAGTTCCGGCGGCGCCCGATAGGAATAGGCATGATCGAGCGCGATCGGCACAAGAACGTCGACGATGCGCGGGGCCATACGGGTGCCGACTCAAGGACGATTAGGGAGAGGTAAACGAAGCCACGGGATTATAGATGGGGTGTCAAGACACCGGGGATCCATGGCGGCCGCAGACGAGCAGATTTTGACCTTCGCATCCGCCGACGTGATGGCGGAGGTGCGGCGCTGGCTGTCGCACATCGTGGCCGAGCGGCGCATGTCGCCGAAGACTGCCGAGGCCTACGAGCGCGACGTGCGCCAGTTCCTCGGTTTCCTCACCGAGCACACCGGCGAACTCGTGACGCTGAAATCGCTGGCCGCGCTGGAGCCGCGCGACGTGCGCGCCTTCATGGCTTCGCGGCGTGGTGACGGCATTGGGTCGCGCTCGCTGATGCGCTCGCTCGCGGGCGGGCGTTCGTTTGCGCGGTTTCTGGAGCGTGACGGCAAGGGCAAGGTCGGCGCGCTCTCCGCGGTTCGCGCTCCCAAATTGCCGAAGACTCTGCCAAAGCCGATCGCGGCCGCCTCCGCCAAGCAGCTCACCGACGTGGATTTGCGCGCGGGCGAGGAGCGTGAGCCGTGGGTGCTGGCGCGGGACGCCGCTGTGTTGGCGCTGCTCTATGGCTCGGGCTTGCGTATCTCCGAGGCGCTGGGTTTGAAGCGCGAGATGGTGCCGGCGCCTGGCAAGGGCGACGTCATTGTCGTCACCGGCAAGGGCAACAAGACCCGCATGGTGCCGGTGCTGCGGCAGGTGCTTGAGCTGATCGCCGAGTATGTCGCAATCTGTCCATACGATTTGCCCGAGCAGGGTCCGCTATTTGTCGGCGCCAAAGGCGGGCCGCTGTCGCCGCGCATCGTACAGCTCGCCATGGCGCGGATGCGCGGCATGCTCGGCCTTC
>Ga0209902_101364_pt1 | contig 12372 bp, 11 predicted proteins | sample FECB27metaG_FD_188304 | JGI IMG/M metagenome (GOLD analysis project Ga0209902, IMG submission 188304) | Cyanobacterial communities from the Joint Genome Institute, California, USA - FECB-27 (SPAdes) (version 2) | ecosystem: Environmental > Aquatic > Thermal springs > Hot (42-90C) > Microbial mats...
TGTTCCTTTAAAATCGCGATGATCTGCTCTTCCGAAAAGCGGCTGCGTTTCATGTTCTGGTCCTCAAAATGGGCCAGAACGAACTTCAAACCGGATTAGAAACGTGGGGCAACGTCAGGTAGCCTCGTGCTGTGGGAGCCATGACTGCAGACCTGTTAGGACTCCGGGGTAGACGGAGTCGAGCCTTTGTCATCAAACTTGGAGGCGAGAGACTACGGGCCTTCGGGAAGAATTGTCCGAACCGTCATATCCCGAATGCGGCGACCGTTGAGCCTTCGCTTATGTCAAGCGGTGGGTCGGTCTACCGCAAGATCTGTCTGGCAGTACGCGCAGGACGCAGCGTGTGAACCTATCCCATGCGTGCGAAAAAGCTTCGGCCTGGCATGACTTATTGGGCAGTGGTCGGCGTCTCGGTACGCTGTCAACGTACCTAGACGATTATTATTTTCCGCCTAACTCTACGTAAGTGATCTTATCGTCCTTGCCCTTCTGCCAGCGATAGACAACATAATCGAGGCTTGTGCGGTCGCCCTTCCGATCGAAGGTCATGTCGCCCAGCACTGTCTTGAAGGTCATGCCCGACCGCATGGTCTCCGCTACCATCTTCGGGTCCAGCGACTTGGCCGCCTCGGCCGCCTGCTTGAGGACCTCGACGGCGGCGTAGGAATAAAGCGTATAGGCCTCAGGGTTGAAGCCCTTCGCAGTGATTTTCGCGACGGCGGACTTAGCGTTCTCGCGGTTGCGCGGATCGGGCGGGAAGGTCATTAGCGTGCCTTCCGTGCCGGGCCCGCCGATCGCGGCGAATTCGTCGGAAACGATGCCATCGGCGCCCATCGCCTGGATGACTATGCCCTGATCGCGCATTTGCCGAATGATAAGGCCGAGTTCGGTGTGCAGGCCGCCCCAATAAAGGAATTCGATGCCGTTGCTTCTGAGCTTGCTGATCAGCGCGGAGAAGTCCTTCTCGCCCGCGTTGACTCCCTCATAGATCGTCTCGCGCACACCTGAGGCGTTCATCGCCTTGCGCGTCTCGTCGGCGAGGCCCTGGCCGTACGTGGTTTTGTCGTGGACCACGGCGATCCTCTTGCCCTTGAAGTTGTCGACGATGTGCTTGGCCGCGACCACGCCCTGCTGGTCATCGCGTCCGCAGGTCCTGAAAACGTTCCAGAGATGCCGCTCGGTATAGCGCGGGTTGGTCGAAGCGGGCGTGATCTGGAGGATGCCGTTCTCGGCGTAGACATCGCTGGCGGGGATGGAGACGCCGGAGTTGAAATGCCCGACCACGAATTTGACGCCGTCGGCGGTGAACTTGTTGGCCACTGAAACGCCTTGCCGTGGATCGGACACGTCATCGCCGATCGCGAACGTCAGCTTCTGGCCGAGAATGCCGCCGGCGGCGTTGATATCCTCGATCGCCTGCTCGGCGCCGGTCTTCAGCTGCGCGCCGAAGGCCGCGTTGGGTCCGGAAATCGGGCCGGCGACACCGAGCTTGAGCTGAGCCCAAGCGGGCGCGGCAGACATGAGGGCGACCGCGATCGTAGCGGCGCAGAGCGGTATGGTTCGGTGCATGAGGCGTTTCCTATCTGGCGATATCGTTGCGCAGATTGAAAGCTACGGGATGTGTCGTTACCTGTAAATAGACGTTAGGAGGTAACATGGAAGTGGAAGCGTTGCCGGCCCGCCCGATTTCGGTCGCTTTGGTCGGCGGTGATCTCGCGCTCGATTTCGCCAACACGGTCTCCGGTAGAGGGGGGCAGGCGCAGATCGACCATTTACGTTCGAGCACCGATGTCGTCGCCTGGGCGCGCCATGCCGGCGTTCCGGGATTAAGCGACCTAACCGGTGAGGCTCCCAATCTTCTCGGAAATGCAACCGCCCTGCGCGCCGCAATAGCTGGGATCGCGGCCGCCGTTTGTGCTGGTCGGAACGCCCCGCCGGCGTCAGGCCGATCCCTGTTGGCGGCACATGCGGTCGCGCTCAGTGGCGCAGCGGCCCATCTTGTGCAGGGTCGTCTCGTAATCACCTATGACGCAGCCGCCGCAACCTACGAGACTGCGATTCTCGGCCCAATCGCGGCCGCGGCCATCGCGTTGTTCAGCGAAACGGACCCTTCTCGCCTCAAGCGTTGTCCCGCCAAGGATTGCGGTTGGTTCTTTCGCGATACGACTAAGAACAACAGCCGCTGTTGGTGCGACATGCAGGTATGCGGCGCGCGCTCGAAGGTCGCCGCATTTCGAAGCAGGCAGCGGAATATGCGGTGCGACGGGGTGTGACCGGCGTCGTGCGTGATGAAGACAAATTATCAATCCACAGAGGCAGATATGTTTTTGCTGAGCAACCGCCGGCCTCTTCGTGCGGAATTGGCGCCGGGCTCTCGGCCTGTCGCTAGGCAATTAGCTGCGGTCGCATATCTCAGGATTCCGGAATTGCTGACGGCGGAGCTCACCGGTCGCTACGGCCACCGTGTGCAACTGCGCCGCAAGCGACCGGCTCCTGCCAGACCTCCGTTAACAGTCGTTGAAGGCAGCGCATGCGCAAGCGACGGCATGAAACCCAGTTCCTTGTACCCCCGCGCCGCTCCCGAGTGCAGCGCAACGGGAACCCGAAGACCGCGCGCAGCCAGATCATCGGCGGCGTCGTCTGGGGCATCGGCATGGCGCTGCACGAGGAGACGCTGACCGACCACAGGCTCGGCCGGATCATGAACAGCTCGCTCGCCGAGTATCATGTGCCGGCCAATGCCGACATCCACGACATCGACGTGATCGTCGTCGATGAGCAGGACGACAGGACGAGCGCGATCGGCGTCAAGGGCCTGGGCGAGATCGGCATCGTCGGCACGGCGGCCGCCATCGCCAACGCGGTGCATCACGCCACCGGCAAGCGCATCCGCAGCCTGCCGATCACCATCGACAAGATCCTGATTGGCTAAGCGAGCCGATCCTTGTGCTGGTCCCCTCCGCGGGGGCATGGGGCATTAAATTCGGTCACCCGCGAGAGACTGTCGGATTCCAGAAATTGCTCAACTGTCTTGATTGCGCGTAGGCCCATTTCCAGACAGACCTGATCGAGGCCGCCGCGTCCTCCCGCCGATCGTTTGCCCGGACGGCGTCGGCGCTCAGGCGCTTTCGCGCAGCGTGACGACCGTGGCGATGCTGATCAGGCGCGGGCCGCGGTCGGCGGGAACGCCGAGCGCGGCGACGATCAGTTCGCCGCTGCGGCGACCGATTTCGCCCGCGTCGACCGCAACCGTCGTGATGGTGGGCTGCGCGATCCGACCAATCTCGAAATCGCCGAAGCCCGCGACCGCGAGGTCGCCGGGGACCGACAGGCCGCGCCGCCTGCAGGCGGCCATGACGCCGAAGGCCAGGGGATCGGACACGCAGGCGACGCAATCGGCCGTCGGCCAGGCGGTCAGCAGGCGCGTCAGCGCCTCTTCGCCGTCGGACATGGTGGCAGGCAGGATGCCGACCAGCGAGATGCGCTCCTCCATGCCGAGGCCGGCTATGGCCTCGCGATAGCCCGCGCGCCGCGCCGCGCCGCGCGTGCCCTCGTCGTCGCTCTCGCCGAGATAGGCGATCCTGCGATAGCCCTTCGCCGCCAGCGCCAGAACGAGGTCGCGCATCGCGTCGCTGTTGGAAAAGCCGACGACATGGCCGATCGGCGCGGCCGGCCTGTCCCAGATCTGGACGACCGGGATCCGTGCCCGCGCCAGCAGCGCGCGGGTTTGGGGCGCGTGCCCGTCATGAGTCAGAATCATGCCCTCGGGTTTGCGGCGCAGCATGGCGGCGACGAGCTCGACCTCGCGCTCGCGCCGATAATTCGTGTAGCCGAGAAGCAGTTGCAGTCCGGCATCCTGCAGCGTGTCGGAGAGAGCCTGCGCGGTCAGGCTGAAATGCGGGTTGTTGAGCGAGGGAATCAGCGCAGCCACAAAGCCGGAGCGCCGCGATGACAGGGCGCCAGCCATCTGGTCTGGGACGTAGCCGAGCGCGGCGACCGCTTCCAGCACGGCGGCGCGGGTCGCGGGCGCGATCGAGGCGTCCTGCCGGAGCGCCCTCGACACCGTCATGGACGAGACGCCGACGATGCGCGCGACATCGCGCATCCGCATCGGGGCGTCGTCCCCGGCGCTTGTCGGGTCGCTGGGATCACCCCTGATCGTCATCGCAAGCCTGGTCTCACTTCAGAGCTGGCGTTCGACAAGCCCGCATCGGCGGCGCATGTCCACCCGCGCGATGCTAGCCGACATCGCGCTTGCATCAAGCGCGCCACTCCGCATACGATGTTATCGATAACAAAAGAAGGTGCGATGCGATTGCGCCTCGTGGCGGGGACGAAAAAGGTCAGGCTATGCCGTCGATCCGTATCCAGGGATTGCAAAAGCGTTACGGCTCGGTCTCGGTCATCGACGGGCTCGACCTGTCGATGGCCGACAATGAGTTCACTGTCCTTGTCGGCCCGTCGGGATGCGGCAAATCGACGACGCTACGGATCATCGCCGGCTTAGAAGACGCCTCTGGCGGCGAAATCTGGATCGGCGACCGCGAGGTCAGCGCGCTTGATCCCAAGGACCGCGACATCGCGATGGTCTTTCAGGACTACGCGCTCTATCCGCATATGGACGTCGGCCGGAACATGTCCTTTGCGCTCAGGCTCGCAAGGCTGCCGCGGCCTGAGATCGAGGCCCGCGTCAAGCGCGTCGCCGACATGCTGTCGATCTCGCATCTTCTGGCGCGCAAGCCGCGAGAATTGTCGGGCGGCCAGCGCCAGCGCGTCGCTATGGGCCGTGCGCTCGTGCGCGATTCCTCGGTCTTCCTGTTCGATGAGCCGCTTTCCAATCTCGACGCCAAGCTGCGTACGCAGATGCGCGCCGAACTGGCGCTGATGCGCCAGCGCGTCGAGAAGACCATGATTTACGTCACGCATGATCAGGTCGAGGCGATGACGCTCGCCGACAAGATCGTCGTGATGCACGAGGGCAAGGTCCAGCAGCAGGGCACGCCGGAAGAGCTCTACAAGCGTCCAGAGAACCTGTTCGTCGCCGGCTTCATCGGCGCGCCGCCGATGAACCTGCTGGCCGGGGAGATCATGGCCGATGGCGACGACGCGGCCGTCTTCATTGGCGAGGGCGTCGTGCTGCCCTTGCCGTCGCGATTGCGCCGGACGCTGCGGGCCGGCCGGAGCGTGGTTCTGGGATTGCGGCCGTCGTCGATCCAGCCTGGCGTGACGGAGGCCGGCGCCCTGCCGCTGCGCGTGTTGCTGACCGAATATATCGGCGCGCATTCGGTGCTGATCGCCGATTGCGCCGGCCAGCGCGTCACCGTCGAGATCAACTCCGATGCGCTCTATGCCAGCGCCGGCGCGGCCTTGTTCAGCTTCGATCCCGAGCGTCTGCATGTCTTCGATCCCGGGACCGAGCTCGCCCTGTGACTCCGAACGCGCCTTTTTGACCAGCCGCCGAGCCGGGCGCCCAAGACCCGGCCCATGTGAGGGAGAACCGAGATGACGACACGCAGAACCGTTCTGGCGGGCGCAGCCGCGCTCGCCTTGCCCACCGCGCTCTGGCCCTCGCGCGGCCGGGCCAACCCCTATGCCGCCTTCAAGGGCAAGACGCTGGTGGTGAATTTTCCGGCGCATCCGCATTTCGATGCGGTCGCGAGCGCCTTGCCGAAATTCACCGAGGAAACCGGCATCAAGGTCGAGGTCGACAAGCTGCAATATCTGCGCATGCGCGACAAGCAGATGCTCGAAATGGCCAAGCCCGGCAATGGCGACTACGACCTGCTCGCCTATGTCGTGTTCTGGAAATCCGACTATGCCGGCAAGAACCTGATCGAGGAGATCGGCCCCTATTTCAAGAACGAGAAGCTGGCGCTGCCCGATTACGACTTCGCCGACCTGATCCCCGGCTATGTCGAGAATCTCGGCCTCGTCGGCGGCCGCAAAGGCTATCTCGCCGGCCCCGGCGCCAAGCTCTACGGCATTCCCTTCGGCGCCGAGACCTCCGTGCTGGGCTACCGAAAGGACATCTTCGCCAAGCACGGGCTGAAGGCCCCCGAAACCTACGCCGAACTGCAAGCGCTGCTGACAAAGATCCCCGAGGTCGAAAAGGGCATGGGCGCGCTGACCTCGCGCGGCCAGACCGGGCATCAGGTGGTGCATGCCTGGCTGCTGCACATGGCGCCGATGGGCGGCAAGATCTTCGACGAGAAATGGCAGCCGGTCTTCAACAACGAGGCCGGCGTCAAGGCCGCCACTCTCCTCAAGCGCATCGTGGAGACCGGGCCGCAAGGCGGCGCGGCCTTTGGCTTCGACGAGATGAAGAACGCCTTTATGCAAGGGCGTGCCGCGATGTATCTCGACTCGATCTCGATCGCAGCCGAAGTCGAAGACGCAACTAAGTCGAAGATCGTCGGACAGGTCGGCTGGGTCCCCCACCCCGGCGACATCAGGCGCGGCTCGCAGAGCGGCGGCTTCGGCATCGCGATTCCGAAGAACGCCGCCAACAAGGACGCGGCTTTCATGCTGATGCAGTGGCTGACCTCGAAGAAGGGCGACCGCATGGTCGCGGCCGCCGGCGGTTCGCCGTCGCGCTTCTCGACCTATCAGGACGCCGACCTGCAGAAGAAGTACGCCCATTACGCCACCTTCGCCGAGGCGCTCAAACACGCCGATCCGGACTGGCGACCGATCATCCGGGAATGGGACGAACTCAACGCGCCGATCTTCGGCGTCGCCATGGGCGAGGTCGTCACCGGCAGGAAGGAACCCAAGGCCGCGCTCGACGAGATCATGCCGCGTGTCCGCGCGGTGATGGAGAAGGGCGGCTATTACGGCCCCAACGCGCCGAAATAGCCGCGTCCAACGATCCTCCCGGTCCTGCACGCCGCCGCTCTTTTTGGCGGGCAGGTCGACTGGGCGGCGCTCGCACGGTGAGCGCCGCCCCCTTTTCCCCAAGGTTCGCGCATGATCACGCGGCAGGCTCTCAACCGCGCCAGTCCCTATGTCTTTCTCGCGCCGGCGGCGGCCGTGATGCTGGTGGCGCTCGTCAATCCGGTCGCGCAATCGGTCTGGCTGTCCTTCCACGAATGGTCGATCGGCACCCCGCCCGACCAGACCCGCTTCGTCGGGCTGGAGAATTATCGCTGGCTCCTGGCCTCGCAGGCCTTCTGGACCTCGGTCTCGGTGACGCTGATCTTCGCGGCCGCAGTCGTTATTCTGGAGACGGTGCTGGGCGTCGCGCTGGCGCTGGCGCTCGACCGGCAACTGCGCGGCATGTCGGTGATCCGGACGATCTTCATCCTGCCGATGATGGTCGCCCCCATCGTCGTCGGCCTGATCTGGCGCTTCATGTACAATGAGCAGTTCGGCACGCTGACGACGCTGCTGCAGTCGCTCGGCCTGCCCACGGTGCCGTGGCTGTCCTCGCCGGACATGGCGCTGATCTCGATCATCATCGCCGACATCTGGCAATGGACCCCGTTCATCTTCATCCTGGCGCTGGCGGCGCTGCAATCCTTGCCGGCTTCCGCGATCGAGGCGGCCCGGATCGACGGCGCGAACACCTGGCAGATGATCGTCTTCATCAAGCTGCCGCTGATGGCGCCGGTGATCGTGGTCGCGGCGCTGCTGCGCCTGATCGACGCCTTCAAGGTGCTGGAGGTCGTCTACATCCTGACCGAGGGCGGACCGGGCCTCTCGACCGAAATCCTGTCGCTGCACATCTACAAGACCGCCTTCGTCAGCCAGCAACTCGGCCGCGCCTCGGCTCTCTCCAATCTACTGCTGCTGATCGTGATGGCGATCACCCTGGCGCTGGTCGCCGTCACGAAGCTGCGCGAGGCCGCCGCGAGCCGCGCTGCCGCCGCTGGGGAGGCCTGAGCGATGGCCGCATCCTCCACGACCCGCAGAGCCTCGTTCGGCAGCTATCTTCTGGTGGCCGTGCTGGCGGCGATCTCGCTCGCACCGATCCTCGTGATGATCGCGACGTCGCTGAAGCTCAAGACGCAGATCTTCGACGGCGGCGCGATGCTGTTCTTCATGCCGACGCTGGCGAATTACAGCGAGGTGCTCGCCGATGCGCAAAACACCCGCTACCTGACGAACTCGCTGATCGTGGCCTCGGTCTCGACCGTGCTGACGCTGACCTTCGGGTGCATGGCTGCCTATGCGCTGGTGCGCTTCCGCTTCATCGGCCGCGACGTCGTCTCGACCGGGACGCTGCTGATGCGGATGGTGCCGCCCGCCGTGCTGACCGTGCCGGTCTTCACGATCTGGACCTATCAATACAACCTCACCAACACGCTGTCTGGCGTCATCCTGGTCTATACCGCGCTAAACCTGCCCTTCGTCGTCTGGATTTTGCAGAGCTTCATCGCGCAGGTGCCGCGCCCGCTTGAGGAGGCGGCGCGCATCGACGGGGCCAATCCGTATCAGGTCTTCTTCCTCGTCGTGCTGCCGCTGATCAAGCCGGGGCTGGCCGCAGCCGCGATCTTCACCTTCCGCATCGCCTGGAACGAGTTCATCCTGGCGCTGGTGCTGACCAACCGCTTCACCCGGACGATGCCGGTCAAGGTCTCGCTCTTCATCAACGAGCACAATATCGAATGGGGGCAGATCATGGCGATCGGCACGCTGATCGCGATTCCGCCGCTGGTCTTCACCTTCATGGCCTCGCGCCAGATCATCACCGGGATGACCGCCGGCGCGGTGAAGGGCTGATGCTGGACTGGCTCAGCCTTCCGCTCGATGCAGGCCGCCTGCACGATATCGACGGGCTGGTTTCCTGGCACGGCCGGCTGATGGTGATCGCCTGGGCGGTGCTTTGCCCGCTCGGCGTGCTGGCGGCGCGCTTTTTCAAGATCGCCCCGGGGCAGGACTGGCCCCGCGCGCTCGACGACACGCGCTGGTGGCGCGCGCATCTCGCGCTGCAATATTGCGCCGGCCTCGCCATGCTGGCGGGCTTTGCGCTGATCTGGCGCACCGGCCGAACCGGCAATCTGTCGGGGCTCCATGCCTGGCTCGGCTACACAGTGCTGGCCTTCGGCGCGCTGCAGTTCCTCGCCGGCTGGCTGCGCGGCTCGAAGGGCGGGCCGACGCAGGCCACGCTGCGCGGCGACCATTACGATATGACCCCGAGACGCCGCCTGTTCGAGCGCGTCCACAAGAGCGTCGGCTATCTCGCCTTGCTGCTCGCGGCGGGCGCGATCCTGTCTGGCCTGTGGACCGCCAACGCGCCGCGCTGGATGGGGCTTGCGCTCGCGCTGTGGTGGGGCGGGCTCGTCGCCTGCTTCATCGTCCTGCAGCGGCGAGGCCGCGCGATCGACACCTATCAGGCCATCTGGGGACCCGATCGCCGCCACCCCGGCAACCAGCGCCGGCCGATCGGCGTCGGCGTGCGACGCCTGCCATGACGAGGACGCCCGGAGGCTGGCCATGGACAGCGTGATCTCGCACGACCCGCGTTTCGATCGGCTGACGATCGGCCACGCCAGGCTCGAAAAGCTCTGGACCGGCAGTCGCTGGGCGGAGGGACCGGCGTATTTCCCGGCAGGTCGTTATCTAGTCTGGTCCGACATCCCCAACGACCGGCTGATGCGCTTCGACGAAACCGACGGGTCGGTCTCGGTCTTTCGGCAGCCGAGCGGCAACGCCAACGGCAACACCACCGACGCCGGAGGCCGACTCGTCACCTGCGAGCACCTGCGCCGCCGCGTCACGCGCACCGAGCATGACGGCAAAATCACGGTTCTGGCGAAGCGTTTCGAAGGCGGACGGCTGAACTCTCCCAACGACGTCGTGGTCGCGTCCGATGGCGCGGTCTGGTTCACCGACCCGACCTATGGGATCGACGGCGACTACGAAGGCGAGACAGCCCCGAGCGAGATCGGCGCGAGCTTTGTCTACCGGCTCTCTCCGGCTGGCGAGCTCACTGCGGTGGTCCGCGACCGGGTCCAGCCTAACGGCCTCGCCTTCTCGCCTGACGAAAAGGTTCTCTCCCTCGTCGACACCGGGGCGTCCCATCATCCCGGACTGCCTGTCACGATCCATGCCTACGGCGTCCTCGACGGCGGCGCGGCATTGGGACCGCCGCGCCTGTTCGCCACCTGCCCGGACGGCTTCTTCGATGGCCTGCGTTGCGACGTCCACGGCAATGTCTGGACGTCGGCAGGGCGCAGCGTCTTCTGCTTTGCGCCCGACGGCAAGCATCTCGGCGCCATCGCGATCGGCGAGATCGTGGGTAACCTCTGCTTCGGCGGCCCGAAGCGCAACCGGCTCTACATCTGCGCCCAGACGTCGCTTTACGCCGTCTTCGTCAACACGCGCGGTGCGTGAGCTTCGCCGACCAGACGCTTGTCGGAACCGCGCATGAAAGCGCAGCCCGCTCAATGACACAGTGCCGTTCGGCGGGACGGGTTCGGCTTACGGAACCTGGATTTTCGCCGTCTCGACCACTGGCCCCCATTTGGCGATCTCGCCTGCGATGAAGGCGCTGAACGCGTCGGGCGTCATGCCGAGCGCGATGATTTTCTGCGCGGCGAGCTTGTCGCGCACCTCAGGCGTAGCGAGGATTTCGCGAACATCGGCGGAGATCTTGGCGACGATGGCGGCCGGCGTTCCCGCCGGCGCCGCCAGACCGTGCCAGGCCGTGACGTCGAAGCCAGGCAGGAACTCGCTGAGCGCCGGAATATCCGGCATGAAGCCCGCCCGCTGCGGGATCGATGTCGCCAGCGCCCGCAACTTGCCGGCCTCGACATGCGGCCAGGCGACGGCGGCCCCATCCATCGCCACATCGATCTGGCCGCTCAGCAGATCCACGATCATCGGCCCAGAACCCCTGTAGGGCACATGGGTCAATGTCGTGCCGGTGGCCTGCTGGAACAGCTCCATGCCGACATGCAGGGTCGTGCCGACTCCCGAGGAGCCGAAGTTCAGCGCGTTGGGCTTCGCCTGCAGCAGCGCGATGAACTCCGGAACGGTCCTGGCCGAAACCTTGTCGGGGTTGACCACGAGAATGTTAGGGGTGACAGCCAGTTGCGAGATCGGCGCGAAATCGCGGATCGGGTCGAATGACAGGCGCTCCTTGTAGAGCGCCTTGTTGACGCCATGGCTGCCGGCGTTGATCAAGCCGATCGTATAGCCGTCAGGCGTTGCGCGGGCGAGCGCGCCGACGCCGATATTGCTGCCGCCGCCGCCGATGTTCTCGACCACGACGCCTTGCCCCCAGCGCGCCTGCAGCCGCTCCGCGACGATACGGGCGACGAGATCGGAGGCGCCGCCCGGCGCGAACGGCACGATTATCCGCACCGGCCGGGTCGGATAAGGCGCCTGGGCCGCCGCGCCCAGGCACGATGCGATGATGGCCGCAGTCGCCACCGCCAGTCTCAGAATGCTCATGATTTTCCTCCCTCGCTTGCCTGCCGGCTTCTGTCGAGCCGGTCAGCGCCGTTGTCCTCTCGCCTCGCGGCCGACGGCCCCGAGGCGTTTGATCTTCTCATCCGACAGATAGCCGTAGCGGTTGATGTGCACATGCGAACACTGTCCGGCAGCTGCGCGGAAACGCCGCTCGACGTCGGCGACGGGCCCATAGCCATGCGCGATGACCGAAAGCCGCGAGCGCCCGAGCCCGGCCGCGGCCTCAGTAACGGTCCGCTGGAGAGCCTCGTCATCTGCCGGATGCGGCTCGTCGGGCCCAGGATAAAGCAATTCATCGAGCGAGTGAGCGTTACCGTTCAGGCCGAGCCAGTCATGCAGCCTCTGGAACATCGCTGGCGCCGGTGCGCCCGTCAGTTCGGCCAGGCGTCGCAGATAGCCGGCTTCGATCATCGGCCAATGCATGGTGTAGTGCTTGACCGCAACCTCGTCGGGAATGCCGTCGATTCGGGCGAGATCCAGCCCCGAAAGCGCATTGAGCGGCGGCGGGAACGCCTGCATCACGACGCCGACGCGCCCGCCGGAGACATCCTTCACGATCGCCGTCAGATCGGTGACATAATCGGCTACGATCGCCGCGCGGAACGCCATCAGTTCGGCCGCCCAGCCGGCGCTCAGGATATCGGCCGGCCGCAGATTCGCGGCAGCGGTTCTCGCCTCGCGCAGCCCGTCGATAACGCGGGCGCGGATGCCCTCGACGTCGTGCCCGAGTTCGCCGCCGCGCCGGACCGCCGCGCCGCAGAAGTCGAACAGCAGGCTGTCGAGCGCATAGGGCGGATATTCCGGCCAGTCGAACCGCAGCGCGTCGCAGGCGGGATAGTGAGCGAGTAGATCCGTCACCAGCGCACGCATGTAGAGCCGCAGCCCCGGGCTGGCGAGGCTGATGTTGGCGTCGACCCGGTTGGCGACAGGGTGGCCGAAGACGGTCAGCGGCTCGTC
>Ga0209902_101365_pt1 | contig 12370 bp, 14 predicted proteins | sample FECB27metaG_FD_188304 | JGI IMG/M metagenome (GOLD analysis project Ga0209902, IMG submission 188304) | Cyanobacterial communities from the Joint Genome Institute, California, USA - FECB-27 (SPAdes) (version 2) | ecosystem: Environmental > Aquatic > Thermal springs > Hot (42-90C) > Microbial mats...
GATCCGCGCCGAGGTCGAACATGTCGTTTTGGATGCGGTTCAGCATCGCGTCGATATCGGGGTGTTCGGTCGCCGTATGCACCCGCGCCATGCCGATGCAGGCATTGGCTTCGTCGACGGCGCCATAGGCTTCGACGCGCAGGTCCGATTTCAGCCGCCTTTCGCCCGAGCCCAGCCCCGTGGTGCCGTCGTCGCCAGTACGTGTGTAGATCTTGTTGAGCTTGACCATTCCGCGCTCCGCTCAGCCGCCACGGGTGAAGTAGAGGGTGAGCAGGATGAACACCAGCGCCACCGCCTGCAGCAGCACGCGCGCCTGCATCAGCTTGTTGGAGGTGTTGCCCGAGCCGCCGCGCAGCATGTGGACCAGGCCGCGGATAAGGACCACCACCACGGCGAACATGAAGACGACGGCGAGGATGTTGAATACGGTAGCCATTTGGGTATCCAGTTAAGTCGGCGGCCGGTCAGCCTTGGCGGGCCAGAATTCTGTAAAGCAGCGAGGCGGGCAGCAAGCGCTTCAGCGCGACGCCGATTCTCGCGGGCGTGGTGACAACATAATGCGGACGCGGACGCGGCGACAGCAGGGCGTGTCGCAATACCGCATGAACCGCCTCCGGCCCCAGTTTCAGTCGCGATTTCGAGCCACCGCTGGACAGCCTGGCGAGCTGGGCGCGATAGGCCACGTGGTGGGGCGAGTTTTCGTGGTCGATGTAGCGCAGGAACCAGTCGAGCCCGTTGGTGGCGATCTTCGAGCGTATCGGGCCGGGCTCGATCATCGCGACGTGGACGCCGCTGCCCGCGAGCTCCTGACGCATGCACAGCATCAGCCCCTCCAGCGCATGCTTGGAGGCGGAGTAGGCGCCGCGGAACGGTACCGGCGTCAGCCCGAGGATCGACGAGCAGTTGACGATGCGGCCGTGGTTTTGCGCGCGCATGACGGGAACAATGCGCCGCGTCAGGTCATGCCAGCCGAAGAAGTTGGCCTCGAACTGGTCGCGCAGTGCCGCCATGGGCAGGTCCTCGACCGCGCCCGGCTGGGCATGCGCGCCATTGTTGAACAGCGCGTCGAGCTTGCCGCCGGTACGTTCGAGCACGGTTGCGACAAGTGCTTCGATCGATTCCGGCTTGGCATAGTCGAGGAACAGCGCCTCGAGACCGTCGGCCTGCAGGGCAGCCAGATCCTCGTCCTTGCGCGCGGTGGCGAACACCCGCCAGCCTTCGGCCTTCAGCGCTCGAGCGCAATGGGCGCCGATGCCCGACGACGCGCCGGTCACGATTATCGTGCGTAACTCGTTGATCGGGTTCACTTCGTTTTTGCCCGGCCTTGCAAATGAGGGCAAAGCCTTCCCATATTCGCCGCCACGAAACAATTGGCCAATTGATGATTGGCCATGTCACCATCGGCCGCCATCTAATTGGCCAGGACCCAACGGACGGAGCGGAAAACTGGAGCTGATGCGCAAGATCGTCGCCACGAGGCGCGTGCTCTTCGACGCAGCCGGCCATTTCCATGACGACGACGGTTGGGCGATGGCCAGTCATCTCGCCATTTCGGCGCTGATGGCGCTGTTTCCGTTCCTGATCTTCGCCACCACGCTCGCCAGCTTCCTCGGCGCCGATGCCTTCGCCGAAACGGCCGTGCATCTCGTCTTCGATACCTGGCCCGACCAGATCGCCGAGCCGATCGCCCGCGAGGTGGTCAACGTTCTGACCGTGCCACGCACTGACCTTCTGACCTACGGCGTCGTGCTCGCCGCCTACTTCGCCTCCAACGGCGTCGAGGCGCTGCGCACCTCGCTCAACCGTGCCTACCGCATCACCGAGACCCGCACCTTCTGGTTCCGACGCATCCAGAGCATCTTCTTCGTGCTCATCGCCACGATCAGCTTTGTCGCCATCTCGGTGCTGCTGGTGTTTGCGCCGATCATCGCGCGCATCCTCGAAGCCAAGTTCGAATGGATCCAGCCCTATATGGGCACCATCACCGTCTGGCGCTTCACCATCGCCTCTGGTGTCATCGTCTTCGGCCTGTTTGCCGTGCATATGTGGCTGCCGGCCGGCCGCCGCCGCTTCTTCAGCATCATTCCCGGCATCGTCTTCACGCTGGTCGGCTGGCTTGTAGGCTCGACGGCCTTTGCGACCTATCTCGACACCTTCTCGTCCTATGTCACGACCTATGCCGGCCTCGCCTCGATCATGATCGCGGTGGTGTTCCTCTACATCGTCTCGGCGATCTTCATCCTCGGCGGCGAACTCAATGCCGCGATCAGCCGCTATCTCGAGGCCCGCGCCCGCGTGCCGGGCTGAGCGGTCGCCAGGCCGACGCCGAGCGTGGCAATTGCCATGCCGACAAGCTGGATCAGTGAAAGTTCCTCGCCGAACAGTAGCCAGGCGATGACGGCGGTCACCGACGGCACGAGGTAGAACAGCGAGGCGACCTTCGACATGGCGCCGTCGCGGATCATCACCATCAAAAGGAAGATCGCGCCGATTGACAGCACGAAGACCAGCCAGGCCATGGCGAAGATCAGCTCGCCGTTGACCGTCATCTGCTGCGTCTCGAAGATCATCGAGGCAGCCGTCATCAGGATCGCCGCCCCGACATATTGCCAGAACGTGCCGGTCACCAGGTCGCCCGTTGCGCCGACGCGCTTCTGCCAAATGGTGCCGGCGCTGATGCCGGCCATGGCGATGACGGAGGCGGTCAGCGTCTGCCAGGTCACCCCGCCACCGATCGAGCCGAGCTTGGGCGAAAGCACGATCACCACGCCGACGAAGCCTACGGCGAGCCCGACCCAATGGCGCGGCTTGATCTCTTCGCCGAGCAGCTTGCCGGCGAGCACCGCAGTGACAAGCGGCTGCAGGCCGGCGATGAGTGCAGACAGTCCCGCCGGCAATCCCTGGTGGATCGCCCAGAACACGCCGCCGAGATAGACCCCGTGCAGCAACATGCCGATCAGCACGGAATGCAGGGCCACCCGTCGCGTAAGCCTGCGGGAGCCGAGCGCCAGCATCACCGCGCCCAGGAGCAGGAACGCCAGCACGAAACGCACGGCCAGGAACGTAAATGGTTCAGCCCAGGGCATAGCGTAGCGCGCGCCGATGAAGCCGGTCGCCCAGAGCAGCACGAAGGTGGCCGGGATCAGCCGCTTTGGAGAGGATGTCATGGATACCCCGTGCGTGGCCGGACGCCGCGCCCGGAATGAAACTTACCCGGATCGCTCTAATGCCGAATATTAGGACAAGCAAAATGAAACGATTGATCCATAGATTCACCGGGCCTGATCTGACCACCCGATCCGGATGACGCTTGCCCGGGAGGGGGCCTGGGAGAACTGCACAGTCGGCCTCTGAAAGGACCGCGCATGCTGTGGAATCTCGATCCGGGCTGGCTGATGATGGCTGTCGCCTTCGTCGCCGTCATGGCCTTCTTTTTTGGCGCTGCACTCGACGCCATCATGAAGGACGATGGCTTCGGCCCGACCGGCAACATGGTGTTGTTCACCGCCGGCTTCTTCGGCGCGGTGCTCGTCGCCAACAGCTACGGCATCACATTGCGCGACCTGCAACTGGCGACCGCTTGGGGGCTTGGCGGCGCCTTCGCCTTCATCAGCGTGCTCGCGCTGATCAAGGCGGCAATCACCCGGATGCTACAACCCTAGCATCGCTTTGACCGTCCCAGGCGTCTCACCGGCCTCCCGCAAAGCGGCGAGGCCGGTGTCGCGTTGGCTCTTCGATAGCTTGCGTCCGTCGGGGCCGAGCACCAGCCGGTGGTGGAAATAGCCTGGCTGCGGCAGGCCAAGCACCTGCTGCAGCAGGCGCTGCATCGAGGTCGCGAAGTAGAGGTCGAGACCGCGCACGACATGGCTCACGCCCTGTAGCGCGTCATCGATCACCACCGACAGGTGATAGCTTGTCGGAATCTCCCGCCGAGCGATGATCACGTCGCCCCATTGCAGCGGGTTGGCGGTTATTTCCGCCGTGCCATCCATTGCCTCGTTCGTCCACTCGCGCCAGTTCAGCTCGACCGGCAATCGCGCCAAAGCCGCTGCCGTATCGAGCCGCCAGGCGAAAGGTGCCCCTGCATCGATCCGCCGCTGGCGCTCGCGCTTGGACATCTGCTTGTCAGCGCCGGGATAGACCGGCGCGCCGTCGGGGTCCCGCGGCCAAGCCTTGCCCGTCGCCTCATGCTCCATGATCGCGGCGCGGATATCGCCCCGGCTCATGAAGGCGGGATAGACGAGCTCGTCCTTCTTCAATCGCTCAAGCGCGGCTTCGTATTCGGCGAAATGGTCCGACTGGCGGCGCACCGGCTGCTCGTAAGTGATGCCGAGCCAGGCGAGGTCGCGGAAAATGCCGGCTTCAAATTCCGGCGTGCAGCGGGTCACGTCGATGTCCTCGATGCGCAGCAACAGCCGTCCGCCAACGCGGGCCGCCATCTTCTCGTTGGTCAGCGCCGACAGCGCGTGGCCGAGATGGAGTTCGCCATTGGGGCTGGGCGCGAAGCGAAAGACAGGAGCCGTCATGAGCGTTGCGGGCCGGATTGAAGGTGTGCCTTGCCGATTGCTACGTTGCCCGCCGCAACCTAACAAGTGACGCATGCGCCGCATCTCCAATCTCGACGACGTCAATTTCGGCCTCGACGCGCTTTGCGCGATCGATCCGCGCCTGGAAGCAGTTCGCGGCATGGCCGGCGAGGTGCCGCTCAGGCTGACCGAACCAGGTTTCGCCAGCCTTGCATCGATCATCGTATCGCAGCAGGTGTCGACGGCGAGCGCGCGTGCGATCTTTGGCCGCCTGACGGCTCTCGTCGATCCGCTGACGCCGGAAGGACTGCTTGCATCAGGCGAGGACATGTTCCGCGAGGCCGGCCTGTCGCGGCCGAAGCAGCGCACGCTTCTGGCGGTGGCGCAGGCAGCGGCCGATGGTCTCGACCTCGACGGGCTCTGCCGGCTCGATGCCCAGGAAGCGATGTCGGCGATGATTGCCATTCCGGGTATCGGGCCGTGGACAGCGGAGGTCTATCTGCTGTTCGCCGCCGGCCACCCGGACATTTTTCCGGCCCGCGACGTGGCGCTGCAGAGTGCGGTCGGCCATGCCTTGGGCATCGATCCGCGCCCCGGCGAGAAGACACTGATTCGGCTTGCCGAATCATGGGCACCGTGGCGAGGGGTCGCATCGCGGCTGTTCTGGGCGTATTATCGCGAGACCCGTGGTCGCGATGGCGCGCCGCCGGCCGGAAATCCCGCATAATTCCGCAAAATCGCGGATTTTTGACGGGTTAATTGACCGACCAGACGCTTCACATTCCTGTCACCTCGGGCTTACAGTATTCGGACCGTTAGGTTCGAGGACCAAGGAGGTACAGGAAGTGACGGTTGCCGTGTCTCCGGATGGGCTCCCAGCACTAGTGCTGAATGCGGATTATCGTCCGCTCAGCTACTACCCCTTGTCGTTGTGGTCCTGGCAGGACGCGATCAAGGCGGTGTTCCTCGACCGCGTCAACATCGTCGCCGAATATGAGCACGCCGTCTCGTCGCCGACCTTCTCGATGAAGCTGCCAAGCGTCGTCAGCCTCAAGCATTATGTGAAGCCGTCGCGCTATCCTGCCTTCACCCGCTTCAACGTGTTCCTGCGTGATCGCTTCCAGTGCCAGTATTGCGGCACCCCCGAGGATCTGACCTTCGACCACGTCATCCCGCGCCACAGCGGCGGCGCGACGACATGGGAAAACGTCGTTGCTGCCTGCTCACCCTGCAATCTCCGGAAGGGTGGCATGATGCCGTCGCAGGCCAAGATGTGGCCGCTGCAGAAGCCATTCCAGCCAACTGTGCACGACCTGCACAACAACGGCCGGCTGTTCCCGCCCAACCATCTGCACGAAAGCTGGATGGATTATCTCTACTGGGATGTTGAACTCGAGCCTTGATAAGGCTGATCTCCCCCTTGTGGGGGAGATGTCCGGCAGGACAGAGGGGGCGCGAAGGATCGCGACCCCACGATGTTACTTCCTGAAAGCCCCACGCAGCGCCACCACCGCCAAGAACGCGCTCGCGAGCACGTTCCAGCCGGCGAAGGACAGGCCGAGCACGCGCAGTGCGGCGTCCTCGCAGCGCGGCGGCACGACATTGTTGAGCACGTCGAGCAGGCCCTTGCCGCCGGTGTCTATCGTGCCGCTGACAGCGGCGCAATCCGTCGGGCCGGCCCACCAGCGCCATTCGACGCCGGCGTGATAGGCGCCGAGATAGAGCCCGTAGAGCATCAGCAATCCGCCCACGGCCAACAGCGCGCGGGTCATCCAGGCTGGCCAGTGCAGCGCCGACGACAGCGCGGCAAGCGCCATCAGCGGCACGCCGACATAATAGGGCGTGCGCTGCTCTAGGCAGAGCTTGCAGGGCAGGTAGCCGCCGATGTGCTGGAAGCCGAGTGCCGTGCCGACGACGGCCGCCATGGCAATGGTGAGGAAGATTGCGGTCAGCGTCTGGCTGCGGCCGGTCGGGGAGGCGAGGGAGGTCATTCTTGGGTGCCCAGCTGTCGTTACCGGCTTTTGCCGTTCAGTGGAGGTATTTGACGAGAAGATAGAGCAAAATGAGGGCAGCGGCGCCTAGACCGGCCAGCAATCCGAGGCGCTTTTCGATGAATTCGCGAATCGGCTCGCCATAGGTGCGCAGCAGCCAGGCCAGGAACAGGAAACGCGCGCCGCGCGCGATGATCGCCGAGACGATGAACCAGCCGAGCGGGAAGCTGACGACGCCGGCGAGAATTGTCACCACCTTGATCGGCGGCAGATGCGACAGCCCCGAGGTCACCAGCATCAAAAGGATGATGCCGGCGCCGGACGACACCTTGAGCGCTTCGAACTCGTCATACTTGCCATAGAATTCGAGCACCGGCTTTGCCACCGCCTCAAAGGCATAGTGGCCGATGTACCAGCCGGCGATGCCGCCGAGCACGGAGGCCACGGTGGCGATGATCGCATAACGATAGGCCTTGTCCGGCCGCGACAGCGCCATCGGCAGATAAAGCACGTCGGCCGGCACCAGGAAGACCGAGCTTTCGACGAAGGCGATGAAGGCCAGCCACCATTCGGCGGATTTCCTTGCCGCGAGCGACAAGGTCCAGTCGTAGAGTCGGCGAAGCATCTGGCCCCCTTGAGATGTGCGCTGCCTGTTTAGGAAGAATTGCTGTGGCGCACAATGCTTGGGGTCTTCACGAATATGAAAGCCAGGGCAACCGCTGCATTCTGTCGCGTGATCGCATGTCAAAGCATGCCGGCCCGGGCCATATCGCGACGGGCAGGATGATCGGCAGCCTTGGTGGCCGCCGATCATGTCGTCCATATGCTAGGCAGCGCGGCCGGTCGCAGCGCGCGGCTCGGGCTGCAGCGCATCGAGCGCGAAGCTGCCCACGCCCACCGGGGCAAGCCCATCAACGGCCTCAATGATCTGGGCGGCGTCTTCGGTTGAGAACCCGCCATAGAGCTCGATCAGGCCAAAGCCGGCCTGTGCCAGGTCTGCCGCGACTTTCGCGGCGGTTGCTCCGTCGGGGACACGGACGAAATGTGTTTCCAGTGGCGGAAACGTAGTCACCAAACGGTCCTGATCCGGTTGGGCATCCCGCTTGAGGATGATGAACGCCGCCAGCGGTGGCTTGCCGTCGATGAAGGCCTGATTGTAGGCCGCAGCTGGCTGCAGCGACTCGATGCCGAAGGTCACCGAGCTCACCCTGACGTCGGGGCCGACGACGGCCGAGACCTTGGGCCGCCATGCTGGCGAAATGCCGCCGCACAGCTCGATCAGCTTGGTTCCCTGCGCGGCGAGTTCATGCGCCACTGCGGGCGCCTGCATCGGATCGCCCAATGCAACGATGGTGATCTTCCCGTCCGGTGTCTCCAGCACGCTTCGGTCGAAGCTCGGGTCGGCGTCGGGAGCTTCGTAGATGAGGGCCTTGTCGATACGCATGATTACGTCCTTGCATGTCTTCGATGGCGCCAAGTTGCGACAGAACACTGATCTTGGTAATTGCTATAGTTCTGTAGCCACTGATCGAAGAAATCGAACTGTGCTTGATAATCTGACGCTCGACCAGATGCGAACCTTCGTTGCCGTCGTCGAAGGCGGCAGCTTTCGTGCGGGTGCTGCGCGGCTGTCGCGGGTGCAGTCGGCGATCAGCCACGCCATCGGCAACCTCGAGGCCGAGCTCAAGGTGGCGCTGTTCACCCGCACCGGCCGCAAGCCCGAACTGACCGCCGAGGGGCAGGCGCTGCTTGCTGACGCCAGGGCGGTCCTGATCAAGGTCGACGCCATGCGCGCCCGGGCACGCGGGCTGGGGCAGGGGCTAGAACTGTCGCTCGCGATAGCTGTTGATCCGGTCATCCCTGCCCGCATCCTGGCCGGCGCGCTTTACGACCTCAGGACCGAGCACCCATCGGTCGGCGTCGCACTGAAGACCTTGCCGATGCGCGCGGCACTGCACGCACTCATAAACCGGCATTGCACGCTCGCCATCACCACAGACACGCAGCGCGACAGCCTCGTCGAAGCCGAATGCCTCGGCCCGGCGCAGCCCTTCGTCGCCGTCTGCGCGGCCCACCACCTGCTCGCGACGGCACCTGCCGCCGGCTGGTCGGCGGTCGAGCTGTCCGACCATCTCCAGATCGTCGTCAGCGATCCCTCGCCGATGAGCGAAGGGCTGGATTTCGGCGTGCTTTCGCCCGGAACCTGGCGCGTCAGCGACCTCGCCACCAAGTTGGCGCTGATCCAGGCCGGCGTCGGCTGGGGGAATCTTCCGCAGTGGATGGTCGATGCCGACCTCGCCCGCGGCACGCTTGTCCGCGTCGCCGCAACCGCCCTTGGCGAGCAGTCCGAGACGGCGCTGACCGCCTACCTGCTTTGGCGCATCGACCAGCCCCCAGGCCCTGCCGCGCGCTATCTGCGCGAAAGGCTGCTAGCGCGGTTTGGTGGAGGTGGGTAGCGGCGTGGTCGGCGAACCCCGGAGCCGCCTGTTTGGCGAAGGTGACTAATTGCCGATCTCCAGAACCGCCTTCTCCAATCGAAAGCCACGCCATTGCTTTGGTATTGCTCGCACTATCGGTTGATTGGAAACGGCTGACTGTCTTCCATAGCGTGTTTCAGCGCCGCCGCCGGCCGCTTCCCTGCTTAATCGCAATTGTTTAGTCGCAATCGCTTTCGCCACGGCAGCAGACGCTGTTCTGGCATGAAGTTGCGCAAAGGCGTCCCTGCCCAGTTGACGAAGGGCCGCCCGACCGTATAGTCCGCCACCATTCTGTCCGTTTAGGGCAGGCCCCTATGGCGGAATTGGTAGACGCGCTCGACTCAAAATCGAGTTCCGCAAGGAGTGCTGGTTCGATCCCGGCTAGGGGCACCATTTCCTCGGAAGCCAGGCCGAGCCCCGATCGACCAATTAATTTGAAACCAACGCTCGACTTTGACCTCTTCATTGAAGATGTCTACGAGGCTGGACATTATTTCTGCGCAAGAGGCTCCAAACATGCACGAAGAAAAAGTTGCGATTATCGTGCATGCTTTTCATCTGGATGCGCTGGATGAAATCCTTTCGCATGTGAGTGCGCTTCCGTCGCATCACAAGCTGTTTGTGACAACGACGGAGGATCGTGAAGCAGCTGTGCGTTCGAGACTTGAATTGTCGGGCCGAGACTATGCGCTTCAGATCGTCAACAATCGCGGTCGCGACGTGCTGCCATTCCTTTTGATCTTGCCGGCGCTAAAGTCAGAGAGCTTCGATCTCTTCATCAAAGTTCACACCAAGAAATCCATGCATCGCAAGGATGGGGATGCCTGGCGGCTTGCCCTGATGGAGCAGTTGCTGCTGCCCGATGTTGTGACGCGCCTCGTGCAGGCTTTCGCCGATGATCCGCGCCTCGGGATCGTGGGGCCGGAAAAGCACTATGTCTCCTTCGCTCGGTTTCTTGGCGCCAACAGCCGCGCGGTTCTCGCCATCGTCTCTCGCCTTGGATTGAGCAAAGAGCAGGCAATGGCCTCGGGCTTTTTCGCGGGGACCATGTTCATGGCACGTGTGGGTGCCATGCAACCACTGCTTGATCTCGGATACGCGGATAAGGATTTTGAAGCGGAGAATGGCCAAGTGGACGGAACGTTCGCGCACGCGCTTGAGCGTTGCATGGCCTTGGGTGCGGCAGTTCTCGGATACAGGATTGCCCCCACCAACAACCCCGATGCGGTAGCGCTTCCAAACAGGCGCCATGCATTTGCGTCGGCGAGGGCTGAACCTCCGAGGGGCATACTTGGCGCACTGGTGTTTCGCGTTCGTGAGGCGGGCCGCAAGTTCGAACGCGTGATCAGGACTTCCCTGCGTCAAGCCAGAAAACGGGACTTTTGAATGCTCGCGGCTGCATGGCTACAACGCTACGTAGGCGTGAAACTGGCATAGTGACATGCGTCTTGACCTGCCCGGGCGCGAGGGCTACGCGAGAGCCTGACTGAAGCGACCAGTGCCTAGCATCTGGCGCGATCCCTCGCGGAGGAGCGGAGACGACCGTCCATGCTCGAACGGCGCGACACTTACGACGCCCTCTATCGCGATTTCCGCTGGCAGATTCCGGAAAAGTTCAACATCGGCACCGCTGTTTCCGATCGTTGGGCAGCCGTGGACCCTGACCGAACGGCGCTGCTCGACTACCGTATCGATGGCGCTGCCGAAAAACTTTCCTTCGGCGAGCTTTCGAGCCGGTCCAACGCTTTCGCCAATGCCATGCGCGCCAGGGGCGTGCGCCGCGGCGACAGGGTGGCGCTGCTCTTGCCGCAGAGCTTCGAGACGGCGATCGCCCATGTCGCGATCTACAAGCTCGGCGCAATCGCCGTGCCGCTGGCATTGCTGTTCGGCGTCGAGGCACTCGAATACCGGCTGCAGACGGCGGGCGTCAGGGCGATCGTCACCAATGAGGCCGGTTTCGCCAAGGTGAGCCAGATAAGCGGTCGGCTGCCCGAGCTCGAAGCGGTCGTCGTTGTCGGCGGCGGCGATGTCGATGATTTCCATCGCCTGCTTGCGGCGCATTCGCTTGACTTTGCCGCCGAGGATACCGGCCCCGACGATCCGGCGATGATGATCTTCACCTCCGGCACGACGGGCCCGCCCAAAGGTGCGCTGCACGGCCACCGCGTGCTGCTCGGCCATCTGCCTGGCATACAGATGGCGCAAGAATTCATGCCGCAACCGAGTGACCTGTTGTGGACCCCGGCCGACTGGGCCTGGGCCGGCGGCCTGCTCAACCTGCTGCTGCCGGGGCTCTATTTCGGCTTGCCGGTGGTCGCCGCGCGCTTCGACAAGTTCGCACCCGAGGCGGCACTGCTGTTGATGGAAAAGATGGCGGTGCGCAACGCCTTCATCCCGCCGACGGCACTGCGCATGCTGAAGGTGGTGCCCGACATCGGCAAGCGTTTCCGGCTCAGCCTGCGCAGCGTCGGTTCCGCCGGAGAGGCACTTGGGCGCGAGACCTATGACTGGGCCGCAGCCGAGCTCGGGCTCGTTGTCAACGAGTTCTACGGCCAGACCGAATGCAACGCCGTGCTTGCCTCCTGCGCCGGGCTCGGCATCAGCAAGGGCGGAGCAATTGGCAAGGCGGTTCCGGGCCATCGCGTCGCCATCATCGACGGCGACGGCCGCCGCGTGCCGCCGGGCGAGCCGGGCCAGATCGCCATTGCGCGGCCGAACCCGGTGATGTTCCTCGAATACTGGCAGAGCCCGGAGGCGACGGAGAAGAAGTTCATTGGCGAGTGGATGACCACGGGCGACCAGGGTATCGAGGACGACGACGGCTATGTCTCCTTCTTCGGCCGCGACGACGACGTCATCACCTCGGCTGGCTTCCGCATCGGCCCCGGCGAGATCGAGGATTGCCTGACCGGCCACCCGGCGGTGGCGCTGGCGGCGGCCGTCGGCAAGCCCGACGCGCTGCGCACCGAGATCGTCAAAGCCTATGTCGTGCTCAAGGATGGCGTGGTAGGCGACGCGGCACTCGCCGACGAGATAAAACTCTGGGTGCGCGAGCGCCTTTCGGCGCACGAATATCCGCGCGAGGTCGAGTTCGTCGATTCCATGCCGCTGACCACCACCGGCAAGGTCATCCGCCGCATCTTTCGCGACCGGGCGAAGCGCGAGGCGAAGACGAGCTGAGGCAGGATCCCGAAAAGGGATCTAGCGCTTCTTGAGCAGGCTGCGCACGCGGTCGCGCAGCTTGACGGCGAGCTTGCGGGTCTCGCGGTAGAGATGCAGCTGCGAGGCCGCCTGCCGGGTGACGCGGTCGGCGTCCGGCGTCAGGCCGACGACGAAGGTGCCCATCGGCTTGCGCTCGCTCCACATCTTGCCGACC
>Ga0209902_101366_pt1 | contig 12331 bp, 10 predicted proteins | sample FECB27metaG_FD_188304 | JGI IMG/M metagenome (GOLD analysis project Ga0209902, IMG submission 188304) | Cyanobacterial communities from the Joint Genome Institute, California, USA - FECB-27 (SPAdes) (version 2) | ecosystem: Environmental > Aquatic > Thermal springs > Hot (42-90C) > Microbial mats...
TCGCATGTCCAGCGCGACGCCTTCCTCTACGCCTTCGTCGACAGCTACAACAAAACCCGCCTCAAATGCCTCGACTACAAGGCACCCGCAGAGCTCCTCGCTAACCTCACGGGACACAACACTTTCGCAGGGATGACACCGAGCTTAGGGCGTTGCCTGGCGGCGGAGAGGGGCCTCGAACAGAGGCCCCGCTCAATACCCGTCGGAATTGTTGCCGACGAGGATTTCGCGTTTGCCGGCGTGGTTGGGGGCGGAGATGACGCCTTCCTTTTCCATGCGCTCGATCAGGGTGGCGGCCTTGTTGTAGCCCACCGCCAGGCGGCGCTGGATGTAGGAGGTCGAGACCTTCTTGTCGGTCAGCACGACGTTGACGGCCTTGTCGTAGAGCTCGTCACCCGAGCCGCCATACTCGTCACCGTCACCACCCGACGCACCGCCTTCATCCATCTCGTCCTCGTCGGCGACGATGGCATCGAGATAATCCGGGGCGCCCTGCGACTTCAGGTGGTTGACCACTGCCTCGACTTCGCTGTCGGCGACGAACGGGCCATGCAGGCGCCGGATGCGGCCGCCGCCGGCCATGTAGAGCATGTCGCCGTTGCCGAGCAGCTGCTCGGCGCCCTGCTCGCCCAGGATGGTGCGGCTGTCGATCTTCGAGGTCACCATGAACGAGATACGGGTGGGGAAGTTGGCCTTGATGGTGCCGGTGATGACGTCGACCGACGGGCGCTGCGTGGCAGTGATGACATGGATGCCGGCGGCGCGGGCCATCTGTGCGAGGCGCTGCACCGAGCCTTCGATTTCCTTGCCGGCGACCATCATCAGGTCGGCCATTTCGTCGATGATGATGACGATGAACGGCAGCGGCTCGAGGTTGAACTCTTCGCTCTCGAAGATCGCCTCGCCGGTTTCACGGTCAAAGCCGGTCTGCACGGTGCGGGTGATCACCTCGCCCTTGGCCTTCGATTCGCCAACACGCTGGTTGAAGCCATCGATGTTGCGCACACCGATCTTACTCATCTTGCGGTAGCGGTCTTCCATCTCGCGCACCGCCCACTTGAGGGCGACGACAGCTTTTGACGGGTCCGTAACGACTGGAGTCAGGAGGTGCGGGATACCGTCATAGATACTGAGTTCCAGCATCTTGGGGTCGATCATGATCAGGCGGCACTGCTCCGGGGTCATCTGGTAGAGCAGGCTGAGAATGAAGGTGTTGATCCCCACCGACTTGCCCGAGCCGGTGGTGCCGGCGATCAGCAGATGCGGCATGCGGGCGAGGTCGGCGATGATCGGCTCGCCGCCGATGGTCTTGCCCAGGCAGATCGGGAGCTTGCCCTTCATCTTCTCGAAATCGGACGAGGCCAGCATTTCGCGCAGGTAGACGGTCTCGCGCACCTCGTTGGGCAGCTCGATACCGATGGCGTTGCGGCCGGGGACCACGGCGACGCGCACCGAGATGGCGCTCATCGAGCGGGCGATATCGTCGGCCAGCGAGATGACGCGCGACGACTTGATGCCGGGAGCGGGCTCAAGCTCATAGAGGGTGACGACCGGGCCGGGGCGGACATTGATGATGTCGCCCTTGACGCCGAAATCGGCGAGCACGGATTCAAGCTTCCTCGCCATCGCCTCGAGCCGCTCGGGCGCATGCTCGGGGCTGGCGCCCTTGTGCTTGGGCGGCGTGAGGAGGTTCAGCTCGGGCAGCTCGAAGCCATGCGGCTCGTCGAGGAACGAGCCCTGGGCTTCGCGGGCGGCGCGCATGCCGGGCTGCGGCCGGGGTGCCGGCGCGGCGACGCGTGGCGACACCACCGGCGCTGCCTGGTGGGCCGCCGGGACGTGCGGCATGGGAGCCGGGCTGCGCGACGCGGCCATCGGGCCGCGCAGCGGAGTCTGCATCTCCCAGCGCGGCATATCGGCTTCTTCATCCGGCTCGGGCGGATAGTCGTCGAATGGCGGCTCGTCATGCGCGGCAACGATCGAGCGGCGCTCGACGGTGAGAGCGGGTTCGGCGCGACCGGCAGGGGCCGACGGCGCATGGCCATGGAGGCTCGGCTCGACCGCTTCGCCGCGCCAGGCTTCGGCTTCCGCCTCGGCAGCCCGGCGCTGGGCGATGCCGGCGCGGGCCCGGCGGACGGCGGTGCGGGCCGAGAAGCCCAGATGCACGGCGTAGCCGAGGATCACGTCAAAGATCGAATCGCGCTCGGGCTCGTCGTCATCGACAGGCGCAGCGGCGGCAGCGCCCCTCGTGCCGGCCGGCTTGGCCTTGCCTTTGCCCTTGGGCAGCTCGGGCAGGGTGACCCTACCGAGGCCCATGCCGATCCAGAACAGCGCCAGGGTCGGGGCCGCAATGATGATGGCGAAGAGGATCGCGGTCACCGGCTGCGGCGTGGCGCCGGTGGCGAGAACGGCGAGGTTGGTAAAACTCTGGCCGATGAGGCCGCCGAGCCCGGTGGGCAGCGGCCAGCTCTCCGGCGCGGCAATGAAGGCAAACAGACCGCAGCTCAGGACGCTCGCGGCGACCCAGGCGAGAAGGCGCAGGCCCATGCGCGAGGGGACGCGGTGGCGAATCAGGCCCCAACCCCAGAGCGCAGGCGGCACCAGCAGGGTGAGAATGCCGAGGCCGAAGACCTGGAACGCCATGTCGGCAATGACGGCGCCCGGGAAGCCGAGCCAGTTCCTCGCGGGTTCACCCGAGGCGTAGGAAAGGCTCGGATCATCCACCTGCCAGGTGGCGAGGGACAGCAGCACGATCGCCACCAACCCCAGGATGATGGCCCCCATCAGGCGGACGGGGATGCGGATCGCTATGGCGGGGGCGGTCTCTCGACGGGCGTCTTCGAGCAGGTGCTGTGCCGGCATCGTCTGGTACACTCTACAAACGGAACGCTGAACCGGCGGCAGACGGCGCGCCGATCGAAGGCTGATCCTAGGCGGTTAGGGTTAACCCGGAACTAACTGGATGGGGGTGGTGCGAGGGCTGACGGCGCGCGGTTTGGCGCTGAGGCTCCGGCCGCCATTCGCCCTCTCGGGTTAGTGGCCGGATCTAACCTCAAGCACCGGCCGTCATCCCGACGAAAGTCGGGACCAGTGCACTGGGTGTGCCGGGTACGCGAGCCCGTCCGACCTTGCTGTGATGGACCGGCACGGTTCGGGCCCGACCAACCGTCCGAGCAGTGGGTCCCGGCATTCGCCGGGATGAGGGCCGGTGGGGACGTATCTATCAAAGACAGAAAGGTCCGAAGGGGCCCTCCCCGTTTTCGGGGGCGTTCGGAGAGGGCCGTCGGTTTGGCGGACCAGCCGCGGCCGGTGGCTGAGGAGGTTTCAGCTACCGGCCGCGCTTGGGGGGTCCGCCGCACGGGGACAGATACACCTTAGAGCAGGCGTCGTTTGGCCTGCGTGATGTCAACGTGAGCATCACCCGTTAGTCGAAAGTTGCATCGATCCAACGTCGCCGGAGGGGTCGACCGAGATCCTTGCAAATGACTGACCAGTCAGTTATTAATGTACTGACCGGACAGTCAGTAAGGCTAACGACCGATGAATACCAATGATCAAGAGCGCGGACCGAAGTTCCGCCGGCGTGCAGAGGCGCGGCCGGACGAGGTGCTGGATGCGGCGCTGGAGCTGTTCATCGAGAAGGGCTTCGCCTCGACCCGGGTCGAGGACATCGCCAAGCGCGCCGGGCTGAGCAAGGGCACGGTCTATCTCTACTTTCCATCCAAGGAAGCGCTGCTCGAAGGGCTGGTGCGGCGGGCCATCCTGCCGATCGCCGATTCGGCGCTGATGACACTGCATGATTACGAGGGCGATCCGCGCGTCGTGCTCAGCATGGTGCTGACCATGCTGGCCGGACGGTTCGGCGACCCCAAGGTCATGGCGATGCCCAAGCTGATCTTCCGCGAGGCGATGGGCTTTCCGGGCCTTGCCGAAATGTACCGGCGCGAGGTGCTGGACCGGGTGCTGCCGGCGGTCGAGGGGCTGCTGCGGCGCGGCATCGAGCAGGGCTACCTGCGGCAGGTCGACCCCAGCCTCACCATCCGCTCGATCATCGGACCGCTGATGCTGCACGTGGCGATGGCCGAGATCTTCGGCATCGCGCCGGAAGGCGGGCTGCACATGGAGAAGCTGGTCGAGAACCACCTCACCATCCTGTTCGACGGGCTGAGCGCTCCGCCGAGCGCCAAGCAATGGTCAACGAGCTGAGCGAGGAAGCGATGAACGCGGTGTGGACGACCTATATCGAAGCCTATCCGGTGCCGGCCCGTCGGCATTGGGCCCAGGTGCTGCTGCTCGGCAACGGCCTGGTGCTCGGGGCGACCGGGCTGGTGCAGGCAGGGTTCGATCTTGCCGGATACTTCTTCAATCTGGGCCCCCTGGCGGCAGCGCTCCACGGCAACCCCGACGCCCTCGCCTATTTCGAGGCGCACGCGCTGGCAGTGCTGGCGGCGGTGCTGCTGATCGCCAACCACCGGACCGCTGGGGCGGGTTGGAACTGGGCGGCCGCGGCCATTCACCTGCTGCTGGGCGGCGCCAACCTGCTGTTCTGGCCAACCTTCGTTGCCTACGACCTGGTGTCGATGGGGATCGTCGCAACATCAGGACATGCGCTGCTTCTTGGGCTCGAACTGGTAGCAGCCGGGGCCCGCTCGGCGCCGGACAAGCGGAGACGATGATGGACGGTTTTCTGGCCTGGTTGTTCGGCCTCATTGCACTGGTGATCCCCGGGTTCGGCGCAACCGAAGCGCCGGGCTATAACGGCTACGTCGAAGCGCGCTATGTCTATGCCTCGTCGAGCACCGCCGGACCGATCGAGACGATTTCGGTGCGCGAGGGCGATGTGGTGCTGGAAGGCGACCTGCTGTTCCGGCTGCGCTCGGAGCAGCAGATCGCGCTGCTCTCGGCCGCCGAGGCGCGGGTGGCGGCGGCCGACGCGGGGCTGAAGAACCTCACCACCGGCAGCCGGGCCGACGAGCTCGATGTCATCCAGGCGAGCCTGCAGAAGGCGCAAGCCGACATGAATCTCGCCAAGGACAGCGCCACGCGCAGCGAAAAGCTGTTCAAGGAAGGCCTGGTGCCGCAATCGAAGCTCGACCAGGACCGGGCGAGCCTCGCCAGCGCCGAAGCGGCGGTGCGCCAGCTCGAGGCGCAGCTGAAGGTGGCCGAGCTGCCGGCGCGCAGCGAGCAGCAGGTGCAGGCGGAAGCCAACCTGGCGGCAGCGCATGCCGATGCCGAAAAGGCCAATGCCGATCTCGCCGACCGCACTATCACCGCGCCGGCAGCGGGGCGGATCGAGCGGGTGTTCTTCGATGCCGGTGAGATCGTCGCGGCGGGGACACCGGTGATCTCGATCCTGCCGGAGGGGGCGCTGAAGGTGAAGTTCTACGTGCCGGAGGCGGCGCGGGCCGGGTTGGCGCTGGGCGACCAGCTGGCGGTGAGCTGCGACGGCTGCCCTGATGGGCTGACCGCGAAGGTCAGCTACTTTGCCTCGGACCCGCAGTTCACCCCGCCGGTGATCTATTCGCGCGATGAGCGGCAGCGGCTGAGCTACCTGGTCGAAGCAACGCTGGAGGGCGCGAGCCTCCATCCGGGGCAGCCGGTGACGGTGGAGCGGCGGCCATGAGCGAGCCGCTGGTCATCGATGTGCATGGGCTGACCAAGAATTTCGGGGCGAAGCGGGTGGTCGACCATTTCGACATCCAGGTGCCGAAGGGCGCGATCTACGGCTTTCTCGGACCCAACGGCTCAGGCAAGACCACCACCATTCGCATGCTCTGCGGGCTGCTGACGCCGGATGAGGGTGAGGGGACCTGCCTCGGTTTCGATGTGCGGAAACAAGCCGAGCAGATCAAGGAGCAGGTCGGGTACATGACGCAGAAGTTCTCGTACTACGAGGACCTCTCGATCCGCGAGAATCTCGATTTCGTGGCGCGGATGTACCGGCTCGATCGGCGAAAGCAGCGGGTCGACCAGGCGCTGGCCGATCTCGGGCTCGCCGACCGGCAGAAGCAATTGGCCGGCTCACTGTCGGGCGGCTGGAAGCAGCGGCTGGCGCTGGCGGCGTGCCTGCTGCATGAGCCCAAACTGCTGCTGCTCGATGAACCCACCGCCGGCGTCGACCCCAAGGCACGGCGCGACTTCTGGGACGAGATCCGCCGGCTTTCCGCCATGGGCGTCACCGTGCTGGTCTCGACCCACTACATGGACGAGGCGGTGCAGTGCGATTTCATCACCTATATCGCCTACGGCAAGAAGCTGATCGACGGGCCCTCGGGCAAGATTCCCGAAATGGTGGGGCTCGAGACGTGGCGGGTGGAAGGGCCCGACCTGGCCAAACTCGAGGACCGGCTGCTCAAGGAGCCCGGCGTGGTGCAGGTGGCGCGGTTCGGCACGGTGCTGCATGTCTCGGGGACCGACAAGGCGGCGCTGGAGGCGACGGTCGAGCGCTTGAAGGCCGAGGGTACGCATCGCTGGAGCCTGCAGGTGGCGGGTCTCGAGGAGGCGTTCATCTACCTGATGACCGGGGCGCGGGACAATTTCGCCGGCGACAGCGGCGATGCCGGCAAGCCGGGACAGGTCGCGGCATGAACCTCGGCTTCTCGCTCAAGCGCTTCGGCGCCGTGCTCTACAAGGAATTCATCCAGATGCGGCGCGACCGCATCACCTTCGGCATGATGATCGGGTTGCCGATCATCCAGCTGTTCCTGTTCGGCTTTGCCATCAACGCCGACCCGCGCAACCTGCCGACGCTGGTGGAGATGGGCGATAATGGGCCGCTGAGCCGGGCGGTGATCGCGGGGATGCAGAACTCGTCCTACTTCGCCTTCAAAGGCGCGGTCTCCGGGATCGGCGAGGGCGAAGAGGCGCTGCGCCGGGGTGAAGCCAACTTCGTCGTGGTGATCCCCGAGGATTTCGAGCGCGACGTGGTGCGCGGCAACAAGCCGGAGATTCTGGTGGCAGCCGACGCGTCGGACCCCTCGGCGACCGGCGGGGCAGTGGCGGCGCTGTCGGGGATCGTCAACGTGGCGATCGGCGAGACGCTGACCGGACCCCTGGCGCAGCAGGCGGGGTCGGCGCCGTTCTCGATGGTGGTGCACCGGGAGTATAACCCGGAAGGCAAGACCTCGACCAATATCGTGCCGGGGCTGCTGGCCATCATCCTGTCGATGACCATGGTGATGATCACCGCGGTGGCGATCGTCAAGGAGACCGAGCGCGGCACCATGGAGATGCTGATCGCGACGCCGGTGAAGCCGCTCGAGGTGATGCTGGGCAAGATCCTGCCCTATGTGTTCGTCGGTTATGTGCAGACCGCGGTGTTCCTTGCCGCGGCCAGCCTCGTCTTCGGGGTGCCGTTCGAGGGCAGCGTCTGGGCGTTCTTCCTCGGCTTCAACCTGTTCATCGTGGTGAACCTGGCGCTGGGCTTTTTGATCTCGACGGCGGCCAAGAGCCAGATGCAGGCGATGCAGCTGAGCTTTTTCACCATCCTGCCCTCGATCCTCCTCTCCGGCTTCATGTTCCCGTTCGCCGGCATGCCGGGCTGGGCGCAGTTCATCGGCCAGGCCGTGCCGGCGACGCATTTCCTGCGGGTGGTGCGCAAGGTGATGCTGAAGGGCGGCGAGGTGGCGGATGTGACCGGCGAGCTCTGGGCGCTGTTGGCGATCCTGGTGGTGATCTCGGGGATCGCCATGCTGAGATATCGCCAGACGCTGGACTAGCCGCGCGGCGCCAGGTTGCTTATCTCCGTGGCAGTCAGATGGAGTGATGCGATGAAAGCCGTGGTGTTCGAGGAATTCGGCAGTCCCCGTAAAGTGCTGAAGCTCGAGGAGCGGCCGCTGCCGGAACCCGGGCCGGGGCAGGTGCGGGTAAAGCTCATCCTGTCGCCGATCCACAACCACGACCTGATGATCGTCACCGGGCACTATGGCTACAAGCCGCCGCTGCCGCATGTGCCGGGCACCGAGGCGCTGGGGGTGGTCGACAAGCTCGGCGAAGGCGTGACCAACCTCAAGCTGGGGCAACGGGTGACCGGTGGGGCGAGTGCGGCCTGGGCTGAATATTATCTCGCCGGCGCGCAATCGCTGGTGCCACTGCCCGATGGGATCGACGATGCGACGGCGTGCCAGCTGGTGTCGATGCCGCTGAGCGCCTGGCGGCTGCTGGGCGAGCTGCAGGTCGAGGCGGGCGAGTGGATCGTGCAGAACGCGGCCAACGGCGCGGTGGGCAAGATCATCGCCAAGCTGGCAGCAGAACGCGGCGTCAAGGTGCTCAACGTCGTGCGGCGCGAGGCAGCGGTTGCCGAACTGGCCGCCGAGGGGATCGGCGATGCGGTCTCGAGCGAGCATGAGGACTGGCAGGAGCGCGCCCGGGCGATCACCGGCGGCGCACCGATCCGGCGGGCGCTGGATTCGGTAGCGGGCCGGGCTTCGGACGAGCTGCTGGATCTCGTCGCCGAAGAAGGCTGGCTGATCTCGTTCGGGGCGCTGAGCGGCCGGCCGATGCAGATCAGCGCCGATAACCTCTTGTTCAAGCGGGCGGTGGTGAAGGGGTTCTGGGCCGCCAAGCCCTCGAGCTTCCATACGTCCGAGCAGATCCGCGGCGCTATCGTCGAGTTCGTCGGCAAGGCAGCGCGCGGTGAGCTGAAGCTGCCGATCGCCGAGGTGTTTCCGCTCGAGCAGGCCGCAGAAGCCGCCGAGGCCAGCAACGAAAAGGGCCGGCAGGGAAAGATCGCGATCCGCGGCAGCTGAAGCGCCGAGCTAGCCGGTCGGGTCAGACGGAGCGCCTGCCGGCGCCGGGCCGTCGGGGACGCCGAGGCCACTTTCGATGGCGAGGACATCCGCGTCGGAGACCTCGCCGATGGTGCGGAAGTCGATGAACATCTGCTCAAAACCGCCCGGCGTCACCATGGCGAACAGCTCGCCCGGTTCGGTGCCGATATTGACCCATTGATGCGGGATATGCGGTGGCAGGACGATGACCGAGCCAGGCCCGGCGGTCCAGCTGTCGGTTCCGCACCAGAAGCGGAAGCTGCCTGAGATGACGGAGAACAGTTCGGTCTCACGGCTATGGGTGTGCCAGCTCGGACCGGTTCCCGGCGCGATCACCGCGGTCCAGGCGCCCATCCGGCCGGCCGTCTCGGCGGAGCGGACCTGCACCCGCACGTCGTCGCCGCGGGCCGTCTTGCCGTTCGGTGGGGTGGTCGGGAACGAGACGATGGCGCGCGGGAACGGCGCCATCGAAGGCTCGCTGCCCAGCGTGAAGCCGAGCGCTGCCGTGTCTTCGTTGGCGATGCCGAGGCGGTGTTCGATGCGGGCGATGTCGGACTGCGTGCCCGGCTTTTCTGCTGCGATCGCAAGAAACAGTTGTTCGCAGCCGCCGGGCGTGACGATCCCGAGCATGCGGCCGGTTTGCTCACCGATGTTCCACCACTTGTGCGGAACATGCGGCGGCAGAACGACCACCGTACCGGTCGGAGCGTCGAACTCGTCGCTGCCGCAGACGAAGTGATAGGTGCTCTCGAGCACCACGAAGAGCTCGACTTCGCGGGTGTGCATATGGCCGGCGGGACCGCGACCCGGCGGGGTAATGGTGTCCCAGGCGCCGAGGCTGCCGTCGGTGTCAGCCGCTGAAGCATGTATCACCACCGGCGCGCCGAACGGCGTCTGCCCGTAGCGCTGGGTGCCGGGAATCGAAACGACTGCACGATCGAATACCGGCATGATGCGCCCTCCTGCCGGACCGGGACGCTAGCACGGAGATGGAAGTCCGAGAAGCGACGGAGGCTAGGCGGTGAGCCCGAGCATCTGGTCCTGGCGCTGGCGCAGGGCGTAGAGCCGGGTGGTCTGGTCGGGCAGCGCGTTGGCGGTGGTGAGCAGCTGGCCCTTCTTCACCGGGGCAGTGACCCTGCCGCCTTCGAGCAGGCCGACCGGCACGGCATGCTGGCGGCGGGCGTCTTCGACGGTGAGGATGAAGCTGCGGTAGCAGGTCTCGCCGATGGCATCGAAGCTCTCGCCGACCGCGAGGTCGCGCTTGGCGACGGCGCAGACTTCGGCGACCGGATTTGGCATCGGCACCATGTCGGGCTTGCCGTAGAGCATGATGCGGGCCGCGGTCAGCGGCACTTCCAGCGACGTCAGGTGATAGGGGCGGAAGAAGGCGTAGTACGGACCCTTGCCGACATGCAGGTCGTCCATGCGCTCGATGATGCGCGGATGTTCGGCTTCGACGATCACGAACACGCCAGGCGCCACACCCTTGCCAATGGTGAAATCGACGACGCCTTTCTTGTTGAGGATGCCGCCATCCGCCTTGGGGATCAGCACCTTGACCATCTCGTCGCGGTCGGCCTTCGGCCCATGCATGCCCGGCACATCGGGGACCAGCCCGGTGGCATTGGCGATGCAGGCCATCTCGACCATGGTCTTACTGCCATCGACGAACTCGACCAGCATGCGCGGGTTCATGTTCCGGCGGAGCGCTTCCTCGCGATAGTCGTCGGGAACCGCGTCGTGATTGAGCGGGTTGTTCTTGCCCTTGCCGGCCGAGACGATCCGGTAGCCGAGCGCCGAGGCGAACTCGATCAGCTCCATGCAGCTACTGGGCTCGTCGCCCGCGCCGACTGAATAGATGACGCCGAGGCGGTCGGCCTCGTGCTTCAGGTAGGGGCCGATGGTGACGTCGGCTTCGACGTTCATCATCACGAGGTGCTTGCCGTGCTCCATCGCGGTCAGACAATAGTCCGCCGCGACGCCAGGTTTGCCGGTGGCATCGATCACCACGTCGATCAGCGGGTTTTTGACCAGCGTTTCGGCCGAGGTGACGGCCATCTTGCCGGCCTCAATGGCGGCGGTGACCTTGCTCTCGGTATCGGCTTCCACGGCATGCGCGTCGTCGCCATAGGCAATGGCCATGGCAGCGCGCGCAGTGTGCGGGCGGCGGGTGGCGATAGCCGCCACTTCGATGCCGCGCATCAGCCCGCCCTGGGTCACGAGGTCCGTGCCCATCTCGCCCGAACCGATGACGCCGATACGGATCGGCCTGCCGGAATCGGCCCGCGCCTTGAGGTCGCGCGCGATGCCGGTCAGATGCACATTGGTGAGCGGGGTCGGGGGGTTGATGGCCTTCATGCGCGGTGCTCTACCACTGGCGTCGCCACATGGGAACCTGAGAGATGACCGGCCAGCTCGATGTGATTCGCGAGGCAAACCTGGGGATCATCGCCCTCAACCGGCCCGAGGCGATCAACGCGCTGAACCTCGAGATGATCGACGGCATCACCCGGGCGCTCGAGCAATGGGCCAATGACGAGGAGATCCGGCTGGTGCTGTTCGAGGGCCGCGGTCCACGCGGCTTCTGCTCGGGCGGCGACGTCAGGGCGGTGCGCCAGGCCGTGCTCGAGGGTAAGGCCGAGGAAGCCGACGCCTTCTTTGCCGCCGAGTACCGGATGAACGGCATCATCGCGCGTTATCCCAAGCCTTTGGTGGCGCTGACGCATGGCATCGTGATGGGCGGCGGCATCGGCATTGCCGGGCACTGCGCCTTCCGCTTCACCACCAGCGAGGCGCGTTTCGCCATGCCGGAGGCGGCGATCGGCTTTACCTGCGACGTGGGGGTGAACTTCATCCTCAGTAAGGCGCCGGTGCACCGGGCGCTGACTTTCGCGATGACCGGGGTGCCGGTGGGCGCTGCCGATGCGCTGGCGCTGGGGCTGACCGATTGCGCCATCGACCCGGCGCGGCGCGATGCGGTGCGCGCCGGAATTGCGGCGGCGGCGAGTGCGACGCGGATCGACGCAGCGCTCGGCGCGCTGATGCAGGCCGAGATGGCGCCGGTGGGCGAAGCGGTGTTGTGCGACGCGGCCGACCGGCACGCGGGCCTGGACTGGACGGATGAAGCGGTGATCGTCGGCACTGCCGGGCTCGAGCCGCAACTGGCGCAACTGGCGCTGCGCTCGCCGACCAGCCTCGTCGCCATTGCCGAAAGCCACCACGCGGCGCGGCGGCTCAGCCATATCGGCGCGGTACTGGCCGCAGACCTGCGGCTGGCACGCCTGCTGTGCCGGCTGCCGGATTTCGCCGAGGGGGTGCGGGCCGTGCTGGTCGACAAGGACCAGAAGCCCGCGTGGCGGCCCAACTCGCTGGCGGGCGTCGACCGGTCATCGATCCGGGCAGTGGTGGGCGCGGCCTGACGCGCCGAAAGCGCCTGAATTTAGCACTTCCTAAACCGTTCCATCGGATGCTGGCGCCGGGCAGAAGTCCACGGGGGCAGCCAAGTAGATGGCTCAGGCACGCAGCAAAACTATCGCCTTGCCGGCGATCGTCGATCTCGACGCGCT
>Ga0209902_101368_pt1 | contig 12321 bp, 12 predicted proteins | sample FECB27metaG_FD_188304 | JGI IMG/M metagenome (GOLD analysis project Ga0209902, IMG submission 188304) | Cyanobacterial communities from the Joint Genome Institute, California, USA - FECB-27 (SPAdes) (version 2) | ecosystem: Environmental > Aquatic > Thermal springs > Hot (42-90C) > Microbial mats...
TTACGCGATTGTGGTGACTGGTGAGTGGACGCAGGAGCCGACGAAAAGGCCGTGGCGTTCTTCAGAACGATGCCTCGACGCTTCCGTATGGTCCGAAATCCGCTTCGATAAAGTCGCCGTCCGAGACGGCTACCGCTCTTGCGAACGCTCCGGACATGACAATGTCTCCCTTGCGGAGGCGCTCTCCGGCCTCGATAAGCGCGTTCGCAAGCCAAGCGACACAGGCGGCCGGATGGCCCATCCCGATTGCTGAAACGCCTGTTTCCTCGACGAGGCCGTTGCGCGACAGCGTTGCGCCGACCCAACGGGTATCGATGTCGTGTGGACGGAAGCGCCGTTCGGAAAGGATCACGGCGGCGAAGGCGGAATTGTCGGCAACCGTGTCAGCGACAATTCGCGGTGGAGCCATTCGGTGGTCGACCAGTTCGAGGGCAGGGACCACGTAGTCCGTAGCCTGCAGCACCTCATCCATTGTCACGCCTGCTTTATCGATGTCACGCCCAATGATGAAGGCCAGTTCCATTTCGATATGTGGTTTCACGAACCGTGCAGCTGATATCGTGGACCCGCTGTCGAAGACGGCATTGCTCAGGATTCTTCCACGGATAGGTTCGGTCAGAGCGCATGCGATTTGGGTCGAGCGCCAAGTCAGACCGATCTTGTGACCGGCGAAACGAAGCCCCTGCAGCTGGCGAATGTCGTTAAGCAGGTCCTGGACGAGATATGCGTCATCGAGCGTGAGATCTGGATATTCGCCACTGAGCGGCTGCATGCTCATCGCATCGCGTTCGGCAGTCAGAATTGCTTCTGCTGCCTTGTGCAAGTCGAGGCGCTGCGAAGTTGTGGGCGTTTCACGCATCGAAGTGTCCAGCTATTTCAACAACGACCTTGCCAAGCGCCTGTCCACTTTCGAGACGACGGAAGGCATCGGGCAGTCGGTCCAAAGTGAAGCGTTCGGGATCGATCAATGGGCGAACTTTCTCGTTTTCGACCAAGGCCGCCAGTTCGCGGAGAATCCGGCCATGCTCCTCCCTGCCGATACCCGAAATCAGCGGGATCAGCATGAACACGACGTGGAGAGACAGCGCCTTGCCATGCATCGATGACAGATCGTGGGTGCTTCGCGCGGCGGTAGCGACCACGCGGCCGAGCGGTGCGGCGGCCTGCAAGGAATGGTCTAGGCAGTTGCCGCCGACCGTATCGACGACGACATCGAACCCATGCCCCGCAGTCAGCCTGTTGACGTAGTCCTGTACCGGTTCAATTCGATAGAGGATCGTGTCATCTGCACCCAATGTGCGGGCTAACGCTGCCTTTTCTGTTGACGAGACGGTTGTTGCAACGCGTGCACCACGTGCTTTTGCCAACTGGATGGCGATATGGCCAACGCCGCCGCAGCCACCGTGCACGAGGACATGGTCGGAAGCGCAAACGTCGGTGCGTTTCATGCAGTTCCATGCGGTGATCGATACCAAGGGCAGAGCAGCTGCCTCGCTCATCGAAAGGTTTTTTGGCTTCAGCGCAAGCAGGCGACCATCGGCGGCAATGTATTCGGCGAATGTGCCACCAAGGCCTTTCACGCCACCTGCGCAACCATAGACCTCGTCGCCCGGCATCAGGTCGGTCACGCCTTCGCCTATGGCTTCCACGGTGCCGGCAAGATCGGCGCCCAGCACTGCCGGCAAAGCAGGTCCGATGGGAAGGCCGTTCCGGATACGAACGTCGACTGGGTTCACGGAGGCTGCCTGCACGCGCACCAGCACCTCTCCTGGGGCAGGTCGAGGTATCTCAAGCCTGGCAAGGTTGACGTTCTCCGGGCCTCCGAAAGCCCCCAAGACCATTGCACGCATCCGCGATTCCCAACACGTTTCATCTTTTGGGACTGTGCCGTCAGCGCCGCATGAGAGGAAACGCATAAATCTAATGCTATCGATCTGGAACGCTTCTAGCTTATGGTTACGCTTAGATGACACACAGGGGCCGCAATGAGATATCCCGATCTAGAGATCGACCTTCTCCGGGCATTCACGACGGTCGCCGAAACAGGCAGCTTTACGGCTGCCGCTGATGTCGTCGGGCGTTCGCAGTCCGCCGTCAGCCAAAAGATCCTCCGGCTGGAGGACCTGTTAGGGCGACCTCTTTTCAAGAGGACAAGCCGGACGCTTATCCTCACGGGCGAGGGGGAGCGGCTTCTTTCTGCGGCAAGGCGCATGCTCGAGTTCAACGACCTGGCGGTTCGCAATCTCGTCGATTCCGTTGACGTGGAACGGCTGCGTATCGGCATTTCGGAAGATTTCGTGCCACACCATCTGCCCGCCTTGTTGTCGAAATTTGCCAGCTTGTGTCCGGCGGTGAGGCTCGAATTGATGACAGGTCTCAGTTGTAACCTGCTGACTGCCTATGACGAGGACAGGCTGGACATCGTCATCGCGAAAAAAGATGGGCGCGCTCAGCGAGGCAGGGTCATCTGGCGTGAGCCGTTGATGTGGATCTCGTCCAACCAATATGATCGCGATCCAAGCGAAGCGGTACCGCTGGTTCTCTTGCCAGCCCCTTGCACCTACCGCGGTGTGGCAATCAAGGCGCTCGATTCGGTTCGGCGCGATTGGTATGTGGCCTGCACGACCAACAGCCTAGCCGGCGCGCGCGCAGCCGTCGCCGGTGGTTTCGGGGTTACCGTGCTAGGCAGATCATTCGTTCAGGACGGAATGCAGGTCATCCGCCCCTCGGATCAGTGGCCTGCACTTCCGATGACCGAGATCGTAGTTATAGGTGACGAGAATAGCGAAGCGCGCATTGTTCAGCCTCTTCTTTCTTTCCTCACCGACAATCTTGCCCACTGACACCACCTAAACCTCCAACCGCAGCCGGCCGAATTCTGCGAAGGCAGCTTTGCGCCCCATGTCGGTCGTTCTACGATGAGAACTCATGAGCCAAAAGCGGACACCGTGCTGTGATGTGAACGCCCGAGCTGGGGGAAGCCTAGGCTGAGCAGATCCCGGGTGTTTCGCCCACGAAATAGGCGCATCTCCTGTTCGCTGGAAACCGACGAAAAAGGATCGCGTGCCAATCGATCTGGATCGATACGGCTACCTCAATCCCGATCGGGCCCCGATCGACATCATTGACCGTTACTCCGAACTTCCAAACTGCAAGGATTTGGGTGCAGTCGGTTTGTGCGCCGACAGAGCCTGCTGTTTTTCCTATAGTAGACCATCTGTTAAGAAGTAGCATATCAATTATGAAGTTGGTCAAGAAAGACCGAGAGGCCAGGTGGCGCTGCGCCGGGAAGGCACCTATGAGCACTGACGAGATCAAACGAATTCCGATCAACGAGATTTTTCTTGATGAAGAGAATCCGCGCCTTCCTGAATCGGTCAGCCGGAAACAGGGCGATATGGCTCTATATATCGCTAGGAATACTTCGATCACGGAACTGATGACCGCTATCGCTGAGAATGGTTACTTTCCGGGTGAGCCGATTGTCGTAGTTCCCAGGGCGGCAGGTGGGTACTGGGCTGTCGAAGGCAATAGACGTCTGACTGCATTGAAGCTTCTCCAGGACCCTACGCTGTACCCCAAAAACGTTCGCGTGCGTGAGATATCTGAAGCTGCCGTTCACAAACCTGACAGCGTTCCATGTGTTATTTTTGCCGACCGAAATGACGTTGTGAACTACCTTGGCTACAGGCACATCACCGGGGTGAAGCAGTGGGAGCCGCTTGCGAAAGCAAGATATATTTCGCTCTACATTGACACCCAGACGCAGGCATCGAAGACACCAACCGAGCGGTATAAGGAAACTGCCCGAGGTATCGGGAGCCAGGCTCCATTCATCAAGCGGCAGTTGGATGCGTTTGCCGTCTACCGCCATGCCGAAGCCAACAAATTCTATAATATCGAGTCGTTAACCGAAGAGTCGATCTCTTTCTCCCTACTTTCGACGGCGCTGGGGTACGATTCGATATTGAATTACGTCTCGAGTGCAGAACATCCTTACTTCTCTCCGGCGACCTTCAACGACGAGGCCGTGAAGAACCTGACAGAGTGGCTTTTCGCCCAAAACAGTGACGGCGAAACGGTTCTCGGTGACTCCAGAAACATTCAACGCTTAGCAGTGATTGTTGGCGACGAGAAGGCGCGCGCGTTGCTCGTGAGCGATAAGAATTTTGCAAAGGCCTTTGCCGCCACCAAGGGTGTGGCAGTCGAGTTCAACGACCTGTTGGTCGAGATCAATCAGAAGCTGGCTGAGGCGAACGCCGGAGCGGCGTTGGTCGATATGGACGAGGGCCATTTGTCGAAAATCAGCGATATCTTCAAATACGCCAGGGCGCTGAGGGCCGTAGCAGAGAGCCTGCCGTGATTGAAAATTACGGCATCATTAACGACCGCGCCCCGCATCTAGTCGCCGATCTATGCGAGATCATTGCCTATTTCGAAAACCGTGAAGTGTCACGCGGTGATGTCGAGGGTTTCTTGAACGAGAAGGGTGGCGCCGGCCTTCTTCAGGATCTGGAGGTAGATGACGCCTCCAGTGCTGAAGCAAATGAGAAATTTCAAGCGCTGTCTGAAGAGGTTATGCGCCATCTCGCCTACCGCCAGACTGCGTTTGGCGACTGGTACCCCTTCAATGTGGAGGCGGATGTTCTTGTTCCAGTGGAGCAGGTCACGACCAGGCACCGGTGCTACGCGGCTTTGTTGGGCTTCTCCCGTCTTAGGATGTTCAATCAGGCTCGAATTACCGCCTTCGCCGCGGATTTCGAACGTCTGTGCCTGGAGGCAGCAGAAGCGTTTGCATCTGGTTGGAAAGTGGTTCACTTCGGAGCTGGTGGCCGCGATCGTGCTCTGTTTGGCAACAAACTCAAAGATGCTCTGCGGGGGTTGGCGGCCACGCTGAAGGAAATGACTGTGGAAGCCCACATCGAAGAGCTTCCAAATCAAAACGTCGGCGACGCTGGCATTGATATCGTCCTTTACAAGGACTGGGGCGACAATGCGCGGTCGACACCCGCATTTTTCGCACAGTGTGCTTCCCAACAAGATGCCTGGCCTGCGAAGCGATTTGAAGCCAGCGCACTCAACTTGACACGGTACTTCAACTTTTTCCATTGCCCAGGCACGATTCTGTTCATTCCGGTCTGCTATCGAAATGTCGACGGGAGCTGGATCAACTCAAGTGGTCACACCACTCTTCTAATAGACCGGCTGCGTTTGGTTCAGCTTTTGGACAAGCGAATCGAGATAGACGGCGCCCAAGTCGATGAGGTTCTTACGCGGGTCCCTAGACCATTTGCCTTGGGTTGCGCCAACCCGGCGTTACGATGAACTCCGCTCAATCGTTTGATCGCAGGAAAAGGCCATGTATAAACGGTCGGAGTTGACGCCGTGAAACCGTACTTCAAGAAGACGGAATATGAGCGTTACATTATGCCGACCTTCGTACCATCGCCGCCACGGGCCGGATGACCGACACGCTGACGCCCGAGGTCCGCAGCCGCGTCATGGCGGCGATTCGTGGACGCAATACGAAACCCGAGATGGCGATCCGTAAGGGCTTGCACGCGTTGGGCTTCAGGTATTTCCTGCACTCGAACCGGTTCCCGGGGCGGCCCGATCTGGTACTGCCAAAGTATCGCGCTGTGATCTGGGTACACGGTTGTTACTGGCATGGCCATGACTGCGGGGCCGCAAAGCTGCCTTCATCAAACGAATCCTATTGGCACCCCAAAATTGAGCGGACTCAAAAGCGTGACCTTAAGAATTCCGAAGCCGTCGCTGCTGCCGGCTGGCGCAGTCTGGTGATTTGGGAATGCTGTCTCCGGGGAAAGACCGCGCCCGGCATCGAACGAGTCCTTGAATTGGCGTCAGCCTGGCTTCGGGAATTCAAGGACTCCACAGAATTCAGAGGCGATTCAATTTCTGGATAATTGTGCTACCGTGCCGACTCAAGGGGATTGTTTGTGATTCTGGTGGCACGAATTCTGTCCAAAAACTAAGGCTCCTGACAGTTGGCTCTAGCGCGCTCGCCAATCCTTGGCTATGGAACGAATTCTTAAATGTTCTCGTTTTGTATCAAGACGGGAACGGGTCGCAGTCGGGGAGATTCATCATGCACAACGGCACGGTCGTCGACCTTTTTTGCGGTGCTGGCGGTCTCTCTGAAGGTTTCCGCCAAGCCGGGTTTCATGTACTCGCCGGCTCGGACTACGACGACACTGCGGGACGCACTTTTGCGGCGACCCACCCCGAGGCCAAGTTCCTTGGCGGCCCAATCCAGAATTTGAAAGTCTCTGATTTTCTCGAAGCTACGGGGCTTGTCCCGGGGGAGTTGGACGTGCTCGTCGGCGGGCCTCCCTGTCAGGGCTATTCGGTCTACAATCATCAACGCGGCGTCCACGATCCGCGTGCCGGTCTCTTCAACGAATATCTCCGCATCGTCGCCGGGCTGAAACCGCGCTGGCTCGTCATGGAGAATGTGTCTGGGCTTACATCCATTGCCAACGGTGGAATCATCCGCGAGATCGAAGCCGGCATGGACAGGCTCGGATACAAGGTGAAGTGGAAAATCCTCAAGGCTGAGGAATACGGCGTGCCTCAGGAGCGCAGGCGAATCTTCTTCGTCGCCAACAGGATTGGCGCTCCAATCGTATTCCCGGAACCAACGCATGGCGAAGGATTAACGCCTTTTGTGACCGTCTGGGATGCCATTTCCGACCTGCCGCAGCTTAAGAATGGGGATGCGATCGGCATTGAAACCTACGCGACCCCGCCGGTGAACCCTTACCAGAAGGAGCTTCGCAAGAGCGTGAGGCGTCTGACGAACCATTCGGCATCGCGGCTCTCGTCTGTAAACGAACTTCGGATGAAGCACATCCCTGCCGGGGGGTCGTGGCGCGACATTCCGTTCGACCTGCTGCCGGAAGGCATGAAAAGGGCGAAGCGCTCCGATCATACGAAACGGTATGGACGGCCGAGGAAATCGGACCTGTCATGCACCGTTCTCACGAAATGCGACGTCCATTGGGGGGCGTACATCCATCCGGAACAGGATCGGGCGATCTCCGTAAGGGAGGCTGCAAGGTTCCAATCCTTCCCTGACTCGTTTGAATTCATGGGAAGCCGGACCGAGCAATATGTACAGGTGGGGAATGCGGTACCGCCGCTGCTGGGCCGTGCCGTAGCGAAGGCACTGCTTGAGGCGGACGCTACGCTAGAGAACGGGCGGGAAATGGAAATTGCCGTATGATCCGACACTTCAGTTAGGCGAAATCCTCGGCAAACGCGCAGTCATCGGAGCGGACCCTTACAAGACGAACTTTCATTGTCCGTTCATGGGCAGCCGATGCAACAAGTCCATGGATTCACGTACCGGAGACCCATATCCCGTCTGTTCCGTGATGACTAACAAGCGCGGAATAGTCGCGGTCTGCCCAAAACGCCTTTATCAGCCAGACTTCATAGACGACGTCATTAAGCATTGTTGGCCCGAAGGCCAGGTACCAAAGAATCCCGTGGTCGCGGCTGAAGTCCAAATGAAGGGCTTCGGCAACGTTGACTTCGTCATTGCTGACAAGAACAACGATGGCTCGTTCGGGGAGTTCTTGAGCATCGAAGTGCAGGCGATCGACATCACTGGATCGGTACGGCCAGCCTATGACGCCATCATTGCAAACCGCATGATGGGAGACGGCGAGAAGAAAGATCACGGCCTGAACCTCGACAACGTCTACAAGCGTTACGTAACGCAGCTGATCCGCAAGGGATATTTCCATCATCATTGGGGAACCAAGATAGTCGCGGTGATGCAGGACGTGATCTACCAGTCAATCGTCGATCGATTCGACTTCTTCCGGTCACCGAAAGTGCGCGAAAAGACGATCAATATCATTTTCGTTGTCTACAAGATGGTTCCGGATTCGGCCCTGCCCGGGGAAATGAAACTGGAGTTCGATTTCGTCGAGGGAACGACGCACTCAAATCTGCAATCGGCAGTGCTTTATGCAAGCGCCCCTACGAGAGATAAGTTTCTCGAGCGTGTAGCCGCCTCACTTGGCCGCAAGGGACGTGCCGCAGGCGCGACCGCCGCCCAAGCTCCGATTCCAGGGGAAGTCCTCGGCGCCATCGATCCAGAGGAACTGGAGCGGGACCGTTAGACGATTCCTACATAGCGCCGCCTACTTAGACAGCGGACTCGACAGGCCCGATACCTTCGCGCCGGGCAATGGCGGCAAGACCGTGCTGACCATGGGCCAGCTTCACCCAAGCCGCGAGCGTCGCTAGGTGGTCGTTGGTTTCGGCGCGGTGGAGTATGGGTTGCAGACGCTGGATGGCCTCGCACTTGGCTGGATAGTTGAACGCTCATCTGGAGGGTTGGCGGTCGCCGCGCCATAGTGTCCATAAACGACCGCGGACTTTGCAGTTCAACTGCAAATATCCGACATGGGATCGGTAGCGGTTGTCGCGCTGATCGCTCCCGACCAATGGCAGCTATCCCGCCGCCGGTGCCTGAGATCCGTCCGTCTGGAATCGGCCCGATGCTGCCGGAAATTTCACCTCTGCTTCCAGCCTGCGATTACCCAATCGAAAATGACACCAACGGGTGGGAAAGAGACGGTCCGCTCTTAGACTGGCGCTCGAAAGAGCGGTCGCTTAAATCCTACGGCAGTTCGACAGCAACGCGATCCAATCGCGGTCTTGGCGGAAAAATCCGACCCTCCAAAGTCAGGAATCCGCTACTTCTGCCTCAGAGCATCAACGACAATCCGGAATGCCGGCAGGTTCTGATGACGGCTTGGGTAATAGAGGAAATAGCCGTCGAAGAAGGGCGACCAGTCATCGAGCAGAAGCACTAGTTCGCCCGATGCTACCAGCGGATCGGCCAGGCTGTTCGGCACGAAGGCGATGCCCAGCCCGTTCAACACCGCATCCATCATTGGCTCCGATTTGTTGAAGGTCAGCTGGCCATTCACGCGCACACGCAGTTCCTGGCCGTCCTTTTCGAACTCCCACGCATAGAGCCCGCCACGCGTCTCGTGGCGCATGTTGATGCAGTTGTGTCCAATCAGCTCCTGCGGGTGCTGCGGCGCGCCGTGCGCGGCGACATAGCCCGGCGCGGCGACGGCCACCATTCGCCAATCCGTCCCAATGCGGACGGCGATCATGTCCTTCTCAAGGCTTTCGCCCAACCTCACGCCGGCGTCGAATCCATCCTCGACAATGTTGCGAAAACCGCTGTCCAGGCTGAGTTCAACGCCGATGTCGGGATAGTCTAGCAGCACCGGCTTCAGTTTCGGCCAGACCACAGTGTCTAGTGCGTGTTGAGACAGAGTGAGACGGATTGACCCGGATGGGCGCTCGCGGAATTCCATCAGCTGTGCGATTTCCTCTTCGATCTCGGCCATACGCGGGGCCATGACCCGCAGCAGCCGCTCGCCGGCCTCAGTGAGAGCAACTGAGCGCGTCGTTCGCGTCAAAAGACGGATGCCCATATTGGTTTCCAGCCGCTTGATCGTATGGCTGAGCGTTGATTGCGCGACGCCAATGCGGGCGGCAGCGCGCGTGAAGCTATGTTCGTCGGCGACTGCCTTGAACCACATCAGATCGTTGAAATCGGTTCCCGCCATCTGCGCACCTTTTTATGGGCGCATGCATATTAATCGATCTGGTCGATTAGTTCATGCGATTCTTGGCAGCTAATCCGAATTATCCGGTTTTGCTAGATAAGGCTCATTCAATCGACCGCGAGCCGCTGACGTGACCGACACAACATTCCAAACTCTGGATCGCAGACCTGTCCTCTGGGGGCCTGTTCTGTCCATGGCGCTCTGCGTTGCCGTCCTCATTGCCTCGGAGTTCATGCCCGTCAGCCTGCTGACGCCAATTGCAAATGATCTCGGCGTGACGGAAGGCGCGACCGGCCAGGCAATCTCCATATCCGGCGTCTTCGCCGTCGTAACGAGCCTGTTTATCGCCGGCCTTGTGCAGAACACCGATCGCAAGCTGGTGCTGCTCTCCTTCTCGGCGCTGCTCGTCATATCGGGCGCCGTCGTGACCTTCGCCCCCAACTTTCCTGTGCTTATGGCCGGTCGCGCCCTGCTGGGCGTGGCTATCGGCGGCTTCTGGTCGATGTCGACAGCGATCGTCATGCGGCTGGTGCCTGCCGACTCCGTGCCGAAGGGGTTGGCCATGATCAATGCCGGCAACGCAATCGCCGCCACCATCGCCGCACCGCTGGGCAGCTTGCTCGGCGACCATGTCGGCTGGCGCGGCGCATTCTTCTTGATCGTGCCGCTGGCGCTGGCCGCGCTTGCGTGGCAGTGGGTCGCAATGCCGTCGCTGCCCTCACGGGGCCGGGTGAGAACGGCCAATGTGTTCAAGCTGCTTGGCAGCCGCCAGGTCGCACTTGGCATGGCCGCGATCTTCCTGCTCTTCATGGGGCAGTTCGCGCTGTTCACCTATCTGCGACCGTATCTGGAGTCTGTCGCCGGTTTCAACGTCTCGACACTTTCGGCCATCCTGCTGATGTTGGGACTGGCTGGTGTCATCGGAACCTGGGCGATCGGCCGGCTGCTGAAGGCCCGTCTCTACAGCATATTGATCGCCATTCCGCTTTTCATGGCGCTGCTTGCCGTTCTGCTGATCGTTTTCGGCTCAGCGCCCGCCGTCGTCGCCGTACTGCTGGTCGCCTGGGGCTTCTTCGGCACCGCAGCCCCGGTTGGCTGGGGCGTTTGGCTCAGCCGCGCCATGGCCGACGACTCCGAAGCCGGCGGCGGACTGCAGGTCGCGGTCATCCAGCTCGCCATTACCCTGGGCGCGGCAACCGGGGGCCTGTTGTTCGATCATCTCGGCTGGTGGAGCGCGTTCGCGCTCGCAGCAATCCTGTTGCTTGGCTCCGCCATTGCCGCCGCCGCAGCCGCCTACGACCACAGCCGCTGAGAGGAGCACTGACCATGTCTAACCAAAGCCCTATCACTGCCACACGCCGCACCATGCTGATCGGCGTACTCGCCAGCGTGGCGATCGCCGCGCCGCGCACCCTCTTCGCCCAATCCAACCCGACTGGAAATACGACCATGACCAACGACGGCTATACATTTGAACTCTCGTCCGATGTCACCCGCACACCGGTGCGCTACCGCAATCGCTACGGCATCGAGATTGCCGCCGATCTCTATCGGCCGAAGGCCTTTGACGCATCGGCCAAGCACCCCGCGATTGTAATCGGCCCGCCGCACGGCGGCGTGAAGGAACAAGGTGTCGGCATTTACGCCCAGGAGATGGCCAAGCGCGGCTTCGTGGCGCTGGGCTTCGATCCCTCTTATAACGGCGAAAGCGGCGGCGAGCCGCGTCACATCACCTCGCCCGAAATCTTCGCGGAGGATTTCAGCGCAGGCGTCGATTATCTGGGTGCGCTTACCGAGGTCGACCGCGAGCGCATCGGGGCGATTGGCATGTGCGGCAGCGGCGGTTTCCTTCTCAGCCAGGCCGCTGTCGATCAGCGCATCAAGGCCGTCGCGACAACTGCGACGTATGACATCAGCCGCGTCATGCGGAATGGTTGGCAGGACTCCAGTTCCGACGCAGACAGGCAGAAGATGCTGGCAGCTCTCTCCAATCAACGTTGGGCGGATATAGATGCAGGTTCGCCGCAATTGCAGCCAACGTTCCCCGCTTCGATGCCCGCGGAAGGGCCGGATGCAATCACACGCGAGTTCTTCGAATATTATGTCGAACCGCGCGGCCGTCATCCACGTTCTATCGGCGGATTTACCCTGACCAGCGGCCTGTCACATGTCAATTTCGGGCAGTTACGCCACATTGCCGACATTGCCCCGCGACGCATCATGCTCATTACCGGCGACATCGCGCACAGCCGATATTTCAGCGAAACGGTGCATGAGCAGACCAAGGGCAACAGCGAGCTGGTTGTCGTCCCCGGCGCGCGCCACATCGACCTTTACGACCGTGTCGACGTGATCCCGTTTGACCGGTTGCAGAACTTCTTCGGCGAAGCGTTGGCCTGAACTGTCAACGTGCGAAATGCGCCCCGCGCGCTTGCGCAGGGCACCCACCGCAGTAATTCTGAGACGAAGACCGGGAGACGACCATGTCGAGCCAACTTCCCACCCGACGCAATGTCCTTGCCGGCCTTGCCATCGCCGTGGCGATGCCGCGCGTGGCGAGCGCCCAGACAAATGAGGCTCCGATGCGGATGCGCTGTTCCTTTTCTGACCAGTCCTTCACCTATCGCCTGTTCGACAATCCGACCACGCGTGATCTCATTTCGCTGCTGCCGCTGGACCTCAAGATCGAGGACTTCTC
>Ga0209902_101369_pt1 | contig 12304 bp, 7 predicted proteins | sample FECB27metaG_FD_188304 | JGI IMG/M metagenome (GOLD analysis project Ga0209902, IMG submission 188304) | Cyanobacterial communities from the Joint Genome Institute, California, USA - FECB-27 (SPAdes) (version 2) | ecosystem: Environmental > Aquatic > Thermal springs > Hot (42-90C) > Microbial mats ...
CGCAGGTCTATGCCGATCTGCGCGACGACGGCGATCCGGAGACGCCCCGCATCGTCCCCGACACCGATCGCACGCCGCCCGCGCCGCCCGCGCCGGGCAGCGCCGCGCTGATCGATCCGGGATCGCTGGCGCCGCGCGACACGCTGATCGCGTCCAGCGCGGCAGTCGCCGGCAAGCCCATGGCCTTCGTGTCCGAGCCGCCGTCCAAGTCCAACGCGCTGCTGGTCGCGGCACCGCTGTCGGCAAGCGGCCATCCGATCTCGGTGCAGGGTCCGCAGGACGGTTACGGCTATCCGCACAATTATGATTTCGAGATACAGGTGACCGCGCCCGATCTGGCGGCGCGCGGCAGCCTCGAATTTCACGGGCCCTATCCCTATAATGGCGCACGCGGCCGCGACTTCGCCTTTTCGGGCACCGCCCAATATATCGACCAGTTCGACATGTTCGCCGAACCGCTCTGCACGCCGGGCGGCAGCAAGGCGGATTCCGCCGCGGCCTATCACCGCTATCGCGGGCGCTGCATTCCGTTCGTCACGCGCGACGTCACCCGTTCGCTCCCCGGCGGCGGCAGCTATACGCTGCGCTCGACGCGCAGCGTGCACGGGCCGGTGATCGGGCGCGCGACGGTGGATGGCGCGCAGGTCGCGCTGGCGCAGGCGCGCTCGACCTTTCTCGACGAGGCATCGGGCCTGGCCGCGCTGGCACAGGTCTTCATGCCGTCGCGCGTCCATTCCGCCGCCGGCTTCGTCCAGGTGATGGCGGCCATGCCGCGGCAGCTCGCCTTTTATTATATCGACCGCAGCGACGTCGCGGTGATCAATCCCGGCGCAGTGCCGATCCGGGCCACCGGCATGCGCCCGGACCTGCCCGCCTGGGGCGACGGCCGATGGGACTGGCAGGGTTTCGACCCTGCGCATTACCGGTTCCGCAAGGTCGCACCCGCCGATCTGCCCCGGGCTATCAATCCGTCCGATCATGTCATCGCCGGCTGGAACAACATCGCGGGCGATCGCTGGCCGATGGCGGATGGACAATGGATCGCCGGCCCAGGACACCGCGTGTCGCTGCTCAAGGATCCGACGCTCAAGCTCGGCGCAGAGCGTCCGCTCACCCGCGCTGACCTGATCGCGATCCACACCCGTGCGGCGATCACCGATGTGCGGGCGCATGCTACGCTGGCGCTGTTGCGCAAGATCGTCGGCGACGACTTGGCCGATGGCGAGACGCGGGGCGTGCTCGCGGCGCTCGACGCCTGGTCGCGCGACGGAACGCTGCGCCGCGAAGGCGCGGAGGCGGGGATGCTCGAACATGGCGCGGCGATCGCGGTGTGGGACCGGTGGTGGCCGCTGCTGCTGCGCGGCGCGTTCCAGCGCGCGCTGGGCCACGAGATCATGGATCAGGCGGGCGGCAATCCCAACAATCTTTCGGCGCTGAACACCGGACCGGGATCGGTGAGCGGCTGGATCGGGACGCTGTCCAAGGATTTGCGGACCGTGCTGGGGGAAGCGGTGCCCGGCCGCTTCTCACGCATCTATTGCGGCGACGGCAATCGCGGCACCTGCCGCGCGGACATCGCCGAGAGCCTGAAGGCGGCGATCGCGGCGACGCGCGCAGAGGTCGGGCCGGACTTCGCGACGCGGCGCTATCCGATCGTCTGCGACACCTGCACCCGGACCGTTTTCGACGAGACCGGCGCCGCCGGGCGGCTGGCGCCGATTCCATGGCAGAACCGGCCGACCTTCGAACTGGTCGTCGGCTTCCGCTGATCCGGCCGCTCTATTTCGCCGCCGGCGCCTTTTGCGGCGGCTCCGGCCAGCCATAGGCACGCGCGATCGCGGACGAGAGCGCGAGCGCGATCGGGCCGCCATTCTCGCCATTGGTCATGATCGCATAGCCGCGCCCGCCGGTCTTGTAGCCGACCATCAGCGCCTTGAAGCCCAGGTTGGAGCCGCCATGGGTGAAACGCTCGCCATCGCCCGTGCCTTCGATTTCGATGCCGATCCCCCAATTGCCGAGCCCGGGCGTCAGAAAATCCTTGGCCATGGCCTGGCCGATCAGGCTCGCCGGACGGCCGGCATAGGCCTGCTGCACCGCGATCACCCAATGGGCGAGGTCGCTCGGCGTGGTCCAGAGGCCGGCGGCCGCCTGTTCCGGATAGACGCGAAAGCGGTTCGGGATCTGCTTGCCGTCGCTCCAATAGCCGGTGGCCGCCCGGATCCGCAGCGCCGCCGGCAAGGGCTGTTCATAGGTGCTGGACGTCATCTTCGCGGGCCCCAGCACGAGCCCGCGCATCAATGCCGGAAAGCCCTGCCCGGTCACGTCGGACATCAGCTTCTGCGCGACCACATAGCCGGCGCCGGTATAGCGATAGGCCGTGCCCGGCTGCGCCTCGACCATCACCGCGGGCGAGTTGGCGGGCGCCTCTCCGTTCAGGATCTGCAACTCGCTCGGCACCGGGCCGGCACCGTCATACCCCTTGAACCAGAAGGCGTTCAGCCCGCTGTCGTGCGCCAGCAACGCGCGCAATGTGACGACCTTGCCTGCGGCCTTGTCGCCATAGGGGATCTTCCATCCCGCCAGATAGGCATTGACGTCGCGATCGAGATCGACGGTGCCGCGCTCGGCCAGCCGCAGCGCCGCCATCGCCGCGACCGGCTTGCTGATCGATGCGGCCTGGAACAGCGTGGCCGTCGTCGCCTTGCGCCGCGCGGCGACATCCGCCAGCCCATAGGCGCGCGCCCAGACGATGCGACCGCCATCGATGACGGCGATGCTCACCGCCGGCACCTGGCGCGCCGCCATTTCCTGCTGAAGCGTGCGCGGCGCGCCGGGCACGCCGCCGGTCCTGGGCCGCAGGTCGCGCAGGATCGTTTCTATCCGCTCGGCCGGCGTCTGCGCCGCCCGCGCCGAGACCCCGCCCATCGGCACGGTGAAAAGGCACATGGCAAGCGTGCCGAGGACGAAGCGGCGGGTCATGGGCGATCTCTTTCTTGATCGGGCGGAAGGGCGAATGCGATCAGGTCGTCGAGCGCCGCCCAGGGCACGCCCAGATGGGTGCGGCCGTCATAGGCGCGGAAGCGCACGGCATAGCCGGGCGCGGCTTTCATCGCTTCGAGCCGCACGGACAGTTCGCGCGCATTGTCGATCATGCGATTGGCGGCGATTTCGTCCTTCAGCGCCTGGCTGTGCGCGGGATCGGTGATCGACTGTTCCAGCCCACCGACGCCGACGAAGATGCGCGGCGCGGCGGCAGACGCGGACAGCCGCGCCGCGAAACCGGCTTCATCCTTCAGCAGCGCGCGTCCGTCCCACCAGATCGACGGGCTGAGCGCGAGATAGGTCCGGAACGCGCCCGGATCGGCGAACAGCGCGTGGAGCACGAACAGGCCGCCGAGCGAATGGCCGAACAGCGCCCGCCGGTTGCGATCGATGCCGGCCAGCGCCGCGATGCGCGGTTCGATCTCGTCGCGGATAACGGCGAGAAACCTGTCCGCGCCGCCGGATCGGGGTGCTCCCGGAGCGGTGGCGCGTGTCGGCGTGAAATCCTCCATGCGATCGGCGAACAGGCTTGCGAGATCGTCCGACGGGGGACGCCCCACCCCCACCACGATCGCCGGCGCGATTTCGCGCCCCAGCGTCCCGCGCAGCGCGACCGCATCTGCGAAGCTGCCGAAATAGGCGTCGCCGTCGAGCACATAGAGGATCGGAAACCCGTCCTTGGGCGGCGGCGATTGCGGGATCGAGACCCTGATCCGATAGGCTTTGCCGTTGGTCGCCGTCAGATCGAACTCGACCGCCCGGAACAGCGCCCCGCCGATCCGGGCCGGCGAGGTCGCGACCGCCGGCGCCTGCCCGCGCGCCATCGCCGGCGCGGCGAGGAGCGATCCGGCGAGCGCCAGCCAGACCGCCCCGGCGGCGACCGATCGCATCATCCCGCGCTCTCTCGCCCGTTCCCCGTCACATCCGCGCGCTCAGCCGCAGCCCCAGCGTCCGCGGCTGGATGATGCTCGCCAGGCCGGTCCGGGCATAGCCGTTGCCGGTGCTGTAATTGGTGAGGCCAAAGCTGTTGGTGAGGTTGCGCGCATAGATTTCGACCATGAATCGGCCGAGATCGAGCCCCGCCTGCGCGTTGAGGCTGTCATAGGACGGGATGCGTGCATGGCCCGCCACCGCGGTGCTCGCGGTGAAACCGTTATAGCGCGTGCCGACATAGTTCCAGCTCGCGCCGACAAAGGCCCGGCTGTCGCCAAAGGCGGTCCATTCGTAATCGACGTTCACGGTGTTGCTCCAGTCGGGCACATAGGACAGCCGGTCGCCCGACCGTCCGCCCAGCCCCGGCGCGTCCGCCGTCAGATGCGCGTCCACATAGGACCCCACCGTCGCGATGGTCAGTCCGCGCACGGGCATGACGGCCAGGCTCCATTCCAGCCCCTTGCTGACCGCGGAACCTGCATTGCTGGTGATGCCGAAGCTGGCGCCGGTGGTGGTAGAGGTCACGCGCGTATCGATCTGGATGTTCGACCAGTCGATATGGAATGCCGCGACGTCGATGCTGACCCGCTTGTCGAGGAACTGCCCCTTGAAGCCGATCTCGTAATTGACCGTGCTGTCCGCGCCATAGGTCTTGGGGATGTCCGCCGGCGCGCCGGGGATCGCCAGGATCGGGCCGCCGGGACGATAGCCCGACGCGACCTTGGCATAGATCATGACATCGTCGTTGACGCGGAAGCGCGGCGTCACCGCATAGGTGAACTTGCTCTCATGCGTGTTGACCTCCGGATAGAGGACGGCGGTCGGGGCGTAGATGACGCCGGCATGGTTGAGCACCTGCGACCATTGCCAGTTCTCGGAATAGCGGCCGCCCAACGCGATGTCGAAGCGCGGCGAGAAATGCAGCGTCATCTCGCCGAACGCCGAGACCTCCTCATAGGTCGAGGGAAGGTTGGATCCGCCCAGCGGCGGGCTGGTGATCGCGGCCCCGTTCGAACGCGCGACCGCGCTGTAGAACTGGTCGAATTTGATATCCTCATGCGTGTAGAACAGGCCGCCCTGCCAATCGACGCCCATGCCGAACATGGTGCTGCCCGGCCGGGAGGACAGACGGATCTCCTGGTTGAACTTGGCGAGATTGTTGGTCTGATCCTGGACGATCGCGACGCTGCGGCCGTAGATGCCGGCGCCCGCATCGGCGAAGACATAGCCGGGCGCCAGGTTGTTGTCGCTGGCGTCGAGCTTCACCTTATGATCGACGCGGCCATAGCTGGTGGCCGACAGGATATCGGCGAAACCCGCCTCGTAATTCAGGACCAGGCTGGCAAAGCCGTTCTTGCCGTCGATCGGGCTCGGCAGCGCGCTGTTGCGGACGAGATGCCCCTTGCCGTCGATCGGATCATATTGGTTGGCCGGCGGCGTGGTCGGGCGGGCATTGGCGCCGACCACCTGAATCTGGCCGGTATCGTCGACATGCTGCGCCTGGCCGAACAGGGTCAGGCGCGCGGTCAGCCGGTCGCTCGCCTCGAACAGCAGATCGGCACGACCGCCATAGCGATGGCCGCCATTGGCATCCTTGATGCCCAGCAGCGGATTGTCGACGAAGCCGGCGAGCCCCTTGTAGAATCCGGTCAGGCGCAGGGCCAGCCGGTCGCTGACCAGCGGCACGTTGATGAACCCGCGGACGGTGCCGCGCACATCGCCCTGATCGACGCCCTCGACCTCGATCTGGCCGCCGCCCTCGAACGTGCCGAGCTTGGGCGGGTTGGTGACATATTTGAGCAAGCCACCCTCGGCGGTGGCGCCATAGAGCGTTCCCTGCGGACCGCGCAGCACCTCGACGCGCGCAAGGTCGTAAGTGTCGATATCGGCGATGGTGACCGCGCCGATCGCGGTCGATGTCGAATAGCTGAGCGGCGTTTCGTCGACCACGGTGGCGACGGTCGCGCCCGCGCCGCCGGAGGCAAGGCCGCGCAGGATCAGACGGGTGCCGAAGGCGTTGACCGGCTGAAAGGTGAAACCGGGCACCTGCGCGGCAAAGTCCTGCACCTGCAGCAGGTTGCGGCGCGCGAGATCCTCGCCCTTCATCGCCGACACCGCCGATGCGACTTCGAACAGCCGCTCCTCGCGCTTGTTCGCGGTCACCACCAGTTCTTTGCCGTCATCGGCATCGGCGATGGCCGCCTCGACCTGCGCCGCCGCGACCGGGGTCGGGCGGCTAGCGGCGTTTCCCGCGGCACGCACCAGATAGGCGCCGGAGGGATCGCGGACCAGGACCGCACCCGATCCCGCAAGCAGCCGCTGTAGCGCGTCCGGAGATGCCAGCAGGCCGCGCACGCCCGCCGTCTTCCGGCCACGCAGATCGGCGGCATTGAAGATCACCTCGACGCGCGCCTGGCGCGTGAATTTGCGCAGGCCCGACACCAGATCGCCCGCGGCGATATCGAACGCCATCTGGCGCGAAGGTGCCGACTGCGCCTGGACCGACGTTGCCGAAAGCAGCGACGTGGTGCCGAACAGCATCGCCACCGCAAATTTACCGAGCTTCATGGATTTCCCCCGTTTCGACCGCTTTGAGCGGCCCCCATCTGAGGAATACGAAGCCCATCGCCCGATCCGGTACGCGCGCCCGGCGCCGTTACGATTTTTTTCTGAGGACGGTCTCTCCGGATCCGTTTCCGGCGCTGTCGACATCGAAACCCTGGCGCAGCAGGCGGAGAAAACCATCGACATTGGTCGCACGGAACGTGCCATCCACGACGACATCGACCGCCGACGGATCGACCACCAGTTGCCGCCGGTTGTAGCGGTTGAACTCCGCGGCCACCTCGCCGAGCGGCTTGCCCTCGAAGATCAGCAGTCCCTCCCGCCAGCCGAGCGCGGTTTCCAGTTCCTGCGGGGGCACGGGGCGCACGACCGGGTTCGCGGCGATGGCGACAGCCGCCTGGCCGGCCGCCGCGAAGGCCGGCCGCGCCGCTTCGTTCGCTTTCGCCGGCCCGTCGATGCGCACCCTGCCCTCGGTCACGACGACGTCCACCTCGCTGCCGATCAGCCTGACCGTGAAGGCCGTGCCGACCGCGACGACGCGATAGTCGCCGGCCTCGACGATGAAGGGGCGGGCGCCGTCCTTGGCGACCTTGAAGAACGCCTCGCCCCTGCCGAGCCGGACGCGACGTTCCTTGCCCGAAAACGCCACCGCAAGCTCGCTATTGGTGTTGAGCTCGACGCGCGATCCGTCGGCCAGGGGCAATTGCTGATAACCGCCGACGGGAGTCGCGTAGACGATCGGCGCGTTGAGGAAGCGATAGCCGGGGATCGCCACGGCGGCGAGCGAAGCGGCGATGGCGACGGGCCATGCCCAGCGCATCGATCGCCTGCGCGCGTCGGGCGCCTCGCCCGGACGATCGCCGGATGGCGCGAGATCGGACGCGCGCAGGCGATCGGCCTTGCGCCAGACCGTCTCCAGCCGCACCACCGCGATCCGGTTCGCCGTCGATTGCCCGATCCAGCCGTCGAACGCCGCCTGGTCGTCGTTGGACCAGTCGCCGCCCTCGCGCCTGGCGAGCCATTCGGCCGCCTGTTCTTCGATCTCAGTAGCGCCGTTCATCTCGTGCCCGCATATCGTCCGCGCCGGGAAGTGCGCCATCGTCGCCATGGTCGTTCCAGAAGCGATCGGCCAGCAAACGCATCGCCTTGGCCGTCTGCTTCTCCACCGTATGCTCCGAAACGCCCATGCGTTCCGCCGTCTCCTTCTGCGAAAGCTCCTCCACCTTGCGAAGGATGAAGGTCTCGCGGCACCGTTCCGGCAGTTCGGCGAGCGCCGCTTCCAGCCGCGCCAGTTCCTGCCGTCCGCTCAGGACGCGATCGATCGGAACCTCGTCCGAGAAGATGTCGAGCTTCGCCAGATCGCCCATCAGGTCGATACGGACGATGCGGCTGCGCCGCAGCCGATCGGTCAGCAGGTTGCGCGCGACGGTGAAGACGAAATAGCGCGTCACCGCCGGGCGGGCGGTCAGCGCCGCATCGTAGATCCGGACATAGACCTCCTGCCGCAGATCGCCGATCTCGGCCGGGTCGGGCCAGACGCGCCGCAGATAGGCGGTCAGCGCGCCTTCCAGCGGCAGCACCTGCTCAGCGAACCATCGGTCCAGATCTTCCATGCGCCCGTGCACGCCTCCTCGCGCGCGAGGGTGTGCGGAATGGCGGCCAAGTCAAGCGGGCGACGATTCCGCGGGATCGCGCCGTGCCGCCGGCCTCGAGCCGGCATAGGCGATCGCGCGCAGCAGCCATTCGGCCGGCCCCATCGCGAAATGGCGCAGCCACATCGCGGCGAACAGGCCGGTCGCAGCCCAGATCGCCACCGAGATCGTCAACAACGCCAGATAGCCGAACGCCCCGACATAGCCGAAGGCGTAGAACAGCAGCGAGGTGAGGATCGATTGCAGGCAATAGGCGGTCAGCGCCATCCGGCCCAGCGGCGCGATCGCGCGCGCCGCGTGCGAAGACGATCCGCGGAACAGCAGCGCGATCAGGCCGACATAACCGAGCGTCAGCGCCAGCCGGGCGGGCTCGTAGAGCAATGAGCGCAGCACCGACGCCGTCATGTTCAGGCGATCGAGGTCGAGTTCGAACCCCGTCCGCGCCTGCCATGCCAGGTCGCACAGCCTGAGCGTCAGGCCGATGCCGAGGCCCCAGATCATCATCATCCTATAACGCCCGGCGGGCGCCGCGCCGGTCAGCGTTCCGGTGCGGAACAACGCCATGCCGACGATCATGAAGCCCAGGCTCTCCATCACGCCCCACCAGCTGTAATTGCCGATATGGCGCATCGCCCAGCCGGCGGCGCTCCAGCCGAACAGACTGCCCAGGCTGGTACGCTGCCGGACCTCGGCCGCAATGCTTTCCTCACCCGGATGAAGCGAGGCCTGAGTCGCGCGCGCGGCGTCCAGCGCCGCTTTTTGCGTGTCGGAGACGGGCTGTCCCGCTGCCTGAAGCTGTTCGGCGACATGTGCGCGTTCGTGGCCGATCGCGGTCTTCGCGGTGTCATATGTCCGGAACGCGCTGAGCCCGATCATGATGACGATCGCCCAGATCCATAACGTCCTTGGCCGGGCGCTGCGAAAGGCGAGCAGCATCAGCCCGGCGATTCCATAGGTCCACAGGATCTCGCCGGGCCAGAAGAAGACCGCGAACTGCACGATGCCGAACAGCAGCAGCGCCAGGCAGCGCCGCGTCCATATGTCGAAGGGAACCGCGTCCGGCCGATCACCCTCGGCCCGGCGGAGCATCAGCAGCATGCCCACGCCGAACAACATCGTGAACAGGCCGCGCGCCGGCCCTTCCAGCAACAGTCGCTGCACCCCCCAGGCGATCCAGTCGCCGTCCCAGCGCGCGGGATAGGTCAGCCCCTTCGTGCTGCCGACCGTGCCCATGACGATGATGTTGACCGGAAGGATCGCGCACACCGCGATGCCGCGCAAAATGTCGAGCAACGCTATGCGCTCGTCCCTGCCGATCGGCCCGACGGCTGCCCCCACGCCCTTCCCCCAAAAGCGAATGCCCGGATCGCAGGCTATCGACGGTGGGGGGTGCTGTACAGGGCGGCGGCTCGTCAGGTGACGAGTGCGCGCTCGCGATATTCGGCCGTGTCCCAATGCCGGTTCGTGACGACGTCCTCGATGACGTCGACGGCGCGGATCACATCGTCTTCGCCGATATAGAGCGGCGTGAAGCCGAAGCGCAGCGCGTCGGGCGCGCGGAAATCGCCGATCACGCCGCGCGCGATCAATGCACGCATGATCGCATTACCCTCCGGGTGGCGGAACGAGACCTGGCTGCCGCGCACCGCACCGTCGCGCGGTGAGGCGAGTTCCAGGCCGGGGCAGCGCGTCTCGACCTCGCGGATGAAAAGATCCGCGAGCGCGATCGACGCCTTGCGCACATCCGCCATGTCGACATCGTCCCAGACGTCGAGCGCGGCATCGAGCACGGCGAGCGCGATGATCGGCGGAGTGCCGACGCGCATCCGCTCGATCCCGGCGCCGGCGCGATAGTCCAGATCGAAGGCGAAGGGCGCTTCATGCCCCAGCCAGCCGGAGAGCGCGGGGGGTGCCGCATCCGCATGCCGTTCGGCGACATAGATGAATGCGGGCGCACCCGGCCCGCCGTTCAGATATTTATAGGTGCAGCCGACCGCGAAATCGGCGTCCGCGCCGACTAGGTCGACCGGGATCGCACCCGCCGAATGCGCCAGATCCCAGACGGTCAGCGCGCCCGCCGCATGCGCCTTCGCGGTCAGCACCTTCATGTCGTGCAGGCGGCCGGTGCGGTAATCCACCTCCGTCAGCATCAGCACCGCGACGCTGTCGTCGATCGCCGCCTCCACCGCTTCGGGGTCGACGACCTTCAGCTCATATCCGCGATCGAGCAGCGAGATCAGGCCCTGCGCGATATAGAGGTCCGACGGGAAATTTCCGTTGTCCGAGACGATGACGCGGCGGCCGGGATTGAGCGCGATCGCCGATGCCAGCGCCTGATAGACCTTGATCGACAGCGTATCGCCCATCACCACCGATCCCGGCGGCGCGCCGATCAGCCGGCCGATCCGATCGCCGACGCGGCGGGGCTGACCCATCCAGCCGGCCGTGTTCCAGGCGCGGATGAGCTGATCGCCCCATTCGTCCTCCATCATCCGCGTCACGCGCTGCTTCGCGGTGCGCGGCAGCGGCCCGAGCGAATTTCCGTCGAGATAGATCACGCCATCCGGCATGTGAAATTGCGCGCGCGTCTTGGTGAAATCGGTCATGGTTCAGTTCCCGGTCTTGAGGCGGAAGCGTTGGATCTTGCCGGTCGCGGTTTTCGGAAGCGCATCGACGAATTTCACCGAGCGCGGATATTTATAGGGGGCGATAACCGCCTTCACATGATCCTGCAGCCGCTTGCGCGTCGCATCGTCGGCCGGCACGTCCGCGACGAGCCGGACATGTGCCTCGACGATCTGTCCGCGCGCATCGTCGGCGACGCCGATCACCGCGCATTCGCCGACATCGGGATGCGCGAGCAGCGCAGCCTCCACCTCGGGGCCGGCGATATTGTAGCCTGAGGATATGATCATGTCGTCGGAGCGCGCGGCGAAATGGAACCGGCCCTCCGCGTCCTGGAAGAAGGAATCGCCCGTCAGGTTCCAGCCGTCGCGTACATAGGCGCGCTGGCGATCGTCGGCGAGGTAACGGCATCCGGTCGGCCCGCGCACCGCCAGCCTGCCGATCTCGCCGCGCGGCAATTCGCGCATCTCGTCGTCGACGATCATCGCCTCATAGCCCGGCACCGGCCGGCCCGTGCACGCCGGCACCATGTCGTCCAGCCGGTTCGAGATGAAGATGTGCAGCATCTCGGTGGCGCCGATGCCGTCGAGGATCGGCTTGCCCGTCTTGCGGACCCAATCCTCGAACACCGGCGCGGGCAGCGTCTCTCCCGCCGAGACCGCGATGCGGAGCGAGGACAGGTCGGCGCCATCGTCGAGCGCCGCCAGCATCACGCGATAGGCGGTGGGCGCGGTGAAGCTGATCGTCGCGCGATAGGTTTCGATGATCTCGATCATGTTGGACGGCGACGCGTTTTCGAGCAAGGTCGCGGTCGCGCCGAAGCGCAGCGGAAAGATCGCCAGGCCGCCCAGGCCGAAGGTGAAGGCAAGCGGCGGCGATCCCACGAAGACGTCCTCCGGCGTCACGCCCAGAACCTCCTTCGCATAGCCGTCGGCGATGATCAGCAGGTCGCGGTGGAAATGCATCGTCGCCTTGGGCTCGCCGGTCGTGCCCGAGGTGAAGCCGAGCAGCGCGACATCGTCCCGCCCCGTCGCGACCGCATCGAAGCGCACGGGTTTGTCGAGCGCGGCACGATCGAGTTCCGCGTCGTGATTGGCGGTTCCGTCGAAACCCACGACCCGTTTCAGGAAGCGGCTGGTTTCAGCGCAGATCGCGAGCTCCTCGGCGATGCGCGTGTCGCACAGGGCGAACGCGATCTCGGCCTTGTCGATGATGGCGGCCAGTTCGGCCGCGCGCAGCATCGGCATGGTGTTGACGACGACCGCCCCGACCTTGGTGGCTGCAAGCCAGCAGGCCACCATCGCCGGGTTGTTGGCGGATCGGATCAGGATGCGGTTGCCCGGCTCGATCCCGAAATCCTCGACCAGCACATGCGCGATGCGGTTCGACCAGTCGGCCAGCTCCTTATAGGTGCGGCGGCGGCCATTGCCGATCAGTGCGGTATGATCGCCGAAACCCCTTTCGACCATCGCATCGGTCAGTTCGAC
>Ga0209902_101371_pt1 | contig 12296 bp, 12 predicted proteins | sample FECB27metaG_FD_188304 | JGI IMG/M metagenome (GOLD analysis project Ga0209902, IMG submission 188304) | Cyanobacterial communities from the Joint Genome Institute, California, USA - FECB-27 (SPAdes) (version 2) | ecosystem: Environmental > Aquatic > Thermal springs > Hot (42-90C) > Microbial mats...
GCCGCCGCTCGGCGGCACGGTGCGGCCGCGGCCGCGGACGTTCTCCCGGTGGCGCCCGCCGCCCCACGGACCGGACGGCTGTCCGCCGGCGGGCATGGCGCCCGGCGCCGACCGGGGCTGGCCGAAGCCGCCCGCCGCCGGCGCGAAGCCGGCGCCGCCGCCGCCGCTCGGCCGCGACCCCATCGAGCCGGCGAGCTGGCGCAGCGCGGCGATGCGGTTCTCGGTCGCCGGGTGGGTAGAGAACAGGTTGTCCATGCGGGCGCCCGACAAGGGGTTGACGATGAACATGTGCGCCATCGCGGGATTGGCCTCGGCCGGCTCGTTCTGCAGGCGCTGCGCGCCGGACTGAAGCTTCGCCAGCGCCGAGGCGAGCGCCATCGGGTCACCGCAGATCTCGGCGCCGAGGCGGTCGGCGGAATATTCGCGGGTGCGGCTCACCGCCATCTGCACCAGCATGGCGGCGAGCGGGGCGATGATCATCGTCGCCAGCATGCCGATCCAGCCGAACGAGCTGTTGTTGTCGCGGTTGCCGCCGAAGAAGAAGGCGAAATTCGCCAGCATCGAGATGGCGCCGGCGATCGTCGCGGTGATCGTCATGATCAGCGTGTCGCGGTTCTTCACGTGGGCGAGCTCGTGCGCCATCACGCCCGCCACCTCCTCGCGGGAGAGCAGGTTGAGCAGGCCCGTGGTGGCGGCGACCGCGGCGTTCTCGGGATTGCGGCCGGTGGCGAAGGCGTTCGGCTGGTCTTCCTGGATCAGGTAGACCTTCGGCATCGGCAGTTGCGCGCGCCCCGCGAGCTGGCGCACCATGGCGAACAGCTCCGGCGCCTGGCGCTCGTTCACCTCGACGGCGTGGTTCATCGACAGCACGAGCTTGTCGGAGTTCCAGTAGCTGAAGAAGTTCATGCCGATCGCGACGACCAGCGCGATCATCATTCCCGTCTGGCCGCCGATGACGAAGCCGACGCCCATGAAGATCGCCGTCATCGCGGCGAGGAGGAGGGCTGTCTTGGCGTAGTTCATGGCGGCTCGGGGTCCTCCGGGAGTGAGATCGTGTCGGTGTCCGGCCGCGGGCGTGACCGCGGTTCGGAACGACCTATATGATGGGAGGCGCCTCCGGTAGTCGCAAGCCTGCCGGCCCCGGTGCCGACGTCGAAATCAGCGAGATCGAGTGCCGCGATGATCCCCGTCGAGCCTGCCGCCTCCGCCTCTCCCGCCACCGCCCCCGAGACGCCCACCGAGGCAGCGCCGCGGCCGAAGTCGGCGGCGGCCGAGCGGGCGCTGGCGGAAGCGGAAGAGCGCCGCCGCCTCGCCGAGGAGGCGCGCCCGCGCGAGATCGGCGGCCGCGGCGGCCTCGAGCCGGCGCGCTACGGCGACTGGGAAGTGAAGGGCCTGGCGAGCGACTTCTGAGGAGGGCACGCGCCGCCGACAGTCCGCCGCCCCCACCGGTCGCCAGCCCCAATCCGTGAGCCGGTTTCGCTTATCGCCTCCGCTGTGCTTTGATCGCCCCGCCGCGGCACCGGCCGCCGCGGGCGAGCCACAACTCATGCGCCACTTCGATCCCGAGACGCTGGCGGCGTTCGTCGCCGTCGTCGACACCGGCAGCTTCACGGCGGCGGCGGCGCGGCTCGGCAAGACGCAGGCGGCGATCTCGATCGCGGTGACGCGCTTCGAGGAGCGCCTCGGCCGGCGGCTCCTGGAGCGCAAGCCGCGCGGCGTGCGGCTGACGGACGCCGGCGAGACGCTGATCGGCTACGCCCGGCGGATGCTGGCGCTGGAGGACGAGGCGTTCGCGGCGCTGTGGCCGGAGGAGGTCGCCGGCCGGCTGCGCATCGGCATGCCCGACGACTACCAGGGCGTCTTCGGCCCGGCGCTGATCACCCGCTTCGCCGCCGAGAACCCGCGGGTGCGCCTCGAGATCATCTGCGACTTCTCCGAGCGCCTGGAGCCGATGGTGGCGGCCGGCGATCTCGACCTCGCCATCGTCACCCGCGTCGAGGGCAGCGCCGCCGGCGAACTGCTGCGCCGCGAGCCGCTGGTGTGGTGCGCCGCCACGGCCCAGGCGCCGGAGCGGCTCGACCCGCTGCCGCTGGCGCTCTTCCCCGACCACTGCCGCGCCCGGCCGCGCATCCTCGCCGCCCTCGACAAGGCGGGGCGGCGCTGGCGGATCGCCTGGACCTCGTCGCACCTGCCGTCGATCGAGTCCGCCGTGACGCTCGGCATCGGCGTGACGGCGCTGCCGCAGTCGGTGGTGGCGCCGACGATGCGACAGCTCGGCGCCGCCGACGGCCTGCCGGCGCTGCCGCCGTTGGAGCTCGCCGTCATCACCGCCGAGCTCGCCGGCCCGCCGGCGCGCCGTCTGCGCACCTTCGTGCGCACCAGCTTCGGCCGGCCGGACGTCGCCGAAGCTCCCCGCCAGGCCGAAACACCGCGCCAGGCCGAACCGGCCTGAGGGTCAGGCGAGCGCGGCGGCGGCCGCGGTGAAGGCCGCGACCATCTCCGCCTCCACCGCGTCGTCGTGGGCGAACGACAGATAGAGCCGGCCGAACGGCGACGGCATGGTCACGACGCCGTGCCGGCGCAGCGCCGCGTGCAGCTGCTCCGTCCGTCCGCCGTCGACCGCGGCGACGGCGGCAGCGTAGTCGCGCGGTGGCTCGGCCGTGAACCACGGCGTGAACACCGTGCCATAACCGGCGGTCGAGACCGTCAGGCCCGCGTCGGCGAGCGACCGCACGAGCGCCGCCCGCAGCCGGTCACCGCGGGCCAGCAGCACGCCATAATCGGCCTCGCCGAGAAGCCGCATCGAGGCGACGACGGCGGCGCTCGCGACCGGGTTGCCGCTGTAGGTGCCGGCGCGCACGGCGCGGCCGTCCTCGGCGGCCGCCATCAGGTCGCGGCGGCCGACGACGGCGGCGACGGCGATGCCGCTGCCGATCGCCTTGCCGACGGTGGCGAGGTCCGGATCGAGCCCGTAGGCGTGGCTGGTCAGGCCCGGCGCGATGCGGAAACCCATCAGCACCTCGTCGGCGATGATCAGCGCGCCGTGGCGCCGCGCGACGGCCTGCAGGTGGGCGAGGTAGCCGGCCTCCGGCAGCACGCAGCCGGCGTTGGCGAGCATCGGCTCGACCAGCACCGCGGCGATGCCGGGATCGTCGGCGAACAGCTGCTCGACATCGGCGAAGTCGTTGTAGCGCAACAGCGTCGTGCGCTCGGTGCGCGGGCGGACGTTCGCCCGCATCGACGCCTCCGGTGCGCCGGCATTGCCGAAGGCGACGTCGTCGTACCAACCGTCATAGCCGGCGGCGAACTTGGCGATGCGCGGCCGGCCGGTGACGGCGCGGGCGATGCGGGATGCGAGATGCACCGCCTCGGAGCCGGTGTTGACGAAGACGACGCCATCGAGCGGGCCGGTGCGGGCGGCGAGCGCGGCGGCGGCCTCCTCCTCCAGCGCGTGCGGGAAGGCCGGCATCGGGCCGTTGTCGAGGGCGGCGCGCACCGCTTCCAGCACGGCCGGATGGCCGTGGCCGACCATCGTCGCGCCGAAGCCGAGGGCGGTGTCGACATAGCGGCGGCCGGCGGTGTCCCAGACGTAGGGGCCGGCCGAGCGGGCGACGACGAACGGCGCGCCGTCGAGCGGCGGCAGGGCGCGGCCGGCACTGGAGATGCCGCCGACGAGGTGACGCTGCGGGCCCATCAGCCGGCCATCAATCCCGGCAGCCATTCCGACAGGCCGGGCACGAGGGCGAGCAGCGCCAGCACGACGGCGCTGGCGATCCAGAACGGCACGAGTTCCTTCGACACCGCCCACATGTCGACGCGGGCGACGTTGCAGACGACGAAGATGTTGGTGCCGACCGGCGGCGTGAACAGCCCGACGCCGAGTGCCACCGTGAAGATCACACCGGTCTGGAACGGCCCGAGCCCGCTCGCCAGCGCGATCGGGGTGAGGATCGGCGCCAGCACGATCAGCGCCGGGCCGAGGTCGATCCAAAGGCCCACGAACAGCAGTACGGCGATGATCAGCGCGATGCGGGCGCCGTCCGACACGTCGAGCGCCGTCAGCCAGCCGGCGACGTCGGCCGGTACCTGCTCGACCGTCAGAATCCAGGCGAACGGCGTGGCGAGCGCCATGATCATCATGATCGCGCCGGTGGTGGCGACCGTTTCGACCGCGGACGGCCACAGAGCCGACAGCGGCAGCTCGCGGTAGACGAGCGTGCCGACCAGGAAGGCGTAGACCACGGCGAGCGCCGCCGCCTCGGTTGTGGTGGTGAGGCCCGTCAGGATGGCGGCGAGCAGCAGCACCGGCATGGCGAGCGCCGGCAGCGCCTGGACGGTGTCGCGGGCGATCGTGGCCGCGTCTGAACGCCTCTCCTCGCCGCGGTAGCCGCGGCGGCGGCCGATGATCCAGGTGGTCACCATGAAGCTCGCGGCGAGCAGGATCCCCGGCAGGATGCCGGCGACGAACAGCCCGGCGATCGAGGTGTTCGTCACGACGCCGTAGATGATGAAGACGACGCTCGGCGGCACGATGATGCCGAGGGTGCCGGAGGCGGCAGTAACGGCGGCGGAGAAGGCGCGCGGATAGCCCTTCTCCTCCATTGCCGGGATCATCACGCCGGCCACCGCGCCGGTGTCGGCGGTGGCCGAGCCGCTGACGCCGCCATAGACGAAGGCGGTGGCGACGTTGACGAGGCCGAGGCCGCCGGTGAAGCGGCCGAACAGGTGGGCGGCCACCGCCATGATGCGGCGCGTCAGGCCACCGCGGTTCATCAGCTCGGCGGCGAACAGGAACAGCGGCACGGCGGCGAGCGAGATCGAGTCGGCGCCGCGAATGGTCTGCTGGGCGAACCAGGCGAGCGGCATGCCGAGGTCGCCGAAGACCAGCGCGACGAGGCTCGCGAGCCCCATCGCCCACACCACCGGGATGCCGGCGAGAAGCGCGACCATGAAGCCGCCGATGAGGAGCACCACCGTCATCGGTGCGGGTCCTCCGCCGGCGCACGGCGCAGGAGGCCGGCGAGGCGGCCGAGCGCGATCAACACGGCGGCCACGGCGAAGACGAGCAGCGGCAGCGACGACACCATGCCCGGCCAGCGCAGCAGCGGCGTCGGCACGAGCCCCGAGCGCTGCAGCACGGCGAACCCGCTCGCCAGCAGCGCGCCGGCGACGATGAGCAGCGCCAGCGCCGAGACGGCCGACAGCGCCTTGCGGGCACGGGCCGGCGCAGCGTCGACGACGAGCGAGAAGGCGACGTTGTCGCCGCGCAGCTCGGCGTAGGCGACGCCGAGGAAGGTCGTCCACAGGAAGGCGATGCCGGCGAGCTCGAACGACCACTCGAAGCCGGCGACCGAGAAGTAGCGGGCGAGGATGCCGGCAAGCGTGCTGCCGAGCGTCACCGCGAAGGCGGCGACGCCCGCCGCGGCGAGGGCGCCGGCCAGGATCCGGCGCGGGGTGCCGGCGCGCGAGCCGGAGGGATCGTTCATGCGGTCCTCGGCACGGGGACGGCTTCGCCGCCGCGCGGAGAGCGCGGCGGCTGGGACAGGCGGGCGAACGAGGCGGCGGTTACTCGCCTGCGGCGGCTTTGCGGACGGTGGCGACGAAGTCGGCGCCCCACTCCTGGCCGAACTGGGCGTAAACCGGGTCGACCTTGGCGCGGAACGGCGCCGGGTCGATCGCCTCGATCTCGATGCCCTTGCCCTTCAGCTCGGCGATGACGCCGTCATAGACGCCGCCGAGCTCGGCCCGGTACCAGACGGTGGTCTCGGCCGCCGCCTTGTCGACCGCGGCGCGCTCGGCCTCCGTCAGGCCGTCATAGCGGGCCTTGTTCATGAACCAGTAGTTCGGCGTCCAGATGTAGTTGGACAGCGAGACGTGCTTGACGATCTCGTACCACTTCTGGTCGTAGAAATCGCGCAGCTCCGGCTCGACGCCGTCAACGACGTGCGACTGCAGCGCCGTGTAGACCTCCGAGAACGGGATCGACTGCGGCAGCGCGCCGAGCGCCTTCATGGTGGCCAGGATCACCGGGTTCGGCGGCGTGCGCAGCTTCACGCCGGCCATGTCCTCGGGCACGACGATCTGCTTGTCGATGGTGGCGAACTGCCGGAAGCCCGAGTCGAGCGCACCCAGCATGTGGAAGCCGTTCTCGCCGCCGGTGGCGAAGACTTGCCGGCCCACCGGGCCGTCGAGGAAGGCGTGGGCGGCCTTGGCGTCGGCGAACAGGAACGGCAGCGTCACGACGTTGAGCTTCGGGTCGATGGCGTCGGCGACGCCGCCGAGGCCGATGTCGATCGAGCCGGCGCCGACGCCGTCGGCGATCGGGCCCTCGTCGCCGAGCTGCGCGTCCGGATAGATGCGCACCGTCAGCGAGCCGCCGCTCTCCGCCTTCAGCTTCTCGGCGAACATCTCGGCCGCCTTGTTGATCAGGCTGCCGGCGCTCGAGGCGTGGGCGAGCTTCAGCGTCGTCTCGGCCGCCGCCGGCTGCAGCAGGGCGAGCACGGCACCGAGCGACACCGCGAGGGCGGCCGCGCGCAAAAAGGGCTTCGGGTTCGACATGGGGTCCGCCTCTGGTTCACCGCCGGGATCGCGAATGCAGCGATTGTCCGCGGATCGGGGCGCCAGGGCTCATTAAAACTCGTAATGAACGGATAAGCGGCTGTGCGGGTGGAATCGCTGAAATTTCGGAGCGGATCCGCGAAGACTTTCGCCCCCATCGCCCGTAGATTCCCGTCGCCGCCGATGTCCGGCGTCGGGGGAGCTCAGCCATGTCCATGTTCGCACTTTCGAACCTGCGCGCCACCCTGTGGTCGTACGGGCTCGTCGTCGTCTTTCTCGCCTTGTTCGCGGCAGGCCCGATCGGTGCCTTCGCCGCCACCGATGCCACCGACGTCCCGGGCGCGCCGTCGGCGACCTCTCCGCTCACGGTCTGCGAGAACCAGACCTATGCGCTCTGCCTGACGGCGCGCTGCCGGGTCTACAACGGCGTCTCCTACTGCCAGTGCGACGTCAAGCACGGCGACAGCGTCAGCATTCCCCTGGACTACCGGGGCAAAGACGTCTGCGACGTCAACGCCGCCGGCAAGGGCAACGGCTACATGGTCTCGACCTTCAGCCTGCCGAAGACCCTGACCAAGGGCGGCGACGAGGCGCTCTACACCTGCCCGGCCGAGACCTCCACCGGCGCCTACGCCCAGTGCGACGGCGGCATCTGCTTCCGCTCGACCCAGGACCAGGAGTTCCCCGGCCTCGGCAAGATCAAGAAGGACCAGATCGTCTGCTCCTGCCCGGTCACCACCGCCGACCCGTCGACCGCCAAGACCGGCTACCAGATCGTCGGCCCCTACCCCTGCCAGAAGAGCTTCTTCAAGTATTGCAAGGGCAAGGTCGCCAATGACGACACCGGCTCGACCATCTATGTCGGTGCGCCGACCGGCTCAGCCCGGCTGTCGACCAAGACGCTCTACGGCAAGGTGCCGCCGCTGAACCACTGCGAATAGAGCACGCGGGCGGTGCCGGCGGCACCGCCCGACCGAAAGACTCGGCGATCACCGACGGACTTTCCGACCGGCGCCGTATAGGGTCAGGGACAACGCGTTCCGAACTGCGCGCCGGGAGGATTGTCTAATGTTTGCGTCTGTGTCTTCGAGTGTTCGCGCCGCCGGCCGGGCCTTTTGGCTGGTGGCCGCCGTCCTCGCAATCGTCGTCATCGCCCCGCTCACCGCTTCCGCGGCGACGGATGTCTCGGCCCCGGCCGGGAAGGCCTTCTCGATCTGCGAGAACCAGACCTACGCGCTGTGCGCGACCGCGCGGTGCCGGGTGTACAACGGCGTCTCCTACTGCAAGTGCGACGTCGAGCACGGCGACAGCATCAGCCTGTCGTTCGACTACCGGAAGAGCGACGTCTGCGAGATCAACGCCGCCGGCAAGACCAACGGCTACATGGTCTCGACCTACAGCCTGCCGCCGTCGGTCACGAAGAAGAGCGGCGAACAGGCGCTCTACACCTGCCCGGCCGAGACGTCGGACGGCTCCTATGCCCAGTGCGACGGCGGTATGTGCTTCAAGAGCACGCGCAACCAGGAGTTCCCCGGGCTCGGCAAGGTCGCCAAGGACGAGATCGTCTGCTCCTGCCCGATCACCACCGCCGACCCGTCGACGGCCAAGACCGGCTACCAGATCGTCGGCCCGTATCCGTGCGAGAAGAGCTTCTTCAAGTACTGCAAGGGCAAGGTCGCCAACACCGATACCGGCTCGACGATCTATGTCGGCGCCCCCACCGGCACGCCGCGCTTCCTCACCAAGGAGCTCTACGGCAAGGTGCCGCCGCTGAACCACTGCGAGTGATCGTCGCTCTGCCGGCCGGTCCGCACCCGCGGCTCCGGCCGGCGCTGCAGCCCTCGATCTCCACGCCCCAACTCCCACCCCCGAACCCCATCGGCGAGCCGCCGCCTTCGACCTTCGGGTAAGGCGCGCAGCGCCGAATGCGCTTGACGGTGGGTCTCCATCTGAAAAGATCGCCCGGTCTCGACAGGGGAGCCGGGGGTTGACGCATCACTGTTGGTTGAGCCCGGGCCGGTCGCACCCGGCCCGGTGCGTTTTGGGAGCCAGTCGCGGCGCCCCCATGAGGGGCGGCGACGCCGGGACGGCGCCTCTTGCCTAGAGCCGTCATCGCCTTCGTGCGCGCCGTCGACGCCTTCAACAAGGCGTTCGGCCACATCGCCATGGGCCTGTTCTTCGTCCTCGCGGCGATCATGCTCTACGCCGTCGCCTCGCGCGCCTTCCTGGGCCAGCCGGTGAACTGGGCGCTGGAGATGTCGCAGTTCGTGCTGTCGGCCTACTACCTGCTCGGCGGTGCCTACGCCATGCAGATGGGCAGCCACGTGCGCATGGACCTCATCTACGGCGCCCGCACGCCGCGCACCCGCGCGATGATCGACGCCTTCACCATCCTCTTCGTGATCTTCTATCTCGGCGTGCTGATCGCCGGCGGCCTCTCCAGCACCGAGTACGCCATCACCTACAATCAGAAGAACTACACCTCCTGGGGGCCTCCGATGTGGCCGATCAAGACGGTGATGACGCTCGGCGTCTTCCTGGTGCTGCTGCAGGCGCTGTCGAACCTGTGCAAGGACATCGCGCTCCTGCGCGGCAAGCCGATCGGTGCGCCATCGATCGACCGGGCGCCGGTCGCATGAGCCCGGAGCTGATCACCCTCTTCATGTTCGCGACGATGATGGTGCTGCTCCTCACCGGGCAGTTCGTCTTCGGCGTCATCGGCTTCGTCGGTGCCGCGGCGGCGCTCGCCCTCTGGGGTGCGGGCTCCATGGAGATGCCGTTCAACGCCGCCATCCAGGTGATGAACTGGTACCCGCTGATCACCGTGCCGTTCTTCGTCTTCATGGGCTTCATGTTCTCGGAGTCCGGCGTCGCCAACAATCTCTACCGGATGTTCCACATCTGGTTCGGCTCGGTGCGCGGCGGCCTGGCGCTCGGCACGCTCGGGCTGATGGTGGTGATCTCCTGCATGAACGGCCTCAGCGTCGCCGGCATGGCGATCGGCGCCACGGTGGCGTTGCCGGAGCTTTTGCGCCGCGGCTACGACAAGACGATGGTGACCGGCGTCATCCAGGGGGGCTCCTCGCTCGGCATCCTCATCCCACCGAGTGTCGTGCTGGTGCTCTACGCCATGATCGCCCGCCAGCCGGTGCTGCAGCTCTGGCTCGCCGGCATCGGGCCGGGCCTTCTGATGGCGGGGATCTTCGGCATCTACATCTACGTGCGCTGCCGGCTGCAGCCGCACATGGGCCCGGCGATGTCGGCCGAGGAGCGGGCGGCGATCACGCCGCGCGAGAAGCTCGTCGCGCTGCGCGCCGGCATCCTGCCGCTCCTCGTCTTCGGCGTGATGATGGGGCTGTTCCTCAGCGGCTACACGAGCCTCGTCGAGAGCTCTGCCGTCGGCGCGCTGCTCGCGACCCTCGCCGCCGCCGTTTCCGGCCGGCTCACCCTCAAGGTGCTGGCCGATACGAGCCGCGGCACGCTCGGCATCAGCTGCATGTTCCTGTGGATCATCCTCGCCGCGCTCTGCTTCGGCGCGGTCTATGACGGCCTCGGCGCCGTCAAGGCGATCGAGGGCCTGCTGCTCGGGAGCCTCGATCTCGACCCGTGGACGATCCTCATCCTGATGCTGCTGTCGTTCATCGTCATGGGGATGTTCCTCGACGACACGGCGATGCTGGTCATCGTCGCACCGCTCTACATCCCGCTGGTGCTGAAGCTCGGCTTCAACCCAATCTGGTTCGGCATCCTCTACACGATCACCTGCCAGATCGCCTACATCACCCCGCCGTTCGGCTATAACCTGTTCCTGATGCGGGCGATGGCGCCGCCAGAGATCACGCTCGGCGACATCTATCGGTCGATCGTGCCGTTCGCTCTGATGATGATCCTGACCATCGTCATCCTGATGGTGTTCCCGCAGGTCGCCCTGTGGCTGCCGAACGCCTACATGGGCCGTTGACGCAGGCCCCTCGCCTTTTTTTGACGGTGGCCGCCGGCCGCCGTCTCCACGGCCCCGCCAAGCGGGCAACAAAAGGGGAAGAGCAATGAGCGAACCGAAGCGCCTCAGCAAACGCCAGTTCCTGAAGAACGCCGGCCTCGCCGGTGCCGGCGCCGTCGGCGCCACGACGCTCGCCGCGCCCTACGTCAAGGCGCAGAGCCCGATCAAGTGGCGCCTGCAGACCTATGCCGGCCCGGCGCTGGCCGAGCACGTCATCAAGCCGTCGATCGAGGCTTTCAACAAGGCCGCCAACGGCGAGATGACGATCGAGCTCTACACCGCCGACCAGCTGGTGCCGCAGGGCGAGCTCTTCCGCGCCGTCCAGCAGGGCACCATCGACGCCGCCCAGAGCGACGACGATTCGATGGCCTCGCCGGTCGACGTGGCGGTGTTCGCCGCCTACTTCCCGTTCGCCTCGCGCTACAGCCTCGACATCCCCGCGCTCTTCCACAACTACGGCCTCAACCAGATCTGGGAGGAGGCCTATGCCGAGGTGCCGGGCGTGAAGTGGCTCGGCGCCGGCTCGTGGGACCCGTGCAACTTCGTCACGACGAAGCCGATCCGCAGCGTCGCCGACCTCAAGGGCCTGCGCGTCTTCACCTTCCCGACGGGCGGCCGCTTCCTCGAGCGCTTCGGCGTCGTGCCGGTGACGCTGCCGTGGGAGGACATCGAGGTCGCCATCCAGACCGGCGAGATCGACGGCGTCGCCTGGTGCGGCGCCACCGAGGCCTACACGGTGGGCTGGGCCGACATCACCAAGTACTACCTGACCAACAACATCTCCGGCGCCTGGTGCGGCTCCTACTTCGCCAACTCCGACCGCTGGGCCGAGTTGCCGGAGCACCTGAAGACGCTGTTCCAGCTCTCCATGGACAGCTCCAACTACTACCGGCAGCACTGGTACTGGTGGGGCGAGGCGCACTACCGCGTCACCGGCGGCAAGCTCGAGCTCACCACCATTCCCGAGGCGGAGTGGCACCAGGTCGAGGAAGAGGCGCTGAAGTTCTGGGACGAGATCGCCCAGCGCAGCCCGCGCGACGCCAAGGTCGTCGAGATCCTGAAGAAGTATACCGACACCATGCAGAAGGCTGGCGCGCCCTACCGCTACGGCTGATCCTGGTCGGTCCGCTCGACCCGGCGCGCGCGTGGCGCGCCGACCGCGCGCTTCTCGCGGGGCGCCGCCCGCGCGCGTCTGGCGGGCCTTCCCGCGCGACCCCGCTCCCGGCCGGTTTCGGCCCGGGAGCGGGCGACGCCGAAATTTGCGGCACGGTGTGATCCGTTTCGCGCCAGGGACGTAGAGACCTCTTGTCCGCGCCGGAGCTACGACGCTGCTCCGGTGCTCTGCCGGATGAAAAGCGGTGGCGACATGAAGGGGAACTACGCGTCCAACGATGCGGCGGTCGATTTCTCGACCGACCGCATCTCCTTCGAGACGTCGGCGGTCGTGCTGATCGCCGACCTTCTGGAGCGATCCTACATCGAGACCATCGCCGGTCTCGGCGAACGCGACCCGGCGCGCGCGCACGCGGCCTTGGACGCGACGCTTGAGCTCGTCGAAGCGACGGTCGGGCGACGCGAGGCGATCGCGGAATCCCGCATCGACCGCACCGTCCTGCAGATCGTCCGCGCCAGCCTCACCGTCGTCGTCGACAACGCCAGAGCCCGCATCCCGGCGGGGTGAAAAGACTTCGGCCGGGTGACCTGACGACGGTCGCCGGTCCCTTCCAGGCGGGCACGC
>Ga0209902_101372_pt1 | contig 12294 bp, 9 predicted proteins | sample FECB27metaG_FD_188304 | JGI IMG/M metagenome (GOLD analysis project Ga0209902, IMG submission 188304) | Cyanobacterial communities from the Joint Genome Institute, California, USA - FECB-27 (SPAdes) (version 2) | ecosystem: Environmental > Aquatic > Thermal springs > Hot (42-90C) > Microbial mats ...
TTGCAGGCGATGCCGTGGCTGAGTGCCAGCCGTGCCGAAGCCAACGTTCCGCCCGCGGCGAGCTGGGCGCGGCGCGACACGCGCTCTCCGACGGGAAAGCCGATCTCGCGCTCGATATGGTGCGGCACCGTACAAGTCAGCACCTGCTCGACATAGGTCGCGTCGTGAGCCAGGCGCAGGTAGTGCGGCGCGATCGGCTTGGCCCGGTTGAGCCCGCTTGTCAGGCCAAGCACTTCGAGCCTCGCCATCAGCGCCGTGTACTTGCCCATCGGGAAGCGATGATCGGCGGCAAAGCTGGCGTCGTAGTCGGGATGGCTGATGATCTGAAGCGGCATGGAGGGGTGCTGAACCAGGAGAGCAAAATCGATTGGTGCCGCAACTTAAATGGTTGCGGGCGTTGGGGAAACCGGGGCATGTGCCCAACGGGAGATTCGGCAACAGGGAGGACTTTCGTTGGAATACGCATCGCCAGAGGGCCGCGTGACGCCTTTTTCCGTCACCAACCGCTCGGTGCTGGCGATTGCCGTGCCAATGACCCTTGCCTACCTGACCACGCCCTTCATCGGCCTTGTCGGCACCGGCGTCGTCGGCCAGTTCGGCGATGCCGCCCTGCTTGGCGGTTTGGCCGCCGGTGCTGTTGCCTTCGACGTGGTCTTCACCAGTTTCAACTTCCTGCGCGCCGGCACGACCGCGCTGGTGGCGCAGGCTTTCGGCCGTGGTGATGCCTCCGAAGAGCAGGCGGTGTTCTGGCGCGCCGTGGTCATCGCCCTGATTGCCGGCATCGTGCTGGCGCTGACCGCGCCGTTGACCTCGATCGCCGGCCAATGGTTCATGCAGGCCGAGCCGCGCGTCAACGAAACGCTCGACGCCTATGTCCGCATCCGTATGCTGGGCGCGCCCTTCGCCCTGATCAACTACGCCATCCTCGGCTACATCCTCGGGCGGGGCGAGGGCGGCTTCGCGCTGTTCCTGCAAGCAACGCTCAACGGCGTCAACATCATCGTCTCCATCCTGCTCGGGTTGCATTTTGGCTGGGGCGTCGAGGGCGTTGCTTGGGCCGCCGTTGCCGGTGAGCTTGCCGGCATGGTCATCGGCCTGGCGGTGTTGCTGCGGCGCTTCGGGGGCGAGCCCAGACTGGCACGCCGGCGCATCTTCGACGCGGCTGCATTCAAGCGGCTGTTCGTGCTCAACCGCGACATCATGATCCGCTCGCTGTCGCTGCTCATCGCCTTTGCGCTGTTCACCCGCCAGGGCGCCCAGTTCGGCACGGTGACGCTGGCTGCCAATGCGGTGCTGATGAACTTCTTCATCGCCGCCGGCTTCTTCCTCGATGGCTTTGCCGCCGCCGCCGAACAGCTTGCTGGCCGCGCCGTCGGTGCGCGCTACGAGCCGGCTTTTCGCAAGGCTGTCTATCTCTGCTCGATCTGGGGCTTTGCGCTGGCCGGCAGCATGACGGCGGCCCTCATGATCTTCGGCGCCGACCTGATCGCGCTGATCTCGACGGCGGAGGATGTGCGTGCGGCAGCGATCGCCTTCCTGCCCTGGGCAGCGTTCACCGCGCTGAGCGGCGTGCTCGCTTTCCAGATGGATGGCATCTTCATTGGTGCCGCCTGGTCGCGCGACATGCGCAACATGATGGTGATTTCGCTGCTGGTCTTCATCGCGGCACTGCTGGTGCTGCCCCAGGCCTATGGCAATGCCGGCCTATGGGCGGCACTGCACCTGCTTTTGATCGTGCGCGGCGTCTGCCTTTTGGCGATCCTGAAGCCCAGGGCGCGGGCGACGTTTCAGAGCGGCGTCGCCGCCCACTGATCGAGCTTGCTGTCACGCAACTCGGAGATGCTTTTGAGCCCCTCGCGGGTGGCAAAGTCAGACATGCCGCGCACGATACGCGCGGGCAGCGACGGACCGGCATAGACCATGCCGGTGTAGAGCTGGACGAGGTCAGCGCCGGCGCGAATCTTTTCCAGTGCCGTTTCGGTTGAATCGACACCGCCGACGCCGATGATGGCGCGTTGCGGGCCGAGCAGCTTGCGCATGCGCGCGAGCACTGCCGTCGAGCGGGCGAAGACCGGCTTGCCCGACAAGCCGCCGGTCTCGCCGGTATGGGTCGGGCTGCGCAGCGCCGGCCTTGTGATAGTGGTGTTGGAGACGATGACGCCGTCGATCGCCTTTTCTGTGACTTCGGCGGCGATGTCCTCGAGCTCAGCCTCGTGCAGGTCGGGTGCGATCTTGAGGAAGATCGGAACAGCATGACCAGCTTCGGCGCGGGCGATCATGACGCTGGCCAAAAGCTCGGCCAGTTGCTCGCGCGCCTGCATGTTGCGCAGGCCAGGCGTGTTGGGCGAGGAGATGTTGACGGTCAGATACGAGGCATGGCGGGCGAAGCGCTTCACGCCGAGCACGTAGTCACTGATGCGGTTTGTGCTGTCCTTGTTGGCGCCGATGTTGACGCCGACGATACCGGGCCGGCCGGCGCGGGCGACGAGGCGCTTTTCGCAGGCGTCGTGGCCCTCATTGTTGAAGCCGAGCCGGTTGATGACGGCGTCGTCCTCGACGAGACGGAAGATGCGCGGCTTGGGATTGCCGGCCTGCGGCAGGGGCGTGACCGTTCCGATCTCGGCGAAGCCAAAGCCGAGGCCGAGCAATGCATCCGGCACCTCGCCGTTCTTGTCGTAACCGGCGGCCATGCCGAGCGGATTGGGAACGTCGAGCCCGGCGATCTTCACCCGCAGGCGGGCATCGCGCGGGGCGCGGCCGCCGACCGGCAGGCCGCAGCGCAGGGCCTTGATCGACATGCCGTGAGCGGTCTCGGCATCGAAGCTGAACAGCAGATGCCGGCCAAGACGGTCGAATGCGCTCATGCTTCAAGCTCCGGAAAATCGTGGGCGCCATCGGCCTTGAGCGGCAGGGGGCGGACCCATTTGGCAGCGCTGGTTTCCAGCTGTGCGTAGAGATGCGGAAACAGGGCGCGGCCGCGCGAGACTTCGTATTTTAGCGCCGGGCCGAGGCGTTCGGCGTCGATGGCGATGAGCAGCAGGTCGGCCTGTCCGGCAAAATGCTTGGCGGCGGTTTCCACAACCTGTCCGGCGGTCGAGAAATGGATGAAGCCGTCGGCGAGATCGATCGGCGCGCCGGTGAAGATGCCGCTGCGTTCGGCCTCGCGCCACATCGCTTCGGGGCAGATCTTGTAGATGGTCTTCGTCATACGGGCGCTATAGGCTGAAAGCATGATGCGGGAAAGGGCAGCTTTCATTGCCCACCGCAATTTGGGCCCAATGCCCTCAGACAATGCGCACCGTCCGCGAATGGAGACAGCTATGCGCCGCGCCTTTTTGATGCTCGTTCCCCTCATTGCCGGCCTCAGCGCCGTACCGGCACTGGCCGCCGAAACGCAGCGCTACCAGATGGAAAAGACTGACAAGGGGTATGTCCGCATGGACACCCAGACCGGCGAGATGTCGATCTGCGAGGAGCGCGACAGCCAGCTGGTGTGCAAGCTTGCCGCCGACGAGCGGTCGGCCCTGCAGGACGAACTCGGCCGCGTGCAGACGGAACTGAAGGCGCTCGACGAGCGCCTGGTGAAGCTCGAGAGCTCGCTGACGGCCCAATTGGAATCGAAGCTGCCGACCGAAGAAGAGTTCCAGAAGAGCATGGGCTACATGGAGCGCTTCTTCCGCAGCTTCATGGGCATCGTCAAGGACATGGAAAAGGAAGAGCAGGCGCCGCAGACGGCACCCGTTCCGAACAAGACCTGAGCGGAATTTGCGGCTATCGGCCTGAAAGTTGAGCATGAATGGCCAACTCGCGGGGCGATTTGACTTTAGCTGCTTGAAAAGACGCCAGTGGGCCGCATAATCGCGTCCGACGGTCCAAGGCGCACAGAACGGTCGGGACCTCGGGAGGGATATTTGCCAGCAGGCCACAAGTTCGTCATCGCGGACGACCATCCGCTTTTCCGCGGTGCTCTCAAGCAGGCCATTGCCGGGCTCGCCGACGTGTCGAGCGTGCTGGAGGCCGGCGACTTCGAGAGCGTCAAGGCGATCGTGGCGGCGAATGAAGACATCGACATCGTCCTGCTCGACCTGTCCATGCCCGGCGCCTCGGGGCTTTCCGGCCTGATCTCGCTGCGCGGCATCCACGCGACTGTGCCGGTCGTCATCGTCTCGGCCCATGACGACCCCGAAACCATCCGCCGCGCGCTTGAACTGGGCGCCTCGGGCTTCATTTCCAAGTCGGCGAGCATGGATGACATCCGCAGCGCCATAGAGGCGGTGCTGTCGGGCGAGATCTCGGCCCCCGGCGACATCGATCTCGGCGTCGAGCGCGATCCTGAGATCTCCGACCTGATCAAGCGCCTGCAGTCGCTGACCCCACAGCAGACACGCGTGCTCGGCATGCTGGCGGAGGGCCTGCTCAACAAGCAGATCGCCTATGAGCTCGGCGTCTCGGAAGCGACCATCAAGGCGCATGTCTCGGCGATCCTGCAAAAGCTCGGCGTCGACAGCCGTACCCAGGCGGTCATCCTGTTGTCCAAGATCGGCGGCGAGCCGCGCCCGGCGGCATGAGCGTCACTCGGCGGCGTGGGCCATGCGCCGCATCCGGTTCATCATCGAACGCAGCACGGCGGGCTTGAGCGGCTTGTTGAGCACGGCGACGTCGATCTGGTCGGCAGCGGCGCGCACCTCGTTGGAGCGGTCGGCGGTGATCAGCACTGCGGGTGTCGTCTCACCATAGACCGTGCGCAGCGAGCGGATGACGTCGAGGCCGTTCTCGCCGTCGAGATGATAGTCGGCGAGGATGATCTCGGGCCCCGGCCCGTCCGGTTCGCCTGCAATGAATGCCGCCGTTCCCGAATAGGTCCTGACTTCGCAGCCCCAGCCTTCGAGCAGCAACCGCATGCCTTCGAGGATGCGAGCATCGTTGTCGATGCAGACGACCGTCAGGCCGTTCAGCGCGGCCGCAGCCTGGATGCGCGGCCGAGCGGTGGTGGTGGCCGGCAGTTCCTCAGCGGTCGTGACGGGCAGGATGACCGAGAAGCGGGTGCCCTTGCTCTTGTGCGACTCGATCTGGATCTCGAGCTTCAAAACGCGCGCGATGCGGTCGACGATGGACAGGCCGAGCCCGAGGCCCTGGGCCTCGCGAATACCGTCGTCAAGGCGGGTGAACTCGTGGAACACGGTGCTGAGCTTGTCTGAGGCGATGCCGATGCCGCTGTCGATCACCTGGATTTCTGCCAACTCGCCGCGCCGCCTGACACCAACGACGACGCGCCCGGTTCGGGTGTATTTGATCGCGTTGGAGACGAGGTTCTGGATCAGCCGACGCAGCAGGTTGCGGTCGGTGTTGACGGCCAGCGTCGACGGCACGATCACCAGTTCGAGGTCCTTGGCGCGGGCCATGGGCAGGAAGTCGGTGCCGATCTGGCGCAGCAACCCATCAAGGCGGAAGACGGTTTCGGCAGGTTTCATCGCACCCGCGTCGAGGCGCGATATGTCGAGCACGGCACCGAGGATGGTTTCTACAGATTCCAGCGAGGACTCGATGTTGCGCGCGGCGATGCCGGCATTGCCCTTGCCGGCCTTCTCGATCAGCGACGAGCAGTAGAGCCGGGCGGCATTCAGCGGCTGCAGGATGTCGTGGCCGGCAGCAGCGAGGAAGCGCGTCTTGCCGAGATTGGCCTCTTCGGCCAACATCTGCGCCTGGGCGAGCTCTTCGTTGACGCGGGTAAGCTCGGCGGTGCGGCTCTTGACCCGCTGCTCCAGCGACTCGTTGGCGCGCTTGAGGGCGAGGTCGGCGGCAACACGCGCCGAGATGTCGGTGTAGGTCGCGACGATGCCGCCGTCGGGCATCGGGTTGGAACTCATCTCGATGATCCTGCCGCTGGTCTTGAGCTCGATCTGCCAGGGCCCGCCGAAGCTTGTCAGCCGGTCGAGCGTCCGCAGCCGCGAGTTGGGCGGGATGTCGCCGCGGGCGACGAGATAGGCAAGCACGCGGTCGATCGAGACGCCGACCTGGCCCATCTCGTCGGGCAGGTCGAACAGCGAGCGGTACTGGCGGTTCCAGCAGATCAGGCGGAAATCCTGGTCGAAGACGGTGATGCCCTGTTCCATCTGGTCCAGCGCGATCTGCAACAGGTCGCGATTGTGCTGCAGCGCTTCGGTGGCGTCGTCGAGCAGGCGGAACGTGTCCTTGGACGAGTTGTCGCCGCGCTTGAACAGCAAGGACAGGATCAGGCGCGCCGACGACGAGCCGACGGCACTTGCCATCAGTTGCTCGGAAAAGCGGATGACGTCCATGCCGGCGGGGTCGTTGCCGTTAAGCTTGCTGCCGCTCTCGTTCTGGAAGGTCTGGAACGAGCGCTCGGTGCGCTCGACGCCGAGATATCTGGCAATGGTGTCCTTGAGGTCGTTGACGGTGATGGTGGTGCGGAAGCGGCGCAGCGACGGCATCGGGCTTGAGTCGCGCGGCACGAAGATCGAGGCCTGGATGCGTTCGAGCGGCACGGATGCGCGCGACAGCGAGCCGAAGACCAAGAACAGCGTGTTGATGGCCAGGCTCCACAGCACGCCGTGATTGAGCGGCTCGGCCGAGGTACCGAACAGCGCCTGGGGTCGGAGCGCTTCGATGCCGAACAGCCCGTCGGTGATGATCGAGGTGTCGGGCGCGGCCAGTGTCGGCAGCATCAGCGTGTAGCACCAGACCGCGATGCCGGCGGCCATGCCGAGGGCGGCACCCCGGGCGTTGGCGCGGCGCCAGATCAACCCGCCGATGAAGGAGGGCGCGAACTGCGCGATCGCCGCGAACGACATCAGCCCGATCGAGGCAAGGCGCGTGTTGGTGGTGCTCTCGCGGTAATAGAGGAAGGCGACGAACAGGATGATGAAGATCGAGGCGCGGCGGATGTTGAGGATGATCGCCGACCAGTCCTCTGTGTCGCCTGATTTGAAGGTGATCAGGCGGCGCACGAAGATCGGGATGACAAGGTCGTTGGAGATCATGATCGACAAAGCGACGCTGGCGACGATGACCATGGCGGTAGCCGCCGACAGGCCGCCGATGAAGGCGATCATGGCGAGCAGGTCCTGGCCTTTGAGCAGTGGCAGCGACAGGACATAGAGGTCGCTGGTGGTGGCGGTGCCGACCGTCGACAGGCCGGCGAAGGCGATCGGCAGCACGAACAGGTTGATCGCCACCAGATAAGCCGGGAAGACCCAGGTTGCCGTGCGCAGCTCGCTCTCGCTGCGGTTCTCGACGATCATGACGTAGAACTGGCGCGGCAGCATGATGATGGCGAAGCCTGAGATGACGGTGACCACCAGCCAGGTACCGAGCGAGGTGCCGTAGCCCATGGCATCGCCGACCTGCTCGGTGGCGCCGAAGCTGCTCAGCATGTCGCCGGGGCCGTCGAACAGCGCAAAGGTGACGAACAGGCCGACGGCGAGGAAGGCGATCAGCTTGACGATCGACTCGACCGCGACCGCCAGCACCAGCCCGTTCTGGTGCTCGGTGGCGTCGGCGTGGCGGGTGCCGAACAGCGTCGCAAACAGCGCCAGCAGCAGCGCCACGATCAGCGAGATGTCGCTGACGAAAGGATCGAAGGACGGCGGCGAGCCGGTGTAGTGCTCGACCATCAGGCTGACCGAACCAGAGATCGCCTTGAGCTGGAGCGCGATGTAGGGGATGGCGCCGACGGTGGCGATCAGGGTGGCGATCGAGGCGACGGCGAAGCTCTTGCCATAGCGCGCGCCGAGGAAGTCGGCGATCGAGGTGATCTTCTCGGCCTTGGCGAGCTTGATGATGCGGCTGAGCAGCGGGAAGCCGAACATGAAGACCAGCACCGGGCCGATATAGATGGCGAGGAATTCGAGCCCGCGTTCGGACGCCAGCCCGACCGAGCCGAAGAAGGTCCAGGAGGTGCAGTAGATGGCGAGGCTGAGCGCGTAGATGAACGGGCGCGGCCGGCCCGGTCCCCAGTTCGCGGCCCGGCGGTCGCCGATGCTCGCTATTGCGAACAGCAGCGTGACATAGGCAATGGCGATGAAGACGACGGCCAGCCCCTGCACTGCGAATTCTCACTCCGTTGGCGGCCAATGGCCGTGCAATGAGGCAATCACAGCTGCGAAGACAAGTCCATTATCCTTGTCTCCTAGGTCGGCCGCGGCGGCGCTTGCATGGGCGGGGTTTTGCAACCGGCGGTTTTTGCTATGGTGAGTGCGTTCGGCGACGGTTGGTGGGGAACGATTCGCCTTTCTGCAGATCGTATATGGAGGGCTCTATGCTCAAGGAATTCCAGGAGTTCATTGCCAAGGGCAACGTGATGGACCTCGCCGTCGGTGTGATCATCGGTGGTGCTTTTGGCCTTATCGTCTCCTCGCTCGTCGGGGATATCATCATGCCGATCGTCGGCGCGATCTTCGGCGGCTTTGATTTCTCCAACTACTTCTTGCCGCTGTCGTCTTCGGTGACGGCGGTTTCGCTTGAGGAAGCCAAGAAGCAGGGTGCAGTGTTCGCCTATGGCAACTTCTTCACCGTCGTCATCAACTTCCTGATCCTCGCCTGGATCATCTTCCTGATGGTCAAGGGCGTGAACACGATGCGCAAGCGTCTCGAGAAGCAGAAGGCCGCCGAACCGGCTGGTCCTCCGCCGGCCGACGTCGCGCTGCTGACCGAAATCCGCGACCTGCTCGCCAAGAAATAGCCTGCTGAAGCTGGCATCGCGAAAACCCCCGGCTGGCTGGACCACCGGGGGTTTTTTCGTTTGTGCTGGCACGATAGGACTAACCCCAAGCAGCAATTCTAGACTGGGGTGACCATGAGCCTTCTCGACGCCGTTCGTATTGAGGCCCGCCGTGCTCCGATGAGCGGCATCGAGGCGGTGGCCAATTACGGGCGCGACCGTGCCGGGCTCATCCCGATGTGGTCGGGCGAGGGCGACATGCCGACGCCGGCCTTCATCAGCGATGCGGCGGCGCGCGGGCTTGCCAATGGCGAGACCTTCTACACCTGGCAGGCCGGCATTCCGGAGCTGCGCCAGGCGATCGCGCGCTACTACCAGCGCCACTTCGGCAAGGATTTCGGCGCCAACGAATTCATCGTCACTGTCGGTGGCATGCAGGCGATCACCATGGCCTTGCAGGTGACGGCGGGCGCTGGCGATGAGGCCTTGTATCTGGCGCCGGCCTGGCCGAACTTCGCCGGCGCGGCCGGCATCGCCGGCGTCAAGCCGGTGCCGGTGCTGCTCGACATGACCGACAATGGCTGGAGCTGCGACATCGAGAAGATCGCTGCCGCCATCACGCCGCGCACCAGAGCGATCTTCGTCAACTCGCCATCCAACCCGACCGGCTGGACCGCCGACCGCGAGACGCTGCAGGCGATCCTCGACCTGGCGCGCCGGAAGAACCTCTGGATCATCGCCGACGAGATTTACGCGCTGTTCCATTATGACGGACGCCGCTCGGCGTCGTTCATGGACATCATGGATCCAGAGGACAGGATCCTGTTCGTCAACACCTTCTCCAAGAACTGGGCGATGACCGGCTGGCGCGTCGGTTGGCTGAAGACGCATCCGTCGCTGAGCCGCACCTTCGAGAACCTTGTGCAGTATTCGAGCTCGGGCGTGGCGCAGTTCATGCAGCGCGGCGGCATTGCCGCCCTCGACGAGGGCGATGCCTTCATCGCCGAGCAGGTCGAGCGTGCCCACAAGGCGCGCGACATCGTCTGCAGGGTCCTCGGCGAGACGGGCAGGGTGCGTTTCAACGTGCCGCCCGGCGCATTCTACCTGTTTTTCGCGGTCGACGGCATGAAGGACGCGGAGGCGGCTGCCTTCGACATCGTCGACAAGGTGGCGGTCGGCGTAGCTCCAGGCACGGCTTTCTCGGCCGGCGGCGAAGGGTTCCTGCGCCTGTGTTTCCACCGCCGCCTCGACCAGGTCGAGGAAGCGTCGCACAGGCTGGCCAAGTGGATCAATGAACAATAGCCCGGCGGACGGCTCCAAGGCTTCAGATGCAGAAAGGCCCGAAACCTGACCGGTTCCGGGCCTTTTGAATGAGATGAGCTGAAATCAGCCGCCCGATTGAGGCACCAGCAGCGAGACGATGCGTTCGCTCTTGGGAACTTCGGTGTGGCCCTCGGTGCGATAGGGAATGCCCAGGGCATTCCAGGTCTCGACCAGCGCTTCTTTGAGTTCGGCGACCAGAGCATCGCTGTGGAACGGCGTCGGCGTGATGCGCAGGCGTTCGGTGCCGCGCGGCACGGTCGGGTAGTTGATCGGCTGGATGTAGATGCCGTGGACGCCAAGCAGGCGGTCGCTGGCCATCTTGCACAGCTCGGGATCGCCGACCAGGATCGGGACGATATGCGTTGCCGACTCCATGACAGGCAGGCCGGCATCCGCCAGCACCTGCTTGGTGTGCGTCACCTGGCACTGCTGGGCGTCGCGCTCGGCCTGCGAATTTTTGAGGTGCCGGATCGACGCGGTGGTCGCTGCGGCGATCGCCGGCGGCAATGCCGTGGTGAAGATGAAGCCCGGTGCATAGGAACGGACGGCGTCGACGACCGAGCGGGTCCCGGTGATGTAGCCGCCGAGCGTGCCGAAGGCCTTGGCCAGCGTGCCCTCGATGATGTCGATGCGATGGGCAAGGCCTTCGCGCTCGGTGATGCCGCCGCCGCGCGGACCGTACATGCCGACAGCGTGGACCTCGTCGATATAGGTCATGGCGTTGTACTTCTCGGCGAGGTCGGCGATCTCGGCGATAGGCGCGATGTCGCCGTCCATCGAGTAGACGCTCTCGAACACGATCAGCTTGGCGCGCTCACGGCCGGCGGCCTGCAGCAGGCTTTCGAGGTGGGCGACGTCGTTGTGGCGGAACACCTTCTTTTCGGCGCCAGAGCGGCGCACGCCCTCGATCATCGAGGCGTGGTTGAGCTCGTCGGAGAGGATCAGGCAATTCGGCAGAAGCTTGGCAATTGTCGAGATCGCAGCTTCATTGGAGACGAAGCCGGAGGTGAAGACGAGGCCTGCTTCCTTGCCGTGCAGGTCGGCAAGCTCATGCTCGAGCTCGACGAGCGGATGGTTGTTGCCGGAGATGTTGCGCGTGCCGCCGGCGCCGGTGCCCATGTTGCCGGCTGCCTTCTGCATCGCCGACACCACATCGGGGTGCTGGCCCATGCCGAGATAGTCGTTCGAGCACCAGACGGTGATTTCCTCGGCTTTGCCGTTGGCGCGCCAGATGGCACGCGGGAACTTGCCGACGATGCGCTCGAGATCGGCGAACACGCGATAACGGCGCTCGGCGTGAATCTGGTCGATCGCTTCTTCGAAAAACCGCTGGTAGTTCATCTGGACGTCCCAATTTTTCAACCGTGAGCATAATCAACGGCCGGTTCGGCGTCCATCGACCGTTTTTGGTCAAAATGCCACGCCCTCGACGTCCCAAACGACCATGGAACGCCCAAAAGTCCCTTGATGTGGATCAAATTCCACTGCGGCCAAATGGTCAACGTGATCGGGTCGCGAAAGTCCTATCTCGCATTCGCCGGTATTGTCAGGCTACACAGGGCCCGACGTAATTCGATGCGGAGTGTTGCTATGGCGGTATTGGTAACGGGCGGGGCGGGCTACATCGGCAGCCACATGGTCTGGGAACTGCTCGATGCGGGCGAAAAGGTCGTCGTGCTCGATCGGCTGTCGACAGGTTTCGATTGGGCCGTCGCGCCCGAGGCCACGCTGGTCAAAGGCGACGTCGCCGATAAGGAGCTGGTCGGGCAACTGATCCGCGAGCATGGCGTCGACGCGATCATCCATTTCGCCGGCTCCATCGTGGTGCCGGAATCGGTGTCGGATCCGCTCGGCTATTACGAAAACAACACCTGCAAGACGCGCAGCCTGATCGAGACGGCGGTGCGCGAAAAGGTGAAGCACTTCATCTTCTCTTCGACCGCTGCCGTTTATGGCGCGGCCGGCATGGAGCCGGTGGTTGAGGACGCTCGGCTTGCGCCGGAATCGCCCTATGGCCTGTCCAAGCTGATGAGCGAATGGATGCTGCGCGATGCGTCGGCAGCCCATCCACTGACCTACACCGCGCTGCGCTATTTCAACGTCGCCGGCGCCGATCCCAAGGGGCGCACCGGCCAGTCGACCAAGGGTGCTACGCATCTGATCAAGGTCGCCTGTGAGACCGCGCTCGGCAAGCGCGGCTCGATGCAGGTGTTCGGGGAGGATTATGCGACGCCCGACGGCACCTGCGTGCGCGACTACATCCACGTTTCCGACCTCGCCGCTGCGCATCG
>Ga0209902_101373_pt1 | contig 12293 bp, 12 predicted proteins | sample FECB27metaG_FD_188304 | JGI IMG/M metagenome (GOLD analysis project Ga0209902, IMG submission 188304) | Cyanobacterial communities from the Joint Genome Institute, California, USA - FECB-27 (SPAdes) (version 2) | ecosystem: Environmental > Aquatic > Thermal springs > Hot (42-90C) > Microbial mats...
GCCATCGTCGGGTTTCATCCCCTGGTTTAAAACACAGATGTAGTTTTCCTCCGTGCGTCAAACTACATCTTCCCTTCGGGACGCTACGCGAACAGGGGTTCTCACCCTCCCACTATGTCTTGATAGTCAAGTCTTACAAAGAGTAACATTCAACCTTTCCAGCGCATTTGTCAATTTCTTTGAGGGACGCGCTAAATATCCTAACTTCAAATCCAAGCACGGTAAGCAATCAGTTCAATATCCCCAAAATGTGAAACTCATGCCATTCGATTCTGTGATTAAGTTTCCAGGTAACTTGGGGTTAATGAAAACCGTGTTTCACAAACAACTACCTGACGCAAAATTCACAACTGTAACTATATCAAGAAATGCTGATGGTAGGTACTACGCTTCTATCCTTTTCAATCACGCCACTTGCTACAACTCTGGGAACCAGAGCAACGCACTGGCTCAAGAAGACAATCCAGTAGTTGCAATCAGAGATGCTATTGGAGTTGACTTAGGGTTAAAAAACTTCGCCATAACTTCTGAGGGTTCTAAATACGACTTACCCAAGAACAAGCTCGCAAAGCAAGAATTGAATAGAAAGCGTAAACAACGTAAACTAGCCAAGAAGACAGATAAGACTTCAAACAAACGTCGCAAAGCTAAAAGGTTAGTTGCAAAAATCTCTAGCAAAATAGCCAGAGTAAGAGAAGATTTTCTACACAAGCTATCTCGCTGTCCGAGCATACGAAAACCAAGTTATCTGTGTAGAAGATTTGGCAGTTAAGAACATGGTCAAAAATCCCAACCTCTCCAAAACTATTAGTGACCAAGGATGGGGGATGTTTTTAACCATGCTTAAATACAAAGCTGAGAGATTTGGTCACGCCTATCAAGAAATAGGTCGTTTCTTCCCATCATCTCAGCTTTGTAGTGTGACTCTACTACCAATTCCAATGCTGCAAAATGGTTATGATTCATTGGGTGTTAGGTTTGTAGATTGCCCCCACTGCCAGAAATAGCATGATAGAGACATCAACGCTGCAATAAATATTAGAAATGAAGGATTGCGATTATGGAGCCAGTACGGACTTGGGGTCTCCCCAAGTAGAGTAACTGGCGTGGCGTTAGGAACTAGCGCTTCTGCCGACCGAGGGGATGTAAGACCAAAGTCTTCAGGACGTAAAAAATCTATGAAAACTGAGGCAACCCCCAATGAATTGGGAAGCCTACACGCTCACCGTCAGGGAGCGTGTAGGTAGTTCACTTAATGAAGCTCTTGCTCTAGCACAGCTCGCGCCGTCGAATTCCAATACCCAACTATGGCAGGTAGTATTTGCTTTTATGTATTCGCCGCGATCGACTGAAAACGGCTTTGCTAAAGCAAGCTCAGCATTTTGACTTTTCTCAGTTACCCAAAATCGCTCAACTGCCGGAGGCATTCCAGCATTACCGTCAGGAACTGGTTGACGACTACCTACTTTTTTGCCTTTGCGCTTACCTTTGAGGGAATCAAAAAAGTTTTTGTAGGCAACACCCAAATCTGCAACTGATTGTTGCAATGGAATATTTGAGACATCAGACAACCAACCTCTAAGAGAGGTCTTCTTTGCTTGAGTAATTACCAAATGAATGCAAGTCGTTATTACTTGGTAGTTTTTCAGACCGGAATAACAACGGCGAGCTAGCCCCTAAATTCTATTTATGGGGGCTAACTGTTTCAATTCCATGATGTAATCATCTAAACGAGTTTCCTCACGCTGGGGATTTGATATTCTTTGGAAGAGGCGTTGGACTCGACGCTTGAGCATGTTGATCTTGAGTTCCCACTCGTCAGGAATCACGGATTCATCCTCATCCAGTAAATTGGGATCGCGAATCCAGGCACGATACCACTTGCGAACCAGTTTAATTAGTGTGTCATCTAAGCGGGTTTCTTGAAATTCAAAGATTGAGCGATTGTTTTTGGTTGTAGTGATAACTTCGAGTCCAATCAAACTCAGAACATCTCGATATTCCTGCTGCACGTTTTCAATTTCATCCTGAGTCAATCCGCCTTTTTCAGCAAACTGTAGAGTCACAGCCAAGGCTTCTAGCGCCTGCTCAATCTCTTCTAATTTGAGATTGACTTCACTTTCTGCCAGAAGACGCAGCTTTCCCAGTTCTTGTTGTTTTGCCAAATTTTTATCGACTACGGCATTGTAGTAGCAATCCATCAATTCTAGTTTTTTGTCAATATCCCCCAGTGTATCGGGATGAGCTAGAATGACGGCTTCCATTACTTGTTTGGCATCATCTAGTTGATAGTTTTGCAAAACTTCAATCTTAGTGGAATAGAAGTAATAGGTTGTAGGACGGCTGAGATTGGTGATGTTTTGCCCCTGCAAAACGCTGTTTGGAATATACAAGGAATTTTGCATACATAATAGATAAACCCTAATTTATTTTACCAAGGGAAAGGCATCTATGCTGAGGGCTGAGGGCAGCTATGTGGGAGAAGTAACGAAACTACAAGGGTTCGTCCTCTGTGCTCAATGGCTTTTTCAGTGATTTTTTTACTAGTTTAGTAAAGATTTAAGGAATTTTAAAAAGTAGGGAAACACTTACTACGGCTATCGGATAACCGATAGCTTTGCTGTACTAGAGAGCCAGTTCAGTAGAAGTAGTTGACAAAAAATACAGTTTTTGCAGAGGCTGATTGGTAGGTGAACGCGGTATCAGGAGTGTATGACAATGCGACCCCCTGTCTGGAATCCACCAATTGAAGTGTCCGCCAGCGAAACAAAAGTAGCGCATTGAACCTGTGACAGAATCAAGTTTGAAGGCTCAACCCATATAGAGAAACGGTATCAGAATACGGCCCTCAGTACTGAAAAGATACCAGCGCTAATAGCTGCGCTCAAGGGAACTGTAATGAGCCATGCGGCGGCAATTCCTTTAAGAGTTTTGAATTGAATTGATTTCATGTTTTGCACCAGTCCAATGCCAACGACACCACCAACGAGAGCATGGGAGGTGGAGACGGGTAAACCTAGCCGCGAGGCGAGTAGGATAGTGGTGGCAGTTGCTAGTTCCGCGCAGAATCCACTACTGGGTTGCAGGGGAATAATACTTTCGCCGATGGTAGCAATGACTTTTTTTCCCCAAATGCCCAAACCTGTAACAATTCCAGCACCACCAAGTATTAAAATCCATATGGGGATGTTGATGCTGTCTGTGGGTACCGTGCCAGTGCGGTTAATGTAAGCAATTGCAGCCAGAGGCGCGATCGCATTTCCCACATCATTAGAACCATGAGCAAAAGCAACAAAACAAGCACTGAGCAATTGAAATCGAGCAAATAACCCCTCTACTAGGGATGAGGAAGATGAGGAGGATGAGGGGGATGAGGGAGTGAGGGAGTGAGGGAGTGAGGGTTCGGAGGAGGATGAGGGTTCGGAGGGTTCGGAGGGTTCGGAGGGGGATGAGGGAGTGAGGGAGTGAGGGAGTGAGGGAGTGAGGGAGTGAGGGAGTGAGGGTTCGGAGGAGGATGAGGGTTCGGAGGGTTCGGAGGGGGATGAGGGGGATGAAGAGGAGACTCTTAATTTTGAATTTTGAATTTTGAATTTTGAATTGATTTCTCCCCCTGCTCCTTTGCTCCCCTTGTCTTCCAACTGTCGCCAGCTGTACAGAGTGAGCCCAACTGCAGCTACAGCACCACTCACCAATGGAATATCATGAGCGGGTATCTTTAAACCAACTTGGGAAATTAAAAAATCTGCTATCGGTTGAGTCAGCGACGGTAGCACAATGACACCAAATACCCCCAGCAAAAGCGCACTCAACCAAGGAATCCACTCGTCTAACTGCGTATGTGGATTTGGTTGCTCTAGAATCCAGCGCTTGATTTGACTGTAAAATAAGGCAGCAATTGTACCACTTATAAATGGGGTGACAATCCAGCCTATAGTGATTCGCCCAATTGATGACCAATCAATCGCACTCACTCCCAAAGCAACCCAGCTAAATCCGGCGATCGCACCAACAACGGCATGGGAAGATGATACAGGCAAACCCCGTGATGTGGCAATTTGCAACCACAAACCACCAGAAAGCAGCACCGCCACCATTCCGGTTACTAGCATTTGGGGTGTATCGGCAAATAAAGCTGGATTGGCAATTTTCGTCGCTAGCGTTTGCGATACCTCGTGTCCAAACAGTACCGCACCCGTGAACTCTAACACCCCAGCAATTATGAGTGCCTGTTTTAAAGTAACAGCCTTGGAACCCACGGAAGTTCCCATTGCGTTAGCAACATCGTTTGCACCGAGATTTCCAGCAACGTAGAAGGCGAGAACTGCGACTAAGATGACAAGCATTGAGTTTACCGATTGGGTGTTTTGGGAAGTAGAGACGCTTTCATGAGAGCGCGTCTCTACAATTAACAACTCACAACTAACAATCCCTACTCTCCAAGGTAATAACTAGGGATAAATCAAAATTTTGTACGTTTCTGGAGTCGGTGCGATCGCTTGTTCCACTGCTGCTGATAAATCTTGTAATGGATAGCGATCGCTAATCAACGCCTGTACATCAATGCGCCGATTAAACACAATATCAGCCGCTAGACTTTGAACGCGGTAGGATGAGCTGTAACTACCCATCAAATCAATCTCCCGACGGTAAAGAATATTCGGGTTAACCGGAATTTCCACTTCATCGGGAAACTCTGCGAAAAACAGGATTTTGCCACCTTTGCGGGTACAGTCGAGGGCTTGAAAGAAAGCTTTCTCACTGGGGACAGCAAGCAGAGTCGTATCAACACCCATGCCATTTGTCAAGTCCTGAATTTTTTTGGGTAAATTTGCGTCACGGGCATCAAATGCTGCTTCTGCGCCTACATTCAAAGCTTTCTCGATGCGGGATGGAAGTAAATCTGTGGCGATCGCCTTCGCCCCGAAATACTTCACCAACATGATAAACATTAACCCAATTGGTCCTGCACCAGTAACCAAAACCGTTTGACCTGGGGCAATTTGGGCTTTTTTCACCGCCTTGAGGCAGCAGTTAGTCGGTTCTACAAAACTTGCTTCTTCAAAACTTATATTATCAGGGATGGGAATTAAGCCACCATTGCGCACAATATGACCAGGAACCTTGACATATTGAGCAAAACCACCGCCGCTAGCGTTAAACCCTGCTGTGGTGGAAATGTTTTTGTAGACATCGCACATCGAAAAATTATCATTTAGGCAGTAGCCGCAATGCATACAAGGGATGTGGTGCATCACCGCCACCCGTTGCCCAACTTGCCAGCCTGTTACCTCAGAACCCACTGCTGAAATAGTTCCAGCAGTTTCATGCCCAAAAATGCGCGGCGGTTCATACAGGGGATAACGAATTTTTTTGATATCCGACTGACACAATCCGACGACTTGTACCTGTACCAGCACCTCATCGGGTTCCAGGGTGGGTACGGGGATATCCTCGTAAGAAAGTTGATTAACGCCTCTAAATACCTGTGCTTTCACGTTGAATTCTCACTGGTCAACGATAATAGATGTAACACTTAGGGCGTTCTTTATGCTAATTGCTACGAAATTTAGTTTGTTTCAGCAGTAGACAGCAGTAGATACATCGGAAATAACACGCAAGCATCTAGAAGAGCGCTGAGCATACCAAGTTACTCGTCATCCTCATACAAGCCAGCTTCTTGACTCATCTCAATAAGCTCCTTAAGTGCTTGGCGACGTTTACCTAAAACGCCGAATGCCCCATCCGTCTATACGGTGGGGATGTAAGGGGGACAAAAAAGCAACGTCTTCTAACTAATTTGTTGCATAGCAAAAACAAGGAAGAAGATAGTTGGTTTTTTGTCAATCTGTGTGGACACCTCACGAGTTAATAGACTACAATTACGCTATAGAGTGAAGCGTAAAAATGCTAGTATTTGAAGCCAAACTGGAAGGGACAAACGAGCAGTACAAAAAGCTGGATGAAGCTATTCGTACTGCTCGTTTTGTTCGGAACAGTTGTCTGAGATACTGGATGGAGAACAAGGACATTGATAAGTACGACTTAAGCGCGTATTGCGCTGTACTGGCGAAAGAGTTTGAGTTTGCTGACAACCTCAACTCAATGGCTCGTCAGGCTAGTGCAGAACGTGCTTGGGCGGCTATCTCTCGTTTTTACGACAACTGCAAGAAGGCGAAACCAGGGAAAAAGGGATATCCACGTTTCAAGAAAGAGCAAACACACGGGTCTGTTGAATACAAAACCAGTGGATGGAAACTTTCTGTTGATAGACGACATATCACTTTCTCGGATGGATTCAAGGCGGGAACCTTCAAAATGTGGGGAACCCGTGATTTGCATTTCTACCAGTTAAAACAGATAAAGCGTGTTCGTGTTGTTCGTCGAGCAGATGGCTATTATGTTCAATTCTGTCTTGACCAAGAACGCCACCAGAAACGGGAACCAACTGCCCACAACGTGGGAATTGATGTTGGACTTAACCATTTCTACACCGATTCTGACGGACATCAGGTAGCTAATCCGCGTCATCTACGGAAATCGGAAAAGTCTTTAAAGCGACTGCAGCGTCGCATGTCTAAGACTGAAAAAGGTTCTAAAAACAGGATCAAGTTTAGAAATAAGCTAGCTCGCAAGCATCTCAAGGTAAGTCGCCAACGTAAAGATTTTGCTGTCAAAACGGCAAGATGCGTAGTGATGTCTAACGACCTCGTGGCGTATGAGGACTTGAAGGTGCGAAACATGGTGAGGAATAGACACCTCGCCAAATCCATCTCTGATGCAGCATGGACTCAGTTTCGTAGTTGGATTGAGTATTTTGGAAAAGTTTTTGGTGTGGTCACCGTTGCTGTACCACCTTACTATACATCCCAAAATTGCTCTAACTGCGGGAAAGTTGTCAACAAGACGTTAAGCACCAGGACGCATACTTGTTTGCATTGCGGACATGTCCAAGACAGAGATCATAATGCTGCACGAAACATATTAGAAAAAGCACTACGTACGGCGGGTCACGTCGGAACTAACGCCTCTGGAGAGACTGACCAATACTTGGGAGAGGAAACTCCTTCAAGCAAGTCAACTCGCGGAAAGAGGAAGTCCGGGAAGTGATTCCTGGAATCCCCACCCTCAGCCCTTTGGGCAGGGTGGGGAGAATGTCAATATCTCGCTGTTCCTTATATTTCATCAAATCCTGAAAAGGAACTCGTCGATGTGTTCCTACTTTGATATGAGGAATTTCTCCCTGCTCTAGTAGTTTAATCAAATAGGGGCGTGAGACGTTAAGAAAGTCTGCTGCTTGTTGTGTCGTCATTTCACAATTTTCTGGAATGATAGAATCCGACCTTTAACAAAAGCTTGAACGACATGATGCAACACCTGATGAAGCGACTCAGGAATATCAATTTGCTCTCCATTGGCTCCCAGTAGTTTCACTTTAGAGCCTTCTGTTTGTAGTATGCGCTCTAGTTCCTTGAAAGTTTGAGCTTCTTTTTCTTGAGCTACCACTGACTCTAAGGATGCACTGTTCCCCAATATAATGGTCATGTTAGCTATCTGAGTAATTTTTGCTAAGTTACAATAAATTTTATATTACATAAACGAAATAGACGAAATTAGGCAATCAACCTTGTCTGTGTGGGTTCGCGCATGATAATGAAATTTTGACGCATAAGTTATGAGGGTTTCAGACAACAGATTTAATGACTGCAATAGAAAGCAATAGCTTAAAATCTACCCATATATGTCCTCAGAGTCTTCACTATGGATAACAAGTATCAGTTTCGTACACTTCGACATTTGTTACAGAAATTTGGCGTTGTACGATTATTAGTGCTTTTAATAATCTGTATTATGAGCATTCAGTTGATTTCTGGTTGTTCTTTTCAGAGAAAAGCAGTCCCTCTTTCTTTTCTAGTAAAAGATGATGAAAAGCAAGCTTGGAACCCACTAATCGAGCAGTTTAATGCTAAGCATCCAAAGATCGAGATTCACCTTGAAAATCTTAAAGTAGATCCAGCAAAAGGTACTGATCAATTAAAACAAAAATTGCTCTGTGCCTTAGGTAATGATAAATTAAAACAAGCCTTGAACTGTCCCCCCAACCAGACATTTTATGACCTCCTTTATTTAGACATCATCTGGGTTCCTGAATTTGTCAAGCAAGGTTGGCTCATGGATCTTACTAAAGAGTTTCCATACAAAGAATTAAAGAACGAGTTTCTGATTAGTGAGCTAGAAAATGGCTGCTATGAAGATTCAAACGGTTGCGAGGGGAATGACCAGGATGGCAAAGGCAAGCTATATCGCGTTCCCTTTCGGACTGATATAGGCTTGCTTTATTACCGAAAAGACTTGCTAGAACAGGTTAAAGCGAAACCACCAAAAACGTTTGACGACTTGAAAAAGATTGCCGAAGATGTACAGAAAAAGCAACTCAAAACAAACGAAGACTTTAGGCAATTTCTTTGGCCGGGTCAGGGAGAAGCACTTATAGCAATGTTTACTGAGGTACTACACGGCTATGGTGGCTACTGGATTCAAAAGGATTGGATAAGCAACAAAAGTGAAAAAAACACTAAAGTTGTAGACAACGATAACAAGTGCCAACAGGACAAGTGTAAAGTAGTAGCACTTGATGACCCACAGGCAATACAAGCGGTTCAATTCTTATATGACACGATTTATTCAGATAAGATTTCTTCCTCCAAATTAACCGAGCTTACAGACCCGGACCCAGAAATCAGTGAACAATTCAACAAAAACCCTGATGCCGTTTTCATGCGTAATTGGCCATTCGCCTGGGCTAAAGCTTATGAATCTGAATCCTTACAGGGCAAGATTGATTTTATTCCTATGGTTCATGCAGAAGCTCAGACTAGTGGTGCTAGCAAAGGGGGCTGGGGATTTGGAGTTGCCAAAAATACAAAACATCCAAAAGAAGCTATAGAAGCTATTAAATTCTTTACCAGTGCTCCAATTCAACGCCAGTTCACCTTGAGTTATGGTTCTGTGCCAAGTCTGCGAAAACTATTTTTAGATCCTCAAATTGTTGCCAGGTATAGACACTATCCAAAGCTGTTAAGTTTGATCTACTATAAACAAGATGATGACGAATGGATCGCGCGCCCGCGTATCCCTCAATACAAACAGGCATCCTGTATTTTACAAAAATATCTCGACAAAGTTCTAAATTCTGGTGATGAACTTCCAAATTTTAACCAGGTAATGAATCAAGCAGCTAAGGAGACACGAAAATTACTTGATAACACAGAAAATTTATCACCAGAAGAAATGCTCAAATGCGAATAGCAAAAAAATAATACCTGTTTTCATATTAATCAAGGTATATACAGAGGTGAGGGAAAGTCGAAGCTTTGTTTTGGTTCATGAATTTAAACTATCCTGGCTTGAACTTCCTCATCTCTATCTGTCCATCCGCACCAGCCATCGCAACAAAATACTCTTCATTGGTTGTTGAGAAGGCAACGGTCACTAAGTCCTTGACTTTCGCCGTCCACTCGTGTGCTAATTTTTTGCCAGTTGTGTCCCATATTCTTACTCTGCCATTAGTGTCAGCTATAGCCAAATAGTTGTCATCTGAACTGAAAGCAACATCTACTACATTCGTGTTGTACATTATATCCCAGGGTATAGCTGTGTTAGAGTTCCAATCCCACAAAAACACTTTTTTATCTAAGCCAATCGCAGCTATAAACTTCCCGCTTGGACTGAAACTAACATCCCTGACGTAAGTATTAACTTTAACGTCGAAAATAAAATTTTGAAGGTTAGGAATGTTCCACACCTGTATAGTTCCGTCAGTGCTAGCTGTAGCAAGATATCTATCATTGCTATCTTTCAAACTAAATGCAACGTCTGTAATCTCATTATTAACAAAGTTTAACGACAGTGCAGTGATAGGGTTGCCATTAGGTGCTTTCAAATCCCACAGATATGCTATACCCTTGACATCAGTTGCAGCTATGTAGTTTCCATCAGAGCTAAAGCTGACAGATACTATATAAGCTTGAGAAGCTTGGGGTTTGTCTTTAGGTGGTAGTAAATTCGATATTGTTGAAGTTTCCACATCCCGGACTTTTATGGTACCGTTAGAGCTAGCTGTAGCCAGGTACTTTGAATCGTGACTAAAATCAATTGCGACTATGGGGTTATCATAGCGCTCGTCTTTTTTTGTATCAGTCGAATGCTTTATGGCCTTGTCGATACGTGTAATTTTACCATCATTCTCATTCACCTTCCATAGACGTGCTGAGTTAAAGCCAGCTGTGGCTAAATATTTTCCATTAGGACTGAATTTAACAGCCACTAAGCCATCTCCGATTGTTTTATTATCTTTATTTTCTACGTCATCTGTATGTAGCTTACAATCAACTGAATCATTTTGATCAGTTGGAGTTTTGGTTTCTGTTACTTTTAATATTCGTACTTTATTGTCTAGACTAGCTGTAGCTAGATGGGTCCCATCAGGGCTAAAGTCTATGCTGATCACATCAGCAGCAGGCGATTTGCAGACGTCTGGATTATTATATTTCCCGATGATAATAAAAAATAAAAATACTACACCACATAGAGTAAATACAGTAACAAAAATAATTAGCCTGTTTTTGCGAGAAGAAAGTTTGCTTTTTAAAGCTTCCAGAGACAAGCGAGGGTAACTTATTCTTAGGCGTTTCCTAACCCTGCGTAACTGTGCTTCAGCCTCCTTAATTTCCTGATTAATTTCAGGTATTTGTCTGTTGGACAACTCCTGTTGATTTTCGTCATTCTGGCTATGCCCTAACCCAGCTTGCTCGAGCGTCGGCTCGATCTCACTTAATCGCTCTTCAAGGAGCCTGTTTTCATTTTCCTCATACTCGATTTCCTTCTCTAATTGAAACTTGACATTTTGATTAGCCTCACGTATATGAGCCTCGGACAACTTTGTCAATTTTTCCCGGCGTAGCTTCCATAGTTTGTTAAGGCTGTTATGTTCTTCCCTTAGCCTCTCAATGTTATAACGTGGTTGGCTCTGATTAGAGGTCATCACTCACTTCCTCATCCTGAATCTATTGCAGTTCATGCTCAATCTTGGATATCTCCTCTTCAAGATGTTCCAAATGACTTTTTTCAGTTTGAATTTGTTGCTCTAACTGGAACTTAACTGCTTCGCTCACTTCAATTGCCAAAGCAGCACCCAATCGCTTGATTTTCTCGTTCCGTAAATTCCATTCTTGCTCAAGTGCTTTCAATCTCTCCTCTGCTCGACGACGTTGTCCGTCTGTTAACCCGACTCTAGTAGGTGAAGGTTTGGAGGAAGAGGATAAATTAGGGTTTTTCTTAATGACTAAGGTTGTTTCTTCTGAAAACCCCTCTAATTGAATGGCATTGCGACCGAATTCGTAGGCACGTTCAACAGAGCTACCAGCACCTATCGCACGATAAAAACCTTCGGCAAATGTAATTGCAGCTTTATCTCCAATTGCTTGGTTCGTACCAATCACACAGCCAATGTGTTGAACGATCGCCTCAGCTTGAACCTCTGAATAACAAGCATTGAGAATTACACATTCCAGTTTCTCTTGAAACAAACGAAATAATCCCGCCAGTGCTTGTGCATCCACGAGCTTTGGATTCCCGGTTAAATCCTCCAGCACAAGTCCCTCATCCCCAGCACCATGTCCAGAAAAGTGAACAATCTGCGGTTCTACATCTAACATGGCTTGCTGAACATCTTTGGGACGGACTGCCCAACGCTGTTCTATGATAAAGCGATCGCGTTTTTTTGCTAAACGTATCGCCTCTTGAATGTTACGCACCTCTTCATCCAGCCGCAGGCGTGATGTTTGTCTTGGATTTGCTGCCAGAATTAAGATTTTTTTTACAGGCGTATTGTCGCTCATATCATAAGATGGATTATTAAGTGCTTCGTGGCATAACATCCAAAAACTTAACTAAAAAGTTTAGGGGTACCCCAAAGTGGGATACCACCCCAAATTCCTTCATTCCGCAATTTTAAAGTATTTTTCTACAAGATTGGTGTCAGCGTGCGATCGCCGATCTATCAAACTTAACTTTTTCCAGACGCTGTAAAAAGTCAGCTTGCAATAAACCGTACAATAAATCTCCCACTCAAAGCTTAAGCCCATTTTAATGGGTTAAAATCTTTGCCTCAGCTAGATCAGCAGGAGCCTCACGCCAGAATCTCTGATTTGGCGTGAGAGGAATGCGCGTGAGTCGGAGCGAAGCGGAGACGAACAATCTCCCATGCTGCTAGTCGGGAGCATTCTGATTTTCAA
>Ga0209902_101374_pt1 | contig 12273 bp, 10 predicted proteins | sample FECB27metaG_FD_188304 | JGI IMG/M metagenome (GOLD analysis project Ga0209902, IMG submission 188304) | Cyanobacterial communities from the Joint Genome Institute, California, USA - FECB-27 (SPAdes) (version 2) | ecosystem: Environmental > Aquatic > Thermal springs > Hot (42-90C) > Microbial mats...
GAAGCGGCCGAGCGGCTCGCGAAGCGCTTCGCGATCGTCAACCTGTGGCGGCCGCTGGCCACGGTGGAGCGGCTGCCGCTCGCGCTGTGCGATGCGCGCTCCATCGATCCGGCGGACCTGGTGCCCAGCGACCTGATCTACCCCGACAAGGTGGGCGAGACCTATTCCTTCACCTGGAACCCGAAGCACCGCTGGTACTGGTTCCCGCGGCTGCGGCCCGACGAGGCGCTGCTGCTGAAGATCTTCGATTCGCGCGAGGACGGCACGGCGCGGCTCACGGCCCATACGGCCTTCGAGGATCCGACCGGCTCGCCCGAGGCGCCGCCCCGCCGCAGCATCGAGCTGCGCGCGCTGGTGTTCTGGGACAAGCCGTGAGCGCGCGCAAGCAGCTGCGCCTGGGCGCCTTCATGCGCCCGGTCAGCATCCACACCGGCGCCTGGCGCTACCCGGGCGCCTGGCCCGACGCCAACTTCAACTTCGAGCGGCTCAAGCAGCTCGCGCAGACGCTGGAGCGCGGGCGCTTCGACGCCTTCTTCATGGCCGACCACCTCGCGCTGCTCAACATGCCGATCGAGGCCTTGCAGCGCAGCCACACGGCCACCTCGTTCGAGCCCTTCACCCTGCTGTCGGCGCTGGCACAGCACACGCAGTACCTGGGGCTGATCGCCACCGCCTCGACCACCTTCGACGAGCCGTTCCACATCGCGCGCCGCTTCGCCTCGCTCGACCACCTGAGCGGGGGGCGTGCGGGCTGGAACATCGTGACCACCTCGAACCCCGACGCGGCGCTGAACTTCGGCCGCGAGGACCACATGGAGCACGACGCGCGCTACGACCGCGCGCGCGAGTTCTACGACGTGGTGACCGGCCTGTGGGACAGCTGGGCCGACGACGCCTTCGTGCGCGACGTCGACAGCGGCCGCTTCTTCGATCCGGCCAAGCTGCACGTGCTGGCCCACAAGGGCGAGCACCTGTCGGTGCGCGGGCCGCTGCACATCGCGCGGCCGGTGCAGGGCTGGCCGGTGATCGTGCAGGCCGGCGCCTCGGAGGCCGGGCGCCAGCTCGCGGCCGAGACGGCCGAGCTGATCTTCGCGGCACCGGGCACGCTGGCGAACGCGCGCGCCTTCTATGCCGACGTCAAGTCGCGCATGCGCAAGCTCGGGCGCGACCCCGAGCATCTCAAGATCCTGCCGGGCGCCTTCACCATCGTGGCCGACACGGTCGACGAGGCGAAGGCGATCCGCGCGAAGCTCGACAGCCTGGTGCACTACGACAGCGCGATCGCCTCGCTGTCGATTGCGCTGGGCCACGATGCCTCCAGTTTCGACCCCGACGGCCCGCTGCCCGAGGTGCCGCCCACCAACGCGAGCCAGAGCGGGCGCGAGCGCGTGATCGAGCTGGCCCGGCGCGAGAACCTCACGGTGCGCCAGCTCGCTCAGCGCCTGGGCGGCTATGGCGGCCTGGCCTTCGTCGGAACGGCCCAGACCATCGCCGACGAGATGCAGGAATGGCTCGAGAGCGAGGGCTCGGACGGCTTCAACGTGATGTTCCCGTGGCTGCCCGGCGGGCTCGATGCCTTCGTCGACCGCGTGGTGCCCGAACTGCAGCGCCGTGGCATCTTCAGGCAGGAATACGAAGGTCGTACCCTGCGCGAGAACCTGGGGCTGCCGCGGCCGGTCAACCGTTTCTTTTCGCAGGATTAGCGGGGCCGGGGCGAGGGGACACTGGGCGCGCCGCCGGCGCGCGGGCGGCGCATTGGCGACAATCGCTCCAATGCGTTCCTCTCCCTTCTTCCGCATGGCCCTGCTGCTGGGCCTGCTCTCCGCCATCGGTCCCTTCGCCATCGACATGTACCTGCCGGCCCTGCCGGCGATCGGCCAGAGCCTGCGCGCCGACATCGGCGCGGTGCAGATGAGCCTCACGGCCTTCTTCATCTCGCTGGGCGCGGGCCAGCTGCTGTACGGGCCGGTCTCCGACATGGTGGGCCGCAAGCCGCCGCTGTACGCGGGCCTGGCGGTGTTCGCGATCGCGAGCGTGGGCTGCGCGCTGGCCACCGACATCCAGACCCTGATCGCGCTGCGCTTCATCCAGGGCCTGGGCGCCGCGGCCGGCATGGCGATCCCGCGCGCGGTGGTGCGCGACCTGCACACCGGCACCGATGCCGCGCGGCTGATGTCGCTCTTGATGCTGGTGTTCAGCATCTCGCCGATCCTCGCGCCGCTGGTGGGCAGCGGCGTGATCGCGGTCACGGGCTGGCGCGGCGTGTTCTGGGCCGTCACCGTCGCGGCCGTCGCCGGCCTCGCGATGATGGCCACCTTGCTGGCCGAGACCCGGCCGGCCTCGGAGCGCGTCGAGAGCAGCATCGGCAGCGCGCTCGCGGCCTACTGGCTGCTGCTGCGCGACCGCCACTACCTCGGCCTGGTGTTCATCGGCAGCTTCGCGATGGCGGGCTTCTTCACCTACCTCGCGAACTCCTCGTTCGTGATGATCGACCACTACGGCCTGTCGCCCGCGCTCTACAGCGTGGCCTTCGGCGTGAACGCCGCCGCCTTCTTCGGCGCCTCGCAGTTCAACGGCGCGCTCGGCGAGCGCTTCGGCCTGGCGCGGCTGGTGAAGTTCGGCGTGGCCGGCTGCGGCGTGGCGATGGTCGCGATGTTCGCCTACTACGCCATGGGCGGCGACAGCCTGTGGGTGATGATCGTGCTGTACTTCATCGCCTCGGGCTTCATGGGCTTCGTGATCCCCACCACCGGCGTGCTGGCGCTCGAGATGCACGGCGCCATCGCCGGCACCGCCTCGGCGCTGCTGGGCACGCTGCAGATGCTGACCGGCGCGGTGGCGATGGCGGTGGTGGGGGCCTTCACCGACGGCGGCCCGCTGCCGATGGTGACCGGCATGGCCGCGGGCGCGCTGATCGCCGGCGTGCTGACCTGGCTCACGCTGGGCGGCGACCGCGGCACGCAACCGGCGCGCCGGGTGCAGGAGGCCTGATGAGCAGCGTGGCGGCCAGCGTGGGCACCGAGGGCGGCGCGCGCGTCATCGACGGCCTCGACCAGCCCGCGCGGCGCTGGTCGATGCTGGTGATCATCCTCGGGCTGATCGTCTCGGTGCTCGACGGCACCATCGTCAACCTTGCATTGCCGGGCATCGCGCGCGAGCTCAACGCCAGCGCCTCGCAGTCGATCTGGGTGGTCAACGCCTACCAGATCGCCATCCTCGTGATGCTGCTGCCGCTGGCCTCGCTGGGCGACCTGGTGGGCTACCGCCGCGTCTACCTGGTGGGCATGGCGGTGTTCACGCTGTCCTCGGCGGCCGCGACCTTCGCCAACTCGCTGACCACGCTGATCGCCGCGCGCGCCTTCCAGGGCCTGGGCGCGGCCGGCATCATGAGCGTGAACGCGGCGCTGGTGCGGCTGACCTATCCGTCCTCGCAGCTCGGCAAGGGCATGGCGATCAACTCGCTGGTGGTCGCCACCTCCTCGGTGGCCGGGCCCTCGGTGGCGGCGGCGATCCTGTCGGTGGCCTCGTGGCCGTGGCTGTTCGCCATCAACGTGCCGCTGGGCATCGTCACCTTCGCGCTCGGCATGAGGGCGCTGCCGTTCAACCGCGTGGCGCCGGCCGCGGGCCTGCGCTTCTCGCCGGTCGACGTGACGCTCAATGTGCTGATGTTCTCGCTGGTGTTCCTCGGCGTCGACCGCCTGGGCGTGCGCGAGGGCGGGGTGGAGGCGGGCGGCCCGCCGCTGAGCGCCTGGCTCACGCTGCTGGCCGGCGTGGCGGTGGGCTTCGTCTACCTGCGCCGGCAGCGCTCGCTCGCGGTGCCGCTGTTCCCGATCGATCTGCTGCGCATCCCGGTGTTCGCGCTCTCCATGGGCACCTCGGTGGCCGCCTTCTGCGCCCAGATGCTGGCCTACATCGCGCTGCCGTTCCTGCTGCTCGACGTCTACGGCCGCAGCCATTTCGAGGCCGGCCTGCTGATCACGGCCTGGCCGCTGGCGATCGTGGCGATGGCGCCGCTGGCCGGCCGGCTGATCGGCCGCTATCCCGACGGGCTGCTCGGCGGCATCGGCCTGGGGCTGATGGCCGCCGGCCTGTTCTCGCTGGCGCTGCTGCCGGCGCACCCGGTCAATGCCGACATCGCCTGGCGCATGGCGCTGTGCGGGCTGGGCTTCGGGCTGTTCCAGTCGCCGAACAACCACACCATCGTGACCTCGCCGCCCGCGCACCGAAGCGGTGCAGCCAGCGGCATGCTCGGCACGGCGCGGCTCACCGGCCAGACCCTGGGCGCGGTGGTGCTGGCCGGCGTCTTCAGCATCTGGAGCCCGCACGGCGGCCACGGGCCGGTGGTGGCGCTGGTGCTGGCCGGCTGTTGTGCCGGTATCGCCGCAATCTTCAGCAGCTTGCGGCTCAGGACGACGGGACACGCGGGCTGAATAGGTTAGGGTACGGCCCCATGAAGGAAGTACCTGATACGGTGGTATGCCCCGGCTGCGACGCGGTCTATGCCCGCGCCGAACTGCAGCCGCGCGAGGTCGCCCATTGCGCGCGCTGCGGCACCGAGATCGGCCGCCATCCGGGCGCGCAGGAAAGCCGCATCCTGCCGCTGACTGTGACCAGCCTCATCATGTTCGCGATCGCCAACCTGTTCCCGATCGTCGAGATCGAGCTGCAGGGCCTGCGCAGCCAGACCACGCTGGCCGGCGCGGTGGTGGTGCTCGGCGCCGAGGGCATGTCGGTGGTGGCGCTGCTGGTGCTGGCCACCACCATCCTGTTTCCGCTGCTGCAGCTGTGCATCCTGGTCTACCTGCTGATCCCGCTGCGGCGCGAGCACCGGCCGCTGGGCTTCGCGATCCTGGTGCGGCTGATGCAGTCGCTGCGGCCCTGGGGAATGATCGAGGTGTTCCTGCTCGGCGTGCTGGTGGCCGTGGTCAAGCTCTCGAGCATGGCGACGGTGGTGCCCGGGCCGGCGCTGTGGGCCTTCGTGGCGCTCACGGTCACGCTGACGGCGGTGCTGTCGTTCAACCCGGGCGCGTTCTGGGAAATGACCTTCCGCGCCGCCGGCGACGAGGACGAGGAGAGGGCTTCCGCATGAAGTTCCCTTCGCTGCGCCGCGCGCGCCCGCCCGAGCCGGAGCCTGCCGGGCACGAGCCGCACGCCGACGCGCCGGTCGTCACCGCCGCCTCGCTGGGCCTGCTGGCCTGCCCGCACTGCGCGGCCGTCTGGCAGGACGCGCAGGAGGGCGACGCCTGCAGGCGCTGCGGCACGCACCTGCACACGCGCAAGCCGCAGAGCCTCACGCGCACCTGGGCCTTCCTGATCGCGGCCTGCATCATGTACATCCCGGCCAACCTGCTGCCGGTGATGATCACGCGCACGCTGTTCGGCGCGCAGTACGACACCATCCTCAGCGGGGTGATCTATTTCTGGGTCTCGGGCGCCTACGGGCTCGCGGCCATCGTCTTCATCGCGAGCTTCCTGGTGCCGCTGTTCAAGCTGGCGGTGCTGTTCCTGCTCGTGGTGATGGCCCAGCGCGGCAGCACCTGGCGGCAGCACGAGCGGGCCAAGCTCTATCACATCATCGAGATCATCGGCCGCTGGTCGATGCTCGACGTGTTCGTGGTGTCGCTGTTGACCGGGCTGGTGCAGATCCAGGGCTTCGCGGTGATCACCGCGGGCGTGGGCATCGCGGCCTTCGGCTCGGTGGTGGTGCTGACCATGCTGGCCTCGCTGAGCTTCGATCCGAAGCTCACCTGGGACAGCAAGCAGGCACAGGCCGTGCAAGAGAATTTCGAGAACAGGGAAGAACAAGCAGCATGAGTGAAGAAGAACAACCGCAAGACCGACCGGCGCCGTCCGCGCCGCCATTGCCGAGGCCGCAGGTCAAGCGCCGCCGCGAGTGGCTGCCCTCGCTGATCTGGCTGATCCCGATCGTGGCCGCGCTGGTCGGCGTGATGCTGGTGGCGCGCATCCTGATGGAGCGCGGCCCCGAGATCGTGCTGACCTTCAAGACCGCCGAGGGCCTCGAGGCCGGCAAGACCGCCGTCAAGTACAAGGACGTGCAGATCGGCCTGGTGCAGAGCCTGCGCCTGGCGCGCGACCGCTCGCACGTGCGCGTGCTGGTGCAGCTCAACAAGGAGGCCGAGGGCTTCACCTCCGAGGACTCGCGCTTCTGGGTCGTGCGGCCGCGGCTCGACACCTCGGGCATCTCGGGCCTGAACACGCTGCTGTCGGGCGCCTACATCGGCGCCGACGCCGGCGTGTCGAAGGAGACCTCGGGCGAATTCAAGGGCCTGGAGGCGCCGCCCATCGTCACGCGCGACGACTCGGGCCAGCAGTTCCTGCTGCGCGCCGCCGACATCGGCTCGCTCGACGTCGGTTCGCCCGTGTACTTCCGCCGCATCAAGGTGGGGCAGGTGGCGGCCTACGAGCTCGACGGCGACGGCCGCGGCGTGACGCTGCGCGTGTTCGTCAACGCACCCTACGACAAGTTCGTGGGCGTCAACACGCGCTTCTGGCAGGCCAGCGGCATCGATGCGCAACTCAGCGCCAGCGGCTTCACGCTGCGCACCCAGTCGCTCGCGACCATCCTGCTCGGCGGCATCGCGTTCCAGGCGCCCGAAGACGCCATGGGCCCGCTCGCGAAGGAGAACACCGCCTTCATGCTCGCGCCCGACGAGGTCACGGCGATGAAGGAGCCCGACGGTCCTTCGCAGACGCTGCTGATGTACTTCAACCAGTCGCTGCGCGGCCTGGTACCGGGCGCGCCGGTCGATTTCCGCGGCGTGGTGATCGGCGAGGTCAAGTCGATCGGCGTCGAGTTCGACCGTGCCGAGCGCGAGTTCCGCATGCCGGTGCTGGTGCAGATCTATCCCGACCGGCTGCGCCGCCGCAGCGTCGATCGCACGAACGAGAAGGAGCCGCGCTTCTCGCAGCAGGAGCGCCTGCGCTTCCTCACCGAGAAGGGCCTGCGCGCGCAGTTGCGCAACGGCAACCTGATCACGGGCTCGGTCTATGTCGCGCTCGACTTCTTCCCGAAGGCACCGCCCGCGAAGATCGACCTGACGAAGAGCCCGATCGAGCTGCCGACCATGGCCAACAGCCTCGACGAGATCCAGTCGCAGGTGCAGGAGATCGCGAGCAAGCTCAACAAGGTGCCCTACGAGCAGATCGCGCAGGACCTGCGCACCACGCTGGCCACGCTCAACAAGACGCTGACCGCCACCGAGCAGACGGTGAGCCGCATCAACAACGACGTGACGCCCGAGCTGGCCGCGGCCATGAAGGACGTGCGCAAGACCGTGAACTCGGCCGAACGCACGCTGGCCGACGACTCGCCGCTGCAGCAGGACACGCGCCAGATGCTGCAGGAGCTCACGCGCGCCGCCGGTTCGGTGCGCGTGTTGACCGACTACCTCGAACGCCATCCCGAATCGCTGCTGCGCGGCAAACCGGACGACAAGAAATGACGAAGACGCACAGCCGAACCCTTCTCGCCGGCATCGCCGTGCTGGCCGCGCTCGCCGCGGGCTGCGCGAGCAAGCCCGACAGCTACTACACCCTCGCGAGCAGCGTGCCCGCGGACCAGATCGCCGCGCCCGCCGCCAGCGGCACCGTGCCGCTGGCCATCGAGCTCGCGCCCGTGGCCGTGCCCGAGCGGCTGGCGCGGCCGCAGATGGTGGTGCGCAAGCCCGGCGGCAGCGTGCAGGTCGAGGTGCTCGAGCAGCACCGCTGGGCCTCGTCGTTCGAGAACGAGCTGCGCGACGCGCTGGCCAGCGGCATCGCCACGCGCCTGGGCGCGCTCGACGTCAGCAAGGGCGGCCGCCCCAACGTGCAGCCGGTGTGGCGCATCGCGGCACAGCTCAAGCAGTTCGACGCGGTCGACGGCGGCCGTGTCGAAGCGGCCTTCAGCTGGACCCTACGGCGCGCCGACGAGCCGCGCACGCTGGTGTGCAGCTTCGAGGCCGGCGAACCGGTGGGCACCGGCATGGACGCGGTGGCGCAGGGCGCCCAGCGCGTGACCGCGGCCGCGGCCGCGGCGATGGCGCGCAGCGTGGCCGCGGCGCGCGCCAATCCGTCGGCGACCGCCTGCGCCCTCTGAGGGCGGCGGCCCCGCAATGACTGCGGGGCAGGGCGGTGCGGCGGGATGAAGCTCTGGACTGGGTGAGACCAAGAAGAAGCGGAGACCAGCGATGACACAGATCGGCAAGACGCCCTGCGATGACACGCTGATCCGGCACGGCACCGGCCCCGTCGACGACACCGGCTGTCCCGAAGCCTCCAGGCCCTGGGTGCTGGCCGCGGCCATCGTCGGCTCGAGCATGGCCTTCATCGACGGCACCGTGGTCAACGTCGCGCTGCCCGCGATCCAGGCCGACCTGCGCGCCACCGCCTTCCAAGCGCAGTGGGTGGTCGAGTCCTATGCCTTGCTGCTGGCCGCGCTGCTGCTGGTGGGCGGCGCGCTCGGCGACCACTTCGGTCGGCGCCGCGTGTTCGCGATCGGCGTCGCGATCTTCGCGCTCTCGTCGGTGGCCTGCGCGCTCGCGGCCAGCGTGCAGCAGCTGATCGCCGCGCGCGCGGTGCAGGGCATCGGCGGCGCGCTGCTGGTGCCGGGCAGCCTGGCGCTGATCAGCGCGGCCTTTCCCGAGAAGCAGCGCGGCAAGGCCATCGGCACCTGGTCGGGCTTCAGCGGCATCACGGCGGCCGTGGGGCCGGTGCTCGGCGGCTTCCTGGTCGATCATTTCTCGTGGACCTGGGCCTTCCTGGTCAACGTGCCGATGGCGCTGCTGGTGCTGTGGATCTGCTGGCGCCACGTGCCCGAGAGCCGCGGCGCCTCGGCAGGCGGCGGCCTCGATCCCTGGGGCGCGCTGCTGGCCACGGCAGGGCTCGGTGGCATCGTCTATGCGTTCATCGAGGCGCCCACGCAGGGCTGGACCTCGGCGGCCGTGCTCGCGGCGCTGGCCATCGGCCTCGCGGGCAGCGCGGGCTTCGTCGCCGTCGAGCGCCGCGTGCGCGCGCCGATGCTGCCGCTCTCGCTGCTGCGCATCGGCAACTTCAGCGGCGCCAACCTGCTGACCCTGCTGCTCTATGCGGCGCTCGGCGGCGGCCTCTATTTCTTCCCGCTCAACCTGATCCAGGTGCAGGGCTGGTCGGCCACGGCGGCCGGCGCGGCGCTGCTGCCCTTCATCCTCATCATGTTCGCGCTCTCGGGCTGGGCCGGCCAGCTGGTCGACCGCTTCGGGCCGCGGCTGCCGCTGGTGATCGGGCCCGCGATCGCGGCCGTGGGCTTCGCGCTGTTCGCGCTGCCCGGCGTGGGCGCGAGCTACTGGAGCGGCTTCCTGCCGGCCGTGGTGGTGCTGGGCCTGGGCATGACGGTGACCGTGGCACCGCTCACCACCACGGTGATGAACGCGGTCGGCCCCGAGCTCGCGGGCGTGGCCTCGGGCGTGAACAACGCGGTCTCGCGCGCGGCCGCGGTGCTGGCCATCGCGGTCTTCGGCGCGATCATGGCCTGGGCCTTCGACGCCGCGCTGGCCGAGCACCTGCAGACCGCGGGCGCCTCGGCGCAGGTGACGGCCTTCTTCGAAGGCGAACGCGCCAAGCTCGCCGGCGCCGCCATGCCGCCGGGCGTGGATGCGGCCACCGCCGAGGCCCTGCGGCGCGCGGTGGCCGAAGCCTTCGTGGCGGGCTTCCGCTGGGTGATGCTGCTGAGCGCCGGGCTGGCGCTGCTCAGCGCGGCCAGTGCGTGGCGCTTGATCGGCGGCAAGGGCGCCGCTCAGGACACCGTTCAGGCCGACTGAAGCCGCTCGGGCACGCGCTGCGCGTGCTCGGCGAGGAAGGCGGCCAGCGTTCGGTTCACGACCTCGGGATCGGTGATGCTGAGGAAATGCTGCCCGCCCTCGACCTCGACGCAGCGTGCCTGCGCGATGGCCGCGGCGATGCGGCGGCCGACCTCGATCGGGTAGGCGTTGTCGCGCGTGCCGTGCATCACCAGCACCGGCATGCGCAGCGCGCCCACCAGTGGCGCGATGGCATCGCGGCCGGCCAGTGCGTCGAAGGCCAGTTGCCACTGCACCGGGTTCCACGACTGCCAGGAACGCTTCCAGGCGCCGGCGTCGAAGTCCGGGCCGAAGCAGACATGGGCCATGGCCTCGATCGCCTGCAGCGGCGGCGCATCGAAGGACGAGGCCTGCACCTCGGTGACCAGCCCGCGGTAGGCCTCGCGCGTGGCCTCGGATTCGGCATCGATCGAGGAGCCGAACACCGCCACGCTGGCGATGCGCGAAGGCGCGAGCAGCGCGGCGCGCAGCGCGACGAAGCCGCCCTGGCTGGTGCCGGCCACCGCGGCGCGGTCGATGCCCAGGTGGTCGAGCAGCGCGATCAAGTCGCGCGCCGAGTCCCAGAAGCCGAAGGGATGCTCGGCCGCGCTCTCGCCATGGGCACGCTGGTCCCAGACGATGCAGCGGTGCGTGGCGGCGAAGTGGCGCAGCTGCGGCGCGAACATCTCGGCGCGCATGCCGAAGCTGTGGCAGAACACCAGCGCGGGCTTGTGGCCGCCGGTGTCTTCGTAGCGCAGGCGATGGAAGGGCAGGGACAGGAAGGGCATGGGGATGTCTCCGAGGTGATCGATGGGGTGGGGCCGCGACGCCGCGTCGGGGTCTGCGAGGTTGTACCGGCGGCCCGCCGTTCGTAGGATTCCGCGCTTGCTCTGTTCTTGTCCGGGATTGCTCAGTGAACCACGCGACCGCTCTTCCTGCCGCATCGTCCAGCTACGGCGCCAAGTACGCGGCGGCCGGCAGCCTCGCGCTCGCCGACTCGTTCGCGCGGCCCTGGCGCGGTTTCGGTGCCGAGGTCCGCCGGCACGCGGCGGTCGACGCGCCGGGCTTCGTGCAGCCGGTGACCGAGGTGGCGATCGGCATCGCGGGCCATGGCCGGGTGTCGCGGCGCGCGGACGGCGAGGCCGAGCAGCGCTTCGAGGCGCAGCCGGGCCGCTTCTGCATCTGCCCGGGCGGGGTGCCGGTCGACCATCTGCGGCTGCAGGGGGAGGGCGTGGAGCTGCTGCACTTCTACGTGGATGGCGGGCTCGACCCGGACTTCGCGGCACGCACAGCGCTGGCTGACTGGCCCTATGCGGGCGGGCTGGCCGATCCGCTGGTGGCGCAGATCGGGCTGGCGATGGCGCAGGAGCTGCGGCAGGAAAGCAGCGGCGGCGAACTGCTGCTCGACACGCTGGGCCATGCGCTGCTGGCGCGCATCGGGCAGCGGCACACGGGCGCGCCGGTGGCCGGTCCCGCCACGGCGGGCCGAGGCCTGTCGCCCGCGCGGCTGGCGCGCGTGCAGGCCTATCTGCAGGCCCATGTGGAACGCGCGCTGTCGCTCGAGGACATGGCGCGCGAAGCCTGCCTGAGCCGTTTCCATTTCGTGCGCGCGTTCAAGGCCTCGACGGGCCGCACGCCGCATCAATACCTGGGCAGCCTGCGGCTCGAGCTCGCGAAGTCGTTGCTGGCGGCGGGCCAGGAGAGCATCGAGGCGATCGCATGGCGCCTGCAGTTCGCGAGCGCCTCGGGTTTCTCGCGCGCGTTCCGGCGCGAGCTGGGCCTCACGCCGTCGGCCTACGCGCAGGCGCTGCGGCGTCGCTGAGCAGGGTGTCGAGTTCGGCCCAGAGCGGATCGCACTGGCCGGCTCGGTAAGCGGCGGCCTTGAAGGTGGCGTGCTCGCCGCGGTAGGTCTCCCACAGGTCGCGATGGCCATCGGCCACGCAGGCGCGCACATTGGCCAGCCGGTCGGCGGCCTTCACGGTCAGCGCGAGTTCCTGTTCGCCCTTCACATGCGACATGGCCGCATAGGTCCGCGCCTTGCGCTCCTTGCGGTTGGCACCGGGCGCGTCGCTCAGCAGTGCCACGCAGCCCGCCACCAGCGTGCCGAAGCGTTCGGCGACGTCGGCCACGGTGGCCTCGGTGTCCTCGACCACGTCGTGCAGGTAGCCCACGACCTGGGCCTGTTCCCCATAGGGCCGCAGCAGTGCGACCACTGCATCGAGGTGATGGACGTAGGGATGCGCGCCGTACTTCTGGTCGCCGTGCATTTCGATGGCGTAGCTTCGTGCGGCGTCGAGGGAGGTCTCTGGGGTCATGCGGACAACCCTAGCGGGTCGTGTGTTCTGTGGCAATGGCGTGGAGGGCGCGTTGTCGTGCGGGACGTGGAGATGCGACGGGGACGGGCTCACGCCGACGGGGTACTCCCCTCCGCGAATGTCCCCCGCCTTCGGCTCCTCCTTTA
>Ga0209902_101377_pt1 | contig 12250 bp, 10 predicted proteins | sample FECB27metaG_FD_188304 | JGI IMG/M metagenome (GOLD analysis project Ga0209902, IMG submission 188304) | Cyanobacterial communities from the Joint Genome Institute, California, USA - FECB-27 (SPAdes) (version 2) | ecosystem: Environmental > Aquatic > Thermal springs > Hot (42-90C) > Microbial mats...
TCGTGATGCTGCGCAACGCCGACACCAGGCTCTTGACCGCCCAGCAGGTGCAGGAACTGAAGACCGTATTTTCTGGATATTGAGGATCACGATATGAAAACCGCCGATCTCGTCGACGCTTATGGTGAGGACGTCCGCTTCTGCGACCTGCCGTTCATAAAGCTGGGACGGAGGAAGCTGTTCGGCGGCCCGATCCATACGGTCAAGTGCTTCGAAGACAACGCGTTGCTCAAGGCCGAGCTACAAAAGCCCGGAGAGGGTCGGGTGATGGTAGTCGATGGTGGCGGATCGACGAGGTTCGCCCTGCTCGGGGACCAAATCGCGCTTATTGTAAAGGAGAACGGATGGGCGGGCGTCGTCATCAATGGCTCCGTCCGGGACAGCGCTGACATAAACGAGATGGACGTTGGAGTGTTTTGCCTCGCGACCACTCCGAAGAAGTCGTCCAAAGACGGCGCGGGTAAGGTAGGAGCGCCGGTGAGTTTCGGTGGCGTCGCGTTCAGTCCTGGCGAGTTCGTTTATGCGGACCACGACGGTTTGCTCGTGTCGAAGTATGACTACAGGTGCTGAGGTCCCTGATTGGAATGGTCGGTGTTGAAGTGTACGAATGTCGAAAGCGACGAGAGGAAAGTGGATGCCCCAGCAGCGGGTGGCGTCATTCACACTGCTGAGACCAGACTACGGGCGGCTGGGAAGCGACAGAAGGACCTGGAATAGCGTTCGGATGCCTGGCGGTGGCTGTGTCGGAGCCTTCTTGCCCGATGTTGTGAGGGACGGCATTACTGCTACGTGCTTGCGTTTCCTGAGGTCTGGTGAGCGCCCCATCATCGCTCTCAGTAATGACTCCAAGGCTTGGAAGAGTTCAGCATGAGATTCCACCGGCCCACCAGAAACATGCCGTTCGTTCAGTCCGGCCAGCGCCGAAGGTCGCTACCAACTAGAACCCGATCGGCATTCCGGCCGCCCCACGTTTGGCAGGGAATGCTAGCGCCAGTGTCCTGATTGAGTTCGCTAAGGCGGAACACGGCGAAATGGTGTAGCTTCGCCCGACGCTACCAAAAGGCTCTTTGCTTAAGCGCAGGATAGCGCGTTGCTCGCACCATCTTGTGATAAGTTCAGCCGTGTTTGGGTCAGCTATCGCCAACTCAATACCGTCGTCGATACCTTCAGTTTGCGATGAAGTGGTGCGGAAACAGCCCGAGCAGCGAGTGGCAATTAAAGCCTGCAGCTGCATTGTCTGGGAGGCATCGACGCTGAGACGCCAAGAGTTGGTCTTCGCCGCCTATCCTCGCAAAGAGACCTTGGTTGAGGACGGCGAGTTTTGCTCGACACTCTGCTTTACGCTCGGGTTCGATGGGCGGGGTGGCCGCAGAATCGCATAGTAGAATGTGGGTCCGCAAGGGGGACGACAGCGGACTTACAGCTTTGGCGCAAGCACTGAGAGCGGTATGGTGAGACATCGCACTCTCAGTATGCTCATCTACTCGGCTGCAGGTCGCCTGCAATAGCAGTTGTTGCGGAGTATTTGTTTAAAGTAAAGTCCAGAAACAGCGCCACCCGAGGCTCACAAAACATCGGTTTTGGGAGAAACGCCTGCAATTCAATTGCTAGAGGCCGTATATCTGGTAGAACAACTGTCAGATCTCCGCTGCGGATGAATTTTTCGACTTCAAAAAGTGGGATATTAGCGATCCCATGCCCAGAGACTGCCCAGTCCACGATAGTGTCTCCATCATCTGCCACGTACGGGCTGGAAACTTCAATGGAAGTGGCACCGCAAGGTGTAGTCAGCGGCCAGACGTTATCGTATGTGTGAAACTCTTTCGAGGAAAAGCAAGCGTGGTTCTGGGCGATAATATCGTTTGGAGATAGGGGATAGCCGTGTCTTTGAACATAAATCGGTGACGCTACGAGCACCATTTCGCACTTTGTCACTGTTTGAGCCATGACAATGCTGCCTGTCGGGCGAACGAAGCCGAATGCCAGATCGATACAGTCTTTTGAGAAATCAAAACGATGGTCACCTGATCGTAGACGGACTTGAGTTGCGGGATATCGATCATGAAAATCAGGTATTGAAGGACCGATGATCCGCCGTCCGACAGAAGGCGACGTCATTACCCTTATCACTCCTTGGTGATGACCTGAGTGACAGGCGATCGCAGCTTCGGCACGCTCCAGAACGTGCGCAATCCGCTTGGCGCGTTCGTAGAACTCTAAACCGACCCCAGTTGGGGCAACGCATCTTGTCGTGCGATTGAGCAGTCGAACGCCGAGATGAGATTCCAACTGGTTGACTTGAACCGATGCTGCAGCTGCAGATATCCGAAGGTTTCTGCCTGCTTTCGTGAAGCTTGAGAGTTCCAAGACCTTGGTGAAGGTAGCGATACAATCGAGGTAGTCCATCTGCGTTTGACAAATTGAAAATTGATTTATCGCAGCGCCGCTGCCGCGGACACACTAAGTGTCTCTGGCAAATTATGCGTGGAGTACCAGGCCATCTTGCAGCCGTCGTCCATTTTATGCTCGCCTTTTGATGAAATTAATGCAGCAGAGTATATTATGTTTAATGCGTGAGTGCTCGAGGATGTATCGACTATTTCAGAGACAGACATTATCCTATGCGGATATATAAGATATCCGAATGATTTGTCGAACAATCTAATAATTGCCATTTCTAACGGTTCCATGTGCGAGACAAGTCCGCGAGGTAAGTCCCACGTATCAATGTTTGTTTCAAATTTTTTGTTTGTCAACAGAACATCACCGAGACAATTGTATAGAACCGCGCCACAATACAATAATGGTGACATGACGATTGTTTTATTAGAGACTTGTTGCATTCGCGCTCAACGTTCTGTTCGTGATTGTTGAAATAAAACGACAGGATGATCGTTGCGGGTTTGCTTTCTTCTGGCGCCATGCAGCCGGCGGTGCGGACGAGGGTTGCAGACACCTCGGACGCACCGCCGGTCGACGCCATGGCTTTGGGAACACGCGGGCCAAGCTGGGAGGCTTGAGGGCCGGCGAAAAGCCACAGCGCTTAGAGGACCGGCCATGGGAGCCTGGCCGGTCTGGGGAGCTCAGTAGACGACCACGCTGCGGATGCTTTCGCCGGCATGCATCAGGTCGAAACCCTTGTTGATGTCTTCGAGCTTGAGCGTATGGGTGATCATCGGGTCGATCAGGATCTTGCCTTCCATGTACCAGTCGACGATCTTCGGAACGTCGGTGCGGCCGCGCGCCCCGCCAAAGGCGGTGCCCTTCCAGGTCCGCCCGGTGACCAGCTGGAACGGCCGCGTCGCGATCTCCTGGCCGGCACCGGCGACACCGATGACGATCGACTCGCCCCAGCCGCGATGGCTGGCTTCGAGCGCCTGGCGCATCACCTTGACGTTGCCGGTGCAGTCGAAAGTGTAGTCGGCACCACCGATCTGGTCGGCACCACGCTTGGTCATGTTGACGAGGTAAGGCACGATGTCGCCCTCGACCTCCTTCGGATTGACGAAATGCGTCATGCCGAACTTCTCGCCCCAGGCCTTGCGGTCATTGTTGATGTCGACGCCGATGATCATGTCGGCACCGGCAAGACGAAGACCCTGCAGCACGTTGAGGCCGATGCCGCCGAGGCCAAAGACGATGGCCGTCGAACCGATCTCGACTTTGGCGGTGTTGATGACCGCACCGATGCCGGTCGTCACGCCGCAGCCGATGTAGCAGATCTTGTCGAACGGGGCGTCCGGGTTGACCTTGGCCAGCGCGATCTCGGGCAGCACGGTGAAGTTCGAGAAGGTCGAGCAGCCCATGTAATGGAAAATCTTGTCCTTGCCGATCGAGAAGCGGCTCGAACCATCAGGCATCACCCCCTGGCCTTGGGTCGAGCGGATCGCGGTGCACAGGTTGGTCTTGCGGCTGAGGCATGACGGGCAGGAGCGGCATTCCGGCGTGTAGAGCGGAATGACGTGGTCGCCCTTCTTCAGCGAGGTCACACCCTTGCCGACATCGACGACGACACCGGCACCTTCATGGCCCAGAATGGCCGGGAAGATGCCTTCGGGATCGGCACCCGACAAAGTGAACTCGTCGGTGTGGCAGATGCCGGTCGCCTTGATCTCGACAAGCACCTCGCCCTCGCGCGGCCCTTCGAGGTCGACCTCCATGATCTCGAGTGGCTTTCCGGCTCCAACAGCTACGGCGGCGCGGGTTTTCATGGCAATGTTCCTTAATCTTCGTGGCGTAGACTGCGGGGCCTAATGATTTGAAAAAATGAGTGGCTCGACCTTCTATCCCGCGCCTACGCGGGCTGGGGTACAAGGGTTGGCAACAGCGCTGATGCCCGCGGATTGGCATTGGCGACCAGTCTGTCGAAACGATGATTGGCAATCCTAGCGATCTCAACCAGCGCGGACGAACGCTCGACCGCTGGCGTATTCGCTAATCTCGCACGACCGCTGGACACAACCCGCTCATACCGTTCGAGGTCGCTGGCCGAGACGATCAGCGGGAAACCAAAATGCTCGCGATAAGCCTGCGCCAATTGGCGCACCGCATCATGGCCAGACGCATCGAGGTCGTCGATGCCGGCATAGGTGTGGTCAAGCAGATACGCGTTGTGCGCGTCAGCCTCCGAACCCAAATCGGCGAACGAGACAAGCAGTTGCTGCTGTTCTTCGGCAGTGCCTGCGAGAAGCGCGTTCTGGAATGCCGAGCGCAGCGCCAAGGTATCGGCGAAGGGCCGCATGGCGTAAGCGCGTTCGATAACCCAGGGCGTGTTTTCAACCAAGCCGCCGAAGGTCTTGCAGAACTCCTCCTGGCTCATCCGATTCACGTCGCCGATAGTGACCAGTTTGTTGCCGGGCCGACCTGCCACCGCAGCATTGTTGGAACCAAAGTGGTTGAAAAGCATGTTGAGAAGGATCGCCGACAGCGCTCCCAAGATGATGCCGCTGCTGAGAACAATACGGGCCCACTCAGGGAAGGCATCGCCGATGAAGGGCTGTGCCGTGACAAGCATGGCAAGACCCACGCTGATTGAAACGACGACGACGTTGTTTTGATTGTTGAAGTCGACCTTGCCAAGCGTCTGGACTCCCACTGCAGCAACAGCACCAAACATGGCCAATGCAGCGCCTCCGAGGACGGGAGCTGGAATACCCGCCACGACAGCCGCTACTTTTGGCAACGAACCAAGCAGGATCATGATGACGCCGGCAGCCGCAACCACCCAGCGACTCTTGATCTGGGTCAGGCGAACTAGGCCGACATTCTGGGCGAAGCAAGTGTAGGGAAAGGCGTTGAGCACGCCACCAATGAAGGTTGCCAGCCCGTCAGCACGAATGGCGCGCGCGATATCCTCGGAGCGAATTCGCTTCTTGACGATTTCCCCTGTTGCGTAGACGTCGCCTGCGGTCTCGACCATGGTAATGACCATGACGACCATCATGGACAGGATAGCGGTTAGACTGAACGTAGGCCAACCGAAGTAGAAAGGAGTGGTGTAACCAAGCCATGGCGCGGCCGCGACATCACCGAAATGTGCGTCGCCGAGCAACCAGGCAACAAGTGTGCCGACTACCAGCCCGACCAGCACTGCGATGGTCTGCAGGAAGCCAGAAAAGAAACGCTGAATCGCGATGACTAGCACCAGTACGCCAAGGCCATACAACACGTTCTTTAGCACAACGGGGTTTTGCATTGCGTTGAGCCCGCTACCCATCACGATGTAGTTGGCGGCAACAGGCAACAGGCCGATACCTATGATCAGGATGACCGATCCGACCACAACAGGTGGGAAGAAGTGCATCAGTTTTTTGAAGTAGGAGGCCATGAAGAAGGTGAACAGCCCTGCTACGATCACAGATCCGTAGATGGCAAGGAGTCCCTGAACGCCGCCACCCGCATCGAGCCCAATGGCGACCATCGGCCCCACTGCCGTGATAGTGACCCCCTGCAAAAGCGGAAGTCGTACGCCGATGCGGCCAATGCCGACAGATTGCAGCAGCGAGGCTATCCCGCAGGTAAACAAGTCGGCATTGATGAGATGTATCAACTGTTCATTGGTGAGCCCAAGCGCACCCGCTAGGATGATAGGCGTCAGGATTGCTCCGGCATAGAAGGCCAGAACATGCTGCAGCCCATATGTTGCAAGTTGAGAAACCGGCAACATTTCGTCGACTGGATGGATTCGGGCCGGCGATTTGGCCGTAGTTGGATGTGAGGCAGGCGCAGTTGCTATCGTCATCTTGCATCTCGCTCGAGTGTGGCTGAGGGCTGGACGGATCTGATGCTGTAGCGGGCGTACGGGAAGCGCCCGGAAATCGTATGGACTGGCGGCGTAAGACGCTGCCGCCGGCAGGTCAGGACCCGATTTAGCCAAAAGAAATGGACCTCATCGGGCGCGACCTTTTCATCGGCGAACCGACTAAGGGGCTGCCACGGCCACGAAACTGCCGGTAAAACGGTCAGCGGACCATTGCGCAAAAATGTCGAATGGGTGTGCTAAGCGGCGCGTCCCAATACGCGCATGGCTTCGCCGGTGTCGCGAACTTGCCAAGTCTTTCCTCCCGGTCCTTTGCGGATCCATTGTTGCGAAGAACTCTAGGCCCGGCTAAGCTTCTTGAATAGGCGGGTAAACTGGATCGTCCGTTCACAATTATGGACGCATGGAAACGGGCTTCGATGAGTTATCCATACGAACTTGGCGACATCAGTGCATTTCAGCAGATCGCGCGCGCCGGCAGCATTTCTAACGCCGCCGCCACATATAACGTGCCCAAGGCAACGCTCAGTCTGCATTTGAGACGGCTGGAGGATGCGCTCAAGGTGGAGCTGTTTGTTCGCAAAGCGCGGGGGCTCGAACTGACCGACGCTGGCAAGCAATTCCTCGACAATTGCGCGGCGATCTTTGACAGCTGCGAAAACGCGGTCAGCGCCGCGCAACGGGCCCACTCTACTATCCGTGGCCGCATCCGAGTGGCTTCAAGCACCGAGTTTGGAACCTTGATGCTGGGAGCCGCCGCTCTTTACTTTTCGGCCGAGAACCCTGAAATCGATTTTGACCTACAGCTCTACACTACCGATCAAATCCTGGCCGGACAGATTGACTACGACTGTCTAATCTTCATTGGTGAGCCCTCCGATTCAAGCCTTCTCAGGCGCAAGTTGGGCAACGTGTCCTACGGTCTGTACGCTAGCCCGTCCTTCTTGGACAAACATGGCGCACCTTCATCAATCGATGACGTGCATGGGGTAAATGGTGTGATTTATTCCCGCCACGGCACGGTGGAGAATTGGACGTTGCGCGATGGCAACCGTATCGTCGAGGTCAAGCCGCACGCGAAATTCAAAGTCAACGAATACTGGATGGGCAAGACATTCGTCGTCCAGGGTTCGGCATTGGGTTACCTGCCCGACTTTTTTGTGAAGCACGAGCTGGATCTAGGCGCCCTGGTTCCAGTCCTGCCTCAGTGGCGTTCTGAAACGACGCATGCATATGCGATCTATCCGGCGCAGCGTCATCGCAATCCGCGGATAATGAAGTTCGTCGATACGCTCTGCCAGCGTTTCGATGATTTCATCCGAGACCCAGGCTATTCGCTCATCAAATCCAGATTCGTTCCAGAGCAGTAGCCAGCTTCTGAGGAGCGATGTTCAGATATCCAGCACCAGACGCTTCCCCTTGCAACGCGACACGCAGGGCGTGATGACTTTGCCGGAACTATGCTCCGCCGCGTTGAAATATTGGTCGCGGTGGTCGGGCTCGCCTTCTAACACCGCAGTGACACAGGTGCCGCACACACCCTGTTCGCAAGACGTGAATATGTCGACACCGGCACTGATAAGTGCTTGGGTAATCGTTTGTTTCGGCTCCACAACAACCGTCTTTCCAGACCGCTTTGCTACAACCTCGAAACTCCTCGCCGTGGGGTCCTCAGGCGGAAGTACAGCGGCGAAGTGTTCAAGGTGGATGTTCTCTTGTGGCCAGTTTCGTTCGATAGCGATGGCCACTGCGAGCGCCATGAATGGAGCCGGACCGCAGATGTAGAGGTGGCTGCCTTGGGTCCGTGGCTCCAGAAGGTCTGCAAGCCTTGCATCAAGCGCCGGGGGCACCAGGCCGCAATGGACGCTCATATCTGGATGAGTCAAGAGTCTTGAGGCGAAGGGCGCCAGTTCCTTGCTGCGGCTGAACAGATGCAAATGGAATTCAGCCTTGCGAGCCTCAAGATGCCGAGCCATGGCAAGAAGCGGTGTAATTCCAATTCCACCGGCAAACAGCAAAGCCTGCCCCTCATGTGCATGCAGGCGAAAATTGTTGCGCGGCAAACTGATGGTAAGGCGGTCGCCTACAGATAGGTCATGCATGCCGATGGAACCGCCCCGCGATTGTGGCTCGCGTTTGACGCCGATAAAGTAGGCGTCGCCTTCGTCGGGCCCATTCCACAAGGAATATTGGCGGGTCAGAGACCGGCCAATATGGACGTCGATATGCGCGCCCGGCTCAGCGGTCGGTAGCGCAACGCAATCGACGGGGCGCAGCTCAAAGCACCGTATCTCCGGTGTTTCATCCCAAAGGGTTGCAACGTAAACCTCGCGCGTCATGTCGCGGCTCCGAGCGGTAGCGGCAGCATGCCAGCCATTGGCCGAAAGCCCTCCAACCGCATGAAGCGCTCCACCCAACGCATCACCGCCGGATAGGCGGCTTGCGAGACGCCACCTTCTTCACTGAGCGCGACGTAAGGGAAACAGGCTATGTCGGCGACTGTCGGCCTTGCGCCTGGGCAAAGCCAGTCGTGGCCTTCCCGTTCGGCAAACCATAGATGCTCGTCAAGTATGCGCAACAGCCGGTGGCCGCCGGCCCTGGCCTTGTCAGCATCAAGGTCGAAGAACATCGCATCATGCAGGCGTGCGGCCGAAATTGTTGCAGTGATCGCATCTGCGAAGGCCAGCCAGCTCTGGATATGTCCCAAGCGATGCGGCTCATCGAGAGGGTACCAGTGTCCGCTGGGGGCGTACCTGGCGGCGAGATGCACAAGGATCGCCTGCGCGTCACGGACTCTTTCACCATCGTCTTCGATTACCGGAACCTGGCCCAGCGGGTTGATCGAAAGGAATGCATCTGAACGATGTTCAAAACCGGGATAGAAATCGACCAGCGCTAGCTCATGGTCAAGGCCAAGCCAATTTAGCAGCAGTCTGACCTTGAAGCAGTTGCCCGATACCGCATAGTCGTAAAGCCTAATCATGCAGCCACCTCGATCTTGCGCCGCAAGCTGGACAGCAGCGCGTTGGCGCGCCGGGCAGCTTCAACGTCGGTTTCGGACCCTTGACGACGAACGAACCCATAGACAGTCGCGTTGTTCTTTCCGGTGGGGCTGACTAGGATGCGTATGTCCCGCAACTCACCGCAGGCCGTGCCAACCCTTACCGCGTCGGCTGCAAAATGCAGTGGTCTCATCAATACCTCGCCGTCGGCGATCGCGAAGCTCGGCGGCGAGACGGCATCTTTACCAGCGCAGGCCCATACCAAGCCGGATGCTATCGTGACTGAAAAGGTTCGGGCTGATATCTGCGGGGGCTGCTTGTCTTGTTCGGCATGTACGAAGATGACAGTCCCGTCATGGCCGAAACGCCAGCCATGGTAGACGTCTTCGATACAATCACCGAGATTGCGCCCGGCGCTCAAACGCACGCTGCGGTGCGGACAATTGTCTTCCCAGACATGGATTTCATCGCGATCGCAGCGCCACAGCACAAGCGCCGTGTCGCCGAGAGCGCTGCGTACCAAACTTGCGGGTCGCACGTCGCGCTCCAGTGCGACAGGCCATGTGCCCTCTGCAGCCGGAGCCGTCATGCTGCCCTCCACGAGGCGCCGTAACGCACATTCTTGTTCCGCAACCAATCCCGGTAATCTAGCGAAGCGCGGTCGACTGACAGCGAGGCTTCCACTGTTTCATCCAGCGGCAATCTCTTCTCCGTGTGACGCTCGAGCACATATTTGTCTTGGGCGGAAATCCATTGCTGGTCCGAACGGAGCCGCTTTTCGTCCATCCAGTCCTCCTTGACCCATGCCAGCATCTTGTGGGCGATGAAGCTCTCTTCGGAGGTTGGCTGGCAGAAGATTCCAAGGAAATCGTAGCGTTGTGCCTGGTCTGCCAACGATGGGCGGTGGATACCCAGGATAACCGAATAGGGATTGGGGATCCGGTAGGTGTACTCGGCCATCTCACCGGTTATGGGCAGGTAGGCGCGGTGGCTTCTTGACCACAATTCGCCCTTCACTTCGACAGCCGTTCCATAAGGTGGCAGGTCGGGGTGATCGCTATCTCCCAAGATGCCGGGATGAAGGAAGGCGTAATGGGCGTTGTCCACGACATTGTCGATTACGCGCAAGCCCGAGCATCTCAGCGGTGTCGACCACACGTTCATAACAAGGCGATCGACTTCGTAATATTCGATCAATGATGGCGGTAGTTGTGCCGGCTCGCCCAACGTCGTCCAAACGTAGCCGAGCCGCTCGAGCATCGGCAGCTGCCGCCCTCCACTTTCGACCGCAATCCATGTCGGATGGATCGTCAACAAAACTTCTCGGTCGAGCAACGTGGTGCGCGTCCGTCCTTGCCTACGCAAGTCGATCGGCGAGCCAACCGGATACCAGCAGTTCCAGACCGCATTGTCGTCACGCGCGTCCATGGCGATCCTCACACGCTTTCGAGGATGTCTGTCAGAAGCGCCATGCGGAATGCATCGGGTCCGTTGACCGCGGCTGCGGAAAGCTCGCGAAGCCATTTGCGATACTGGTTGGACACCTTGTCGGTGGGCAGCGAAATCTCTTCTAGCGACAATGCACCCGGCTGGGTCTCGATAACCGGCTTGTCTTCCATAAGAACCAGTTTTTGAAAGTTCAGTGGGATCTCGTCATCGAGTTCCGCATCCGCGTGGGCGATGATCATGAAGTTGCGGCACCGGTTTTCACTGACCGGACTGGACGCGGTCCACAGAAGAAACGGACTATCGTCCCGGTAAAGACGAATGCTGAGATTGATCGCAAAAGGCATTGAGGTGCGATAGTCAAACGAACCCAGCGGGCTGTCGGGAGGCAGCATTTCGAGCATTTCTTTGCCCGGCTCCATGTAGAAGCGCAGTTCGCCCGCCACCCGGTCCATCGGTACGATTGCCGGTTCGGCGTAGGCGGGGTCATAGAGCGTGCCTGGGTGGACATATGCGAAGTGGGAAAAGTCGGTGAAGTTTTCCCAACGCCGCTCGGCGGAGCTGCCCCAGTCGTATGGGTCGGCGACGATCGCCCGCTTGAGATCGGGATTATCCCAAGCTCCGCAATAAGGGATTTGCGTGCAATCCCAAGACGAATCCAGCCTGACCCAGACGATGCCATACTTGACCTCGCAGGCGTAAGAGTTAGTCAGCGCCTTTGCCGGAATGGCTTCTCTTGGGCAGGCGGGCATCCGTACACAGCGTCCAGTGTCATCGTACTGCCAGCCATGATAGGGGCACTGCACCACCTTACCCTCGATAACTTTTCCAGCAGACAGCTTGGCAAAGCGGTGGGCGCAACGATCTTCCAATGCGACAATCTTGCCACCGAGCCTGGCGATGACCAGAGCTTCGTCGAGCAACGTCACGCCAAGCGGTCCCTCGCCCAAAGGATTGCTGCGATCAAGTTCTACAACCGTACAGACCGGATGCCAGAAATGTCTGAGGTACGTTCGGTCCGCGACCAGAGGTCGTGCAGTGGCCATTGTTCTCGCTCCCAAGTTAGGCGGTATTACTCACCAACCGTAAAACGGGAAAGATCGGACAGGAAAGAGGGCAAAAGCAGACAATGCGTTCAGGATCATGAACGATGTTGCAGCGCAGTGTTTGGTCATTCCGCAACTGCGACCTGCGCCTTACCCCGGCAACGCCGGATTCCAGGCTTTGGGTACGGTCAACACCAACTCTGAGATGGGGGCCGCATTCAGGCTGTCCGGTTCCGGGCGCCGCCGGTTGGAAAGCTGACAGCCGCCGACGATTGATCTCGCCTTGTAGATGATCCCAGGGTGGCACGTGGCATCGCTATCAGCTGCGCGATGCTGATCGACCCGCGCGCGGCAACTCAAATCGGCGATCTCAATCGCGCGATGCATCCGGGCGGGATGATCGCGCTGGTGCTTGCCGCGACGGACGACAGCTTGGCGAGCCGGAACGGCAGCTGGAGCAATGCGTGGTTGTCGGCGATCCAGAGCATCTGCTCGGC
>Ga0209902_101378_pt1 | contig 12230 bp, 15 predicted proteins | sample FECB27metaG_FD_188304 | JGI IMG/M metagenome (GOLD analysis project Ga0209902, IMG submission 188304) | Cyanobacterial communities from the Joint Genome Institute, California, USA - FECB-27 (SPAdes) (version 2) | ecosystem: Environmental > Aquatic > Thermal springs > Hot (42-90C) > Microbial mats...
TTTCCTGACCGAAGCAGCTTGATCAGACGCCCAAAAGCGCCGGCCCCAGCAGCGTCAGCATCCGCACATCCATCATGCAGCCCTCGGCGCGCTTCGCCGCGATGAAGTCGGCGATCTCCGCCAGTTTCACGCGGTGGACGGTGATGTTCTCGCCCTCGACGCCGCCGCCCTCGCCCACTTTTTCCAGTTCGTGCGCGCGGACGAGCGTGAAGGTTTCGGAGACCATGCCGGGCGATGAAGCGAAACGGCCGACAGTCTCGATCCGCGCGGCGCGATAGCCGGTCTCTTCCTCCAGTTCGCGCCCGGCGGCGATCTCGATCGCCTCGCCCTCGGTCTCGTCGCCGACCAGTCCGGCTGGAAGCTCCAGGCAGTTGGCGGCAAGCGGCACGCGATATTGTTCGACCAGCAGGACATGGCCGTCATCGACCGCCAGGATCACGGCCGCCTCGATGCCGCGGACGCGCGAGACGAATTCCCATTTGCCCTGGGTTTTCGCCGCGATGAAGCGGCCTTGCCATTTCGTCTCGATCGGGTCGCTCATAATTCGATCAGCCTGTCGGGGATTTCGTTGGGATCGTCATGATCCTTGGGGAAATGCGCGGCGAGGATGGCGCCGACCTGCTTGACTGCCGCGGCCATGCCTTCGCCCGGCCGTCCGGCACGGACCTCGTCGATCAGCGCGGCCATCGCTTCGCCCCAGGTTTCCGACGGCACCGCGCGATGGACCGCCTCATCGGCGACGATCTCGGCCGTATGCTCGCCCATCGACAGATAGATGAGCACGCCCGTCTTCTTCTTCGTCCGGCTTTCGGCGCCGACCTTGAAATACTGGATCGCCCGCGCGCGGACGCGGCGGGCCTTGGTCGCGCGCGGGGTCAGCGCCAGGCGCAGCGGCATCCATGCCAGGATGTAGCGTACCGCCAGGAACTTGATCACCAGCAGGATGAAGACGACAGGCAGCACTTCGCCGAGCGAATATTCATGCTCCCACCCGTTCGCCAGCCAGGTGAGCAGCGCGATGATCTTCTGCGGAAACACCGCGAACAACGCCAGCGCCAGGAACATCACGCCGATCGCCCAATGCAGCCCCGCATCGTGATATTTGTCGGACAGGTCGGTCACGATCGTCACGATCTCGCCATCGGTGCCGCGTTCGGCCTCCGACACAGCGGCGGTCACCCGCGCATGATCGGCTTCGCTCAGCCGGTTCACCTTCGTCATCACCAGCTCCCCGATGCCCCGCCGCCGCCGAAGGATCCACCCCCGCCGGAGAAGCCGCCGCTGCTGCCGCCCCAGCTACTGTCGCTCGAAGATGACGACGATCCCCATCCGCTACCGGAGGAGGGGCCCCAGATGACGACCGGTCCGCCGCCACCACGATATCTGCGCCCGCGCCGCCCGCCGAACAGCATCGGCAACACGATCATCGCGATCACGACCAGCCAGAAAAGCAGGATCAGCGACGATCCGCCGCTGCCCTTGCTTTTCTTCGCGGCGAGCAATTGCTGCTGGCGCGCCGCGGCCTGGTCCGCCGGCAGGCCGATCTGCGCCATGATCGCATCGGCGCCGGCAACGATCCCGCCCGGCATGTCGCCCGCCTTGAAGCGCGGCAATATCTCGTCGTTGATGATCAGCGTGGAAAGCGCATCGGTCAGGACGGGTTCCAGCCCATAGCCGACCTCGATCGCCACCTTGCGCTCATTGGGTGCGATCAGCAGGACGACGCCGTCATTCTCCTTGGTGCCGATCTTCCATTCGCGACCAAGCTGATATCCGTAATCGCGGATTTCGCGACCTTGCAGCCCCTGCACGGTCGCCACGACGAACTGGCGACCAGTCGCTTTTTCCAGCGCATCCGATTGTGCCGCAATCTGCGCTTCCTGCTGGGGATCGAGCAATCCGGCCTGGTCGACCACGCGGCCGGTGAGGGGAGGGAAGGTTTGCGCAGATGCCGGTGCCGCGACGACTGCGAACAGAAGCGCGAACAGGAAATGCAGGCGGCTCATCGCGATCGGATCAGCCCTTGGTGAAATCGACGGTGGGTGCCTCGTCCGCGCCGGCCTTGGCTTCGAAGGGCACCATCGGCTTGGCGCCGTGGATGATCTTCGCGCCGATCATGTCGGGAAAGGTCCGGATCGTGGTGTTATAGCTCTGCACCGCGCCGTTATAGTCGCGGATGGCGATGTTGATCCGGTTCTCCGTGCCCTCGATCTGGCTCATGAAGACAGTGAAGTTGGTCTGGCTCTTCAGCTCGGGATAGGCTTCGACATTGGCGAGCAGCCGGCTGAGCGAGCCGCTGAGCTGGGTCTGCGCCTGCTGGAACTGCGCCACCTTCGCGGGGTCGGTCAGGTCGTCGCCGCTGACCTGGATCGAGGTCGCCTTGGATCGGGCCTCGATCACGTCGGTCAGGATGTCCTTCTCGGATGCTGCTGCACCTTTCACCACCGCTTCCAGATTGGGGATCAGGTTCGCGCGACGCTGATAGGCGGCCTGGACGTCCGCCCATTTCGCCTTCGCATTTTCCTCCGCGGTGGGCACGCTGTTGATGCCGCAACCCGCAAGCGAGACCGCCGCAAGCGGTGCGAGCAGGGCGAAACGACGGCGGTCGATGGTCATGGGGATCCCTCCGGACTGTCCTGCGCGCAAGATAGGGGGCATGGGGTCGTGCGGCAATGCCGCCTTGCGTTCGGCTCGTTCCTGCGCGACCCTGTCCGGCGAAGCGGAAACAGGGAGTTAAGCATGTTCAACGAATTCAGGGCGTTCATCGCGCGGGGCAATGTGCTCGACCTCGCGGTCGCGGTCATCATCGGTGCCGCCTTCGGCAAGATCGTCACCTCGCTGACCGAGGATCTGATCATGCCGCTGATCGGTGCGATCTTCGGCAATATCGATTTCTCGTCTCTGTTCGTGATCCTGGGCGACGTTCCCGCCAGCTATACCGGATCGCTGGCCGACTATGCCGCGCTGAAGGCTGCCGGCGTGCCGCTGTTCGGCTATGGCGCGTTCCTGACGCAGGTGATCAATTTCCTGATCGTCGCATTCGCCATCTTCATGCTGGTGAAGGCCGCGAACCGGTTCCACAAAAAGGCGGAAGAAGCGCCGGCCGGCCCGACCGAAGTGGAACTGCTCACCCAGATCCGGGACGAGCTGCGCAGCAAATAATCGCGCATCTTCAATGGTCCGGAAGGGGCAGGCCGGCGCATGCGTCGCGCCTGCCCTTTCATTTTCCCATGCCCGTCCCTATATCGGCCGTGCCGGATTCGTCCGGAGATGGCGATGAATGATGTCGTGGAATAGATGCAGCGGACCCGGGGGCAGTACCCGGCGGCTCCACCAAAAACCCGTTTCGGCGGGCTTCTGACGGGGCCGAACCAGGATCGACGTGTGTTCAAAGACGATGTTTTCGCCCGGCCTGAATGCGCCGTAAAACCGTTCAAAACCACAAGTGCCAATGACAACGAGGCGCTCGCGATTGCCGCGTAATCAAGGCCTAACGGCTTAGATTACAAGGCTTGAACGCGGTTCGGGCCGAACCGGGCAACAGAATCGGATTCCAGCGGCTCCGGGGGGGCCGGGCAACAGAACCCCCCGACCTTTCACGGAAAATTCGATCAATCGGGATGCGTTGCGCAGTTTTGCGCTTCGGTTCGTCGCAAATACCGGAACTCTTCATGAGCCCGGGATTTGTGCCTGTTCCGCCGTGCACATTTGCACGGCCCCAATTGTGCAGGGGTCGGATATGAAGACAGTTCTCAAATCGGTTGCCTTGGCGAGCCTGGTGGCTCTCGCCGCATGTGGCGGCAAGGGCGACGACGCGCTGGCCGACAATGTCGAGGCGAATGCGGATGCTCAGGCCGATGCGCTCGATGCGCAGGCCGACAACGCGGTCAACGACGCGACCGAGGATATGCTGGAGAACCAGGCCGACGCGGTTCGCGCGAACGGTGAGGCCGCAGCCGACGCCATCGACGACGCGGACGTCAACGCCGCGCAGATGAAGACGAGCTAAGTCCGGACGGGTCTCCCCGTTACGGCTTCTCAAGGGCCGGTGCCGCAAGGCGCCGGCCCTTTCCCGTTTCAGGGCCGTTCAGTGGATCGTCGTTCCCGCTGGCTTTGCCGGCATGGTCAACCGCGCCGTCGTCCGCCCTTCGCTGACCAGCGAGAAGGATCCGCGAAGCTGCCTGGCAAGTGTCTGGACGATCCGCAGGCCCAGGCTGTCCGACGTTTCGAGGGCGAAGCCCTCGGGCAGGCCCGCGCCGCCGTCGCTCACTTCCAGCACCAGCGTGTCGCGCGATCCGTGGCTCAGGCGCAGATCGATCCGGCCCGCCGATCCGTCCGGAAAGCCGTGCTCCACCGCATTGGCGATCGATTCGGCGACGATCAGGGCAAGCGGGATCGCGGCGTCCGGCTCGATTTCTATCCCCTCGTCCACGGCAACGTCGAACATGATGTCGTCGCGACCGCTGGCGGCGAGCACGTCGCCGCACAATGTTTCGAGGAACGGACCCATGCCGGCGCGCGCGCCGCCGGGGTCGTGAAGCTGGCGCGATATCTTGCCGATCAGGGCAAGGCGGTTCGACGCTTCGTCGAGAGCGGCGCGCGCCTTCGCGTCGGTGACGTCACGCTTCTGGATCGACAGCAGGGCCGCAACGACCTGAAGGTTGTTGGAAACCCGGTGCTGGAGTTCGCGGAACAGCAATTCGCGATTCTCCGCGAGCGCGCGGCTCGTCTCCCGCTCTCGCGCCGCCTGCGCGACGAAGGTCTGCAGCGCATGGATCAATATGATCTCCATGCTGACGACCAGCGCGAAGAAACCGAGCGCCGTCGCGATGCCGCCGTCAAAGGCATAGACGGTCGTGGGCGTGATGAAGAAATACCAGGCAAGCAGGCCGCTTATGACGGCACAAAGCGTCCCGGGCTTCCAACCCAGCAGCAATGTCGATGCCACCACCATCGGGAAGAAGGTGAGAAAGGGGTAGCCCGGCGGCATCCATGGCGATGCGAGCAGGCGGAGTAGAAGGCCGAGGCCGGCTGCGCCGATCGCCGCCAATGCCGCGAAGACCGGCCGGTCCACGAGCAGCGGCAGTCGTTCGACGAATGTCTGTAGCCGCCCCGCCATGTGTTCCCAGCCCCCCAGCGAGGGCAAGTCTATCATGCGCAGGCCCGCGTTCCAGCGGAATTTGAGCTAAGCCATTGGAGATAAAGAAAAGGGGCCCGAAGGCCCCTTTTCCATGTTCTTCGGTTCCGAAGCGATCAGTCGTCGTCGCGCTTCAGGAAGGCCGGGGCGAACTCGGGCTCGGGGCCGTCGTCCTTGCCGCCTTCGCTGCGCTCGCGGCGGGGGCCACGGTCGCCGCCGTCACGACGGGGACCGCGATCACGACCGCCACGGCCACGATCGCCACGATCACCGCGGTCGCCACCCTCACGGCGCGGACCGCGATCGCCACGGGGGCCGCGGTCTTCGCGCGCTTCACGCGGAGGACGCGTGTCTTCCAGTTCCTCGCCGGTTTCCTGATCGACGACGCGCATCGACAGGCGGACCTTGCCGCGCTGGTCGATCTCGAGGACCTTCACCTTCACTTCCTGCCCTTCGGACAGGACGTCGGCGACCTTCTCGACGCGCTCGTTCTTGATCTCGGAGACGTGGACCAGGCCGTCCTTGCCGCCCATGAAGTTCACGAAGGCGCCGAAATCGACGAGGTTCACGACCTTGCCCGAATAGATCTTGCCCACTTCGGCTTCCTCGACGATGCCGAGGATCCACTTCTTGGCGGCTTCGATCTGCGTCAGGTCGGACGAGCTGATCTTGATCAGACCCTCGTCGTCGATGTCGACCTTGGCGCCGGTCTCCGCGACGATCTCGCGGATGACCTTGCCGCCGGTGCCGATGACTTCGCGGATCTTCGACTTGTCGATCTGCAGCGTCTCGATGCGCGGCGCGTGAGCCGACAGCTCCTCGCGGGTATGGTCGAGCGCCTTTGCCATCTCACCCAGGATATGGGCGCGGCCCTCGGCCGCCTGCTTCAGCGCCTGCTTCATGATCTCTTCGGTGATGCCGGCGATCTTGATGTCCATCTGCATCGTGGTGATGCCCTCGGACGTGCCGGCGACCTTGAAGTCCATGTCGCCCAGGTGATCCTCGTCGCCCAGGATGTCGCTGATCACCGCGAAGTCCTTGCCCTCCAGGATCAGGCCCATGGCGATGCCGGAAACGGGGCGCTTCAGCGGCACGCCGGCATCCATCATCGACAGCGAACCGCCGCAGACCGTCGCCATCGACGACGAGCCGTTGGACTCGGTGATGTCGGAGAGAACACGGATCGTATAGGGAAACTCGTCCTTGGTCGGCAGCACGGGGTGCAGCGCGCGCCATGCCAGCTTGCCATGGCCGACTTCGCGACGGCCCGGCGCGCCGAAGCGGCCGACTTCACCGACCGAATAGGGCGGGAAGTTGTAGTGCAGCATGAAATTCTCGTACCGCAGGCCGTTCAGGCCATCGATCATCTGCTCGGCGTCCTTGGTGCCGAGCGTGGTCGTGCAGATCGACTGGGTCTCGCCGCGCGTGAACAGCGCCGAACCGTGGGTACGCGGCAGGAAGCCGACGATCGCCTCGATCGGGCGGATCTGCGTGGTGGTGCGTCCGTCGATACGCTTGCCGTCCTTCAGGATGGCGGTGCGGACGATTTCGGCTTCCAGCTTCTTGACGAGCTTGAGCGCAGCCATCTGATCCTGCGGCGTGGCGTCGGCGAAAGCCTCCTTCGCCTTGGCGCGGGCCAGATTGATGGCGTCCGAGCGGGCCGACTTGTCGGTCAGCTTGTAAGCGGCGGCGATGTCCTTGCCGATCAGCTTCTTCAGCTTGTCCTTGGCGGCGGACAGATCGGCCTGGACAGCCATCGGCCAGGGGTCCTTGGCAGCCTGTTCGGCCAGCTTGATGATCGCACCGATCACCGGCTGGATGCTGCGATGCGCGAACATCACGGCGCCGAGCATCTCGTCTTCCGAAAGCTCCTTGGCTTCGGATTCAACCATCATCACCGCATCGTGCGTGCCGGCGACCACCAGGTCGAGGGCGCCGGCGGCGACCTGCTCGTCGGTCGGGTTGAGGATGTATTCGCCATCGACATAGCCGACGCGCGCAGCGGCGATCGGGCCCATGAACGGAACGCCGGACAGCGTGAGCGCGGCGGAAGCGGCGACCATCGCGAGGATGTCGGGCTCGTTCTCGCCGTCATAGCTCAGCACCTGGGCGATGACATTGATCTCGTTGTAGAACCCTTCGGGGAACAGCGGGCGGATCGGGCGGTCGATCAGGCGGGAGACCAGGGTCTCCTTTTCGGTGGCGCCGCGCTCACGCTTGAAGAAGCCGCCCGGAATGCGTCCGGCGGCGGAATATTTTTCCTGATAGTGGACGGTGAGCGGGAAGAAATCCTGCCCGTCCTTGACCGAGCGCGCGGCCGTGACGGCGCAGAGCACGACGGTTTCACCCAAGGTCGCGAGAACCGCGCCATTGGCCTGGCGGGCAACGCGGCCCGTTTCGAGCTTGAGGGTTTGTCCGCCCCACTCGATTTCGACTGTTTTCATGTTGAACATTGATTTTCCTTACGTCCGGGCCGCCAGATGCGATCCGGTGCATCGTGTGTACGCGCCGGATTTGGCGCGCTTGTGACGGGACTTCACTCTGCCCGTCTTTCCCGCCGGGCGCCGAATTGCGCCGGGCCGAATGTGCGAACGGCCCCGTCGCCGGGGCCGTTCCGATTATTTGCGAAGGCCGAGCTTCGCGATGATCTCTGCGTAGCGCCCTGCGTCCTTCTTCTTGAGATAGTCGAGAAGGCTGCGGCGCTTGTTGACCAGCATCAGCAGACCGCGGCGCGAGTGATTGTCCTTCGCGTGGGTCTTGAAGTGCTCGGTCAGGTTGGTGATGCGCTCGGTGAGGATGGCGACCTGAACCTCGGGGCTGCCGGTGTCGCCGGCTTCGCGAGCATGTTCCTTGATCAGCGCTTCCTTGCGCTCTGCGGTAATCGTCATGTCATTTCTTCCTTCGACATCGCATCACAGGTTGAAGCCGCGCACCACCCGGACTTCGGGTCCGGAAACCTCGACCAGCGCTACCGGCGTTTCCGCTTCGGTAGCGAGATGGAGGCCCTGTTGGGCGGCAATCCCGATCAAGACCTGCCCCTGGCGGAGCAGCCTTGCCTGATCGGGGGTGACGGATAGAGCCGGGATGTCGTCCAGCCCCGCCGTCAGCGGCAAGGTTATGTCTTCAAGCCGGCGGGCCTTAGCGAGTTCGGCCAGTTTGTCCAGCGAAATCGCCTGATCCAGCGTGAACGGACCCGCCTTCACCCGGCGCAGCATGGTGACATGGCCGACCGTGCCCAATGCCAGCGCGATGTCGCGCGCGAGGCTGCGGATATAGGTGCCCTTCGAGACGCTGGCGGTCAGCGTGACCGACTCGAGCGGGTCGCCGCCCGAGCTGTCCTCGACGGGCGTCAGCGCGTATATCGTGACGTTCCGCGCCGCGAGCACGACCTCTTCGCCGGCGCGCGCCAGATCATAGGCGCGCTTGCCGTCGATCTTGAGCGCCGAATAGGCGGGGGGCATCTGCTCGATCGCCCCGGTGAAGCGCGGTAGCACGGCCAGAATGTCCGCATATGCCGGCCGCACGCCGCTTTCGGCGATGCTCGTCCCTTCGCCGTCGAGCGTGTCGGTCTGCACGCCGAATCCGATCGTGAAATCGTAGACCTTGGACGCGTCGAGCATGCGTCCGGCCAGCTTGGTCGCCTCGCCCAGCGCTACGGGCAGCACGCCGGATGCGAGCGGGTCCAGCGTCCCGCCATGGCCGACCTTAAGCTTGGGATAGCCGCCCTCGCGCAGCGCGCGCTTGACTGCGGAAACCCCCTGGGTCGATCCGAGCCCCAGAGGTTTGTCGAGGATGATCCAGCCGTGCACGCGCCGCGTGTAGCGGCGCGAGGCGCCAAAGTCAGCTGTCGCTCTTCGCCTTTTTCGGCGGGCCGTCCGAATATGTCAGGCTGTCGAGCTGGCAACGCCAGCCCTGTGCGATCAGCGATCCGGTACGGTCGAGTTTTCCGCCCGGGGCAGTGACGAAGCCGACCGTATAGGTCGATTTCAGCCGCTCGCACGTGTTCATCGTCCGCGCATAATACCATTGGCCGGTGATGCTGCGGATATAGAGGCCGCTGTCGCCATCGGCCTCGTAATCCTGGATGCCGTCGCGATCGGCGAACGGGATCGAAGTCTCTTCGCCGACGCGCACGGGCTTGGTCTCGGCCTGGGCGGGGAATGCGACGAGCAACAGCGGTGCGATCAGCAATGTTTTCATCTCAGCTTTCCTTCCGGTGCCTGACCGTCCTTTTCGGCGGCGGGGCGGATGTCACGAAGCTCTGGATCTGACAGGTCTGCCCGTCGACGACGATCTGTCCGAATTTGTCGAGCGTGCTGGTGCCGCGGGTCACGAAGCCGATGCCGATCGCATATTCGAGCCCGAAGCACGGACCGAACAAAGTGGCGTGATACCAGTTGCGATGCTGGTCCTGGATCCAGAGCGCATCGCGGCCATCGACCTGGAAATCGCGGATGCCGCGATGATCGGCAAAGGGAATCTCCGCCTCCACGCCGATCGGGCGCGGTTTGGGCTGCGCGGCATGGGCACCGGACAGGATCGATGCGGTCGCGAGCACCGCAAGGGCGAGCTTCATCGTCTTCATGCGCCGCACCCTATCCGATCGACGCTGAACCTCCGCTGAGCGGATCTGCTTCGTCGCGCGCGCTCCACTCGTCCGACAGGATCGAGAAAAGCGCGGTGTCGCGCACATGCCCCGTCCAGGTGATGCGTTCCTGTCGCAGCACGCCTTCCTTGACGCCGCCGATCTTCGCGACCGCCGCCATCGATCGTCCATTGCGCACGTCCACGCGGAACTCGACCCGGCGGAACCCGCAGGCAAAGGCATTATCGATCATCAGCCGCTTGAACCGGTCGTTCAGGCCCGTTCCGCGATGGGCCGGCGCGATATAGCTGTTGCCGATCTCCAGCACGGCGCGCGGACCTTCTATCCCCAGATACGCGCTCATGCCCGCCAGCACGCCTTCGTGCATGATCGCGAAGCCGACCTTCGCACCGCCCGTCGCCAATATGTCGAAATTCGCGTCGAAATGGTCCGGGTCGTAGGACAGGCCATAGATCGGCCAGATCGCCAGATCCTCGGCGCAGGCCATGCGCAGCGCGTCGCGATGGCGCTCGGCCAGCGGCTCGAGCACCAGGTCGCCATCGGCGAGCACGGCGGAAAGGGCGCCCGGATTTGCGGTCATCGCGTCTTCTCCATGAAATGCCGGCGGCACAGCGCGACATAACGGTCATTGCCGCCGATCTCGGTCTGCGCACCTTCGCGCACCGCATGGCCGGCGGCGTCGACGCGCAGGTTCATCGTCGCCTTGCGTCCGCATTCGCATACGGCCTTCAGTTCGACCAGCGTATCCGCAATCGCCAGCAGATGCGCCGCGCCCTCGAACAGATTGGCCTTGAAATCGGTGCGCAGGCCATAGGCGAGCACGGGGATGTTCATCCGGTCGCAGACGTCGGCAAGCTGGAACACCTGGTCGCGCGTCAGGAACTGCGCCTCGTCGACCAGCACGCAGGACAGCGGACGGCGCTCATGCTCCGCCGCGATCGCCGCGTGCAGGTCGGTGGCGGAATCGAACAGCTCCGCCTCTTCCGCCAGGCCGATCCGCGACGTGATCATGCCCCGGGCATAGCGATCGTCGAGCGACGCGGTGAACAGCATCGTCTCCATACCGCGCTCGCGATAATTGAAGCTCGCCTGCAGCAGCGTCGTCGATTTGCCGGCGTTCATCGACGCATAATAGAAATAGAGCTTGGCCATGGTTCAGCCGATCGGCGGCGCGATCTGGTTCAACCAGCGGACGAGCAGGTCGGCCAGCGCCACGCGATGGTCGGAGAAGCTGTGATCGGTCGGCCAGACCTGGATCTGCGTGCGGCGCGCGACCGACTGGGCGTCGCCGCCCACCCGGCGCGCCGTGGCTGCGCCGCCGCGTTCCGCGCCGACGATCGTCAACGGGCGATCGCCATAGGCGATCAGCCGCTGGCCGAGGTCGAACCGGTCGCGGCCCTCGGCCATCTCCTTCGCCAGCGCATCGGCGCTGGTGCCGGTCAGCGGGGGCAGATTGCCCGCCGCGCTCCGGTTCCAGCCGGCCAGACCCTCCGGCGTGGCCAGCAATGCCGCAGTCTCTGCGATATCCCAGGGATCGATCAGGAACAGGCCGGCGACACCGGCATCGTCGGCCGCGGCGTCGGCCGCCATGAAGCCGCCCATGCTGTGCCCGGCGACCGCGATATAGGCGGGGTCGATGCGATATTTCGCCACCGCTTCGGGCGAACGGAGAAAGGCGAGCGCGACATGCGCATCCTCGGCCGAGCGCCCGAACGAGAAGTGACCGGGGCTGCCCCAGGATCCGCGATAATGCAGGGTCAGCACATTCCATCCGGCGCGGCGCGCGGCCTGCGCCAGGTCGAGATTCTGCTCGTTGCCGGGAAAGCCGTGGAGCAGCAGCAGCGTGGGATGCGGCGCGCGGCCCGACGCGGTGTACATCACCGCGTTCATCGCGCCGTCGCCCGAGGGCAGGACGAAGGCGGACATGCCGGCCGGGGCGGTCGCATCGATCGCGGGGTCGGCGATCACCGCGCGCTGGATCGCGTCCTTGGCCTGCGCGGTGGCGGGCAGCAGCAGGATCGCAGCAAGAGCGAGGATCAGGTGCCGCATGTCATTCCCCCCAGCAGAGTTTTCTAGCCTTCGTCCGTTTCCAGGTCGCGTGCGACCTTGGGATCGCGCAGCAGCCGGTCGATATGCGTGCCTTCGTCGAAACTCTCATCCGCGAGGAATTTGAGCCTGGACGCGTATTTCATCTTCACGCGGCGCGCGACCTCGCGCTGGAAATAGGCGGTGTTGGTGCGCAGCGCCTTCAGCACGGCCTCTTCGTCGCGGCCGAGCAGCGGCTTCACGAAGACGGTGGCATGGCGCAGGTCGGGCGACATCCGCACCTCCGTCACCGACACCGGATGACTGGCGAGCACATCGTCATGGACTTCGCCGCGCGACAGGATCTCGCTCAGCACATGGCGCACCTGCTCGCCCACGCGCAGGACGCGGACGGAGCGGGTTTCGGGCGTTTCGTTTCGCATCTTCGGTTCACCAGTCGGC
>Ga0209902_101380_pt1 | contig 12218 bp, 9 predicted proteins | sample FECB27metaG_FD_188304 | JGI IMG/M metagenome (GOLD analysis project Ga0209902, IMG submission 188304) | Cyanobacterial communities from the Joint Genome Institute, California, USA - FECB-27 (SPAdes) (version 2) | ecosystem: Environmental > Aquatic > Thermal springs > Hot (42-90C) > Microbial mats ...
CACGATCACCCGGCTGAAGATGTCGCGCCCGAGCTGGTCGGTGCCGAACCAGTGCGCGGCCGAGGGCGCGAGGAAGGTCTCGCCGAGCGAGATCGCCGTCGGGTCCGCGGGCGCGAGCCAGGGCGCGAACAGTGCCGCGGCGAGGATCGCCGCGAAGACGGCCAGCGCGATGCCCAGCTGGAAGCGGGCCAGGCGCCGCGTGCTGCGCGCCAGCGTGCGGCCGCCCTGCAGGGGTTCGGCCCGCGAGCGGACCAGCACGATCGGCGCGGTGGCGATGGGATGGCGAAGCGTCATGGCGGGCTCAGGCGTAGTGGATGCGCGGGTCGACCACCGCATAGAGCAGGTCGACGGCGAGGTTGACGAGCGCGAAGATCACCGCGGCCAGCGTGACGGCGGCCTGGACCACCGTGTAGTCGAGGTTGTTGACCGAGTCGAGGATCAGCTGGCCCACGCCCGGCCAGGCGTAGACCACCTCGACCGAGACGGCGCCGCCCATGAGCACGCCGAACTGCAGCGACACCAGCGTGATGACCGGCAGCAGCGCGTTGCGCAGCGCATGGCGCAGCACGATCACGTGCTCGGGCACGCCCTTGATGCGTGCGAAGCGGATGTACTCCGCATGCAGCACGGCCGACATGCTCGAGCGCGTGAGTCGCGCGATGCCCGCGGCCGCATGCCAGCCCAGCGCCAGCATCGGCAGCACCAGGTGCTGCACGCCGCCGTAGCCGCCGGTGGGAAACCAGCCGAACTGCAGCGAGAAGATCTTCACGAAGATCAGGCTGAAGAAGAACGGCGGCGCAGCCTGCCCGAGCACCGCGAAGATCTTGCCGAACTGGTCGGCCGGCCCGCCCGGCCACACGGCCGAGGCCACGCCCAGCGGCATGCCGATCAGCAGCGCGAGGCCGAGCGCGGCCAGCGTGAGCTGCAGCGTGGGCCCGACCGCGCCGAACACCACCTCGAGCGCGGGCTGCGAGAAGCGGTACGAGGTGCCGAAGTCGCCATGCGCGAGCTGGACCACGAAGGCCGCGAACTGCACCGGCAGCGGGCGGTCCAGCCCCATCTGCTCGCGCAGAACCTGCCGGTCCGATTCCGTGGCCTCGGGCGGCAGCATCAGGTGCGTGGGATCGCCGATCGCGCGCACCACCGTGAAGATCACGGCAATGACGAGAAAGACGGTGAGAAGGGACTGCGCCAGGCGTCGCAGCACGTAGTTGAGCATCGTGGGATGGGGAGAGAGGGGACGGCGAGTCCGCGCTGCCGCCGCGGCGCGCGTCTCGTTGATAACGTTTCAAATCTAGGAGTCCGCCGCTCGGGCGACAACTACTTAAATCCGATATGAATAGATGGAAACGTTTGGCGCCGGGCGTCGACGCGCCTACTTCCAGGCAACGCTGCGGAAGTTCAGGCTCCAGCCGGCCACCTGCGGGCTCCACTGCAGCGCCGGGTCCTTCGCGTAGTTCAGGTTGAGCTCGGCCAGCAGGATCGCCTGGCCGTCCTCGTGAGTGAGCTGCAGGATCTGCCGGAACAGCGCATCGCGCCGGTCGCGGTCCGCCTCGCCCTCGACCTGGTCGATCAGGGCCTGCACCTGCGGGTTGAAGTAGTCCGACCAGGTGCCGGTCTTCGAGATCGAGCCGCCGATCACGTGGATCGGGTCGTAGATCGCGTTGCCGAACTCCGAGAAGGCCAGCGGTCCGCTCTGATGCACGTTGTTGATGCGGTTGAAGGCCACGTAGTCGATGGTCTTGATCTGCGTCTTCACGCCGATCTGCCCCCAGTAAGCGGCGACCGCCTCGCACAGCGCGCGCGGGAACGCGGCCGCGCAGTAGACGCTGGTCTCGAAGCCCTTGGCATAGCCGGCGTCGGCCAGCAGCTTCTTCGCCCGGGCGACGTCGTAGGCGTAGGGCTTGAGCGCGGGGTTGCTGCCGTAGGGATAGCTCGACGCGATGATCGAGGCCAGCGGCGCGGCCTGGCCGCGGAACACGCTCTTAATGATGGCGTCGCGGTCGAGCGCGTGGTTGAGCGCCAGCCGCACCTCGCGCTTGGCCAATGGCGTGGCCGGGTCGTTGGAATAGACACGGATGTGCAGCGGGCTGCCGCCCTGCACCGAGACCAGCGAGACGCCCTTGCGCGCCTGCAGCTGCTCGGCGTCGGACGGCGCGATGTCGGCCGCCAGGTCGACCTCGCCGGCCAGCACCGCGTTCACGCGGCTGCTGGCCTCGGGAATGAAGCGCAGCAGCACCTTGGCCACGCCGGGTTTGGCGCCCCAGAACTCGTCGAAGCGCGCGAGCTCGATCGACTGGCCGATCTTGTGCGCGACGAAGCGATAGGGGCCGGTGCCCACGGGCGCCAGCGCGAAGGCCTCGGGCGTGGGCAGGGCCTCGGTGTAGGCCTTCGGCACGATGTAGAGATAGCCCGCGACCTTGTTCAGGAAGGCGCCGTCCTTCTGCGACAGCTTGAACACCACCGTCTGCGCGTCCGGCGTCTCGACCGCCGTGACGGTGTTGACGAAGTAGGGCCGCCGCGTGCTCTTGGTCTCGGGCTTGAGGATGCGCTCGAGCGAGTACTTCGCGTCCTGCGAGGTGAACGGCGCGCCGTTGTGGAACTTCACGCCGGTGCGCAGCTTGAAGGTGTGGGTCAGGCCGTCGGCGCTGACCTGGTAGGAGGTCGCCAGCCGCGGCTCGAGGTTGCCCTTGAGGTCGAAGCCGTAGAGCGTGTCGAACACGTTCCAGGCGTACTTCGCCGAGTCGACGCTGGGCGCGACCTGCGGATCGAGGTTGCCTGGCCCGGCCGACAGGGCCACGACCAGCGTGTTGCGGTCGACCGCGGGCTTGCCGTCGAAGGCCTGGGCCGCGCCGGTGCCGAGCAGGCCGGCCACGAGCAGGGCGGGAAGAAGAAGTCGCTGGAAGCGTCGCGCGGGGAAAGACATGGAAAGGTCCGTGAAGGTTGGAGGGAAACAGGAAGAGAGGGAGGAAGGAACGGGGGCGCGTCGCCGCGGCGCCGCGCAGGCCCGCGCCGGGATCAGGATGGACAGCGCTCGCGCCGCCATGCGAGGTGCTCGGCCGCATGCCGGCCGCCGACCAGGCATTCGGCGAGGTTGCCGCCGGCCATGTAGACATGGCCGAACACGCTGCCGAGTTCGCCGGCGGCGTAGAGGCCCGCGATGGGCTGCCCGTGCACGTCGAGCACGCGCTGCTGCGGGTCGTGCGCCGGGCCGCCCTGGGTGTTGATGACCAGCGGCCAGACCTCGGCCAGGTAATAGGGCGCGCGGCGCAGCGGCATCATGGTTTCTGGGCGGCGGCCGAAGTCGCCGTCCGCGCCCGCGTCGCAGGCCGCGTTCCAGGCGTCGACCGCGCGCGCCAGCGAGGCCGGCGCGATGCCCGCGAGCTCCGCGAGCGCGGCCACGCTCGGCGCGCTGCGGAAGATGCCCAGGGCCAGCTCGCGGGTGTTGTCCTCGCTCCAGCGGAAGCGCAGCGCGGGATCGTTCGCCACCGCCTTGCCGAGCGTGTAGAGCCGGAAGCCCGCGTCGTCGAGCAGCATGTAGGCCGGCAGCCGGTCGTGCGTCGCGCTCGCGGGATCGAAATGCGCGAAGTGGCGCACGCCGGTATCGCCCGGATAGGGCTCGTACTCGTTGGCGAAGCGCCGACCCTGGCGGTCCACGATGATCCACGGCATGCGCGGAAGCGCGCCCGGATGGTGGCCCGGGGTCCACATCGGGAAGTTCTTCGGATAGAGGCCGTAGCGGAAGGCCGGGTCTGGATGGCGAAAGCCGTAGGGCCCGTGGAAATGCCACATGTGCCACAGCTGCGCGCCCACCTCCTGCGCCATGGCGATGCCGTCGCCGGTGTTGCCCAGGAAGCTCGCGGTGAGCACGCCGGTGGTCTCGAAGTACTGCTGCTGCATCTGCGCGTTGGCCTCGAAGCCACCACAGGCCAGCACCACGCCGGCGCGCGCGCCCACGCGCAGGCGGCGGCCTTCGTGCTCGAGCTCGATCCCGCGCACGGCGCCCTGCGCGTCGCGCAGCAGCCGCCGCGCGGCGCAACCGAGCCGCAGTTCGATGCCGCGCCGCTCGACGCACTGGCGCAGCAGGCCGAAGAAGTTGGCGCCGAGCGTGGACACGGGCGGCTCGCCGTCCTGCGCGTCATCGCCACCGCCATCGCCGGGCGCGAGCGCCTGCACCTCCACGTAGCCGAGCCGGTCGAAACCCGGGAACGGGTAGTTGCCCTGAGCGGGCGTGACACGCACCGTCGCGCCCACCTCCCGCGCCAGCGAACGCATCCAGGCCGGCAGCTGTGCCATGCCTTCGCCGAGGCGGCGCAGCACCGCCTCGGGAGTGCGGCCGCCGCAGGTGGCGACGAGGTAGCGCGTCGCGGCCTCGGCATCGAAGGCGATGCGCGCGCCGCCCGCCGACACCACCGACAGGCCGCCCGGGAAGGGCATCTTCTCGACCAGCAGCACCTGCAGGCCCGCGTCGTGCGCGGCGATGGCGGCCGCGGCACCGGCGGCGCCGTAGCCGACCACCACCACGTCGTAGCGGCCGTCCTCGGCCGGCGCCTCGCCCGGTGCGGGTCGCGCGCTCATTTCTGGCGCGTCGAATCGAAGGCCTCGCCCAGCGCGGCCTGACCCAGGGTCTGGTGCGTGCGGTCGTGGCCGACGTGGAGGATGTGCGTCTGCAGGTCGCGGCCGAGCCGGCCCAGCGGATGCTCGTCGAACAGCGCGGTCGAGCCGACCAGCCGAAGCAGGCGCTGCAGCACGTCCTGCGCGGCGCTCGCGCAGGTGGACTTGGCCGCCATCGACGAGAGCTCCGCGTCCACGGCGTCGTGCCGCGTCCAGTCGACGATCGCGCGCTCGAAGGCGGCCTGCGCCGCATGCAGCCGCACGCGCGCCTCGCCGACGTGCGCCTGCACGAAGGGATCGGCGACCTTCTCGGGAAAGGCCCGCAGCCAGTCGAGGGTCCAGCCGTAGGCGCCCTCGGCCGTGCCCAGGTAGTTGGCCGCGAAGCCCAGATGGAACCGGCCCTGCCAGCGCCCGCCGACATAGGCGCCCGGCGCGCCGAGCAGGTGGCTGCGCGGGACGCGCACGCCCTCGAGCACGACCTGCGGGCTGTAAGCCACGCGCATGCCGCCGGGGCGGTACCAGTCGGCGTCCTCGTGCACGCCCGGCAGGTCCGGCGTGACGATCACCATCTGGTGGTTGTGCTGCAGCCCCTGCGCGCCCTCGAGCGAGGCGAACACGATGCCCAGCCCGTGGCGCAGGCCGTTGGTCGCGTAGTACTTGCGGCCGCTGACGCTCCATTCGCCGCCGCCCAGGGCGCGCGCCGTGGTCTGGAACGCGGCGGCCCCGAGCTTAAGGCCCGGCTCGCTGCCCATGAAGGAGGCCAGGAACAGGCGCTCGCGCATCGGCGCGAGGAACAGCGCGTGCTGCTCGGGCGTACCGAGCTCGAGCAGGGTCCAGGCCGCGTGGTTGTGCACCTGCAGGCAATGCGCGGTGCCCGGCGACACGCGCGCGACCGTGCGCACCGCCTGCAGGTAGGTGGCGGGGTCGGCGGCATCGAGCCGGCTGTCGGCGCCGCCGAGCGCGGCGCTCAAGGTGGTGCGCAGCCAGCCGGCCTCGTGCAGCTCGCGCAGGTTGTCGAGCGGCAGCGCGGCCTGCTCGTGCAACCGTCGTTCGCGGGGCGCGAAGCGCTCGCGCACCAGCGCATCGAGTTCGCGCAGCCGGCGCGCGTCGCCGGCCGCGGGCGACGGCGCGGCTTGCGCGCCGCGTGGCGCGAGGGTGTTCGGCGTGGCGGACATCGGGACGGCTCGCTTCAGAAGGGCCGGTCGCCCTGGATGGTCACGCGATGGCCCGAGCGCACGTCGGGAAAGTAGTCCCAGACCGCGAGGTGCTGCACGCAGCGGTTGTCCCAGAAGGCCACCGAGTGCGGGCGCCAGCGGAAGCGCACCTGGAAGTCCGGCTTCTGGCTGTGCGCATGCAGGAACGCAAGCAGTGCGTCGCTCTCGGCGCGCGGCAGGCCGTCGATGTGGGTGGTGAAGCCGGGGTTGACGAACAGCGCCTTGCGCCCGGTCGCCGGATGGGTGCGCACCACCGGATGCGAGGCGCGCGGATAGCTGCGGCCGGCATCGTTCGCGCCGAGGTGCCGGTAGCGGCCGCGATAGACATGCTCGCCGTCGTGGGTGGCGGTCAGGCCCTCGAGCAGCGCCTTGAAACGGTCCGACAGCGCGTCGTAGGCGGCATACATGCTCGCGAACAGGGTGTCGCCACCGGACGCCGGCACGGTGTGCAGGTGCAGGATGCTGCCCAGCGGCGGCGCGAGATCGCAGGACACGTCCGAGTGCCAGGCCTCGCCGGCCACGTGCCTGGACTGCGCATCGGCGTGGATGCGCAGGATCTCGGGATGGCCCTCCGGGCCCGGCGCGCCGGGATGGACGTGCAGCGCACCGAACAGCCGGCCGAAGGCCTTCTGGCTCTCGAGCTCGAAGGGCTGGTCGCGAAAGAAGATGACCTGGTGCTCGAGCAGCGCGCGCTCGATCGCATCGCGCTCGGCGGCATCGAGCGCCCGCGTGATGTCGACGCCGAGGACCTCGGCGCCGATGCGGCGTGTCAGCGGCACGACCTTCAGGCGGTCATGGACGGCAAGGCTCACGGTGTTCTCCGTTGGATGAGGATGGTCCCCGCGCGGCTCAGGCCGGCAGGTCGCCCTGGACCGTGACCCGGTAGCCCGAGCGCACGTGCGGGAAGTAGTCCCAGACCGCGAGGTGCTGGGTGCTGCGGTTGTCCCAGAAGGCCACCGAATGCGGCTCCCAGTGGAAGCGCACCTGGAAGTCGGGCTTGGCGCAGTGCGCGAACAGGAAGCCGAGGATGGCTTCGCTCTCGGCCGCGGGCACGCCGTCGATGTGGGTGGTGAATCCCGGGTTGACGAAGATCGCCTTGCGCCCCGACACCGGGTGCGTGCGCACCACCGGATGCGAGGCGCGCGGATGGCGGCGGCCGTCGTCGGCCCTTCCGTAGTTGCCGAAGCGCCCGCGAAAGACGTGCTCGCCGTCGTGCGTGGCCGTCAGGCCCTCGAGCAGCGCCTTGAAGCGCGGCGACAGCGCGTCGTAGGCCGCGAACATGCTGGCGAACAGGGTGTCGCCGCCGACCGGCGGCAGCGTGTGCAGGTAGAGGATGCTGCCCAGCGGCGGACGCTGCTCGCACGACACGTCCGAATGCCAGCGCTCGCCTGCCACGATCTTCGAATCGGCATCGGCATGGATGCGCAGCACTTCCGGATGCTCGGGATGCGAGGGCGCGCTCGGATGCACGTGCAGCGCGCCGAAGCGGCGGCCGAAGGCCTTGTGGCTCTCGAGGCCGAAGCGCTGGTCGCGAAAGAACAGCACCTGGTGGCGCGCGAGCGCATCGTGCAACTCGTCGACCTGCGGCTGCGACAGCGGCGCGGTGATGTCGAGGCCGGAGATCTCGGCGCCGATGGCCGCCGTGAGGCGCCGCAGGCCGAAGCTCCGGTAGTGCCCGGCCGTGCTGGAAGTGCTTTCGGTCATTCGATAAAAACGTTTTAAACCAATCCGTCGATTGTTGCGGAGCGATCCGCGCCGAGGAAGGTCCGGTTTAGAAGGAAACCGAGGATGCTTGTGCGGAAACGACAGGCTAAAAACGTTTTCCAGAAAATCGATGCGAGCGGGAGCCGCGTGCCCGCGGATCGCGCATATGCATGTGCGCAATCCTTCGATGGCCACGCCGCGCATGCGCTCCAGAATCCGGCCTTTCGCGCCGACGACCGCCGGCGCATGCGACTCCCATCGAAGCCCCCATGCCGCAGGCCCAGCCCCTCTTCCTGAGCGCGTTCACCATGAGCGCCGTCTCGCACCTGAACTACGGCCTCTGGCGGCATCCCGACGACCGGAGCTGGCGCCACACCGAGCTCGAGCACTGGACCTCGCTCGCCGCGACGCTCGAGGACGGCGGCTTCGACACGCTGTTCATCGCCGACGCGCTGGGCCTGCTCGATACCTACGCGGGCAATGCCGCGGCCTCGCTGCGCACCGGCACGCAGTCGCCGCTGGACGACCCGCTGCTCGCGGTCTCCGCGATGGCAGCCTGCACGCGACACCTGGGCTTCGGCGTCACGGTCTCGACCACCTACGAGCATCCCTACCTGCTGGCGCGCAAGTTCACCACACTCGACCATCTGAGCCAGGGCCGCATCGGCTGGAACATCGTGACCTCGCAGCTCGACAGCGCGGCGCGCAACCTGGGCCTCGCGCAGCAGCTCGACCACGACGAGCGCTACGACCGCGCCGACGAGTTCATGGAGGTGGTCTACAAGCTGTGGGAATGGTCTTGGACCGACGATGCGGTGGTGCGCGACCGCGTGCGCGGCATCTACACCGATCCCTCGAAGGTGCGGCCCATCGCCCACCACGGGCGCTGGTACCGCGTACCCGACGCGCACCTGAGCGAGCCGAGCCCGCAGCGCACGCCGCTGCTGCTGCAGGCCGGCGGCTCGCCGCGCGGCCAGGCCTTCGCGGCCCGACATGCCGAGCTGGTGTTCGTGGCCGGCGCGCATGCCGAAGGCATCCGCCGCGGGGTGGAGGCGACGCGCGCGCTCGCGGTGCAGGCCGGGCGCGACCCGCGCGCGATCCGCTTCATCGCGCCCGTGACGGTGGTGACCGGCGCCGACGACCGCGAGGCCGAAGCCAAGCTGGCCGACTACCGGCGCCACTACGACGCGCTCGGCGCGGTGGTGCACTACGCGGCCAGCACCGGCATCGACTTCTCGACGCAGGACCTCGACGCACCACTGGTGCACCGCGACACCAACGCCAACCGCTCGCTGCTCGCCCACTTCACGCAGGACAGCACGCGCGATCGGCCATGGACGCTGCGCGAGGCGCTCGACCGGCCGCAGGGCTTCGGCCGCCACAAGACCATCGTGGGCGGGCCCGCGCGCGTGGCCGACGAACTGCAGGCCTGGCTGCGCGAGACCGGCACCGACGGCATCAACCTCGCGGCCATCGTGAACCCGGGCAGCTTCGAGGACTTCGCGCACTTCGCGGTGCCGGAACTGCGCCGCCGCGGGCTCGTGGCCGAGCGGCCGGCCGAGCCGACGACCTTGCGCGAGCGCGTGTTCGGCCAGCCGCGGCTGCGCGCCGACCATCCGGCACACGCGATAGCCGCGCGCGCCGGCAGCGCGAGCGAGGTGTCGGCTTGAGCGCCGCGCCGGGCTGCACCAAGCAAGCTCGCACCGCAGTGCGAAGCACGAAGGTACTCCAATGAGCAGTGAACGCCCGCCGCTGATCCTCAACGGCTTCGCGATGAACGTGGTCGGCCATGTCTCGGCCGGCCTGTGGCGCCATCCGCGCGACCAGGCGCACCGCTACACCTCGCTGGCCTACTGGACCGATCTCGCGCGGCTGCTCGAGCGCGGCGGCTTCGACGGCCTGTTCATCGCCGACGCGGTCGGCCCGCTCGACGTCTACGGCGGCTCCGCGGCCGCCTCGCTGCGCACGGCGGCGCAGTCGCCGGTCAACGATCCGCTGCTGCTGGTGTCCGCCATGGCCGCGGCGACGCGGCACCTGGGCTTCGGCGTGACGGTGTCGACGACCTACGAGCATCCCTACCTGCTGGCGCGCAAGTTCAGCACCCTCGACCACCTGACGCGCGGGCGCGTCGCATGGAACGTGGTGACCTCGATGCTCGAGAGCGCGGCGCGCAACCTCGGGCTGGAAAAGCAGATCGCGCACGACGAGCGCTACGACCGCGCCGACGAGTTCATGGACGTGGTCTACAAGCTCTGGGAGGGTTCGTGGGAGGACGACGCGGTGGTGCGCGACCGCGCCACCGGCCTCTACACCGACCCGGCCAAGGTGCACCCGATCGGCCACGAGGGCCGCTGGTACCGCGTGCCCGACGCGCACCTGAGCGAACCCAGCGTGCAGCGCACGCCGCTGATCTACCAGGCCGGCACCTCGCCGCGCGGCAAGGACTTCGCGGCCCGCCATGCCGAGGTGGTGTTCCTGGGCGGCACGCAGCCCGCGGCCATCCGCCGCAACGTGGAGGACATCCGCGCGCGCGCAGTGGCGCTGGGCCGCGCGCCAGATGCGATCCGCTTCATCACCGCCGTTAGCGTGGTGGCCGCGCCGACCGACGAGGAAGCACGGCAGCGCATGGACGACTATCTCTCGTACACCAGCACCGAGGCGGCGCTGGCCCTGTTCTCGGCCTGGACCGGCGTCGACTGGTCGACCTACGCGCTGGACCATCCGCTTGAATACATCGAGACCAACGCCAGCCGCTCGATCCTCGCCCACCTGTCGCAGGTCGAGGCCGGGCGCCGCTGGACCGTGGGCGACATCGCGCGCTACATCGGCATCGGCGGCATCCATCCGACGCTGGTGGGCGGGCCGCGCAAGGTGGCCGACGAGCTCGAGGCGCTGGCCGAGGCGGCCGGTGTCGACGGCTTCAACCTGGCCTATGCGATCAGCCCCGGCTCGTTCGAGGAGTTCGTCGACCTGGTGGTGCCCGAGCTGCGCGCGCGCGGCCGGCTGCGCGACGCGCCCGCGCAGCCGCAGACGCTGCGCGAGCGCTACCAGGGCGCGGGCCAGCGCCGCCTGCGCGCTGACCATCCGGGCGCGCGCTGGCGCCATCTGCCGGGCCGCATCGAAGCTTCGGAGAAACCATCGCCATGAGCATCGTGAACCCCTACCCCGGCCTCGATGCCGAAGCCTTCGCGCGCTGGGAGGGCATCTCGCACGGCGTGGCCCGCCAGCTGCAAGAGACCGCGCTGGCGCGCGACCGCGCCAACCGGCTGCCGACCGAGGAGATCGCGCTGCTGCGCGGCGCCGGCCTGTTGCGGCTGGCGGTGCCGCCGGCCTACGGCGGCGCGGGCGCGAACCTGCCGCAGGCGCTGCGGATCGGGCGCATCGTGTCGGCGGCCGACGGCTCGATCGGCCAGTTGCTGCTCTATCACTACTCGAACGGCGTGTGGAGCCACATCCTCGGCAGCGCGGACCAGTGGGCGGCGCTGGCGCGCGGCGTGGGCGAGCACGGCTGGTTCCAGGGCGGCGTGAGCAATCCGCGCGACCGGCTCACCGAGGTGCGCGCCGAGGACGGCGGCTTCACGCTGGAGGGCACGCGCACCTTCGCGACCGGCGCGGCGGTGGCCGACGTGCTGACGGTCTCGGTCTGGCAGGGCGAGACGCTGATCCACCTGCAGCTGCCGCGCGGCCGCGCCGGGCTTCGCTTCCTCGACGACTGGGACAACCTCGGCCAACGCCTGACGGCCAGCGGCAGCGTGGTGTTCGAGGCAGTGCGCGCCGAGGCCGGCGATCGGCTGACCGGGCTCGACGACTGGCCCGGCGATGCCGCGCTGCGCGACGGGCTGCGCGGCCTCTTCAGCCAGCTGATCTTCGTCCACCTGTACCTGGGCATCGCCGAGGGCGCGCTGGAAGCCGCGGCCGCCTACGTGCGCGCGCACGGAAGGCCCTGGCCCGAGTCGGGCCTCGACGAGGCGACGCAGGACCCCTACCACCTTCAGCTGCTGGGCCGCCTGTCGGCCAGCGTGGCGGCGGGCATCGCGCTGGCCGACAGCGCGGCGCTGCAATACCAGGAGGCGCTCGAGCGCGGCGCGGCGCTCGACGCCACGGCCTGGGGCCAGCTGGCGCTGCGCGTGGCGCAGGCCAAGTCGGTGGCCAGCGAGGTCGCGGTGGACACCACCTCGCAGATCTTCCAGACCACGGGCGCGCGCTCGACCGCGAACGTCCACGGCCTCGACATCTACTGGCGCAACGTGCGCACGCACAGCGTGCACGACCCGTTGCCGTACCGCCAGCGCGAGATCGGCCAATACCTGCTGCAGGCACGGCTGCCGCAGCCGCGGCTGCGCAAGCCACCGGCCTGAAGGCCCGCCGCGCCATCGTTTCCTTTCCTGCTCTTTCCCTCCGCCATGAACCTTCCGCTTTCCCCCTCCTCCGTCCCCGCCGGCTCGGCCACCGATGCCGATCGCCGCCGCTTCATCGCGGGCATCGCCGCCAGCGTCGGCGTGGTGTCGCTCGGCCTGCCCGCCGCGGCACAGGCGCAGACGGGAGCCACGCCGCGCAAGGGCGGTACGCTGATCGTGGGGCTCAGCGGCGAGCCGTCGGTGTTCGATCCGAACCGGCAGTTCAGCTACGAGACCTACCGCATCGACAAGCACATCTACGAGTCGCTGGTGGCCGAGGACCTGTCGC
>Ga0209902_101381_pt1 | contig 12207 bp, 12 predicted proteins | sample FECB27metaG_FD_188304 | JGI IMG/M metagenome (GOLD analysis project Ga0209902, IMG submission 188304) | Cyanobacterial communities from the Joint Genome Institute, California, USA - FECB-27 (SPAdes) (version 2) | ecosystem: Environmental > Aquatic > Thermal springs > Hot (42-90C) > Microbial mats...
GTCGCGCCGCCGGGCGCCGGCGATATCGGCTATGACGTGGGCGAGCTGCTGAAGGCGCGGGGCGACGATCCCCTGAAGATGGTGAAGATCGGCGAGGGTTTCTACAGTTCGCTCGGTTTCGCGCCCTTGCCCGATACCTTCTGGAAGCGTTCGCAATTCCTGAAGCCCGCCGACCGGGAAGTCGTCTGCCACGCCTCCGCCTGGGACGTCGACAACAAGGACGACCTGCGCATCAAGATGTGCATCAAGGTGAATTCCGACGACTTCGTCACGATCCACCACGAGCTGGGCCATAATTACTATCAGCGGGCCTACAACAAACAGCCCTACCTCTATCTCAACGGCGCCAATGACGGCTTCCACGAGGCGATCGGCGATTTCGTCGCGCTGTCGATCACGCCCGACTATCTCGTCAGCATCGGCCTGCTCGACAAGGCGAAGGTGCCGGCCGCGGACAAGGACCTCGGCCTGTTGCTGCGTCAGGCGATGGACAAGATCGCATTCCTGCCCTTCGGCCTGCTCGTCGATAAATGGCGGTGGGGCGTGTTCAACGGCCAGATCCCGGCGAACGGCTATGAAAAGGGCTGGAACGACCTGCGTCTGCGCTATCAGGGGATCGTCCCCCCCGTGCCGCGCGACGAGACGCGCTTCGATCCCGGCGCCAAATTCCATGTTCCCGCGGCAGTGCCGTACACGCGATACTTCCTGGCGCGGATCCTCCAATTCCAGTTCTACCAGGCCGCCTGCAAGCAGGCTGGATGGACGGGACCGCTGCATCGCTGCTCATTCTATGGTAACAAGCAGGTCGGTGCGAAGCTCAACGCGATGCTGGAAATGGGGGCGTCGAAACCCTGGCCCGACGCGCTGGAGGCTTTCACGGGCAGTCGCGAGATATCGGGCAAGGCCATGCTCGCATATTTCGCGCCGCTGCAGGCGTGGTTGAAGACACAGAACAAAGGCGAGCAGTGCGGATGGTGACGGAGCGGAAATGAAGGGCTCGGGGGGGCCAACAATGCGAGAGGACCGGCGCCGCATGATTGCGACGTGGTGCGGGCTCGCGTGAATCTGCCGCTCGTCAATCTGGCGGTGCTGCTGTCGGTCGCATCGATCATGTGCGTCGCCATGACGCTTGCCTGGCTCTATTTCGGGCGGCAGCGTTATGCCCAGCTCTGGGCTTTGTCTGCGGCGGGCGCGGTGCTGCAATGGAGCATCAGCGCCTATGCCCGGATCACGATGCCGGACGAGGTCTGGCCGCTGTTCATCACCGGGATGCTGGTTGCGGTGGATTCCGCGCTGATCGCGATCGGCGCGCGGCACCGGGCGCAATTGCCGCTGCGGCTGCCTGGGATGGCCGGAATCGTCATGATCTCGACCGGAAGCATGATCTACGCCGCGGTGACCGGCAGCCTGGCGATGCGCGGCCTGGCGGCCAATTTCCATGCTGGTATCATGTTCCTAATCGCGGCCGCGGCGCTGTTCCCCCGCAATCGGCCCGCCCATCCGCCGGAACTTGCCGTCGTGTCCGCTTTCGGCCTGTTCGCGCTGTTCCAGTTCGCGCTGGCGGCGCTGTCGCTCGGCATGGACTCGCGCTACATGCTCGCGACCGGCCAGCTCTATCGTGACGTTCTCGTCATCGGCCTGCCCGCGGTCTATTCGGCGGTCGGCATCGCCGCGGTATTCGTCCTGGCGATGGACCTGAACGAACGGCTGCGCGCGCTGGCGACGCGCGATCTGCTGACCGGTACGCTCAACCGCCGCGGCCTGGAACAGGCCGCCACCAACGCCTTTGCCGATGCCCGCCGCCGCCGCCGCGATCTTGCGGTCGTGCTGTGCGCGGTCGACGGCTTCGACACGGCCCGCCGTGGCCGTGGCCAGGATGCGCTCGACAATGCGCTCTCGATCGTGGCCGACATTATCCATGCCAGCGTGCGCGAAGAGGACCTGCTGGCGCGTACCGGACAGGCGGAGTTCTGCCTGTTGCTGATCGATGCCTCGCCCGAAATGGCGATCGAAGTGGTGGAGCGCGCGCGTCAGGAGATTGCCGGCGCCGCGATCGGCGGCTCGCGGCCCTTCACGCTCACCGTCAGTTTCGGGATCACGGGGTTCCAGCCCGACGATATCGTCCTGTCCTCCGCGCTCGAACGCGCGGATGCCGCGCTGTGCCGGGCGGTCGCCGCCGGCGGCGACCGGACCATGCTTTCATCCGATCTGGCCCCGTGAGCCCGGCGGTCGTCATCCTCTCCGTGCTGTTCTTCACCAGCGCGATCCTCTGCATCACCATGACTCTCGCCTGGCTGCATTTCGGTCGCGCTCGTCATGTGTCGAGCTGGGCGCTGGCCTATGGCCTCGGCGCGCTGCAATGGGTGATGAATGCGCTCGGGGTGTTGATCGCGCCGGGCAACCCGATCCCGATCATCCTTGCCAGCATGCCGGTGCTCGCGTCGAGCGCGCTCGTTCCGATCGGCGCGCGCCAACGCGCCGGACTGACCGTCGGGCTGCGCTGGTTCGTTCTGGCCGGCCTCGTCTTCGCGATCGCGATCACGCTGGTCTACACGGCCCTGCCGAACCGCGCGCTTCAGGGCGGCCTGTCCAACATGTTCGCGGCGCTGATGATGCCCATCGCCGCCCATGCGGTCTGGCCGAAGGGGCGGCGGCCCAACGCGCCCGAAGCCGCGTTCATCGTGATGCTGGCGGTCTTCACGCTATTTCAGGTGGTGCTGAGCGGATCGGCGCTGTTCATGGGGCCGGAGGGGGATCGGATCGCGATAGAGCGCTATCGCATGATCCTCGGCATCGGCCTGCCGCCCGTCTATATCGGCACCGGGATCGCCGCGACTTTCCTGATCGCGGGCGACCTTTCGGAAAATCTACAGCAACTCGTCACGCGGGACGGCCTGACCGGCGCGCTCAACCGGCGGGGTATCGAACAGGCGGCGACCGTGGCCATGGCGAATGCGCGCCGCCGCGGCCGGCCCTTCACCGTGGTGATCGGCGATATCGACCGGTTCAAGCGGATCAACGACCGGTTCGGCCATGCCGCGGGCGATCGCGCGCTGGTGTCGTTCGCCGACAATGTTCATGCCGCCGTGCGCGAAGAGGATATTTTCGGCCGGCTCGGCGGCGACGAATTCTGCCTGCTGCTGTCGGACATCGCACCCGCGGATGCGGGCGACGTCGTCGAACGGATCCGCAGCGAAGTGGAAGGGATCCGGATCGACGACCGTCCCGATCTGGCATTCACCGCAAGCTTCGGCGTCGCCGGTTTCGAGGGGGACGACCTGTCGTTCGGGCAGATCCTGCAGCGCGCGGACCGGGCGCTGTACGATGCGAAGAATGCGGGGCGGAACCGGACGGTGATCGCCCACGCCTCAAAGGCGGCCTGACCTTATCTGAACGGCGGCTCGCTGAAGGCGCGCAGCTTGCGGCTGTGGAGCTTGCTGCCCTCGCGGCGGAGCCGGTCGCAGGCCTCGATACCGATCCGCATATGCTCGCTGATCGCACGCTCGTAGAAGCGGTTCGCCTGTCCTGGAAGCTTGAGCTCGCCATGGAGCGGCTTGTCCGACACGCAGAGCAATGTGCCATAGGGCACGCGGAAACGATAACCCTGCGCCGCGATCGTCGCCGATTCCATGTCGATGCCGACGGCGCGGGACTGCGAGAAACGCAGCGCCGAGGCGGAATAGCGCAATTCCCAGTTACGATCGTCGGTGGTGACGATCGTGCCGGTGCGCAGGCGGCGCTTCAGCGTCTCGGCATTCTCGCCCGACACGGTCTCCGCCGCGGCGGCGAGCGCGAGCTGGACTTCCGCGATCGCCGGGATGGGGATCTCCGGCGGCAGGACGTCGTCCAGCACATGATCGTCGCGCAGATAGGCATGGGCAAGCACATAGTCGCCGATCCGCTGGCTGGGGCGCAGGCCCCCGCAATGGCCGATCATCAGCCATGCCTCGGGACGGACGACGGCGAGATGGTCGGTGATCGTCTTCGCGTTGGACGGGCCGACGCCGATATTGACCACACTGATGCCGGAGCGGTCGGGCGCGATCAGATGATAGGCGGGCATCTGGTGCCGGCGCCAGGCGCTGTCGGCCACGACGCGCTCGGGATCGGCGGTCTCCGGCGTCACCATCACGCCGCCGGCGCCCGACAGGGCGGTGAAGCGGCTGGGGTTGCCGTTCTCGTCCGGCGCCAGTTGCCCGCAGGCCCAGCGCACGAACTCGTCGATATAGCGGTGATAGTTGGTGAACAGGATGTAGCGCTGGACATGCTCGGGCGGGGTGCCGGTATAGTGGCGCAGCCGCGCAAGCGAGAAATCGGTGCGCAGCCCGTCGAACAGCGCCAGCGGGCGGGCCGCGTCGGGCAGGTCGCGATAGGTGCCGTCCGCGATTTCGTCGCCGATGAACGCCAGTTCGGTCGCGGGGAACCAGCGCGACAGCTCGGTCGCGCTGATATCGTCGAGCATCAGGTCATGGCCTGCATCGAGTACATAGGGGAAGGGGATTTCCTGCCGCCCCTCCGCCGCCGTCACCTCGACGTCGTAATCCTCGATCAGCAGGCTCAGCTGTTCGACCAGATAATCGGCGAACAGGGCGGGCTTGGTCACGCTGATCGCATAGTCGCCCGGGGTGACCAGCCGGCCGAAGGAGCGCGGCGGCACCGGCGCCTCGCCCTGGCCGCGATAGCGGAGCTGGATTTCCGGGTAGGCGAAAGCGCCGCGCGCGCGGTCGGCGGGATCGGGCTTTTCACCGGTGCGGATGAAGCGTTCGAGCGCCGTGCGCAGGCGGTCTGCCGATGCGGTGTAGAGCGCGTCGAGTTCGGCGACGATGGTTCTTGCGTCTGACATTGACGGGAACTATCCGACCCTGCGCCGCGCTGGCAAGCCCCCGGCCTTGCTTCCGGACGCCGCGGGCGATAGAGCGCGCCAGCATTTTTCTTTGAATCGCGAGAACCCCCATGAAGATCAGCGGCGTGGACATCCGTCCCGGCAACATCATCGAATATGAAGGCGGCATCTGGCGCGCTGTGAAGATCCAGCACACCCAGCCCGGCAAGGGCGGTGCGTATATGCAGGTCGAGATGAAGAATCTCATCGACGGCCGCAAGAACAACGTCCGCTTCCGCTCGGCCGAAACCGTCGAGCGCGTGCGCCTCGACACCAAGGATTTCCAGTTCCTGTTCGCGGACGGCGATACGCTGACCTTCATGGACAAGGACACTTACGACCAGATCAACCTGCCGCGCGACCTGCTCGGCGACGCCGCCGCCTTCCTGCAGGACGGCATGGACGTGGTGATGGAGCTGTATGACGAGAAGCCGATCTCGGTTCAGCTTCCCGACCAGATCGAAGCGACCATCGTCGAGGCCGACGCCGTGGTGAAGGGGCAGACCGCCTCGTCCAGCTACAAGCCCGCGATCCTCGACAATGGCGTGCGGATCATGGTGCCGCCGCACATCGCATCGGGCACGCGCATCATCGTCGACGTGTACGAACAGGCCTATGTGAAGCGGGCCGAGTGATCGGATAGGCCCCGCCTCTTCGGAGCGTGGGGCAGGGCAGGGCCGGCGATCGGCCCGAAATGCCCGTTTGCGCGTTCAAACCGGTCGGGTCCGCATCGGCGGCCCCGACTGACCGCCACCCCTGTCCCCCTCCCGCACGGGAGGGGTGGAGATTTGTCTTGGTTTCCCATTCCGGCATCCTCACCGTCATGGAGCGCGCCGCGCGCAAGGCGGCACCGCAGCTTCGCCGCGATTTCAACGAAGTCCAGCATCTCCAGGTCTCGAAGAAGGGGCCGGCGGATTTCGTCTCGATGGCGGACCAGCGCGCCGAACGGACCTTGTATGAAGAGCTGAAGAAAGCTCGGCCGGACTGGGGATTCCTGCTTGAAGAGGCCGGGGAGATCGAGGGCGATCCCACCAAGCCGCGCTGGATCATCGATCCGCTCGACGGCACCAGCAACTTCCTGCACGGCATCCCGCATTTCGCGATCTCGATCGCGGTGGAGGAGCCCCGGCCGGGCGGACGCGGCGAGATCATCAGCGCGCTCGTCTACCAGCCGCTGACCGACGAAAGCTTCTGGGCCGAAAAGGGCCGGGGCGCCTGGCTTCAGGATCATCGCCTGCGCGTCTCGTCGCGGCGCTATCTCGACGAATCGCTGATCGCGACGGGCATCCCGTTCAAGGGGCATGGTGACCATGGCGAGTGGCGGGCGATCCACGATGCGATCGCGCCGGAGGTGGCGGGGATCCGTCGCTTCGGCTCGGCCGCGCTCGACCTCGCCTGGGTGGCGGCGGGCCGGTATGACGGTTTCTGGGAAGGCGGGCTCAAGCCCTGGGACGTCGCGGCGGGCATCCTGCTCGTGCGCGAGGCTGGCGGTTTCGTCACCGATTTCCGCGGCGCGGACCGTGCGCTGGAACGCGGCGAGATCCTGGCGGCGAACGATACGCTCCATTCGCGGCTGCACAAGCTGCTCGGCAACGCGCTGAAGGCACAGCGCTGAGGCGACCGGCGGGGCGTTGCCGACAGGCGCGCTTCGCCTATTTTTTCAGATGGTCGCGAAAGCGCGGCACCAGCGTGAGGAAAGTCGCGAGGTTGTCGTAGAACAGATCCCGGCTGATCCCGCCGAAATCCATGTCGACGTCCATCTCCATCACCGGATCATTGTCCTTGTCGATATAGGCGCGACCCCAACGTTGCCCGCTATTCCAGGCGTTGATCTTTTCCAGATTGGTGTCGACATCGGAGAAGCCGGCGTAGAACTGGATGGTGGTGCAGCCGGTCTTCCCCTTGGTGCAGTTGAAGAAGAAGACGGTGACCGGCACGCCGGAGTCTGCTGTCCGGACGTAATCCGCGTCCTTTCCCTTGATCAGTTCGGCCTTGTATCCCTTTGCCTGGAGCAGGGCGACCACCGCCTGATGCTCGGCCAGGACCTGTTCGGCGGATGCTGGCGCCGACAGCGCGGCGAGCGTCAGGGCGATGCCGCCCCATATGCGATGCGTCTTCATCGATGCCCTCCCTTTGCCCTGGCGAAAGGGTGTTCGCAGGGGCCCGGCCTGTCAACGCGACAGATGGAAAACGGCAGATTTCCGCCTAATTGCGAATCATTCTCACAGCTTCACGGCCTTGCTTCGCGGGTGCAGCAGCCCTAAAGCCGCGCCATAAATCTGGCCCAGCGAGAGTCTCTTGGTCGATCTGTCACAATATCTGCCGATCCTGCTCTTCCTGGGCGTGGCATTGGTTCTTTCCGGCGTGTTCGTGTTCGCACCGATGGCGGTGTCGCGACTGACGGGATCCCATCAGCCCACCCCAGAGAAGCTGACCGAATATGAATGCGGCTTTCCCGCATTCGAGGACAGCCGTGCGCAGTTCGATGTCCGTTTCTATCTGGTCGCGATCCTCTTCATCATCTTCGATCTGGAGGCGGCGTTCCTGTTCCCCTGGGCCGTCTCGCTGGGCGAGATCGGCTGGGCGGGCTGGATTGCGATGATGATCTTCCTCGCGGAACTCGGGCTCGGCCTCGTCTATGCCTGGAAAAAGGGAGCCCTCGAATGGGAGTAGAATTGAACCCATCGATCCCCGGCGCTCCGCTGCCGGGCACCTTGCCCGATCAGTCCTTCTTTGACGGGCTGAACGGCGAGCTTTCGGACAAGGGCTTCCTGGTCACCTCGACCGAGGAACTGTTCCAATGGGCGCGCACCGGCTCGCTGTGGTGGATGACCTTCGGTCTCGCCTGCTGCGCGGTCGAGATGATCCATGTGAACATGCCGCGCTACGACATGGAGCGGTTCGGCGCCGCACCGCGCGCATCTCCGCGCCAGTCCGACGTGATGATCGTCGCGGGCACGCTGTGCAACAAGATGGCGCCGGCGCTGCGCCGGGTCTACGACCAGATGTCGGAGCCCAAATACGTCATCTCGATGGGTAGCTGCGCCAATGGCGGCGGCTATTACCATTATAGCTACAGCGTCGTGCGCGGCTGCGACCGGATCGTGCCGGTGGACATCTATGTCCCGGGTTGTCCGCCGACCGCCGAGGCGCTGCTCTATGGCGTGATGCAGCTTCAGCGGAAGATCCGCCGCATCGGCACGATCGAGCGCTGATATGGCCAGTCCCGCACCTGCATACGCCAGCAACGATGGCGTGATCGACGTTATACGCGCCGCGCTGGGCGTTGCGCTGCTCGATGCGATCGAGGACGTCGGGGAGATCAAGCTGATCGTCGACCGGCAGTCGCTGGTCGGCGCGATGACCGCGTTGCGCGACGATTGCGGTTATCAGCAGTTGATGGAGATCGCCGGCGTCGACTGGCCCGACCGCGAGGAGCGGTTCGAGGTGGTCTATTGCATGCTCAGCCTGACCAAGAACCATCGCGTCCGCGTCCATGTCTCCACCGACGAGGACAAGCCGGTGCCGAGCGTGACGGGCCTGTGGCCCAATGCCGGCTGGCTGGAGCGCGAAGTGTACGACATGTACGGCGTGCTCTTCACCGGCAATGCCGACCTGCGTCGCATCCTGACCGATTACGGGTTCCGCGGCCACCCGCAGCGCAAGGACTTCCCGCTGACCGGCTATGTCGAGCTGCGCTATTCGGAAGAGGCGAAGCGCGTTGTGTACGAGCCTGTCCAGCTTGCCCAGGACTTCCGCAGCTTCGACTTCATGAGCCCCTGGGAAGGCGCGGAATACGTGCTGCCCGGCGACGAAAAGGCGAAGCTGCCCGAGGCCAAGGGCGCGCCGACGCCGCTGAAGGCCGACGAGATCAAGAAGGCGGATGCGGAGAAGACGGAGGCGAAGTCGCCGCCGCCGACCCCCAAGACCACCGAGAAGCCGTCCGATACCGGCGCCGGCGAGCCCGCGAACACGATCGCGGCGAAGCGTTCGCCCGCGAAGAAGGCGGCGTCGAAGGCCGCCGCAAAGCCCGCTGCGACCAAGGCGGCCGCCGCCAAGGCGCCGGCCAAGCCGCGCGCGCCGCGCAAGCCCAAGGGTGAGGCATGATGTCCGATCGTCTCGAAACCCTCGAAGCTCAGGTGACCGACGAGAAGCCGACGCCCGGCGACGTCGAGATCCAGAACTACACGATCAATTTCGGTCCGCAGCACCCGGCGGCGCACGGCGTGCTGCGCATGGTGATGGAACTGGACGGCGAGATCGTCGAGCGCGTCGATCCGCATGTCGGGCTGCTCCATCGCGGCACCGAAAAGCTGATCGAGTACAAGACCTATCTTCAGGCTTTGCCCTATTTCGACCGGCTCGATTATTGCTCGCCGCTCGGCATGGAGCACAGCTATGTGCTGGCGGTCGAGAAGCTGCTCGACCTGGAAGTGCCGCTGCGCGCGCAATATCTGCGCGTGTTCTTCGCGGAGCTGACCCGGATCTGCAATCACATGCTGAACCTGGGCAGCCATGTCATGGACGTCGGCGCGATGACGCCGAACCTGTGGCTGTTCGAGATCCGCGAAGACTGCATGAACTTCTTCGAGCGGGCGTCCGGCGCGCGCATGCATGCGGCCTGGTTCCGCCCCGGCGGCGTCCATCAGGATGTGCCGCTGAAGCTGCTGACCGATATCGGCGAATGGCTCGACACGCGCCTGCCACGCCTGTTCGAGGACGCGATCAGCCTGGTCGCGGACAACCGCATCTTCAAGCAGCGCAACGTCGACATCGCCGTGGTGAGCAAGGAAGACGCGGTCGCATGGGGCTTTTCCGGCCCGATGATCCGTGCCGCTGGCATTCCGTGGGATCTGCGCAAGAGCCAGCCCTATGACGCCTATGCCCGCATGGAATTCGACATTCCCGTCGGCACCAAGGGCGATTGCTACGACCGGTTCATGGTGCGCGTCGAAGAGGTCCGCCAGTCGGCCCGGATCATGCGCCAGTGCCTGGCCGAGATGCCCGAAGGGCCGGTCGCGAGCTTCGACCGCAAGGTCGTGCCGCCCAAGCGCGGCGAGATGAAGCGCTCGATGGAAGCGCTGATCCATCACTTCAAACTCTATACCGAGGGTTTCCACGTGCCCGCCGGCGAGGTCTATGTGGCGACCGAGAGCCCCAAGGGCGAATTCGGCGTCTATCTGGTCGCCGACGGCAGCAACAAACCCTATCGCTGCAAGATCCGCCCGACCGCGTTCAGCCACCTCCAGGCGATGGACTTCATGATGAAGGGCCATATGCTCGCCGACACGACCGCGGTGCTTTCCGCGATCGACGTCGTGTTCGGGGAGTGCGACCGGTGATGGCGCCGACCGTGGTGAGCATCGGCGACAAGCTGGCGTCGTTCGCGGATCATTGGAATCCGCGGATCGTGAACAGCTATAACGGCAACGAGGTGCGCGTGGCCAAGGTCGAGGGCGACTTCACCTGGCACAAGCATGGCGAGACCGACGAGCTGTTCCTGGTCGTGTCCGGCGAGCTGGGCATCGAATTCCGCGATACGACGCGGCACCTGAAGGCGGGCGAGATGATCGTCGTACCCAGGGGCGTCGAGCATCGGCCCTTCGCTGCGAGCGAGTGCCATATCCTTCTGATGGACCGGGAAGGCGAGCCGAATACCGGCACGAGCCCGTCCGAATATACGCGCGAAAAGCTGGAAACGATCTGATGGCCGACGCACCCCAAATTCCCGACGAGGCGGAAACCCGCGCGCGCTGGGGCGGTTTCGCGTGGACCGCGGAGAATGCCGACAAGGCGAAGCAGGTGATCGACCGCTATCCGCCAGGCCGTCAGGCATCGGCCGTGATGCCGCTGCTCGACCTTGCCCAGCGTCAGGTGGGGGCGGAGACCAACACCCAGGGCTGGCTGCCCGTGCCGGTGATCGAATATGTCGCACGCCTGCTCGATATGCCGTTCATGCGCGCCTATGAGGTCGCGACCTTCTACACCATGTACAATCTGGCGCCCGTCGGCCGCTATCATGTGCAGGTGTGCGGGACGACGCCGTGCATGCTGCGCGGATCGGACGACGTGATGGCCGCGTGCAAGAATCACGGCCTGACCAAGGGCAAGACCACGCCCGACGGCCTGTTCACGCTGACCGAGGTCGAGTGCCTGGGCGCCTGCGCCAATGCGCCGATGGTCCAGATCAACGACGACAATTACGAGGATCTGGATTTCGACAGCATGAGCCGGATCCTGTCGGCGCTGGCCAATGGCGAGCAGCCGAAGATCGGCCCGCAGATCGATCGCCAGACGAGCTGCCCCGAAGGCGGTCCGACCACGCTCAAGCAGATGGTCGACGCGAACCACGATTATCGCGGGGAGTGGAAGTGATGCTCGCGGACAAGGATCGCATCTTCACCAACGTCCATGGCTTCCAGCCCTGGAATATCGACGCGGCGATGAAGCGCGGCGACTGGGACGATACCAAGGCGCTGATGGCGCGCGGCCAGGACGCGATCATCGACGAGATCAAGGCGTCGGGCCTGCGCGGCCGTGGCGGCGCCGGTTTCCCGACCGGCATGAAGTGGAGCTTCATGCCCAAGGAGCCGCGTCCGGATCGCCCCAATTTCCTGGTGATCAACGCCGACGAATCCGAACCCGGATCGTGCAAGGACCGCGAGATCATCCGCCACGATCCGCACAAGCTGATCGAAGGCGCGCTGATCGCGGGATATGCGATGCGCGCGCGTGCGGCGTACATCTATATCCGCGGCGAATTCATCTACGAGGCGAAGGTGCTCTTTGCCGCCGTCGAGGAAGCCTATGCGAAGGGGCTGATCGGCAAGAACGCGTCGAAGTCCGGCTATGATTTCGACGTGTTCGTCCATCGCGGCGCCGGCGCCTATATCTGCGGCGAAGAAACCGCGATGCTCGAAAGCCTTGAGGGCAAGAAGGGCCAGCCGCGGCTGAAGCCGCCTTTCCCGGCGGGCGCGGGCCTTTACGGTTGCCCGACCACGGTGAACAATGTGGAATCGATCGCGGTGACGCCGACGATCCTCCGCCGCGGCGCGCCCTGGTTCAAGAGCTTCGGCAACGAGAACAACGCCGGCACCAAGCTGTTCCAGATCAGCGGCCATGTGAACAAGCCGTGCGTGGTCGAGGAAGCGATGTCGATCCCGTTCCGCGAGTTGATCGAGAAGCATTGCGGCGGCATTCGCGGCGGCTGGGACAATCTGCTCGCCGTCATTCCCGGCGGATCCTCGGTACCGCTGGTGCCCGCGGCTCAGATCATGGACGCGCCGATGGACTTTGACGGGCTGAAGGCGGTGGGCTCCGGCCTC
>Ga0209902_101382_pt1 | contig 12198 bp, 10 predicted proteins | sample FECB27metaG_FD_188304 | JGI IMG/M metagenome (GOLD analysis project Ga0209902, IMG submission 188304) | Cyanobacterial communities from the Joint Genome Institute, California, USA - FECB-27 (SPAdes) (version 2) | ecosystem: Environmental > Aquatic > Thermal springs > Hot (42-90C) > Microbial mats...
GGGTCAAGGGAGGGTGGTGATGACGAGTTCTTAGATGTGCGATTAACTTTTTCTAATAGCTGTTCCTGAACTGCGACTAATTCGGCTAGTTGTTGTTCTAATTTTCCAATGCCCTGCCCCATGCCCTCTACCAGTTTTTTGACACTGGCTGGAGTTTTCTCCCAATCTTCTCGGGGTATCTGAGTCAGATAATCTGGGCGCTGTTCTTCCATGACACCCAATTTATCAGATTTTGGTGGCAATTTTTTACGATCGCTCTCCTACCCCTCTGAACGGTTACGTTTTGTGCTCCTTGGAAAAACTGAGCATCAGCTCTTTGTGATAAGGCATTGATTAGGAAAAAACTTCCAAATAAAGCAAATAAACCACTCGGAAATTTATAGCGACGATTAAACCTTGAAATCCATTTGAATACCAGTTCAAATTCAGAACGCCATAGAAGCGCACCAGAACCGAAAACACAGAAACCAAAGGTTGCAACATTCGCTAAGTTGGCATTTAATTTTATGTCCAGCAACATTACGGCTGTTGCTCCAATTATTAAAGGATATATGCCCGTTAGAAAATGTTTCTGGCCGGTTCTAGAACGAAAATACCGCCACTCATTAACTTCAGGGCTTTTCGAGAAAACTTCCCTGATTTTCATGCCTCAATCACCTAATTTTCAATATTTGACTCATCCATTACTACTTGATAACGAACATATTAGATAAACGGCTATCTCTCAAGAGCAAGATAAAAATTTGTTTATGACTAAAGGATGATTATTAATCTTTAATAAAAAATTGAAGTGCCTAGAATATACCTACGTATTTTTACTATGAAAACAGAACGCAGAACTGATTCGTAAGAATGCAGAACGTAATTAGGCGGGGATTTAAACCCTCGCCTAATTGTTGACCACCAAATTTTCAATTTTGCTGAGGAACTTTACCCTCTGACTACTTCGCACACAGTTGTACAAGTCCCATAAATCTTGCTGAATTCTGACAACTGTGTTCTGCGTTCTTTTTTGTTAAAACTTACAGCACATTGCAAGTAAATGAAGTACAGCGCTCTTGTCTAAAAGCCAGACAAAAAGCCCTTTTTACTTCTGTAAGCGCAGCGGGCAAGGGAGGGCATATTCTGACTTCTAACTCCTGAATACTGCTGTATACAGTTGTTTTTTAAAAGACACAGAGATTTGATATCAAACTAAAGTAAGATAAAAATCAAAATTCAGACTAAAAAGTTACACTAAAAACCAAAACCATCAAGTACCAATTTTAATGGTATTTAGCTTCGTGCAATTGTGCTGGAAATGATTCAATATCTAAAATTTCGTCAAGTGTGAAATTTATATTTTTGATTTTCTTGTTACTAAATTTGAGTGGTACTAAAAAGCTACAATAGTCTTTAATAAATCAATTAGTGTATACTTTTAAAGCCTATTTATCTGATAACCGCAAATGTAACTAGCTCATGCTCGCTTAGCTAAAAACGTTACACTTGTAGAAATTATCTCCGCAATATCTACTGGATCAAGTAAATAAATCTTTGCCAGAACCTCTTTCTTAATCGTCTCAGAAGCCAAAATTTTGCTGCTTTTTACTTTCTCCACTGGTTTTCTCTCCAAACCTTGACGGTATGCTGATAAAGAAATTTCCCCATCCAAATAAAGTTGTAACGTTCTACTGTCGCCACCGCTTAGCTTTGCCAATTGCCGAAAGTTTTTGGAGTCAGTTTCAGGAATAGTTTTACCCTTCAACCACCGATACACAGTTGAGAAATCTACACCAATACCTTCGGCTAAAGTAGTTTGAGTCCAGCCGTCTTTTAGTAGCTGCTCAATTAATTGAGTCAGCCGCTCTTGGCGTCCCTGCATGGTAGAAGACCCGGAATCATCATTCATCAAAGTTACTTTATGGGTCATACTTACGTGAACTACTTTAGTCTTTAATTCCATTGTGTCTTAACCTTCGCCAAAAAGTACGGTTAGGGTCTGACGCTGTGGAGTTTAATAGTTGGTCATATAGTACTACTTTATAACCAAAACTCTTACATTTACAAGGGTTTGAGGAACTTATCACAAAAAGCTATTACCGAAGAAAGGCAGAGGGCAGAGGGCAGAGGGCAGAAGGAAAGAAGGTAAGCTTTGATACAAAAATAAGTCCTCTGTTCTCTGCCATAAGGTTTAAAGCCCCTGAATTTATTTATGGAGAAAAATAAACGCGTAGCAACTTTATTAAATCCCCCGAATTCATTCGTGGGGACGCCTTCTGCCTTCTGCCTTCGTACTTCTGCCTTCTTAACATAGATGTTTTAAATTTTAGTATAAAAAATTACATTACTAGATTATTAATATTTTTTAAGCACTGATGCCATCAGTATTGCATTGTGCAAGGCTTAATATTGCATACTGCAAATATGGTTGGTGTGTACAAAAGCATCAGTCAAAAATGGAGCATTTAGGTAACCTTCATACGATAAAAAACTTTCAACCTTGTACAGGGAGAAAACATATCAATGTCATCCTCTAACTCCACTGTTGATTTGGATACACTTAACCTTACTCTCACTTACGACAGTAAGGAAGTAGAGTTAAATAAGGACTGTCAGCAAAACAAGGCTAATGGTCAAAGCCTGTCGAGCGTAGAAAATACCCTCAGCGAGGCTGAGGCACAAGAACTAAGGAAGTTGGAAGCTACAGTTGAACGTTGTTTAAAAGCTTTTTGGCAGATAGGACAAGCTCTAAGAGGGATTCGAGATAAACATCTGTATCGACAACAGTACAAAACTTTTGAAGAATACTGTATCACTCGCTGGGAAATGTCTCGGCGTTCGGCTTATCAATTAATTGAGGCAGCCTCGGTTTATGAAAATGTGCGCCATGGCGCACAAATTCTTCCCGCCAATGAGCGCCAAGCTCGTCCTCTCGTGGCACTCTCTCCCGAACAACAACGAGAAGCATGGGCTAAAGCGGTTTCTACAGCTCCAAGTGGCAAAGTCACAGCTGTTCACGTTACCCAAGTTGCAAGAGAATATCAAAGAGCAAGTGTACCGACCACACCCAGGAAACAGAAAACTCTCGAGCCACAAAACCAATCACCTAACAACTCTATACCGTCAACTCTTCGTAGCTGCTGGAATTGCTCTCATTGCAGCCGAGAGTTCCTAGATGATCCCCAAAGCTTTTATTGCTACCAGTTGGGTAAATTGAGCTTCATTGAAAAGGACGGTCATGAACGAGGAGCCAAATGCGAATTCTGGACTTATCGAGGACGAGAGTCAGATGAAATCAAAAAGGCTCGGCTACCATTAAGAGAAACCTTTACCCTAACTCTACAGCTTCCCGCCCACTTGTTACCGCTGATACAAGACGCTGCCAAAGATTCTGGTTTGGTTGTAGTAGACTGGGTAGCAAAGCTTTTGGAAGAGACTGTTTCCAGAAGGAACACAGCCCAAAGTACGCAGATTTATCAGGATTTTGTTGAGATTTCCGCGTCAGAAGTTGTTTAATTTCAAAGAACTGTTGAAGAAGGAACTATTACTGGAGAAAGGTCAATGGTTATTATCTCTCTTAGCTGTACCACAAAGCAGGGGCTTACCGTAAAGGTAGGGCGGCTTTAAGGGAGAGTAGGCTCGGCATTTCCGTAGATATGCGGAGCGCGACTTCTGGATGAGTCAGGTATTCGATTAGTTAAGCACAGGGGTTGTCGTTGCACGAGCTTTGCACTTACCGCCATGTAGCGGCACAAATTTTGTTGTCTGCTTTTTCTCTGACAAATTATATTGTTCTGGCTACGTCTTTAAGCAAACAAGAATTCTTACATAACATCCAGTTGAGTGTTTCGCATTCTGGGGGAGGACAGTCTTGATGCCAGTAGCAAAAGATAATAAGGGGTATACCAGCCCTGAATTACCATGCTGCCAACTGGTGATTACTGGGTTAGACGTCAATGTCCCGCAGGCAACAATAGCCAATAAGCGGCTCAGGAAAACCAAAAACCTTCCTTTCACAGAACCACCACTCTTTGCAAAGAAAAACTACGAGATGATGGCAACAGGTGCACCAATTGTCAGTGCCACTCAAGCGTACCTTAAGCATCCAGACTGGAGTGAGTACGGTAATGGCAGTCTTTACCTCCAAAAACCATTCGGGAAGGGTCGTTATATTGAGTTTTACATACTTCACAAACAGGAGCATCAACCGCAATACCTCTCAGACTGCGCTGAACATAAAATCCTTGAGCAATATGGTGTGATGGCAGCAAGACTCCATGCTGTGTTTGCCACGTATGCTGCTGGGCAAGCGGAACCTTGGAAACAGTCGTTTATTCTGCGTGGTTCGGAACTCATCAAAACACTGAAGGTATACAAAAGCAAAAAGCTGACGAAATCACAAAGACTGAAAGCCATAGCAGATTTGGCTTTGGTTGTTGGGACTCTTGGTGCAGTCATCTACTGGTACGAAGGAGAGTTGAACCTTTGTATCAAAGAGCGCTGTCTACTTTGGATGCTAAGCGTGCAGGAATACAGTCAGCCAAATCTATTTGGAGACCCAGACGAACTTTGCGAAGTTATAATCCGGGTGCAACCAGGTCTTTGGACTTACAACTTCCTCAATTACCAAGGTGAGCAATCAAAAACTGCTTTGTATCAGTACGGGTTTATCCCAAAGCAAGTCTTTGAGATAGATCCACATCGCCAGAAACTTGCCACTAGCTTGGCGCTGTACATTATCCAGAATAGTCGCACTCACAAGAGTGGTACGTACACGATTCATAGTTTACTGAGTGACATTTTGCCATCCTCTCAAATTGAACAGGCAGTTAATGACTATCGGTATGGTTGGAGACTTAAAGAAACGCTAGAAGAGGCATTACTGATTTTAAAAGACAAAGTTGATATAAAAATTGAGTTTGATGATGAAACTTACCCAATGTGGCTCAGACCTTTGTGGGCAATGCCAGATAAACTAAGTTGCCTACCCGTTAAGGAGAGAAATCAACACCTACTGGGAACTAAGCGATTGCCAGATAATTACATCCAAAACTTTTTATTTCCAGCAAAGTTGATATTTAAACTTCCATCTCCAATTCAAAGACGTCTAAATCAATTCAAGCCTGGGAAAACAAACCCACATGATGGCAATCCTCAACACCAGAAAAACGATCCCGGTATTCCTACCTCAACTAGCACTCCTGAACTAGCGGAAACGTCTTCCCAGGCAAACACTACTCCACAAATCATTGAGTTGGCTAGAACTGGTGAGCTTACGGGGACAATTGTACGACAGTTGAGAACAGCCAAGCGTATAAGTCAAAGGCAGGTTGCTAGTGCCATTGGTATGAGTCAAAGTTGGCTACGAAATATCGAAACTGAGGGTAGAGACAAGCCGATTCCACAGAAATATGCGGTCAAACTGAAGGAAGTCTTGGGTATTGTTAGCTAGCGGTTTTCGGTTGCGCTCACACACAGTACTCAGCATAAGTATTTTTGCTTTCTTGAGTACTCAAGTATGGCTAATTAACGCCCCCTCATGTGATAGTTAACGCCCCCTCGTGTGATAGTTAACGCCCCCTCGTGTGATAATTAATTTCTTAAAACGCTTACACCGTAAGAGTTTTAGTTTTGAGTACTCATCTAATCGCATAAAATTGAGTACTCAAACAGGACGCTATTATAAATGACGCACATAAATTTCGCCAACTGGAGCAACAAAGCTCCGCCTCTGCGTCATGAAACGTCAATACACTTCCAAGCGCCATCTCTGTCCCATCTGTAGTAACCATCACGGCTGTGCTACGCGTTCCGACGGTTTAATTGAGTGCCTACGGAGTTTTAGTCAACAGGACGCACCCGCTGGCTATCGCTTCATCAAGCTATTGGGTAACGACATGGGCGGTCTGTTTGTGGAGGAGGACAGCAGTAACCACCAACAGGAAGAACCTCTGTACTCTCAACAGCAGCGGTATTCTCTTAGTAGTAAAGCCAAAAAGCGTTTGAGTGTAGAGGGACGCGTAGATGCCCAGCGGCTTGTCGCCCAACGACATCGCCAATTCCAGTTGCTGTTGCAAACAACTGTGACAAAGCTGAGTACTCAACACTCCTCACACCTACAGCAAAAAAGGCAATTGAGTACTGACGAAATTAACTGGCTTGAGGCATTAGGTTGGTTCAGAACTTGGGAACCAGGTGTTTATGCCCCTATTGGGATAACCACTAATCTCCCTGGCATATCTCCTGTTGGTAAACTTCTAGGAAGAGAGGGGATAGCTGTAGCAGCCCTTGACCCCGATTTTCAGATCACAGGCTTCCAAATTGCTACTTTGCGTACTAGCCCCAAATACATTTGGCTGAGTGGTAGCAATCAAGGGGGAATTGGACCACAATTACCAAATGGAGAACTGCCACTATTTTGCTGGAAACACCCTGATGCCAAAAAGGTGAAAGTGGTGATTCTCTGCGAAGGAGCACTCAAGTCACTACTGACAGCTGTATTGCTATGGCGTTCTGGGCAAACTGATATCACCGTCATCGGTACAGCAAGTGCTGCTCGATATGGTAAGAAAACCCTGAAAGATTATCTTAAACGATTACGCCCTAAAGAAATTCGACTTATGCCGGATGCGGGGGCAATACTCAATCCCCATATTGCATTAGCTAATCAGGTAACCCTACAACGCTGCCTTCTATGGAAATATCGATTGAGTGTGGGTGATTGGGGACAACTGGAGACCAAACAACATTTGGATATCGACGAATTGCTAGGAGCTAATCGTCAAAATGAAATTAAACTGATTACCAGTGCAGCTTACCTCAAGAGCTGCCACATTCATCACCAAATCAGAAAGCTACTCAAACACAGTGCATTCCATCAAGTAGAAGACAAGCTGATTGAGTTGCGACCCCTAGGAGACTCCACAGACAATCTGGATTTAATTCGCCAGTATGCAACAGGTATTGAGTACTGCCGCAAAGGTGGATATCGGGTAGTCGTAGCCTGGAACAATGCAATTATCACACCAGAAGATTTCTTTGCCCTGTGTCCGGAAACAATCCAGAAAGCTTTTGCTGACGTAGATAGAGAGTGGGGAATGCTCTATAAACTTAAGCTGTGGTTCCGGCGGATGGTAGAGCGATATCGACCCAAGAATGGTTTTGGCAGACAAAATCCCATACCACAAACAGTTGAGAAAAGTTTGGATTCGGGAGAAAATGTCAATACAATTGAGTATAAACCAGGTAAATTACCCAGATGGGGTGACTTTGAAGGTCCACCTAGAATTGTGTTTAAAAAAGGGCAGCGGTTGCAAGTTTACTCTGAAGCGATCGCCGCTGGGTGGAAACACATTTTAGACAACAGTTCTACTGGGACATTCAAAAGCCATGATGCAGGGATTGCTCAACCTAAGGCTTTTGGAGTAGACAAGCTGTGGTACTTTACATCTCATGCCAGAAATGTGACTACAGAAACTGTTGAGCGCAATTACAATTATCTGGACGTTCGTAATTCGGGGATGGTATGGGATTATACCCCAAACGGCAAAGCATATTTGAGATGGCCCAAAAATGGAGAAACCCCTGACACAAGCGGTAACTGCTCACGCAGTTCTGTCTTTGCAGCGTTGCGTCAGAAAAATATCTCGATAAATGAAGGTATAGAAAATCCCGTTTGCAAGACTTGTCAAAAACTAGAAGCGTGTCGTTCCTCTTGTGGACCAGGGTTTGGATACCGATACAAGCGACGGGAGACTTTGAAAAACGATCGCATTCTTGCACATCCTGACAGCGCACCAGATACTAAGAACTATGACTGGTTCAATTGTGTCAACTTTTGGGATGAAGCGATGCGGACAGTGCAGCCAATTAGTTCCATTGTCGTACGCGCCACAGACCTTGACCAAGTGATGGCACAGCTGACTATCTACTATCCGGAAATCAACATTCAATTACAATCGGTGTGGAGGGTTCTGCGCCAGTGCTTGACAGGAGAAATCAAGCAACCTCACCACGGGTGGAATGATGTGGCACTGAGAGATATGCTTGGCGTACCACCGGGTAATTTGGATGAAATCATTGCCTTAGTAATGGAGATTCTACATCCCAACCTAGAATCGCTACTCGATACGACTTGGGAGTATGGGGTAAACCTTGTAAACCTTAATGATTTGCCAGGGAAACGAAGAAAACGTTTTGGCTCCCAAAACCTTGAGGTGACACAAAAAATTCAGCACGATATTATTCTCAATTGGTTTGTGCCATTTCTGCAAGTCTGGGGACGACGAATTAAAGGTGCTTTGCGTCTAGACCAAGGTCAGCTTCTAGTGACCACCCGTTCCGAACGACACGCATTGATAGCACGAGCATCTTTGTGCAACATTTACCTGGATGCCACAGCGACCCCTAAGTATTTGTCTTGGTGGATGGATATTGACGAAAAAGACATTCTAACTATTGAGCAAGAGGTATCTTTTAGTAAGAATCTGAAAATCATTCAAGTAACAGGACTAGGACAAGTTTCCAAAAATCGCAGTTCTCATTGCCAAAATAGAGTAGAAGCACTCCGACACGAGTTTAACCTACGTCACCCCGACATCAAATTCATTGATTTTGTGAAGTTTTGTACTGACGGTGATGGAGGGTGGTTCAGGGATAGTCGGGGGTCAAACGATTTCCAAAATGTGACTGCCTTAGCCACTTTTGGCATTCCCTACCAGAACATCGGTTCCCTAGAGGTGCTTTACTTAACATTGGGCGATAGTAATTCTAATTCAAAGGGGACTGTACATGAAGAATTCCAGGACTTCGTGGATTGGGCAACACAGGGAGAAATTAAACAAGCCATTGGACGGTTGCGAGCGCACAACCGCCTCAAACAACAACTTTACTTCTATTTCTGTGCCGATTATGACCTAAGCTTTTTGGAACAGGAACTAGAGTGCATTAATGCTGGTGATATCACTATTGAAGCGGGTTCACTAGATGAGAAATCTTGGTGGGAAGTCAAGCAGACTGTTAAAGAACTTTGGGAACAAGGACAGAAAATTACCCAGTCAGCTGTAGAGGCAGTTTCTGGAATTAGCCAAGGTTACATCTCTAAGCTAGCAACTGAATTTGGTGGGAGTTGGAAACAGTGGCTAAAAATATTCCTATCGTTCTTAAATGCGAATTATAGTAATAGGAATAATTTGGAACATGAGTTGTGTCAGCTACAACAAGAAACTCATTTGATTAAACGCAATATGATACTGTCCTTGGCACAGTACGAATCAAATACTAAGTTGTTATCAGAAATATTTTCTTGGCACAAGCATTTCAACCATCAGTACTGGGAGCATACTATAGAAGCAACTCCTGTGAAAGTGCAAGCGAAAATTATGGCTGCTTTGCTTTCAATATTACCAAAACCGTGGCACCAAGAGTTTTTACACCTTTCGTTAAACGAATGCCTGTTGTAACTATCCAACGTGGCCAAAATGGGTCATGTCCGGGTAAAACTCTTTGCAGTTCTTGATGGATTTGTGTCTGGTTTCTCAAGTTTTCTGGAAAAGCATTCATATCATCATCGCGCATCCATGCTTCTGCTGCTGGCAATTTCTGCTTCTTTGGAACGAGCTTGTTTGAGTCCAAAAATTTCTGATGTTAACCATCCAACTGTATCTCCCTGTTTAGACCAAGGTATCTCATCAAGCCTCATATAACCCTTGAGATGGCGTTAACTTTTGGTCAGGTTATGGTTCACAGTTTGGTCATTTCACCCATTCATCATTAGCACCTCGCCCTTTACCCAAAATCCGCAATTTGCGCTCATGGGGGTCAAAATCCTTCACACAAAGCTGGCTTGTCTCATTGCGGCGCAACGCATTCTCCCACAACAGCCGCAGTAGCGCATAATCCCTCTTGCCTCTTACTGTTGAGCGATCGCATTGCTGGATGACACTGTCGATGGTAGATGCATCCACCCCAGAAGTATCCCGATAAACCCTAACTTTCTCCAGTTCCACACCTTCCAAGGAATAAACGCACACACCCAGCTTGCGTGCAAACTTCACAAGTGACTTGATGGCACTGAGGCGGCGATTAACCGTTGCTTCCTTCAACCCCTGCGCCAATAGCTTTGCCTTATACTTTAAAACCACCGCCACCGCCCGCTTTTCGGTCAGGTGCAAAAACTCCAGCACGCTGTCAGTATTTGGCTCCTCCCCCGTCATCGCCACAAAAAATTTTCGCAAATCCTTCTGGTATTCTCTCCGCGTGCTGGATGCGCGGATATTGGCGAGCATCAAAGCAATCACATCCTGCTCATCCTCTGTTGGCGCAAAATACCGCTCAATCGGGGCTCTTAGAGATTTTTTTAATACCTCCACCGCCGAGTCAATAGGAGTGTCATCATTCCCTGTCGGGAATGCACGCTCTTCTGGATGTGATGTGTCAGACATAGCATTGAGCGCGAAAATGGCACTTTTCGATATCACATCTATTCTCCCCCAATTTCCCCTCTCCTACTCACTTTGAACCGATAAATTTGCAATTACATGTCTTCTACACAAATGTAGTTTAATATACGCGCTTTTTGAGACACCACAGAGGATGGGAGCAACTGGGTTCATATTGGGCGGCGGAGCGCGAAGTGCCGGGTGCGGGCTGCTTCCATCTTCGGTACCCACGACAATCCTTGTAGCCCGTACCCATCTGTGAGAGGTTAAGATAATTGCATTTTTGTCAATCAGTTAAAATACTTAAAATAGCTTGATTGAAAATGATAATAATGTGTGGGAGAGAGGGGAGGCGAGCGTCGCTCGCCTCCCCTCTCTATTATGTGCAAGATGCCTCAAATTATAGTTTTGACTGATGTATTGGAGTTTTGGTTTGGAAATTTCACGAAATAGTGCGAATTCGCTAGCTGGCTCAAACGCTTACTCCACAATCGATTTCACTTTATGCGCGAATTCTGTCGTCTCAAACCCTTATAACTTCGTTGTTCAAATTTCATCTTATGCGCGAACCCACAACCGACAAATTTGTGGCAGAGCGGTGGCTACCATAAACGCGGTAAACTATTCTGTACTAGGGTATATATGTGGTGTATACATGGCTAACGTGGAACGCGAATCGATTAATTTCAAACTCCCCAAATGTCACTGTAAGGATAAGTTGAGCAACTTGCTCACTTTATGGTTTCAAAGAGACTTGCTTAACTTATGCTTACAAAGCCAATGCTTCCAATCGCTCAATAGATAATCCTTGAACTCGCTTGGTATTGGATGCATTTTTTACAGTGTTGATGGACGCGCTTCGGGTAATGTGATAGATGTTGGATGCAATAGAGAGGATGTGTCACTACCAGCAATTCTCATTCACCCCTTTAAGTTGCGCTTACTTCGTGGTACAGACCATCTTTATCGTTGAACTGCCATCCACGTTTAATACTGTCTTTGTCTCTTGTCCAAGATTCAAACTCTTTGGGACTCAGGGTTGTACGTTTTTCAGTTAATGTTGCTACAGTAGTATTAAGTCTGAGAGCTAGTTTATTCTCATCAAGGGGTTGGAGTTGTAGCGGTCGGGAACTAAATTGATAGGGGTAGCCCGATTTGCGGGATTTTGATGAATTGACGCTATATTGAAGTTGCGTTATCACCCCTTCAAATTGAGCGAGTCGAGTACTTATAGCTTCGAGTTTATTCTCCAATACAGTTAACCTACTTTCTTGATGGGGGTTGGTGCTAGTTAGATTAATGCTTTGTTTGAGAAGCCAAAATTCTTCTTCAAGTTGGTATAAACGAACTTCGACACTAGCCTCCACACCAGGTACACCCCCCAAAATATGGTGCAACCCTTGAATTACCAAATCAGTGGCGGTAGTGTTGCGTTGTTCTGCTGCGGCTCTCAGTGCGTCACATAAGGATTTTGGTAATTTGAAGTTGATAGACTCGCGCTCTATTTTCACCATATCTACACTGATGGAGATACAACCGTATAGATATTTTAGAGCGAGAAAGGCACAGCTTACTGATATTTCACATTAAAGTACTGTAAGCATAAGAAAAGCGCAAGTTGCTTACTTTATGCTTTCTGCTTGAATAAACTAGTAGAATATAATCGCTAAAAACCGTATAAAATGACAAGGAGTGCTGACCACAAAACCGGAAAGGGGGCGCAATGGAACGGCAAAGGTATATTGTGCGGTTAAGTGAGGAGGAGCGGCAGGAATTA
>Ga0209902_101383_pt1 | contig 12173 bp, 8 predicted proteins | sample FECB27metaG_FD_188304 | JGI IMG/M metagenome (GOLD analysis project Ga0209902, IMG submission 188304) | Cyanobacterial communities from the Joint Genome Institute, California, USA - FECB-27 (SPAdes) (version 2) | ecosystem: Environmental > Aquatic > Thermal springs > Hot (42-90C) > Microbial mats ...
GCCGCCGGTCGGCGGCGCACCGGGCGGCCTCGCCTACCGCCAGTGCGACGCCGCCGGCAAGGCGTTCCGGGGCTTCTCGGGCGGCCGCGTGCTGGACGAGGTGTGCGGCCTCGCCGGCGGCAAGGCCTTCGATCGCTGCGTCGCCTCCAACAACTTCGCCGACTGCCTCAAGGCGAGCGTGCAGCGCGGCAACCGCATGACCTGCGGCGGCGACCGCTTCTGCCGCGAGGACTTCCTCTGCCAGGCCTTCCCGGCGGACGTGCCGGACGTCGGCAAGCTGCCGGCCGGCACCGGCTTCTGCTCGCCCACCTACTTCCTGTTCCAGTTGCGCCTCGACGGCCACCCGGACCCGGTGAAGGGCCTCGGCTGAACCGCGCATCCTTCGTTCGGATGACGCCGAAGGGGTGTCATTGCTGCTAGCGATGCTCCAGCAGCCCCCGTCGCCTCCCAGTCACCCCGGCGGGCTCCGCGTTTCAGTCACGAGAGGCCCCATCCTATGGCATATGTCCCGGGAACCATCGGCGACGACACCCTCGACGGAACGGTGGCAAGCGATCTGATCGTCGGGTTCGAGGGCAACGACATCCTGCGGGGGCTCGATGGCGCCGACACCCTGCAGGGCGATGATGGCGCTGACAGCCTGTATGGCGGTGCCGGCGACGACAGCCTCGACGGTGGCGCCGGTTACGACGTTCTCTGGGATATCGACGGCGCGAACACGCTGAAGGGCGGTGGCGGCGACGACTTCCTCGCCGCGGCGGGCTCATCGCGGCTGATCGGGGGTGGCGGCAGCGACCAGATGGTCGGCTTCGCGGTGGGTGGTACCACGACCCGGTTCGACGGCGGCAACGGCTTCGACCTTGCGATCATGGGCGTGCGCGATTTCAACCAGGCGGTCGATGCCCGGGTCTCGGTCTCCGGCAACACCGTCACCTACTCCGGCACCCAAGGGGGCCAGGAGTTCAATATGGTCGGCAGCAACCTCGAAGCCTTTTACGTCACCGGCAGCAATCTCGGCGACCGCATCGTCGGCAGCTCTGCCTCCGATTACATCATCGGCGGCTACGCCGATCCCAACAATGACGACGAGCCGGGCTTCCTCGCCATTGTCGCCGACATCGGCGGCGATACCCTCTCCGGCGGCGGCGGCAACGACTTCATTCTCGACGGCGGCACCGACCCGTCGCTTGGCGCCGACCTCCTCGATGGCGGTTCCGGCGGGGATATCCTTTACGTCACCGGGGGGCATGACACGCTGATCGGTGGCGGGGGCGACGACGCCGCCTACTTCGCCTGGTCGGCGATTAACAAGGATCTCGACATCACACTGAAAGCGGCCGGCGCCAAAGGCTACACGCTCAAGGGTGACGGCGCCCATTCTGCCCGTCTGTTCGACATCGAGGCGGTGCAGTTTGACGCTGGTTCGGGCGACGACCGGATCGTGCTGGAGATCAAGTCGAGCGTCGTTCTCGGCGGCGAGGGCCGGGATACGCTGATCGGCAGCTCCGGCAGTGACGGCCTGAACGGAGGCGACGACAACGACCGGCTGTCCGGCGGAAAGGGGGACGACAACCTCAGCGGCGGGGACGGCACCGACACGGCGGTCTTCCAGGGACGCCTCGGCGACTACGACGTGCTGGAGACCGAATATGGCGACTTCTACCTCGTCGATACGCGCAAAGGTTCGCCGACCGGGCGGGACGACGTGCGCGACATTGAGCTCTTCGAATTCTCCGACCGCACCGTCTCCGCCGCGACGCTGGCCGATGGGGCCGGCCATTACCGCACGGGAACTGCAGACGCCGACGTCTTCAAGGGCACCAAGGGCGCGGACGACTTCACCGGCTACGGTGGCAACGACACGCTGCGCGGCGAGGATGGCAACGACACCCTCGATGGCGGCGACGGCAAGGATTTTCTCGTCGGTGGCGATGGCAACGACGAAATCGTCGGCGGCCTCGGTAACGACATCGTCAAGACCGGCGACGGGCGCGATATCGTCACCTTCAACGGCGCCTTCGGTCGCGACGTCATCGGCGACTTTACCGACGGTAAGGATGTACTGAGCTTCGAGGGCCACACCAAGGTTGACCGCTTCAGAGACCTGTCGATCAAGCAGGACGGGCGCGACGTCGTCATTCGAGTCGACGATGACCGCATCGTGCTGTCCGACACGAAGCTCAAGTCGATCGATGCGGACGATTTCCTGTTCTGAGCCGGCTGGGTGGCCTGCGCAGTGGCAGCGTCACGTCCTTGATCAGCGCGACGAGATCGCCCTGGCGACCGGCGCCGGTCTTCTGGAAACAGCGGCCGAGGTGGGTCTTGGCGGTGGTCAGGCGGACGCCACAGCCGGTGGCCGCCTCCGCCAGCGTGGCGCCGGCGGCCAGCGCCGCCGCGAGCCGTGATTCCGCCGGCGTCAGCCCGAACAGCGCCACGAGGGCGTCCTCGACAGCATCGGCGGCGGCCGGTGCGATCGGCGTCGCCAGCACCAGCGCGAGGGGGCGCCCCGGCAGCCCGTAGGCCTGCGGGTCGAGGAGCGGCGACACCGAGACGGCGAGATCCGGCGCGTCGGCCGCGTGCGCCGCCGACAGGCGCAGCGAGCCGCCGACGCAGCGCACGCCGTCCTCCTCGCAACAGGCGTTGCCGATGAGAGCGGCGAGGCGTGCCACGGCCGCCGGCTCGGCGGTGAGCCGTCCGTGGTGCCGCACGAGCCCGGACGAAGGGTCGGTGAAGAGATCCGTCGCCGCGGCATTCGCCAGGACGATGGTGAGCGCAGCGTCTACGACGACGAGGGCACAGCCCAGGGCATCGAGGGCGAGTTGAGAGGTATGCTTCTCGATCGCATCCCGGCGCAGCGTGCGCCGGATTTCGCCGACGCGCACCATCGTTGGTGCGAGGCGGCGCATCAGGGCGTGGTCCGAGTCGGCGAAGTCCGGCTCACGGATTCCGCGCGTCACGCTGATGAAGCCGGCGACCGGCCCGTCGCTCGCCACTTTGCAACTGAGCGTGCCGAGGTCGCCCTGGGGCAGCATCCAGTCGTTGACGAACTCGGTCGACAGGTAGTCCTTTCGCGGCAGCACCATGCGGTCGCAGAAGATGTGTCCGACCGGCGCGGCCCGGCCGCTGTTCCAGACGATGTTTTCCGGTGCGTAGTGGGCAAGATAGCTTTCGTAGAAGCTCGGCTCGCCCGCCGTGCAGGCGACGTCGGCATCGTGGAAGACGAGGTCCTGCACGCCGAGGCAGGCGCGGCTGCCGTCGAAGGCGACGCGCAATGTCTCGAGGGCGCGCGGCAGGACCGCGTCGTCGTAGGCGGCCTCGTAGAGATCGCAGATCAGACGCGAAATCGATGCTTCGTCCCGGCTGGCCATAAGTCTGGTGGATCCTCGGGCAATCGGCCTCGGCGCCGGCCAAGGTCGCGGAACGGGACGTCGATTGCAGGAGCACTTCGCGGGAAACGCGAATGCCTACCGCAGGTTCCATTGCGGTGACGAAGTGGGGCAAAAGTGCAGCGGAAGGACGTTGCGGTCGTAGCAATCGCGTGAAGGATGCAACCGCGATACCGCCGATCACGATCGTGGACCGGGACGCGTCACGACGGCGGCCGCGGCGGCCCATGGTCCTTCGAGCGCCTACCCTCAGGCCGGCGAGGGGGTGACACGGTTGCGGTCGGCTTCCTTGGCGGCGTAGAGCGCGGCGTCGGCGCGGTCCATCAGCACGGTGGCGCTTTCGCCCGCCGCGAGCTCGGCGACGCCGATGCTCACTGTCACCGCGACCTCGGCGTCCGGCCCGCTGCCGCGCGCCGCGGCGATCGCCGCCCGCACCCGCTCGGCGGCGGCCATCGCCTCGGCGAGCGGTGCGCCGGCCATCAGCGCGGCGAACTCGTCGCCGCCGAGCCGCCCGACGAGGTCGTTCGAGCGCAGGCCCCGCTGCAGTTCGGCGGCGACGAGGCGGATCGCCGTATCGCCGCCGGCGTGGCCGTGGCGGTCGTTGAGTGCCTTGAGGTCGTCGAGGTCGAGCACGAGCACGCTGAGCCGCCCGCCGCTCGCCCGTGCCTCGGCGACGGCCCCCGACAGCGTAGCAAGGAAGACTTCGCGGCGTAGGCAGCCGGTAAGGCCGTCGATCGACGCCGCCTCCCACAGGGCCGCATAGCGCCGCTGGGTGCGTGCGGTGAGGAGATAGGCCGCGAAGGCGGCGACCAGCGTGACGGCGAGCAGGGCCACCATGACGCTCGGCGCCAGCGCCGCGTCGATGACGTCCGGCCGCGGCTCGGTCTGCACCACCGTCACTTCGGTGGCGATGTGATTGCCCTTCGCGTCGAAGCGCGGCCGGAGCACGACGAGCCGCGGGCTCTCGTTGACGATGTGACCGGCCGTCTGCTTCTGCTCGCAGAGCGTCTGGATGGCGGGGTTGGTGGCCGGGTTGGGGCCGAGCAGCACGCCGATGCGGTCGACCAGCCGGTCGATGCAGCCCGCCTCGCCCTCGGTGGCGCCGTGCTTGACGATCTGCGTGGTGGCGACGACGTAGTTCGACAACTGCATGGACCGCTCGCCGTCCTGCAGCGTATCCGGGTCGTCGGCGAGACGCGCCATCGAGGTGATGTCGCTGTTCTCGCGGGTCCAGACGGTGATCGCCTCGAGATAGGCGGCGGCGATGCCGCCGAGCAGCACGATCCCGCCGATGATGGCGGCGAACAGCAGCGGCCGGCCGCGCGATCCCCGCTTCGGCCGTGGCGGCAGACTACCGGCGCCAGCCACTAGGCGCCCCCCGCGCCCGCGCGCGTCGAGGTGTGGCAAGCGCGCTCGGGAACAGCAGCTTGCGGCATAGTCTTCGCGCCTCCCGCCCGTTTCCGCCGACACTGTCGGCATACGACCGCCGGACGGTCGGGCGCAAGCGCGGTGGCCGCATGGTCTCACCGCAGGGTGAACCCATTGCGAAGACGAGGTCGGCGACGGGGTCGATGCTCCGGGCGCCTCAGCCCCGGGCGCGGCCCGTCTGGTCCGGCGGGGCCGGCGCCGACGGTCCCTCGACCGTCCCGCCCTGCGCGACGGTCACCGGTGCGGCAGCGCGAGCGGAGGCGGGGCGACGCCGGCGGCCAGCGCCGCGGCGATGATCAACATGCGGGCAAAGGGTGACACGGCGGGCACTCCGGGCGTTCGCCCCCGCGGCCGTTGTGCCGCGGCGGCTGAAACCTGCCCATTGCGCAGCAAGGACCGTGCCGCCCCCGGTGCCTCACACGTTGAACCTGTCCTGAAAGCGGTACCAGGCGACCGCGGCGCCGAGGAACCACGGCTTGCCGGTGTAGAGCGGCCGGGTCGGGAAGGGCAGGTCGTCGAAGGCGGTCCTGCCCTCCGCCTTGCCGAGGATCTTCTGGCCGATCCGCATGCCCATGTAGCTCGCCATCGACACGCCCGAGCCGCAGTAGCCCATGGCGTACCAGGCGCCGTCGTGCTTGCCGGTGTGCGCCAGCGTGTCGAAGGTGTAGGCGACGAAGCCCATCCACGAGTGGCTGATCCTGGTGGTCGCGAGCTCCGGGAACAGCCGCACCATCTCGGCCCGCAGCTTCGGCCCGCTGACGCGCGGGTCGGTCTCCGCCGCCGAGACGCGGCCGCCGAACAGGATGCGGCGGCGGTCCGGCGAGGCCCGGTAGTAGTAGACCACCTTCCGCGTGTCGGAGAGGATGCGGTCGTTCGGGATGAGCCGCGCCACCAGCGCCTCGTCGAGCATCTCGGTCGCGATGATGTAACTGCCGATCGGGATGACGCGGCGCTGCTGCCACGGCGTGACTGCGCCGGTGTAGCCGTTGGTGGCGACGACGAGCTCGCGCGCCCGGATCGTTCCCTTCGGCGTCGTCACCTCGAAGCCGCCGGCATCGCGGCGGATGCCGGTCGCCGGGCAGTACGGCACCACCGTCACGCCGGCGGCGAGGCAGCGCTCCAGCAGGCCCTGGTGGTAGCGCCCCGGGTCGATCGAGGCGTGGTGGGGATAGACGAGGCCGCCGAAATAGCCGTCGGTGCCGATCTCGCGGCGCTGCTCGCTGCGCGGCACGGCCCAGGCGCCGGTCTCCAGGCCCTTCGGCTCCTGGCCGACCGAGCGGGCGAGCTTCTCGTACTGCGCCGGGTTGTGGGCGGCGTGGAAGCGGCCGACGACGGCGAAGTCGCAGGCGATCTGTTCGCGGGCGACGAAGTCGGCGATCCAGGCGAGCGCATTGCGGCCCTCCTTCAGCATCCCGTAGGCGCGCTCGCTCTCGCCATAGCGCGCCTTCAGGTCGTCGAAGTCCGACTTGATGCTGGTCGAGATCTGCCCGCCATTGCGCGTCGAGCAGCCGAAGCCGGCGGCCTCGGCGTCGATCACCACCGTTGCCCGCCCGCCGCGGGCGGTCTCCAGCGCAGCGTTGAGGCCGGTGTAGCCCGAGCCGATGACGAGCACGTCCGCCGTCGCCGGCGGCGCGACCCGCGGCAGGTCCGGCCGCGGGACGTGGTCCCACCAGTAGGCGGTGGTCTTGAAGTCGGCGGCGAACAGGTCGGACACGGGCGGGGCTCGCTGATCAGGAGGCGGCTCGATCGTTAGCATGCCGGTCAGGACGGTCGAGAGTCCGCCTTCTCCCGCCGAAGGTGGGAGAAGGTGCCCGAAGGGCGGATGAGGGCGCGCCGCGCCAGCGGCGCGAAGGGCTCCCTAGATCCGCACCGCCACGCTCTTCAGCTTGCAGTAGCTCGCGACCGCCTGCAGCCCCTTCTCGCGGCCGAAGCCGGAGAGGCGGTTGCCGCCGAAGGGCACCTCGATGCCGCCCGCGAAGTACTCGTTGACGTAGACCTGCCCCACGTCGACGTCGCGGGCGAAGGCGAGCGCCTTCGAGAGGTCGCGCGTGTAGATGCCGGCGACGAGGCCATAATGCGTGCCATTGGCAGCGGCGACGGCCGCCTCGAAATCGTCGACCACCTGCACGGCGAGCACCGGGCCGAAGATCTCCTCCTGGACGATCGGGTCGTCGGCGGCGAGATCGTCGAAGACGGTCGGCTCGTAGAACCAGCCGAGGCCCGTCTCGGGGTCGCTCGTGCGCCGGCCACCGGTCGCGACCGCGAGCCCACGCCCTTTCGCCGCCTCCACGAACCCCTCGACCTTGGCGAGCTGCGCCGCCGAGTTGACCGGCCCGACCTGCGGGTTCCGGAGCCCGTGGCCGATCGTCAGTGCCGTCGCCCGCGCCACCAGCTTCTCGACGAACGCGGCATGGACGCTCCGCTCGATGACGAGGCGCGAGCCGGCCGAGCAGATCTGGCCGGCGTTCTCGTAGATCGCCCCGAGCACGCCTTCGAGTGCAGCGTCGAGGTCGGCATCGGCCAGCACGACCAGCGGCGACTTGCCGCCGAGTTCCAGGGTCAGCCGCGTGACGGTGTCCGCCGCCGCCTTCATCACCCGCTGCCCGGTCGCCACCGACCCGGTGAAGGTGATGTGCCGCACCGCCGGATGGGCGACGAGCGGCGCGCCGGCGTCGCCGCCGAAGCCGGTGACGACGTTGACGACGCCGGCCGGCAGGCCGGCCTCGGCGAGCAACGCCGCCAGCATCAAGGCCGTCGCCGGCGTCGTCTCGGCCGGCTTGACGACCGCCGTGCAGCCGGCGGCGAGCGCCGGGGCGAGGCTGCGGGCGGTGGTCGAGATCGGGTAGTTCCACGGCACGATGTGGGCGGTGACGCCGACCGGCTCGTTCACCGTGAAGGCGTGGTAGTCGCGGCCGAGCGGAATGCTCTCGCCTTCGAGCTTGTCGGCCGCCCCGGCGTAATATTCGAAGGCCCGCGCGGCGCCCATCACGTCGCCGAGCGCCTCGCCAACCGGCTTGCCGACGTCGAGGCTTTCGGCCACCGCCAGCCGGGGCGCGTTCGCCCGGATCAGCGCAGCAGCCGCCATCAGGATGCGGCCGCGCTCGGCCGGCTTCATCCGCCCCCACGGACCGGCAAGCGCTCGCTCGGCCGACGAGACCGCGTCCGCCACGTCGTCGGCGTCGCCGGCGGCAAAGCGGGCGAAGGCCTTGCCCGTGCCGGGGTCGACGCTCTCGAGCGAGCGCCCCGCTCGTGCCGCCACGAAGGCGCCGTCGATGAAGTGCCCGTCCGGGAGGCCGTCGAGGCCGCCGCGGGACAGGGCCTCGGCGGCGAGCCGCTGCAGATCCGCGTTCAACTCAGGAAACCTCGCTCTTCTGGTAGGTCGACCGGTCGAGCCACGCCGGCTCGATCTCGACGCCCCAGCCCGGCGCGTCCGTCACCGTCACGCGGCCGTCCTCGACCGCGTAGGGATCGTTGCGGAACAGCCCGTACTGCCAGGGATAGTAGTCCGCCTCCTCGATCGAGAATTCGAGGTAGGGCCCGGCGTTCGGGATCGTCCGCAGCAGATGCATGGTGAACAGCGTCACCATCGACAGGTTCGCCGCGTGCGGCGTGATCGGCAGGCCGGCGGCCGCTGCCATCGCCGAAACCCTGAGCATCCGCACCATCCCGCCGAGATAGCAGACGTCCGGCTGCACCACGTCGACCGCGCCCATCTCGATCATGTGGCGGAAGGTCGGGATCATGTTGTCCTGCTCGCCGCCGGTGACGTCGAGCGACAGCGCCTCGCGCACCTCGCGCGTCTGTTCGAGCTCCCACCAGGGGCAGGGCTCCTCGAAGTGGACGACGCCGTTGTCCTGAAGCATCCGCCCGACCTCGATGGCACGCGCCGGCGAGAAGCCCGAATTGCCGTCGACGAGCAGCGTCGCGCTTGTCCCCAGCGCCCGCCGCACCGTCGGCACGATCGCCTCCGTCCGCCCCGGCCACTCGTCGATGTCGTGGCCGAATTCGGCGCCGACGCGGAACTTGAAGGCGTCGAAGCCGTGCGCATCCCGCAACGCGACGAACCGCGCCGCCTCGTCGTCGGCCGAAATGTCGCGCTTCATCGACGAGGCGTAGGTGCGGAGTTTCCCCGGCGTGCCGCCGAGAAGCGCGCACACCGGCTTGCCCGCGCGCTTGCCCTTCAAGTCCCACAGCGCCGTGTCGAGCCCGCACATCGCCCGGAACAGGTAGGAGCAGGGGAACTTCAGCTCCTTCTCGGGGATGCGGTCGATCAGTCCCGCGATGTCGTCCGCGTCCGCCCCGAGCGCCCACGGCGCCACCTGCCGGTGCACGACGAGTGCGGTGATGTCGGCATTGTAGGCCGAGACCTGCCCCCAGCCCTCGGCTCCGTCCTCCGCGGTGACGCGCAGGAAGGCGACGTCGCGCGTCGCGAAGGTCTCGATCGCCTTGATCGTCATGACGCAGGTCCCGTGCGGCGGCGGGCACCGAAGGGCCCGCCGCATCCTCGTATCGGATCGACAGACACCGCCAGAATGGTCTTGGCGGAAGGTCCATTTTCGATAATCTGCCAGTCCGCTTTGCGGGCGGCCCGTCCACCGGCCCCCTGCCGGCGGCGGACGAGGGGAGTTGGACCGGGCGATGGTGAAGAAGACGGGTGGCGTGCTGCTCTCGGCCCTGAAGCTCGATCCGGCCGCCGACAAGCCGCTGTCGGCGCAACTCGCCTCGGGCATCCGCGACCTCGTGCTGAACGGCGGCTTGCGCGCCGGCGACCGGCTGCCGGCGACGCGCACGGTGGCCGACGATCTCGGGGTGTCGCGGACGACGGTCATCGAGGCGTTCGCCCGGCTGACAGAAGAGGGCCTCGTCGTCTCGCGCACCGGTGCCGGCACCTATGTCAGCCAGGCGCTCGCCGAGCACCGCCCGCAGGGTGCCGCGGCGCCTGCGCTGCCGCGCGGTCCCGGCATGTCCGCGGCCGTCGCGCCCAGGCTGTCGCGCGTCATCGCGCAGCGCTCGGAAGCCTTCGACGAGCGCCTGCCGCACGCCCCGCGCGCCTTCACCACCGCGATGCCGGCCTTCGACGCCTTCCCGATGGCGCTGTGGTCGCGCCATGTCGCCAAGCACTGGCGGGCGCGGCGCGACGTCGTCATGGGCTATGGCGACGCCCACGGCTACGGCCCGCTGCGGCGCGCCATCGCCGCGCATCTGCGCGCCAACCGGGCGATCGCCTGCGAGGCCGGGCAGGTGTTCGTCGTCAACGGCGCCCAGCACGGCTTCCAGCTCGTCGGCAACCTGCTGCTCGATCCGGGCGACGCCGTCTGGTTCGAGAACCCCGGCGCCATCGGCGCGCGCAACTGCTTCACGGCCGCCGGCGCCCGGCTGGTGCCGGTGCCGGTGGACCGCGAGGGGCTCGATGTCGAGGAGGGGGTGCGTCGCGCCCCCGATTTCCGCCTCGCCTTCGTCACGCCCTCGCACCAGCAGCCGGTCGGCAGCACCATGAGCCTCGCCCGCCGGCTCGCTCTGCTCGCCGCCGCCGACGCGGCCGATGCCTGGATCGTCGAGGACGACTATGACGGCGAGTTCTGCCACCGCGGCCGGCCGCCGCCGACCCTGAAGTCGATCGACGTCGCCGGCCGGGTCATCTATGTCGGCACCTTCTCGAAGACGCTGTTTCCCGCGCTCCGCCTCGGCTACCTCGTGGTGCCGCCGGCGCTCGTGCCGGTGTTCGAGAAGCTGATGAGCGCGTTCGCCCCCGGCGTGCCGTCGAACCCGCAGGCGGTGCTGGCCGACTTCATGGACGAGGGCCACTTCGCCGCCCACATCCGCCGGATGCGCAAGCTCTATTCCGAACGCCACGACGCCCTTCTCGACGCTGCCCGCGCGCAGCTCGCCGGCGCGCTGGAGGTGGTGCCGACGGAAACGGGTCTGCACACCATCGCACGCCTGGCGCCGGGCTTCGACGAGGCCGACGTGACGGAGCGCGCCTGGGCGCGCGCCGTCACCACCGTGCCGCTGTCGCGCTTCTGCCTCGAGCCGGTGGCCGACCGCGGCCTCGTGCTCGGCTTCTCCGGCGTGCGCGTCGAGGAGATCGCCAAGGGCGTCGCCGTGCTCGCCGAGGTCTTCGACGACGCCCGCCGCCTGCCGCTCGCCGGCTGAGCGGGCCCGCCGGCGCGGCTTCGGGCGAAGGTCGCCCCTGCCGTCACACCGCGTAGGCGGCGCCCTCGTGCGGCTTGACGACGACGATGCTGCCGCGCGGCACGCGGTTGTAGAGGTCGATGATGTCCTGGTTGAACAGGCGGATGCAGCCCGACGACAGCGCCTTGCCGATCGACCACGGCTCGTTGGTGCCGTGGATGCGGTAGATCGTGTCGCGGCCGCCCGAGAACAGGTAGAGCGCCCGCGCCCCGAGCGGGTTCTCGAGCCCCGGCTCCATGCCGTTGCGATAGGGCTCGAGGTCGGGCCGGCGGGCGATCATCTCGGCCGGCGGCGTCCAGCGCGGCCATTCGCGCTTCAGCGGAATGTCGGCGCGGCCCGACCACGAGAAGCCGTCCTTGCCGACGCCGATGCCGTAGCGCAGCGCCCGCCCGTTCTCGCGCACGAGGTAGAGGAACGGCCCGGACGTATCGACCACCAGCGTCCCCGGGCTCTCGCCGGTGGGGTCGGCCACCTCCTGGCGCAGGAAGCGGCGGTCGATCTTGCGCACGTCCACCGCCGGCACCGGGAAGCGCTCATAGGGAAGCGCCGCATACATCTCGGTGTAGTAGGCGAGGTCGGCGCCCGTCGGGGCGTTCGGGTGCGGCGCGCCGGCCGTGCCCGGACGCGCGTTCGCCGCCCCCGGTGCGCGGCTCGCGACCACGAGGCCGCCCACCGGGCTTCCCCCCGGCATCGTCTGGCACCCCGCCACGAACGCCGCCGCGCCGAGCACGAGCCCCCGCCGGGTCAGTTTCGTGAACGGTGAGGCGGGGTCGCGGACCGGCGGAGGCGTCGTGCGGATCATGTGTCTGTCGTTCCCGAGCAAATGAATGTCGGGCCCAAACAAACCGCCTCATCCGGCCAAAACGCGGCGACCGCCCGGCGCGGGCATGGCGGGCGGGCGGCAACCCCGTGGTGTTGCCGATCGGCATCACCCGTTCGGCGGGGGGAGGGCGCCGGCGGCGGCGCTTGATCCGCGGCGCTTGATCCATCCTCAGGGGTCATTCCCGGGCTTGTGCCGGGAACCCATCTTTGCAGCTCGCGCCACACGGATGGCGGACACTCCACCCGCGGCGCGGCATGGGTTCCCGGGACAAGGCCGGGAAGGACGACGGAGGGGGTACACGAGCCCCCACCCGCCCCTCGAGGGGGCGGGTCGGCGACCGCAGG
>Ga0209902_101384_pt1 | contig 12105 bp, 7 predicted proteins | sample FECB27metaG_FD_188304 | JGI IMG/M metagenome (GOLD analysis project Ga0209902, IMG submission 188304) | Cyanobacterial communities from the Joint Genome Institute, California, USA - FECB-27 (SPAdes) (version 2) | ecosystem: Environmental > Aquatic > Thermal springs > Hot (42-90C) > Microbial mats ...
GGCGAAGGCGATGAACAGCACGAAGCCGGATACGGTGAGCGCGAGGCGCAGGCCGCCGAGCGACCACCCCGCCGCCGCGACGAGGGCGACCATCGCCGTCCACGGGATCGACTGGAACAGGTCGCGGATGGGGATCAGCACGTAGAGCAGCATGGCGTTGCGGAGATACTGCAGCGGGTCGTAGAGCGTGACCGTGACCCAGTCGACGAGCGCGTCCCAGAAGGGTGCCGTGCTGAGCGCAAGCTCCGAAGGCCAGGCTTGGGCGTAGGGCGTGATCGCTGCGAGTAGCAGCGAAGCGGCAATGACGGCCAGGGATGCGGCGAGGAACGGAAAGCGTTGCAGCAGGCTGGCGTCGGGCGCGACATGCGAAGGCTCCTTGTGGGCTGCGGCGCGGCTCAGCTGGTCGAGCGTGATCGCCATTAGGACAATGGCGACGCCGCTTTCCAGTGCCTGGCCAATCTTCAGTGCCTGGAGGCGGAACAACAGGTCATGGCCGAGGCCGCGGGCTCCGACGAAGGAGGCGATGACCACCATCGCCAGGCACTGCATGATGACCTGGTTGACGCCGACGAGCAGCGGCTGGCGCGCCGACGGGATCTCGACCATCCACAAGGTCTGGAAGCGGGTGCAGCCGGCCATTTTGCCGGCCTCGCGCACCTCTTCGGCAACGCCCTTGAGGCCGAGGATGGTCAGGCGGGCCATTGGCGGGATGGCGAAGATGACGGTTGCGATCGTGCCGGCCTTGTGGCCGACGCCGATGAACACGGCGATCGGGATCAGGTAGGAAAAATGCGGCAGCGACTGCAGCACATTGAGCAGCGGCACGGTGAGCGCTTCGAACCACTGCTTCTTGACTGCGAGAATGCCGATGCCGAAACCGATGAGACCGGCGATGGGGGCGGCGACGAGGACCACCGACAGGGTGATCATCGACAGTTCCCATTTGCCGAAGATCGCCATGTAGGCGACACAGCCAGCGGCGAGTGCGCCAAGGCGCCAGTCCTTGAGATACCAGCCGAGCACGCCTGACAGGCCAGCGGTCATCATCCAGGGCATGGCGGGCACCCCGATGTTGGGGAGGCCCGAGACCAGCAGACCCTCGACGAAGGCAAGTGGCCAGGTGATCAGCTCGGCGATAGCGCGTGTCAGGTCGCGGAATGAGAACAACCCGAAGATCGCGTCATCGCGCAGGTGGTCGAAAACAGAGTTCGCCCAGTCGACGAAGGGAATTGTCCAGCCCTTTGGAACCTGCACCGCCCAGTCGGGCAGAAGCGAGGCGGCAAGCAGCAGGACGAGGAAAGGCAGAACGACGAGCAGCGGCTTGGTCATTGCGGCCAGCGGCTTCTGCGGTTCCATCGCCTCCTGGCGGGTCAGTATCGCGGCACTCATGCGCACTGCTCCTTGCCGTAGAGCGCGTCGATCAGACCGTCGCGGGTCAGCGTGCCGACGAGCGCGCCTCTATCGTCGACGACGTCGACAGGACGTTCCGACGTCAGCACCTGGCGTGCGACGCTGGCCAGCAAAGCCTGTGCCTGGACCGCCGCGGCGTTGGGCGTGCGGGAGGATGCGGGCGCCATGACGGCGCGCACCGACAGCAGGCGATCATGCGAGACGTTGCGGGTGAACTCGGCGACATAAGGGGTGGCCGGGCAGGTCACCAGCTCCTCGGCGGTGCCGAGCTGCTCGACGACGCCGTCCTTCATGATGGCGATGCGGTCGGCGACACGGATCGCCTCGTCGAAATCGTGGGTGATGAAGACGATCGTCTTGTTGAGCACCTTCTGCAGGCGCAGGAACTCGTCCTGCATCTCGCGGCGGATGAGCGGGTCGAGCGCCGAGAAGGGCTCGTCGAGGAACCAGACGTCGGGGCCGACGGCGAGGGAGCGGGCGATGCCGACGCGCTGCTGCTGGCCGCCGGAGAGCTCGCGCGGATAGTAGCCCTCGCGTCCTTTCAGTCCGACGAGTTCGATGACCTCGCGGGCGCGTCTTTCTCGTTTCTGCCGGTCGGTGCCACGGACCTGGAGCGGGAAGGCGACGTTGTCGAGCACCGTGCGGTGGGGCAGCAGGGCGAAGTGCTGGAACACCATGCCCATCTTGTGGCGTCTGAGCTCGATCAGCTCGCGCTCGGAAGCGGCGAGGATGTCGCGGCCCTCGAACATGACCTCGCCCGAGGTCGGCTCGATCAGGCGCGCGAGGCAGCGCAGCAGGGTCGACTTGCCCGAGCCGGAGAGGCCCATGACGACGAGAATCTCGCCCGGCATCACGTCGAAGGAGACATTGCGAACAGCGGGGACGTAGCCTTCGGCCCTGATGGATTCGATGGAAGGGTTGTTCTGGTTGCGGCGCAGGAAGCCGGCGGGATCGGAGCCGTAGAGCTTCCAAAGGTTCCGGCATGCGATTTTTGCTTCGGACATGTCTGCCTCTCGCCAAAGGGGGGCCGATGGGTACGCGCGGCGAGGTGGCGCCCGCATTTAAGCGGGCGTCACGACGCCATGACGGGACGGATGGATGCGGAAGATTAGCTGGCCGAACCCAGCCAGGCCTTCCAGCGTGCCTCGTTGTCGGCCAGCCATTTGTCGGCGGCGGCCTCGGGCTCCATGTTGTCGATGTCGGCGAGCTTCGCCTGCACGGCGATGTCCATGTTGGAGAAATTGATCTTCTGCAGGATGGCATAGGCCTTGGGCCACTTGGTCGGGAATTCCTTCCACGCGGCGATCTTCAGATAGCCGTCCTTCGGGTTGCCGCAGTCGTAGCTGAGCTCCTTGTTGGACCCCCAGGCTGGATCGTCCTTGCACTTGGGATCGAAGGCCGGGAACTCGACGAACTTGCCGTCATAAAGGGCTTCGACAAAGTTGGGCGTCCAGTTGAACAGGACGATCGGCTCCTTGCGCTTGAACGCGGACTCGAGCTCGGCCCACAGTGCTGCCGACGAACCGGCATTGACGACCTCGAAGTTCATGCCGAGCGCCTCGACACGTTCGGCGTCATGCTTGAGCCAGTCGACCGGGCCGCCGAGGAACCGGCCCTTGGGCGCGGTTTCGGCCGTGGCGAACTTGTCGGCGCAGGCGTTCAGCGCTTCCCAGGCGGGCAGGCCGGGGCAGACTTCCTCGACATAGGTCGGGTACCACCACTCCTCGCGGGTCTTGGCGTCGTGGGTGGCGGCATCAACGACGCAGCCTTCCTTGACCACCTTCTGGAAGGCAACGCCGAAGGCGCCTTCCCAGACCTCATGTACGAGGCTGACGTCGCCTTCGCACAGGGCGGTGTAGACGACCTGGCTGTCGGCAGAGACGTATTCGACCTTGGCGCCGCCCTTCTCGAGCAGCTTGCCGACGATGTGGGCGCCGACGATCTGGCTCGACCAGTTGTGGGTCGGGATCTTGATGACGTCAGTGGAATCCTGGGCGAACGCCGTGCCGGCCGCAAAAGCCATGATCGTGGCCATGCTTGCGGATTTGGTAAAATTGGTCATTGAACCTCCCGTTCCGTATGTTGCGATTGTTCCCATGGAAGGCGGGATGCTGGCCTCTGTGGGCCTGTTGGATTTCCGCGCCATCCCCGCAAACATAGCGGTGAGAAGTGAACCGGTGTCGGCCGGGGTGTAAAAGTCGTGAGCCGACTTGTGAAATGATGTTAATGGCAAGCCGGGCCGCGCGACGGAACGCGCGGGCTATTTTCCGGCCGAGGGCTGCAAGGCCAGCGGGGAGGCGCCATCATCTTCGCGCTTTTGTATTCGAGGTTGCCGGACAGTTCTTGGCTTGCAACCGCCTGCTTCGATAGAAGAAGCTGGTGTCGGCCGTCCGGTGGCATGTCTCCTTGGTGATCGCGCTATGAACCCCAGCATTCTCGTTGTCGATGACGACCCGGATATCCGCAACGTGCTCGGCATTGCGCTGGAAAGGGCGGGAATGCATGTCCAGCAGGCGGCCAACGGGCGACTGGCTCTGGAGCATTTGCAGCGGCACCATGCCGACCTGGTGGTGCTGGACATTGGAATGCCTGTCATGGACGGGGTCGAATGCTGCAAGGCCATCCGTGCCAGCTCGCAAGTTCCGATCGTCTTCCTGACCGCGCATGACGACGAGGTTGACCGGATCGTGGGGTTCGAGCTTGGGGCGGACGATTATGTCAGCAAGCCGTTCTCGCCGCGCGAACTGCTGTTGCGGATCAAGGCCATACTGGCACGCGGCAGGCAGGCGGGGGGCATCACGAGGCATGGTGACCTCAGCCTCGACAGCGAACGCCACGTCTGCTCGCTTGCCGGCAAGGATCTGCCGCTGACGGCAACGGAATTTTCGGTGCTGGAGATCCTGTCGGCCCGGCCCGGGATCGTCGTCGGCCGAGGGGCGATGATCGACAAGGCCTATGGCGGGAACAACACCTTGTCAGGACGTACGGTGGACAGCCATGTGCGCAACATCCGCGCCAAGGCTGCGGCACTTGGTTATTCCGACGTGATCGAAACAGTGAGAGGAGTGGGCCTGCGGCTTGGCAATTGCGTCACCGGGCCCGGCGCCGCGTGAACCAGATAACCCCGAAATGGCGGCCGTCCATGCCGCTGGTGGTGTCGATCGTCTGCGCAAGCCTGCTTGCGGTGCCAGTCCTGACCACGCTGGCGTTGCAGATCGGAACAAACCGGCTCGTCAACGAGACGGAGGCTTCGCTGATCAAGCAAGCGGCGATCTATGCCGGCGCCTATGCCGTCGCTTTCGAGGCTGTGCCGCCCGAAGCAGAAGGGCCGATACCTGGATACTATCTGCCGCCACCCAAGCGCATTTTCTGGAGTGCCGCCTCACGAACCTTTCGACCGCTCCTGAACCTTCGCCAGGATGTCGTCGAGCCCGTTCGCCCCGATCCCGTGCCCACCACCGAGCAGCTCGATCCGCGATATCTCAGGATTGCGCCGGGGCTGGGTGCCTTGGCCGACAATGCCAGCCGGACGACGCTTTCGACTGTCGTTTTCCTGGATCATCAGGGGATTGACCTGCTCGCTGGCGAGGCGGCGAGTTTTGCCGCGGTGCCGGAAGTCCAGCAAGCCCTGCAAGGCGACGTCGGGGCCGCGCTGCGCTGGCGGAGTGACGCGGGTAGTCGGATTCGCCTGGCTGCGCTTGGCGGCGGGACAGGTTTCAGGGTGATGGTTGCCTATCCCGTCATCAGCCACAACAGAGTTATCGGCGCGGTCTATTTGTCCAGGACCGCTCCCGGGCTGTCGGAGTATTTCGCCGGAGAGCGCATCGCCGCCATCGTCCTTGTCGCCGTGACACTGTTGAGCGCCGCTGTCGTGGGAACGCTGCTGGTGCGGACGATGCTCCGGCCGATCCGCGCCCTGCGCGACCAGTCGCGAATGGTCGCCGATGGCGGCCATTCCGAGCTTGCCCCGCTTGGCCACTACGGCATGCGGGAGATCGCCGAACTTGGTGAGGCCGTCATCACCATGGCCGGCACGCTGTCGCGGCGCAGCAAGGAAATCAGCATCTACACCAACCACGTCACCCACGAGCTCAAATCGCCGGTGACCTCGCTCATGGGTGCTGCCGAGCTTCTTGAGGATGGCGACCTGTCCGACGCTGCACAGCAGAGCCTCATAGGCAGCATCAAGACCCAGGGCCAGCGGATGGATCTGCTGCTCCACCAACTCCGCGACATGACAAGGTCACGCGAGGGTATGCGCGGCGAAGCTGGCCCGGCGCGGGCGATGCTGCCCGAGATTGCCGGCCTCGACATCAGCCTGGCTCCCCTGGATGCCATCCTGCCGCTGTCGGTTGCTCATGGACAAACCATACTGGCGCACATGGCGCAGAATGCACGCCACCATAGCGCGACCAGGCTCAACCTCGATTGGGATGGTCGTACCTTCCGGCTTTCAGACAATGGCGAGGGCTTTGCCGATATCGATCTTGGCCGGTTGGCCGAGCCGTTCTTCACCACGCGCCGGGAAGATGGCGGGACGGGCCTCGGCCTGGCCATCGTGGTGGCCATCCTGGACCTTTATGGCGCGCGGCTGACGCCGGTTACTGCTCCGGGCGGTGCTGTTTTCGAGATCGCATTCGGCTAGCTCCCATCGGAGAGCTTTGCGTTCGGGCGGGCCTGCACAGAATCTGCACGCGAGTTGCACCACTTCGAGGTCGAAAGCGCGCCGTCCGAAAACTAGACAATTGAGGGCAACGGGCTGCTGGCCCCGATCCACTCAAGGGTAGACCTATGAAGTTGAAACGTCTTCTTGGCGCTGTCGTAACGCTTGGTGCTGCAATTGCCGCGACGACGTCCTCCATGGCGTGGGACAATCCCGCCAATCGATACGAGAACGCCTATAAGCAATACACGGGCGCCACGTGTCCACTGGCGGCGGACAAGATCGAACATTTCGTCTATTTCAGCCGGGATCGCGATGCGATCCGAAACCATGCCTTCTTGACCAGCGACCGCTTCGTCGGCGCGCAGATCATGTATTCGTGGCGCCAGCTTGAGCCGACTGAAGGGCACTACGATTTCTCGCTGATCCAGTCCGACGTCGACTATCTCGCCAAACACGGCAAGCGGCTCTTCATTCAGTTGCAGGAAGCGTCCTTCTCTCCCGAGTACAAGCCGGTGCCCGAATATCTGCTGAAGGGCGACTATGACGGCGGCGTCACTGCGCAACATACCGACGACGGAGCCATCGAAGGTTGGGTTGCCAAGCGCTGGAACGCCAAGGTCCAGCTGCGTTTCGGGGCGCTGCTTGCAGCGCTCGGCAAGCAGTTCGACGGTTTGATCGAAGGCATCAACCTCCAGGAAACGGCAATCGGCGTTTCGCCGGAAACGGATTCGTCCTTTACCCCGGACAAGTATGTGGTGGCGCTCAAGACCAACATGCAAGCCATGAAAGCCGCCTTCCCGACCTCGACCACCATGCTCTACGCGAACTTCATGCCCGGCGAATGGCTGCCCTGGGAGGATAAGGGATATCTGCGCGGCATCTATGAGCTTGGCGACAAGATCGGCGTCGGCATGGGGGCTCCCGATCTCATGTACATGAAAAAGGGCCAGCTCAACCATGCCCTGGCCATGATGCATGAAGGCAAGTTCAGCGTGCCGCTCGGCATTGCGGTGCAGGACGGCAACTACATCGGCGAGACGGGCTCGACGAATGTCGTGGCGAAGCGGGCGAACCTGGTGCCAAGCCTTCATGCCTTTGCGCAGGATTTCCTGAAGGTCCGCTACATGTTCTGGGTCAACCAGGAGCCGTATTTCGAGGAGGACGTCCTGCCATGCTTCTCGGCCAAGAAAGGCTGAAGTGACAGATCCCAGGCCAGACGCAGGGGCCGGCGACGCCACGACAAGTGCGGCGCCGGCTCCTTCCGTCGTTGCCCGCGCGGCCCGACTTGTGAAATGATGTCAACAGAAGTCGGGAGGACAGAATGGCATGCGGGCTCAGCATCACATCGTGATCGTCGAGGATGACGCAGTCACGCGGGCGAAGCTCGCGGGCTATTTCCTGGCCGAAGGCTACAAGGTCAGCGAGGCCGGCGACGGCGAACAGATGCGTGCCATCATGTCCAGGCACCCGGCTGATCTCTTGATGATCGACATCAACCTGCCCGGCGAGGACGGTCTCAAGCTGACCCGCGAGCAGCGCGAGCGGTCCGATGTCGGCATCATCCTGGTCACCGGACGGACGGACACCGTCGACCGCATAGTCGGGCTCGAGATCGGCGCCGACGACTATGTCACCAAGCCTGTCGAGCACCGCGAGCTGCTCGCCCGGGTCAAGGGGCTGTTGCGCCGCGTCGGCAAGGGCCGGATACCGCAGCCGGCTTTGGCCACGCGGCATTTCTATGGCTGGACGCTGGAGGTGGCGCGACGCACGCTGCAGGCCGCCGACGGCACCTTCGTCGAGCTGACAGGGGCCGAGTTCAAGCTTTTGTCGGTGCTGACCGCCAATCCCGGCCAGGTGCTGTCGCGGGAGCGGCTGCTGCACGAGATTTCGCGGCGCGAATGGGATGCCAGCGACCGCACCGTCGACGTGCTGGTCAGGCGACTCAGGCAGAAGCTGAACGACAATCCGCGCACGCCGCGCATCATCGTCACCGCCCATGGCGAGGGCTATTTCTTTGCGCCCGATGCTGTCCAACCGGTGCGAGTCGCTGCGACTCCGTAAGCCTTGACCTAGGCAGGCTGGACGGGGACGGCGCTGCCTTCGAGCATCTGTTCCCACTGCCGCGAGCCGTCGGCGAAGGCCGTTTCGCAGGCGCCGACGATCTGCCTGAGCTCAGCCGTCGGGCCTTGCGCTGCTGCCGACTCGAGCGTTTCCGCCGCCTGCAGGAGCCGTGGGAAGCCGAGCGAGCCGGCGGTGCTGCGGGTGGCATGGGCGAGGTCGCGCAACGCTTCGCGGTCATCCGCTTTGAGCGCATCGCGCATCGCCTGGAAGCGCTTGGGAAGGCTGTCATGGGCGATGCGATGCAGCCGCCGCACCGTCTCGGAGCCCAATATGTCGACATCGGCCTTGAAGGCGGCGACGTCGAGAGCGGCCACGCCTTGAGCTTGCGACGACGCGGCCGGGCTGCCGAGCGAGGCGACGGCGTCGAGCAATTGCTCGTGGACGATCGGCTTGGCAACGAAAGCATCGACGCCGGCATCGAGATAACGTGCGACGTCGGTCTTGAACACATGCGCGGACATCGCAACGACCGGCAAGTCGGGAGCCCCAAGCTTGTCGCGGATACGCTTCATCGTCTCGATGCCGTCGATGCCGGGCAGGCTGACGTCCATGACGACGAGGTCGGGCTTGAACTCGCCGACCGCCTCAAGCGCGAGATAGCCGGAACTGACCGCTTTGACCCGGTGACCGGCATTGGCCAGCACGGTCGTCGAGACCAGACGCGTGGCGTCATCATCCTCGACCACCAGGATGTTGCAGGCCGCAGGCTTGGTCTTGTGGCCGCGCTGGCGCTTCTCGGCCGAAAGCGCCGCAGCCTTGGCCTTGCGAAGCGGCATGTCGAGGGTGAAGGTGCTGCCCGCGCCGGCCTCGGAGGCAACGGTAAGTTCGGCGCCGATCAGGCCGGCGAATTCGCGGCTGATGGCAAGGCCAAGCCCGGTGCCGCCGAAGCGGCGGGTGATCGAGGCGTCCATCTGGGTGAAGGGCTGGAAGACGTCCTGCTGCCGCTCGGGCGCGATGCCGATGCCGGTGTCGGCAACCGTGAGGCGCAGCGCCTGCGTGTCCTTGCGGTTGTTCGCCACCTTGAGCTCGACCATCACGTGGCCGTGCTCGGTGAACTTGATGGCATTGCTGACGAGGTTGAACAGGATCTGTCGGATCTTGCCGGCGTCGCCGCTGAAGGCGGGCGCAAGCTTGCTGTCGAGCGCCAGCCTGAGGTCGAGCCCCTTTTCGGCGGCCATCGGGCGCATGAAGGCGACAACGCCGCTGACCAGCTTGCCGAGGTCGAAATCGACCTTGTCTATGGCGACATTGCCCGACTCGACCTTGGAGTAGTCGAGGATGGCGTTGAGGATGCCGAGCAGGGCCTCGCCGGAACTGGCCGCGACCGACAGGTGCTCGCGCTGCTTTGGCCCCAGCTTGGTGTCGGAGAGCAGGCGCATCATGCCCAGCATGCCGGTCATCGGCGTACGGATTTCGTGGCTCATCGTCGCCAGGAAGGCCGACTTGGCGCTGCTCGCCTGCTCGGCGCGGGCGCGCGCCTCGTCATGGTCGATCGCCTCCTGGCGCAGGCGCGTGTTGACCAGCCTGATCTGCTCGGTTTGTTCCTCGACCAGTTGTTGCAATTCTTCGCGGTGGCGCCGGAGCTCGTCGGTGATGCGGGCGCGTTCCTGCTCCAGCTCGAGCCGGCGGCGCGACTCGTCACGGAACTGGTTGACCGCCACCGCCATGGTGCGCAGCTCGTCGTCGCCACTGTCGGTGACGGTGACGTCGAGATCGCCCGCCGTCAGGCGCTGCATGGCGCGCGACAGGCCGCTCAGGCGACGGACGAGATTGCGCTCGACATAGAACCAGACGATGGCACCCGAGGCGAGGATGGCGCCGAGCAGGGTCACGACAAGCACGATGACGCCGATGCGCACCGCATTGTCGGCGCGCTCGGCGGTGGTGCGGGCGAACTCGTCGGAGCGGTCGAGGATGTTGCGGGCGATCTGGTTCTGCGTCACGGCAAGGTCGCGGTTGGCCTCCGCCATGGCGTTCAGGCTGCCGGCGAGGTCGACGACGCGCTGGCGGCGGCCGAAGATCGAACTGGACACGGGCACGTCGCCGGCCGCGGCCTCGATGGCGCCGAAGAACTCCACGCCCTGCTTGCGCCGGACAGGGTCGTCGATGCTGAGGATGCGGCGCCTGATGACCTTGGCGTGGTCGTGGAAGATGCCGCTGATTTCGTTGATTTCGGCCCGTGTCTCGGCGCGGCCAAGCCGGTTGATCAGCAGACTGATCTGGGCGCTGCGGTGGCGCAGCTCGTACATGCGCTCCATGAGGTAGATATCGTGCTCGATCAGCCGGTCGAGCGCGATGTAGGCGTCCTCCCGGCGTCCGGGATCGCCGATCAGGCCGTAGAGGCTTGCCGTCACCGCAGAAGCGCCGGCCGAGGCATTGGAGATCAAGGTTTCCGAAAGCAGTAGCACCGACTGCGCCGCCGAGGTCGCGGCCTCGGCGCTGTCGCGATAAGCCTTGTCCTCGTCGAGACGTTGGCGCACCAGCTCGTTGTTCTGCTTGAGATTGGCCAGCATCTTCTCGACCGAGCCGGCGAAGACCTCGACGAGTTCCGGGTCGATCGACAGGCGCCGGACCTCGGCCAGCGACTTGACGATCTCCTGCGACAGCGTTGCGAGCTTGGCCTGTTCGGCGAGCAGGCCGTCGCGCGAGGTCACGGCGGCCAGCGCGGGTGCTGTGGCGATCAGCTTGGCGCTGAGCTCGGCGGTACGCTGGGTCGCGGCCACGGCAGGCAGGGCCTGGGCGTTCACCACGGCCTGTGCGTCGGCAATGTTGCGCAGGATCAGCCAGCTGACGATGCCGGATGTCAGGGACAACGCCGTGATGCACAGGAAGGCGAGAAACAGCCTCCCGCCGATGCCGAACTTATGAAGCATGGCTCATATAACCATGGTTTGCGCGGCAAGAGGAAGCTGCAGCTTTTGAGTGGGCATGATCCTTTCCGAAAATCGATTTCGATTTTCGGGGTCATGCACTAGCGTAAGACGATGCGTGCCCCCGCCCCAAGCCACTGCCTGAACCTGATCGCTACGGCCTTTCTCGCCTGTGGCATTGTCCAGTCCGCCGATGCCGCCGAAACGACATGGAAGCTGAACGCCTGGGAGCCGCCATTCGACTATTCCAGGCCGCCGGCGACGATCGATTACCAGCCCGTCGCCAAAGCGGCGAAGCCGTGGCGCATCTGCGCCTCCTACCCGCATCTCAAGGATTCCTACTGGGTCAGCGTCAACTACGGCATGGTCGAGCAGGCGCGTTCGGCGGGGGTCAAGCTGACCGTCGTCGAGGCCGGCGGCTATCCCAATCTCGACCGCCAGATCGAGCAGATCCGCACCTGCAGCGCCACCGCCGACGCGCTCATCGTCGGCACCGTGTCCTACGAGGGCCTGACGCCGACGATCAAGGACATCGCCAGGCGCATCCCCGTCATCGCCGCGGTCAACGACATCGACGACGCCGGCATCTCGGCCAAGACCGGCGTCTCCTGGGAGGAGATGGGGCAGTCGATTGGTGCCTATCTCGCCCGCATGCATCCGGCCGGCACCATGCCGGTCAGCGTCGCCTGGTTTCCCGGGCCGAAAGGTGCCGGCTGGGTGAAGTTCGTCGAAGCCGGCTTCCAGCGGGCGCTGAAGCAGAGTTCGGCCGAGATATCGTCCGTCAAATGGGGTGACACCGGTGTCGAGATCCAGCTGCTCTTGATCGAGGAGATGCTGGAGGCCCAGCCCGACATCGACTACATCGTCGGCAGCGCGCCGACGGCGGATGCGGCGGTCAGCATCCTCAGGGCGCAGGGCCGCGCCAACCACGTCCAGGTGCTGGCAGACTATTTCACCCACGGCACGTTCCGCGAGATCAACCGCGGCAAGGTGGTGGCGGCGCCGACTGACTCGCCGCCGCTGCAGGGCCGCATCGCC
>Ga0209902_101385_pt1 | contig 12088 bp, 12 predicted proteins | sample FECB27metaG_FD_188304 | JGI IMG/M metagenome (GOLD analysis project Ga0209902, IMG submission 188304) | Cyanobacterial communities from the Joint Genome Institute, California, USA - FECB-27 (SPAdes) (version 2) | ecosystem: Environmental > Aquatic > Thermal springs > Hot (42-90C) > Microbial mats...
TGAAGAAGCCCGACGGCAGCGTGGACATCGTGAACACCGGCGCCGCCGGCACGCCGCTGACGACCGCCGACACGGCGCTGCTGACGGTCGACGTCTGGGAACACGCCTACTACATCGACTACCGCAACCTGCGTCCCAAGTTCGTCGAGACCTTCCTGGCCAAGCTGGTCAACTGGGACTTCGCCGAAAAGAACTTCGGCTGATCGACCCCGGGGTCGATCGGGTTCGGGGCGTGCCCGCGGGGCGCCCCGAACCCCTGCCTCAGCGCCGCGAGGCCACGCTGCGCGCCAGCAGGCAGAGGATCTCGTACATCAGCGTGGCGCCCAGCAGCGCGGTGCTGCCCGAGGGGTCGTAGGGCGGCGACACCTCCACCACGTCCCCGCCCACGAAGTCCAGCCCGTCGAGGCCGCGCAGCAGGCCCAGCGTCTCGCGCGTGGTCATGCCGCCGATCTCGGGCGTGCCGGTGCCCGGCGCGAACACCGGGTCCAGCCCATCGACATCGAGCGACAGGTAGGTCGGCCCGTCGCCGACGACGCGCCGCGCCTCCTGCACGATCGCCTCGACGCCCCTGGCCTCGAACTCCTCGATGAAGACCACGCGCATGCCGCTGTCGAGCGAATAGCGCCAGCCCTGGTCGGAATTCTGTGCGCCGCGGATGCCGATCTGGATGGTGCGCTTCGGGTCGAGCAGCCCGGCCTCGACCGCGCGGCGGAACGGCGAACCATGGCTGAACTTGGAACCGAGGAAGTCGTCCCAGGTGTCGGTGTGCGCATCGATGTGCACCATGCCGAGCGGCCGGCGCGGCTTCATCGCCTGGAACACCGGGAAGGTGATCGAGTGGTCGCCGCCCGCGGCCAGCACCGTCTTGCCGGCCGCGAACAAGGGCTCGAAGAAGCGGCGGATGTCCTCGTGCGAGCGCTCGAGGTGGAACACGTCGGTGAAGGGCACGTCTCCCACGTCCGCCACGCGGCAGGCCTCGAAGGGATTGAAGCCGGTGACGTGGTGGATGGCGCGCGTCATCGACGACATGTTGCGGATCTCGCGCGGGCCGTAGCGCGCGCCGGGACGCGCCGTCACGCCGCCGTCGAAGGGCACGCCGGCCAGGGCGATGTCGAAGTCCTCGAGGCGCTGCGCGAAGGGCACGCGCATGAAGGTCGGGATGCCGCTGTAGCGCGGCAGCGTCTGCATGGCGGTGTCTGTGTGCATGGCAGGCAGGGGGTTCAGAACGTGGCCGGGGTGTTGGTCCACAGCACCCGGGTCTGGGTCTTGCCGGGATTGCGGTAGCTGTGCGGCACGTCGCTGGAGAAATAGAAGGAGTCGCCGGCCGACAGCCGGTAGACCTCGTCGCCCAGGCGCAGCTCGAACTCGCCCTCGATCACGTAGCCCATCTCCTCGCCGACGTGCGCGATCTGCTCCAGGCTCTCGGCCTTGGGCTCGAGCACATGGATGTCGGCCTGCAGCAGCTGGCCGCGGATCGGCACGATCACGCGCTCGAGCTTCACGCCGCGCTTTTTGCCGCGCAGGCCGGTGAACTCGATCACGGGGCGTTCGGAGGCACGCGTCACCGGCGACATGGGCGGCGCGAACGAGGCCGTGAGCTCGGCGACGTTGGTGTCGAGCGCACGCGCGAGGCGGTGCAGGTTGGCCAGCGAGGGCATGACCTGGCCGCGCTCCACGCGCGACAGCAGGCTTTCGGAACAGCCGGCGGCATCGGCGAGCGCCTTCAGCGTGAGACTTCGCACCATGCGCGCATGCTTGAGCCGCGGGCCCAGCGCCGACAGCGCGAGGTCCGGGTCTGCGTCCACCGGTGCCGGCGAGGCGGCGGCAGCAGCGGGAATGGCGGTGGTCTTCTTGGCAGTGCGCATGGCGTCGAGTCGTCAGTGGGCCGGCGGCGCGCCGGGAAGCTCAGGCATCCGCCAGCACGGTGAAGTGCACTTCGACCGGGCGGTTGTCGTTGATGGGAACGATGTCCTGCGGGCAGGCCGACATGACGACCACGCAGTCCATCTCGGCGCGCAGATCCACATGGTCGCCGGCCTTGGAGACGGGCGGCAGCCAGTCTACGCCGCCGCCCGGGCCCACCGGGATGTTCATCCACAGGTTGAGCGGCTGCGGCACCTCGCGCGCGCGCAGGCCGATGGCCTTGAGCGCCATGCGCATGTTGTCGGCGCAGTTGTCGTGGTACTCGGTCACGCCGAGGTTCTGGTAGCGGTAGGCGTCGCAGGCGGCCATGAGCGTGTCGTGCACGCCGGGCGAGGTGTCGGCCACGAGCGTCATGATGGGACGGCGGCGGTTGGTGGCGAGCGGATCGCCGGCCTTCGGCATGATGCGGTCGATGACGGCGCGCGCATGCTCCATCGACATGAACTCGCTGAGGTCGTCGGCCTTGAAGGCCCAGAAGTCGCACACCTGGCTGCCGTGCGTGTTGATGACACGGATCACCTGGCCCTTGGCGAGGCGCACGGCGCGGCCGTTGCGCGCGGGCACTTCGTAGCGCCTGCCGAGTTCGGGCGTGCCGTCGGCCGACACGGGTTCGCGCAGCGTGCGGTTGGCGCCGAGGGGTTCGCCGTTGTCGGCCACATGGGCATGGGTGTGGGAAGAGGAAGTGGCTTGGTCGTCCATGGTCTGGCTAGTCCTTTGAAGCTTCGGGAGGGGTGGAGGAAACGAGCGGCCCGGCCAGCCGCGCGAGGCACCAGGCCAGGGCGCGCGTGCAGGCCGCGAGGTCGTCGATGGGGGTGTCTTCGTCGGGGTGGTGGCTCACGCCGCCACGGCTGGGCGCGAACAGCATCGCGCTGGGGCAGAAGCCGGCCAGCGGCATGGCGTCGTGGAAGGCGCCCGAGAGCATCTCGCGGTGGCTCAGCCGCAGCGCAACGCAGGCCTCGCGCGCCAGGCCCGCGAGCGCGGCGTCGAAGCGCACGGTGGGCTTGTCCTGCAGCACCTCGAGCTGGCCGCCGGCCGGCAGCGCCGCGTCGACGAGCGCGCGCACCGCGCCGAGCGCGGCGGCCTCGGGATGGCGCGCATCGACGGTGAAGACGACGCGCTCGGCAATGGTGTTGATCGACCCGGGGCTGCACTCCCAGCGGCCGATGGTGAGGCGCAGCCGGTCGTCGCCGCACCGCGCCGCATGTTCGAGCAGCGCATGGGCCATGCGCACGGCCTTGGCCTGCGCGTCGTCGCGCGCGGCCAGCGGCGTGGTGCCCGCGTGCGCGCTGCGCCCCGGCACGGTGATGCGGAACCAGCGCACGCCCTGGATCGCGCTCACGCAGCCGACCTGCAGGCCCTCGGCCTCCAGCACCGGGCCCTGTTCGATGTGCGCCTCGATGTAGCCATGCACCGGGCGCGCGAGCGGCGTGTCCATCCAGGCCCAGCCCTGGCGCAGTGCTTCCGCGCGCAGGTCGTCCACGGCGGCATCGCGCGCGGCCTCGAAGCGCAGGCCATCGCCGTCGCGCACGCCGAGGAAGGCCTCGAGCCGCTGCGGCGCGGTGAAGGCGACCGAGCCCATCAGCCCGGGCGCGAAGCGCGAGCCTTCCTCGTTGGTCCACATGGCGACGTCGATCGGCCGGCGGGTGCGCAGGCCGAGGCGGTCGAGCGCATCGAACACCTCCAGGCCCGCCGCGACGCCGAAGGCGCCGTCGAGCCAGCCGCCCAGGGGCTGGGTGTCGATGTGGCTGCCGGTCATGACCGGCGACAGCGTCGGGTCCTGTCCGTCGCGCCGGACGAACACGTTGGCGGCGGCGTCGATGCCGACGCGGTAGCCGGGCCGGCGCGCGAACGGCTGCACCAGCCAGCGCCGCGCGGCCAGCTCGTGCGCGCACAGCGCCTGCCGCGCCACGCCGCCGCCAGTGCCCGCGCCGACGGCGCCATGCGCCGCCAGGCCACGCAGCCGGGCCTCGAGGCTCGCGGTGCCGACCGCGCGCGCCACGTCGCCCGCGAGGGCCGCGTCCCGCATCGCGTCGAGCGCGTTCATGCGAGCGCTCCCGCCGCGGGATGGCCGAGGCTGCGGCGGATCCACGGCTGCAGGAAGGCCTGGATGCGCGGATGGGCCGGCGCGTGGATCACCTCGCGCGGCGTGCCGATCGTCACGATGCGGCCCTTCTCCATGAACACGATCCGGTCCGATACCTCGGCCGCGAAGCTCATCTCGTGCGTGACCATGATCATGGTCATGCCGCCGCGCGACAGCGACTTGATCACCTCGAGCACCTCGTCGACCAGTTCGGGATCGAGCGCGGAGGTCGGCTCGTCGAGCAGCATCACCTCGGGCCCGACCGCGAGCGCGCGCGCGATGCCCACGCGCTGCTGCTGGCCGCCGCTGAGCTGGGGCGGCCGCGCATCGGCCTTGGCCGACATGCCCACGCGCGCCAGCGCCTCGCCGGCCACGGCCCGGGCCTGGTCCGCGCGCAATCCCTTGGCCAGCGTGAGCGGCGCCATCACGTTGGCCAGCACCGTCATGTGCGGCCACAGGTTGAACTGCTGGAACACCATGGCCACCGGCGCGCGCACCTCGGCCACGACGCGCTCGCTCTCGCGGGCCAGCGCGCCGGCCGCGTTGCGGCGGTAGCCGAGCAGCGCGCCGCGGATGCGGACCTCGCCCTCGTCGTAGGCCTCGAGAAAGTTCATGCAGCGCAGCAGCGTGGTCTTGCCCGAGCCCGAGGGGCCGATCAGCGACAGGACCTCGCCCTTGCGGATGTCCAGGTCGATGTCCGACAGCACGCGCTGCGGGCCGAAGGACTTGCCGACGCCGCGCAGGGAGACGATGGGAACGGTCACGGGAGCATTCATGGACGGGGTGTTTCTCGAAGGGCGGCCCAGGCGCGCAGCGTGCCGGCCGCGCGATTGACGAGCAGCGACAGGCCCCAGTAGCTCAGCGCCAGCAGCAGGTAGGGCTCGACGTAGACGAACTGCTCCGACACCACCTTGCCGGCGGTCATCGTCAGTTCGGGATAGGTGATGACCGAGGCCAGCGCGGACTCCTTCATCAGCAGGATGGTCTGGCTCGCGATCAGCGGCAGGCTGGCGCGCAGGGCCTGCGGGCATTCGATGGTGGCGAAGATCTGGCGCGAGGACAGGCCCATGCAGCGCGCCGCCTCGATCTGGCCGCGCGGAATGCTCTGCCAGCAGGCGCGGAAGATCTCGGCGAAGTAGGCGCCGCCGTAGACCGTGAGCGTGAGGCCGGCGGCGGCGAAGGGGTCGAGCGACAGACCCGCGCTCGGCAGGCCGAAGTAGACGATGAACAGGTGGATCAGGAACGGCACGCCGCGCCACACCGCGGTGTAGGCGGTGTAGAGCCAGCGCGCCGCGCGCCAGCCGGTTTCGCGCAGCGCATGGAAGGCGAAGCCCACGACCAGGCCACCCGCCAGTCCCGTCAGCGTGAGCAGCACCGTGCGCAGCGCGGCCGCGCCGAACGCGGGCAGCAGCTGGCCCAGGAGCGCCGTGTCGATCATGGCCGCTCCATCCGGCCGCGCAGCCAGTGGCCGAGCCACAGCACCGCGCCGGTCATCAGCAGGTAGCACAGGCCCACCGAGACATAGACCTCGAGCGGCCTGAAGTTGGCGGCCACGATCTGCCGCCCGCCGCGCGCCAGGTCGGCCACCGAGATCACCGAGACGATGGCCGAACTCTTCACCACGTCGACGCCCTCCGACACCACGGCCGGCCACACGGCCCGCGCGAGCTGCGGCAGCTGCACGTGGCGGAAGATGCGCGCGGGCGGCAGGCCGAACGAGGCCGCGGCCTCGATCTGCCCGGCCGGCACCGCCACCAGCCCGGCGCGCAGGATCTCGCACTGGAACGCGGCGGAGTTCAGGCCCAGCGCGACGATGGCCACCAGCAGCGGCGGCAGGTCGAGGCCGTAGGCGCTGGGCAGGTAGAAGAGCATGAGCAGCTGCACCAGCAGCGGCGTGCCGCGAAAGAAGCTCAGGTAGGTGCGCACCGCGGCCGGCAGCACGCCCCGGCCGCCGCGCCGCAGCGACAGGCCCAGCAGCACCGCGCCCCAGGCGAAGCCCAGCGCGATGGCCGCGATCGCCACGCTCAGCGTGGTGACGGCGCCCTGCAGCAGCACGGGCAGGTAGGCGGCCAGCCGCTCGAGAAGGGTGATTGCGTTCATCGGGAGCGCGGTGGTGCGGGGTCAGGAGGCGTCGTGCGGAGCAGGCCCGCTCACATCTGCGGCACCGGCACCGCGTCGGTGGGCACCTCCATCGGGAAGCCGAACCAGTTCATCTGCAGTTCCTTGAGCTGGCCGCTCTTCTGCGCACGCGCGATGCCGTCGCTGAAGAACTTGACCAGCGGCGCGCTGTCGGCGTCCTTGCGGCCGACCCAGCCGAAGTAGGTCTTGGGGCCGATGGGCGCGGGCATCACCGCGTAGATGTCGCCGCGCGTCTTCACCAGCGTCGCCAGGTTGGAGAGCGACTGCGCCACCGCCACCAGCCGGCCGGCGGCCAGGTCGGCATAGGCTTCATCGAAGCTCACGTACTCGCGGATCGTGACCGCCGGCTTGCCGTCGGCCTGCAGCTTCTTCGCATAGTCCTGCAGCGCGCGCAGCTGGGCCGAGCCGGCCTGCGAGCCCACCGTCTTGCCGGCGATGCCCGCGGGGTCGGTGAGCGCGGCGTCGTCCTTGCGCTTGACCAGCGCCGTCGTGGCGTCGGCGATCGGCACGGTGAACGCGAACTTGTCGGCGCGCTCCTTGGTGAGCGTGACCGAGGTCACGACGAAGTCGAAGCGCTTGGTCGCCAAGCCCGGCAGGATGCCCTGGAACGGCACGTCGAACTGCTTGACCTTGACCTCGGGCAGGTCGGCCAGGATCAGGCGCATCAGGTCGGGGCCGTAGCCCACGATCTTGCCGTCCTGCAGGTACTCGAACGGCGCGAACTGCGCCTCGGTACCGATGACGATTTCTTTCTTGCTCTTCACCGTTTCCAGCATGTCGGCGCCGTGCGCGGCACCGAGCAGGAACAGGGAAAGAACGCCGGCAATTGCGCGATGGAACAGCATGAGCAGGGCCCTCGGGTGTGGATTGAAGCAGGTGTGGACAGATTCAGCAAGCAACTTGCATTCATGCAAGTCACTTGCTTGAAACACACAAGTTCCATGCCAGCCCGAATCGGTCCGGCGGCACGGCCGTGGTGCCGACAGCGGCGCAAAAAGGAACAGGAGACGGCGCGAGGCGCACTAAGGGGGTGCAAAATCGGTGCAAGCCGCCACGCCTGGAGAAGACGGCCATCGTGAACCGCGAAATCCCGCACGGGGTCGTTCCGGCACACTGCACCCTGGCGCGGCGATGCGATGGCTTCCAGGCTGCAACCCGATCCGTCCAGATACAGAGACAAACCCATGATCCGACAACTCATCCGCCCGCTGGCCCTCGCGCTGGCGCTTCCGCTGGCCTTCGGCGCCGCCTCCACCGCCCAGGCCCAGGCCTGGCCCGCCAAGCCGATCCGCATGATCGTGCCCTTCCCGCCCGGCGGCGGGACCGACATCCTGGCGCGCCTGGTGGCCCAGAAGCTCACCGAGACCAACCACTGGACCGTGGTGCCCGACAACCGCGCGGGCGCCGGCGGCACCATCGGCATCGCCGAGGCCGCGCGCGCCGCGCCCACGGGCTACGACATCGTGATGGGCCAGAAGGACAACATGGTCGTCGCGCCCTGGCTCTACAAGAACCTCAGCTACGAGCCGACCAAGGACCTGGCCGCGGTGGCCCACGTGGCCTTCACGCCCGTGGTGATCGTCACGCAGGCCAACTCCAAGTACAAGACGCTCGACGACGTGGTGAAGGCCGCGCGCGCCGCGCCCGACACCATCACCTACGGCTCGCCCGGCAACGGCACCACCATCCACCTGGCCGGCGAGATCTTCAACGGCGCGGCCAAGATCAAGATGCGCCACGTGCCCTACAAGGGCTCGAACGCGGCCATGATGGACGTGCTCGCGGGCAACGTCGACCTGATGGTGTCGTCGGTGCCCTCGGCCATGGCCCAGATCAAGGCCGGCAAGCTGCGCCCGCTGGCCGTGACCTCGGCCAAGCGCAGCAGCTCGCTGCCCGACACGCCCACCGTGGCCGAGCTCGGCTACAAGGGTTTCGACGTGAGCACCTGGTATGGCCTGTTCGTGCCGGCCAAGACGCCCAAGGACGTGATCGCCACCTTGAACGCCGAGGTCAACAAGCTGCTGGCCACGCCCGAGATGCAGGCCGCGATCATCGCGCAGGGCGCCGAGCCGCAGAGCATGACGCCCGAGCAGTTCGGCACGCTGCTGAAGACCGACTACGAGAAGTGGAAGGGCATCGTGCAGGCCTCGGGCGCGACCATCGAGTAAGCACGCGACCGCGGACGAAGAAAGAGGGCGCGCCGCGCCCTCTTTTCGTTGGAGGACGGTGCCTCAACGCGCCGACACGGGCATCGGCGCGGCCGGCAGCACCAGCGATGCGCCCGAGCGCGAAGCCCGTTCCCAGCCGGGATGCTGCTGTGCGCGCTCCAGCTCGGCCGTCACTTCGGCGCGGGTCTTCGGCTTGGCATTGGTCACCGGAACCGGCGCGCCATAGGCCAGGAAGCCCTTCCATTTCGGATCGTTCTGCGCGGTCGCCAGCTCCTGGTCGACCTGGCCCGTCGACTTGCCCGCGCCAGCCAGTTCCGCATGGGTCTTGATGCCCGTTTCGTTGGCCGCGAAGTGCGAGGGTGCATCGACGTGCTGCGAGCTCTGCTGGGCGGAGGCCATGAGCGGCATGAAGCCGGCGATGGCGGAGGCGGCCGCGAGCGCGGCGATTGTTCTGTTCGACATGCATATCTCCTTGGGATGTTCCCCGCGGCTGGATGTCAGGCGCGGGGGTGGAGATACGGCGATGCGTTCTGGCTTGCCATGGGCGGGGCGTCGATCTCTCCACGCCCACACACTAGAAACGCAAACGGACGCGGACTTATCCGCCCGGTTACGTTCTCGTCATCCGAGGCCCGGCTCAGTCCGGCACGAACTTGCGGTTGAACACCGCCACGTCCGACTCGCGCTCGAAGGCCGCGAGCTGGCCCATCTTGCCGTCGCTCAGGCGGCAGGCCGCGAACAGGCTGTGGCGGCCCTGGAAGCCGAACTCGTCCATCACGATCAGCGCGTACGGGTACGGCACGAAGACCTGGTGCGTGAAGACGATGCGGTGCTGGTTGCGCGGCGAGGGAAAGAGCTTGTACTCGCCGGTGTCGATGCCTTGGGCGGTGGCCATGGCGCGGGGACTCAGTCCGGATCGCGCACGTCGGCCACCGGCTTGGCGCCGAAGTCCGCGCGCGCGAGGTACTTGAGCACCTTCGCGGCCGCGCTCGCGGGGCTGTCGAGCAGGCCCTCGCTCTTGAGCTTCTCGAAGCGCGTGCGGTCGGGGAAGTTCTCGGCCGAGGCGCCACGCAGTTGCACCTGCATGTCGGTGTCGATCACGCCGGGCGCCAGCGACACGATGCGCGCGCCGTTCGGCAGGTTCGCTTCCTCGAGCGCGACCGCGCGGGAGTAGTGGTCCATGCCGGCCTTGGCCGCGCAGTACGGTGCCTGGCTGCCCATGGCGTTGCGGCCCAGGCCCGAGGAGATGTTGAGCACCTTGCGCGCGCCGCGCCAGCCGCGCGTGCCGCCGAGGAAGGCCGCGGTCAGCAGCAGCGGTGCTTCGAGCCCGATGCGCAGCGCCTGCGAGAGCTCGGCGTCGACCGCGGCCGCGAGCGGCGCCGGATTGCCGACCGTGCCCGCGTTGTTGATCAGCGTGACGGCGTCGAAGCGCTGCGCGTCCTGCGTGGCCAGCCATTCGCGCAGGCGCGCGGCGGAGGCGACGGGGTCGGACAGGTCCTGTTCCCATTGCACGAGTTCGACGCCGGCCGCCTTCGCCTGTTCGGCGAGTTCGGGGCTCTGGCGGCGCGAGATGCACAGCAGGACGTGGCCGGGTTGCAGCAGCTGTTCGGCCATGGCGCGGCCGAGGCCGCGCGATGCGCCGGTGATGAGGTAGAGGTGGGAGGTGGGCATGGGGGCGATGATAGTGAAGCGCCCGGAAACGGCAGCGCCAGGGTCTTCCGCCCCGCCTCCCCCCACCCGAAGCATTCAATTCGGCAACGGCGGAAACGCCAGCGCGTTGCAGGGCTCGGCCGGCTGCACCTTCCTCGCGTAGAGCATGTCGTAGGCCAGGGTGCCCATCACGTCCAGGCCTCGCGTGTTCAGGTGGATCGGGCTCCTGGGGTCGTAGCAGGCGGTCGCGATCCCCAGCGGCATGCGGTCCGGATTGCCGACGACGGTGGCGAAGTCGATCACGCCGTCGAAGTAGCCCGAGGTCTTGATCCAGTCGTTGATCTGCCGCCACTTGGCATCGTTGGAGGCGGTGTAGTAGCCGGTCGGCACCGGATTGCCATCGATGCCGACGATGTCGCCGATCGGCGTGTTCACGCCGCCATGGATCCTGATCTTGCGAAAGCGCGCCAGGTCGATGAAGTACTTGTAGCGCTCGATGATGTCGGCCGCGGAGGACTTCGAAAGGTCGTTGTCGCCTGCGAGGATGATGATGTCCGTCGGATCGCGGGACAGCACGTCGCGCTGGAAGCGGTCGAACAGCGAGGGGCCGTTGTTCGCGTTGAACATCGAGTTGCCGCTGATGCCCGCGTTGCCCACGCCCAGCGGCTCGCCACTGCCGTTGGCCAGCTTCGACAGCACGGCGGGCCACGGACTCTGGATGCCCACCGCGCTGTAGCCGGCCGTGATCGATTCGCCCACGGCCACGACGACGCGTGTCTTCTCGGGCGCGAGCACCTTGACCTCGCTCAGGTGGAAGACGCCGTTGAAGGTCTCGAACGCTGGCGCGACGGCCGACAGCGAGGCTTCGGCCGCCACGTCGCGGTTCCTCACCACGTAGAAGCCGGGCAGCGGAACGGCCGCGTTCATGTGCATGTCGGCGTACTGCACCTGGCCCTGGAAGTGCAGGCTGATCATCAGGTCGGAGAGCCTGGGCACCGTCATCGCCACGGGGTCGCTCAGCAGCTCCTCGCCGGCGGGCACCTCGGCCAGCGTCTTGCCGCCATCGAAGGTCAGGACCCGGCGCGTGGCCAGATCGATGGCGGTCGGATCGGAGGGTTGCGAGCCATCGGGCAGCGCCACGCTCGCGTGGTCGATGCGCAGCGTGGTGGCGCCGAACACGTTGGACAGCCGCACCCGGACGCCCTCGCCGCCCACGCTCGTGCGGATGCGCACGCGCACCGTGTCCGAGTCGTTGTTCTGCAGGCGGTTGGCATACATGGCGGCCTGCCATGTCGTGGCCCAGCGGGTCTTCTTTTCGGAGGGCACGGTCGGCGGCGGCTCCTCGGGCGGTGCGACCGTGGGCGGGGTGACGGGCGGTGCCACGGCGTTGGCGGCGGAGATCGCCGCGGCATCGACCTCCACATTGCTGTCTCCGCCACCGCCGCATGCCGTCAACAAGCCGACGGCCAGGGCCGCCAGCATCCGGCGCCAAGCCTTCTCGAAAGAACGCTGGCCTGCCCACACTGCTTCGAGTGCTTTCTTCATGATGCCTCCTTGGGTGTCCGGTTGCTCGGGTCGAGATGACTTCTGAGTTGGAAATGCCTCGCTGCTGGTGATGAAGGTCGAAGTGCGGCGATCAACGCGCCATCATTTCTTCTCCCGGCACCGGTCGATGAACGCGATGACCTCGCCCATGATTCCCTTGCGGAAGGCCAGCACGCAGACCACGAAGATCAGGCCCGTGACCATGGTCACCGACTCGCCCAGCGTGTTGAACCAGTCGATGGTGGTGATGCGCGCGAGCAGGTTGCCCAGCTCGCCGATCTTGTTCTCCAGCAGCACGACCACGGCCGAGCCCACCAGCGGACCCGACAAGGTGCCCAGCCCGCCCACCAGCGTCATCAGGATCACCTGGCCCGAGGCCGTCCAGTGCACGTCCGACAGGGTCGCGAAGCCCAGCACCAGCGTCTTGAGCGAACCCGCCAGGCCCGACAGCGCCGCCGAGATCACGAAGGCCAGCAGCTTGAAGCGCGCCACGTCGTAGCCCAGCGACAGCGCGCGCGGCTCGTTCTCCTTGATGCCCTTGAGCACCTGCCCGAACGGCGAGTGGATGGTGCGCACGATC
>Ga0209902_101387_pt1 | contig 12072 bp, 10 predicted proteins | sample FECB27metaG_FD_188304 | JGI IMG/M metagenome (GOLD analysis project Ga0209902, IMG submission 188304) | Cyanobacterial communities from the Joint Genome Institute, California, USA - FECB-27 (SPAdes) (version 2) | ecosystem: Environmental > Aquatic > Thermal springs > Hot (42-90C) > Microbial mats...
CCCGCCGCCAGCGCGGCCGAGCCGAGCGCCGTCGCCCCGAGCAGCAGCTTGCGCCTGTCGATGCTGAAATCGTCCATGTCTCACTCCCGGTGCATTGATTTTTTGGGGCGACCGCCCGTTGTTCGGGCCGCCCGCACATCCTGATCGATCCGGCCCGCCCCGACCGAAAACGACTCCCGCCGTCGGCCCGATCCAGCCGCCATCATCGCGCGGGGGTAGGGATATGACAATATGATTGTCCGACAGGCGGCGGTCGGCCCCGCGTTCCCGCGGGCCTGCAGCGCCCGCTGGCGTCCCCCATCTTCCTGTAATACGGTCTCGCCCGCCGCGATTCCTCCACACCATCCGGCCACTCGCCCGCCGCTTCCCGAGCAGGGAGGCGGCGGGGGTTTTTTGCGGCTCGGCCGCCCGCGGAGCTTCAGCCGAGCAAGCGTGACTTGGGAGCGGAGGAGCGGAGGCGCACGAACCGTCCGTTGGGCCGGATGCGTCGAGCGCTCGGGCGAGAGGGGGCGCCTGTCGGGGCGCGCGCACATGCTGCGACGACTGCAAACGCGAGACGGCGCGCCTGAGCGCGCCGTCCTGGGTCTTCAACGTCTTGAGCCCGCTGACGCGGCGCCCCGCGGGCGGGACCGAGCCCACCGGAGAACCATGCTCAGTCGTCGAACTTCAGCTTGCAGGCCAGCACCGTCTTGCCGTCCACCTGGACCGTGATCTTCGTATCCTTGCGGACCTTGGGGAAGTCCTTGGGGATCGGATTGCCGTCGCGGCCGAGGTTGAGGTCGCCGACGATGTCGCCGTCTCTCGCCTTCTTCAGGTCGACAGAGCCGACGTTGGTCTTCTTGACGAGGACGGTCATCTGCTGGCCGGCCTTGAACGCGCCGCGCGGCGCCGCCTCGAACTCCGTCGAGAAACGGTCGCCGCTATCACGGGTCTCGAAGCGTGCATCCATCGAGATGTCGCCCGCGCCTTCGGCTTCGCACTCGAGCCGCTCATCGCGGGCGTGGGCGGGCAGGGCGAGGCTAACGGACAGCACGGCGAGGGAACCGGCCGCGAGGAGGGTCTTCAACATGGGGGTACTCCAACAGACTGGGGGAACAGCAGGCACGTTCGAACACCTGCCCGCCTCAAGCCGCATGGACGGGCAAACGTTCCGGATGGTCGTGGGGAGGGACGGGGGTCGGGGGGCGGTCGCGGGAAGGATGGTCGCCTCGTTCGAAGGGCTCTCGAGGCGCCGCCTCCGGCCCGCGCGAGCAGACATACGCGATTGCAACTTGCGCTGTCGACAGGGGCGATCAGGGTTAACGCTAACGCTTGGCGTGGTGATGCGGGGCCGCGAGTGCAGGGTCTCGGGAGGAGACGCCCGCGCGGCGGAGGATCTGGTCACTGGGCCATGCCGCAGGGTCCGTGACGGTATGCTTGGTCTGGATAGTCGGGCATCATCTTCACTACAATCGGCGGGCTGACTGGGAGGCACACGATGACGAAATGGAAGCAACGGCCGTTGACGTTCCGCGTCATTGTCGGACCGGTGCACCTTGCCGCCAGGGCCATCCTTACTGCCGCGCTCGCAGTAGCCACGCTCGTCCCGGCAACGGCTGCCGAGAAGCTGAGTGCCGGTCGTAAGATCATGGTGGAAGGGCGCTGCTCGGTCCTGCAGGCCGGCTTGAAACCAAGACCCCAGACTTGCGGCTCTCGGTTATCAATCATGAATGCTGAAGGTCCGTCGTTTGTGATCACGAACGGTGTTCATGGCTTCATGTTCTGGCACCGAAACGGCGGCCCCTCGAACCTGAACGGCGGCCGGATGCCTGTCACCAACCTCACCGACACCGAGAATCTGCCGAAAGCCTGGAAGGGTTCCGGCTATTGCCGCTATGGCGATCTGTATTCCGGCAGACCAGTCGAGATCGTCTGCACGGCGGACGCCGGAAATGGCCGCTGGTCCCTCGTTTTCACGACAAACGGAAAAACACCAAAGTCGTCGCCGTAACCCGGCAAGACTTTGGAGATCGATGGCTGACCGCGCGGCGGGTGCCGCTCCGTCCGGACACGGGTCCGAGGCCTGACCGCGGCTCACGCAACGACCTCCTCGTCGTGAACTACTGGAGCCAACCCAGGAGGATGTCGCCCTTGCTGAGGTCGCTCCCTTCGATACCGTCCAGGAAAATTGTCGAACGAACGGCACTGGAGTCTTCTTCGGGGATGAAGAGTATCTTGCAACCGTCACCGGTGTCCTTGATCTTGTAGGACGCATCGTCAAGACCAATGTCGAATCGGACAGTATCTTTACCGGGCTTGAAGTCGGTGATGTGGGCCTTGCTGGCACGAGCGGTCCAGAAGATGAATTCGTCGCTGCCCGCGCCCCCGGTCATGACGTCCCGTCCACCCCAGCCCGCCAGATCGTCGTTTCCGCCGCCACCATGGAAGATCTGGGCGCCCTCGCCACCCTCGATGTCATCGTTGCCTCCGGCGCCGCGGAGATCGTCGTGGCCGCCATTGGACTTGATCTGATCATCGCCGTTGCTGCCGATCAGTCTGTCTGCCCCGATGCCCCCGTGGAGCCTGACGCCGTCGAGACCGAGGTCTCTGACATCGATGTTCAACCCGACCTTCTCGCCAGGATCCAGCAGCTTGCAGCCGTCGGATGATTCTACAAAGACGGGAGCGTCGTACGTGAAGATGCCGATCCACGCCTCAAAGAACTCCTCACCGGGATCCATGTACCAGTTTGGTTCTATCCCGAACGCGAGCCAGCGCCCCTCTGGCACGTGCTTCTCGACGAGATCGGCGAGCTTCAGGAACTCGCCGTCCACTTCGAGGTAGAGGTCGTGGCCATCGCTGTCTCGGAATTTTGTACCCATGGGAGTTGTCCTGGCCGATCCACATTCGCGGCGACGTTGCCATACAACCTACAGGTGTTGCAACGGTCTCGCCCGGCGTTTCGGCGTCCAAGGCTCGCGCGCCAGGCGAGCCTTTGGCTGGAACGGAGGATGGCGACCAGCGCCGTGTCGTTCAGAGCACCCGTGGATGCCTCGTCCAGCAGGCTTTTCCCGTCACGGCGGCCGCGGCGCCGGGAGACGTTGATGGACGCCGTTCGGTTCGCCAGAGTGACCCGTTCGACCTCGAGATTTCATGGTGAGCCCGGTGGGACTCGAACCCACGACCCCATGATTAAAAGTCACGTGCTCTACCGGCTGAGCTACGGGCTCGTGCGCGATCCCCACCAAGGTGGCCGGCGCGGAAGCGGCGCAGCGGGGTCGGCGGCCACGGGTTAAGCGGTGGCGCCGGCCGCGTCAACCGGCGAGACCGCGCAGGCGGCGAAAGCCGTGGGTCGATGCCTCCGCGACCCGCCCCTCGGAGCGCCGCCGACGCACCCGTCCCCTCAGGCCGCCGCAGCCCGCTTCACCCAGGCCGCCCCCTCAGGCGGCCGCAGCCGGCTTCACCAGCGAGTCGATCGCCATCAGCGAGGCGATGAGGGCCTCGAACTCCGACAGCGGCACCATGTTCGGGCCGTCGGAGGGGGCGTGGTCGGGGTCGGGGTGGGTCTCGATGAACAGGCCGGCGACGCCGACCGCCACCGCCCCGCGCGACAGCGGGCCGACGAAGCGCCGGTCGCCGCCCGACGAGCCACCCTTGCCGCCCGGCGACTGCACCGAGTGGGTGGCGTCGAAGATCACCGGCGCGCCGGTCTCCGCCAGGATCGGCAGCGAGCGCATGTCGGAGACGAGCGTGTTGTAGCCGAAGCTCGCGCCGCGCTCGGTCGCGAGCACGCGCGTGTTGCCGGCCCCCGTCACCTTGGCGATGACGTGCGCCATGTCCCAGGGGGCGAGGAACTGCCCCTTCTTGACGTTGACGACGCGGCCCGTCGCGGCGGCGGCGATCAGGAGGTCGGTCTGCCGGCACAGGAAGGCCGGGATCTGCAGGATGTCGACGGCTTCCGCCACCGGCGCGCACTGTTCGGCGCCGTGCACGTCGGTCAGCACCGGCAGGCCGGTCGCCTCGCGGATCTCGGCGAAGATCGGCAGCGCCGCCTTCAGGCCGACGCCGCGCGCCCCGCCGAGGCTGGTGCGGTTCGCCTTGTCGAACGAGGTCTTGAAGACGAGGCCGATGCCGAGGCGGGCCGCGATCTCCTTCAGCGCGTGGGCGACCTCCAGCGCGTGCGCACGGCTCTCCAGCTGGCATGGGCCGGCGATCATGGCGATCGGCAGCCCGTTGCCGAAGCGCACGTCGCCGACGCTGACGACGGCGTCGGGCGCAGGCGGCGTGGGATGGGCGGGCGCAGTCATCTCATGCTCTCCTTTCGCGCCGTCACGGCGCGGGCGGCGGGTCGAACCCGCCCGTGGCTCACTTCGGAAGCTGCTGGCGGACCGGCGGCGGCGGGGCGGCCGGCGGCCTGGTCGCGGCGGGTCGCGGCGCGGCGCGGGGGTCGACGGCCTCGCGGGCGGGCGGGGCAGGGGGCGCCGATGCCGGTGCCGCCTCGACGCCGCGCTCGATCACGGGCGCGGCGGTGCAGACCAGATGGGCGACGCCGTGCGGGCAGAGCCGGGTCAGGCGGCGCAGCATCGGCCCGAGGGCGGAGTAGGGCAGGCCCATCGCCTCGTAGACGGGGTGGATGCCGAGCAGTTGCCAGCCCTGGCGCAGAAGCTCCTGCTGGCGCCGGATGCCGCGGCGGGTGGGCGAGCCGGCCGCCGCCGTGCGCGGCGTCAGCCGCCGGGCGATCAGGCGGCTGGTGAAGTCGAACAGCAGCTCCGTCTGCGGCCCCGTCGTGGTGGCGAGATCGGCGAGCACCGCGGTCATCGTCTCGGGCGGCGCATAGGCGAACAGCCCCTCGGCCACCACCAGCGTCGGCGCCCGGCGCAGCTCCAGCCGCTCGATCCAGTCGGGCAGGCCGATGTCCACGCCGACGACGCGGCGTCGATCGCAGAACGGGAACAGCGTCTCCCGCAGGGGCGCGATCTCCGGCAGGTCGACGTCGGTCCAGGTCAGCATGCCGTTGTCCATGCGCTGGAAGCGGGTGGACAGGCCGGCGCCGAGTTCGACGATCTGGGCGTGCGGGTGGCGGGAGGTGAAGGAGCCGACGAGCTGGTCGATGACCCAGGTCGTGGCGATCATCGCCAGCATCGCCGGCCGGGTCGCGCGGTGGGGGGCGAGTTCGGGCTGCATCGACCGGTAGATCGTCTCGGCGGCGCGGTCGCGGAAGCCGAGGTCGGGGGCGATCTCGGCGGCAAGCGCGCGCGCCACCAGCGGCGCGCACGCCGTCTCCGCCATTCCGCCGAGACCCGCCGCCACCGGTCGCTGCACCGCCTGCACCGTCATTCCGTCCGCCTCGCCCGGCTTCCCCCGAAGCTCCCCGAAACTGCACGATCGACCCACAATGCGGCGGCGCCGAGATGGGCCGGCGCCGCGATCCCCATCAGACGAGGCGGCTCTGCTCGACGGCTGCGCCGATGAACGAGGCGAACAGCGGGTGCGGGTCGAACGGCCGCGACTTCAGCTCCGGGTGGAACTGCACGCCGACGAACCAGGGATGGCCCTGGAGCTCGACGGTTTCCGGCAGCAGGCCGTCCGGCGACATGCCGGCGAAGCGCATCCCCTGCGCCTCCAGGCGGTCCCGGTAGCCGGCATTCACCTCGTAGCGGTGGCGATGGCGCTCGGAAATCTCGGTCGAGCCGTAGACCGAGGCGATCAGGCTGTCCGGGGCGAGCCTGGCGGGGAAGGCGCCGAGCCGCATCGTCCCGCCGAGATTGCCGCCGGCGAGCCGGATCTCGAGCTCGTTGCCGCGCATCCACTCGGTCATCAGGCCGACCACCGGCTCGGCGGCCGGGCCGAACTCGGTGGAGCTGGCGAGCGGGATGTCGGCGAGATTGCGGGCCGCCTCGATCACCGCCATCTGCATGCCGAAGCAGATGCCGAAATAGGGGACGTTGCGGCGGCGGGCGAAGCCGGCGGCGGCGATCTTGCCCTCCGCGCCGCGCTCACCGAAGCCGCCCGGTACCAGGATGCCGTTGACCCGCTCGAGCCAGGGCGCCGGGTCCTCCTCCTCGAAGATCTCCGACTCGATCCACTCGATCTCGACGCGCACGTTGTTGGCGATGCCGCCGTGCACCAGCGCCTCGATCAGCGACTTGTAGGCGTCCTTCAGACCCGTGTACTTGCCGACGACGGCGATGGTGACGGTGCCCTCGGGGTTCTTGATGCGGCTCGAGATCGTCTGCCAGCGGTCGAGCTTCGGCTCCGGCGCGTCCGTGATGCCGAAGGCGTTGAGCACTTCGGCGTCGAGGCCGTGCTCGTGATAGGCGACCGGCACGTCGTAGATCGACGCCACGTCGAGAGCGGGGATCACGGCGCTGTCGCGCACGTTGCAGAACAGCGCCAGCTTGCGGCGATCGGAATCCGGGATCGGCCGGTCGCAGCGCACGAGCAGGATGTCGGGCTGGATGCCGATGGAGCGCAGCTCCTTCACCGAGTGCTGCGTCGGCTTCGTCTTCAGCTCGCCGGCGCTCGAGATGTAGGGCATCAGCGTCAGGTGGATGAAGACCGCGTCGCCGCGCGGCAGGTCGTTGCCGAGTTGGCGGATCGCCTCGAAGAACGGCAGGCCCTCGATGTCGCCGACCGTGCCGCCGATCTCGACGAGGACGAAGTCGATGCCCTCGTTGCCGGTGCGCACGAACTCCTTGATGGCGTCGGTGACGTGCGGGATCACCTGCACGGTGCCGCCGAGATAGTCGCCGCGGCGCTCCTTGGTGATGATGTCCTGGTAGATGCGCCCGGTGGTGATGTTGTCCATCCGGTTCGCCGGCCGCCCGGTGAAGCGCTCGTAATGGCCGAGGTCGAGATCCGTCTCGGCGCCGTCGTCTGTGACGAAGACCTCGCCGTGCTGGTACGGCGACATCGTGCCCGGATCGACGTTGAGATAGGGGTCGAGCTTGCGCAGGCGGACGCTGTAACCGCGGGCCTGCAGCAGTGCGCCGAGCGCCGCCGACGCCAGGCCCTTGCCCAGGGAGGAGACCACGCCGCCGGTGATGAAGACGTACCGCGCCATGGGGGGCCATCCTACCAGACGAAACCATGATTCGCCCGGGCGGAACGCACCCAGGCATCGGCCACCGGAGGGTGGCCGGCGGGCCCGCCGGACGAACCGGTCGGGCCGCGTCGAAACCGTCAGTCGCCGCTAGGAACCTGCGGGCCCGTCGGCGCCGGCGGCGCAGCCGGAGCGGCACCGGGCCGTTCGGCCGGACCGCGCAGAGTGTCGAGAATGCCCTGGCCGGTGCCGCGCGTGCCGTCGGCGCCCGGGGTGACCGGCGCACCCGGCGCTCCGCCACCCGGCAGCGGATCGGTGCCGAGAACGCGCTCGAGCAGCGAGTCCGTGCCGCCCGTGCGGCCGCCGACGAAGGTCAGCCCGATCGAGGTGAGGAAGAAGACGCCGGCCAGGATCGCGGTCGTGCGCGTCAGGAGGTTGGCGGTGCCACGGCTCGAGAAGAAGCCGCCGCCGCCACCGCCACCGCCGATGCCGAGCGCGCCACCTTCGGATTTCTGCAGGAGCACGACCGCGACGAGCGCGAGCACGACCATGATGTGAATGACGAGAAGAACGGTTTCCATGAGGGGACCGGGACCGACGCGTGCGAGGGGGGATATCGTGGAGTCGGGCGGCTTTTACAACATCGCACCTGCCGGCACCACCCCACTGGCGCAGCCGCGGCGAGGTGACCGTTCGTGGAGCCGCCAGGCGCGGGCTCGCGGCCCCGACGCCGCATCCCGTGCTCCGCGCCGCCGCAGCCGGCACCGTCGGCCCGGCCGTCCTTGACAAGGCGCCGGTCGCGTGCCGTGTTCCGCCGCCCGCTGAAACGCCGCGGGCCGACCGCCGACCCCTTGCGCCCCGCCGTCCGAGAGCCAGTCATGCACAGATACAGAAGCCACACCTGCGGCGCCCTGCGCGAGAGCGACGTCGGGACGAGCGTCCGTCTGTCCGGGTGGGTTCACCGGGTGCGCGATCACGGCGGCCTGCTGTTCGTCGACCTGCGCGACCACTACGGCCTGACGCAGATCGTCTGCGACCCGGATTCGCCGGCCTTTCCCGTGATCGAGACGCTGCGCGCCGAGTGGGTGGTGCGTATCGACGGCGAGGTGAAGGCGCGCACGGCGGAGACGATCAACGACCGCCTGCCGACGGGCCGCGTCGAGGTGTTCGTGCGCGAGGCCGAGGTGCTGTCGGCCTCGAAGGAGCTGCCGTTGCCGGTGTTCGGCGAGCCGGACTACCCGGAGGAGACGCGGCTGCGCTACCGCTTCATCGATCTGCGCCGCGAGACGCTGCACAAGAACATCATGACGCGCACGGCGGTGATCGCCGAGATGCGCAAGCGGATGACTGCCGCCGGCTTCACCGAGTTCCAGACGCCGATCCTCACCGCCTCGAGCCCCGAGGGCGCGCGCGACTTCCTCGTCCCCTCGCGCATCCACGCCGGCAAGTTCTACGCCCTGCCGCAGGCGCCGCAGCAGTACAAGCAGCTCCTGATGGTCGCGGGCTTCGACCGCTATTTCCAGATCGCCCCGTGCTTCCGCGACGAGGACCCGCGGGCCGACCGCCTGCCCGGCGAGTTCTACCAGCTCGACCTCGAGATGAGCTTCGTCGAGCAGGACGACGTGTTCGAGACGATGGAGCCGGTGATGCGCGGCGTCTTCGAGACGTTCGCCAACGGCTTTCCGGTCACCCAGGAGTTCCCGCGCATCCCGCACTCGGTGGCGATGCGCAAGTACGGCTCCGACAAGCCGGACCTGCGCAACCCGATCGAGATGCAGGCCGTCACCGACCACTTCGCCGGCTCCGGCTTCAAGGTCTTCGCCGGCATGATCGCCAACGACCCGAAGGTCGAGATCTGGGCGATCCCGGCGCCGAAGGGCGGCAACCGCGCCTTCTGCGACCGGATGAATTCGTGGGCGCAGGGCGAGGGCCAGCCCGGCCTCGGCTACATCTTCTGGCGCGAGGGCGAGGACGGCGGTGCCGGTCCGCTCGCCAAGAACATCGGCCCGGAGCGCACGGCGGCGATCGCCGCCCAGCTCGGCGTCGGCGTCGGCGATGCCTGCTTCTTCGTCGCCGGCCGGCCGGAGAAGTTTACGGCGTTCGCCGGTGCCGCGCGCACCCGCGTCGGCCGCGAGCTCGGCATCATCGACGAGGACCGCTTCGCGCTCGCCTGGATCGTCGACTTCCCGATGTTCGAGTGGAACGAGGAGGACAAGCGGGTCGACTTCGCCCACAACCCCTTCTCGATGCCGAAGGGCGGCCTCGAGGGCCTCGAGTCCACCGACCCGCTGGCCCTGTCCGCCTACCAGTACGACCTCGTCTGCAACGGCTACGAGATCGCCTCCGGTGCCATCCGCAACCACAAGCCGGAGATCATGAAGAAGGTCTTCGAGGTCGCCGGCTACGATGAGAGCGTGCTGATCGAGCGCTTCGGCGGCATGTACCGCGCCTTCCAGTACGGCGCCCCGCCGCACGGCGGCATGGCGGCGGGCGTCGACCGCGTGGCGATGCTGATCTGCGGCGTCCAGAACCTGCGCGAAGTGGCGCTGTTCCCGATGAACCAGCAGTGGCTCGACTTGCTGATGGGCGCCCCGTCGGATCCGACGCCGAAGCAGCTCCGCGAGCTCAGCCTGCGGGTGGTGAAGCCGGCGTGAGGCTTCGTCCTCCCCCTGCCAGGGGGGAGGACAGCCGCGCCAAAGGCGCGGCAGGTGGGGGCCAGTAAATCAGGAGCAAAACGTCAGCCGTCTCATGGCGGATTGACGGGCCCCACCCTGAGCGCCTTTGGCGCTCTGTCCCTCCCCCTGGCAGGGGAGGGACAAACACCAGCGTTACGGCCGGTACTCCACCACCGCATTCAACAGCTTCACCAGCGAGCCCGGCGCCATCGTCGCGGCGCCGACGACCTGGACCAGCGGCACCGGCTGGGTCGGGCGGGCGACGAGCTCGAGGCTGCCGGTCGGGCCGGTGAGGAACTGCTTCACCGCGCTGCCGAGCGTGTCGGCGAAGCCGTCTCCGGACATCGGCGCGAGCTCGTTGCGGATGACGTCGCCGATCACGCCGATCGCCGTCTCCGGCGAGATCTGCTGCTGCTTGGCGAAGTCGGCGAGGGGGCCGGCGAGCTTCGGCGCGTTGGAGAAGCGCGCCGTGACGCCGTCGAACATCACCTGCGGCATGGCGAGCTGCGCCTTGTCCGGCGCCTCGAAGACGGTGCGCGGCACCCCCGACAGCGCCATCGTCACCTCGGCGGAGCCCAGCCCCTCGACGGTGAGCGCGAACGGCTCGAGGTCGAAGGTGTTCTCTCCCTCCGTCCACTTCGTCGCGTAGCGGCCGTCGATGTTCACCTGCTCGATGCCGGCCTGCTAGAGGAAGGCCTTGGCGTCCGGGTCGGTGACGAGCGCGGTGGGGAACGACAGGCGGGAGAGCTCGATCTGCGTCTCCGTCGGCACCGGCGGGATGAAGCCGCCGAGGGTCAGCGCGAAGCGGTCGAGGGCGATCGGCCCCGTCGTGTCGCTGTCGACGGCGAGGCCCTCGAGTTCCACCCCGCCGACCATCGGAACGACGTCGAGGATCTGCCGCGTCGACGGCTCGATCGGCTGGCCGCCGCCGAGCGGGTCGCTCTCGAGGCGGGCGAGTGCCATGATCGCGTCTTTGGTCGGAAAGACGACGTCGCGGATGGCGAAGCGGCCGAGCTTGAAGGTGCCGATGTCGTTCGAACCGTCCTCGCCGCGCGCTTCGATGGCACCGATCGAGAACACCCCCATGCCGTCCTTCGACAGGCGTTCCAGCACCATCTCGCCGATCTTGGTGGTGAACACCGGCGTGTCGATGGAGAAGCCCTCGGTTTTGAGCTTTCCGATCGAGATCTCCCGGTAAACCGTCAGTCCCAGGTCGACGATGTCGATGGGGTCGACAGAGCCGGCCTGTGCGGCGAGGATCAACCGGTCGATCTCGCGGGCGACGTTCACCTCGGGAACGCCCATGCGAACGTCCTCGATCACCTGGGCACCGATCGTGTAGCCGAGTTCCGGGCCGATCAGCTCGATAGCGCCGGTACGGCCGCTCGACGCCATCGCCTCCGGCGGTTTTCCGAGACCGGGGCCTCCCTCGAAAAGCGCTCGGTACAAGGGCCGCAATGAGTATCCGATGAACTCCTGCGGACCTTGCTTGAACGTCATCACCTGTGACGAGGGCGGGGGCATGGTGCCGTCCGGCGACGGCTGCAGCGACCCGACCATCATCGTCACTTCGCCTTCGGAGGCACCGACAACGAGGCGCGCCGAGCCGCCGTCGGAGTTTCCGGTCATTTCCATTGCTCCGACCGTCGTCTGCTGACGGCCCTCCGGGTAGACGAAATCGGCCTCTATCCGCTCGATGCGTTCGCTTTCGGAGGAGGCGCTAATCCCCGCCGTCCAAAGTGGCTGAAAGCGGGAAAACGGACGGTCCGAATCTTCGGCGATATCCGGCAGCTCCGGCCACCTCGGTTGCATGGCGGTGTAGTCGTGAAAGACTTGGCTGATGCTGACGTCCTCGCCGGAAACGTTGACCGACCCCTTCAGCGTCACGATCGGAACCACATAGGACGCCGCCGCATAGCCCTCGCTGGTGCGCGTCAGATCGGTAAACCGGATCTCCGGAACCTCGGTGCTGAACGACAAGCGGAACGTCTGGGGTGGGCGTCCGTCCGTGTCAGATGGCACCTCGATCTCGCGGGAGAAGCTCAGCTCCAGCCCCTTCATCACCGTGACGGAGCCGCCCTCGGCCTCCTCGACGGCAGCGATCTCGAAGTCCAGACCCTCGACCTTCAGCCCCGCCGCCCACGCCTTCCAGCCCTCGACGATGTCGCGGCCCTCCGCGGCCGCGGCGGGGAGGGAGAAGAAGGGCAGGGCGGTTGCCGACATCAGGGCGGCGGCGCCGATCGCGGGCCAGGAACGTCGCGTCATGGAGCGTCTCGCAGTCGTTTCGGAGAGGAACGGAATTCGGCCGCCGCGTCGGCGGCGACCGGCCGGCGGTGCGGGCGTCGCGGGTGCGGCGCCGGTCGCGATAGTGGCGGG
>Ga0209902_101388_pt1 | contig 12068 bp, 17 predicted proteins | sample FECB27metaG_FD_188304 | JGI IMG/M metagenome (GOLD analysis project Ga0209902, IMG submission 188304) | Cyanobacterial communities from the Joint Genome Institute, California, USA - FECB-27 (SPAdes) (version 2) | ecosystem: Environmental > Aquatic > Thermal springs > Hot (42-90C) > Microbial mats...
CTTTCAACGCGTGGGGCACCCCCCTCCCACCACGCTTTCGCGTGGTCCCCCCTCCCCCGCAAGCGGGAGAGGGCGGCCGCCTGAAGGTCCGGCGCGCTAGTCCACCGCCAGCCGTAGCAGCACCGCAAGGGCATCCCCTGTCGCCGTGGGCGAAGCGTAGCGGTGGGCGGCGTAGTAGCCGAGCAGCGCCAGGTACAGGCCTTCGGCGCGGCGTTGCGCCACGTCCGGGGCGTGTCCCGCCAGCTGCAACTCATCGCGGAGATAGTCGACGCGGCGGGCGTCGATCAGGCGCACCCGCGCCGCCGTCGCCTCGTCCTGCCCGGCCCAGGCGCGGATGGCGCCTTCGACCGCCGAGACCTCTGCGCCATGCACGTCGAACTGCACGGCTTCCTCGAGCACGGCATCGAGCCGCGCGGCCGGCGTCGGCAGGTGCGCCGCGGCGGCGATGACCTGCTCGGTGCCTTCGTCTTCCCACAGCGTCAGCAGCGCATCGAGCAGGTCGGCGCGATCGCGGAAGTGCCAGTAGAATGAGCCCTTCGAAGTCTTGAGCTGCCGCGCCAGCGCTTCGACCCGCACCCCGTCGACACCCGCCGCGCCGAGCGCCACGGTGGCGGCAACGGTCCAATCCATGCGGTTGAGGCTCTCGGCTTTGCTCACGTCATTCTCCTGCCGCCAAATCTTCTGACCGCGACCTGCCGTCGCATCCATACGCTACCGTATGGACAGGCGTCGAGGGTGCCGATACATACGGCACCGTATGGTCGCCTGCAATACACTGGAGGGATCCAAGATGAGCGCACCTCAAACAGCGAAGGCCGAGGCCCGAGCGGGATGGCGGCTCGCCGTCTGCGGCATCCGCATCGAATGCGGCGCGCTGCGCCTCGCCGCCATCGTCATCGCGGCGCTGCCGCGCTCGAAAGCCTGAGGAGGTTCGGATGCTGAAATGGGCTGGATGGACGATGATCGGGATGAGCGTGCTGCACCTGATCGTGCTCGGCATGGACGCCATCGCGCTGCTGCCGGCATGGCTGTCGGGGCAGCTGTGGACGCTCGAACACTGGCAGCCGGTCATGACGCAAAGCCCCGACATGGCGGCCAATGGCGCGGTGTTCCACGCCACGCTCGGCAGCTTCGCGCTGCCGATGCTGGTGTTTGGCGCGCTGGTGCTGTGGATGGATCGGCGCGGCATCGTGCCGCCGGCCGGCGTCGGCTGGGGCATTGGCGCCTGGGCCTTGCTGGCCGGGCTGGTGATGGAGCCGAGCGGCTATCCGCTCGGGCTCATTCCGGCGGTGCTGCTGGTGCTGGCGGCGCGTTCCGGCGTGAGCAGTTCCGCCTCACGGGCAACGGTGCTATGATCGCCGAGCCGGCGCCCTCGGCCCCGGCAACGATCACGGGAGGCCGCCTATGCAGGGTATCCGCCACGAAAACGTCGATCACGGACTCGAAACCCAGCACGAACTGCACTTGCTGCCATGGCCATTCCTGGTCGGGCTGTTCGCCGTGCTGGTGCTCGTGGTGTTCTTCGTCGTCGCCAACTGAGCGACGACCATAGCCGCCGGCCCGGGATGAGAGGCTGCTGAGGTAACTTGAGAGCCGCGATGAGCGGTGACGTTTATCTGTATGCTGCGAGTGAGATAACCTGTTGAATCTCCTCCCCACCGGCTGTCATCCCAGCGAAAGCTGGGACCCAACTCACCACTGGCTCGGGCTGCGAAATGGATCCCAGCTTTCGCTGGGATGACATCCGAGTAGATGGCTCAAGTCGTGTCCAGCTTGAGCGCCCAGCCTAAGCACTGCCAATAACTATCCCCGCCGCAAAGACCAGCGCCCCGCCGACCACCACCTGCAAGGCGGCGCGCCAGAAGGGGGTCTGCATGTAGCGGTTCTGGATGAAGGCGATAGCCCAGAGCTCGATCACCACCACGGCGATGGCGACGCCGGTCGCGGTCCAGAAATGCGGGATCAGGTAGGGCATGGCGTGCCCCAGCCCACCCAGTGTGGTCATGGCGCCGGTGACGACGCCGCGGGTGATGGGTGAGCCGCGGCCGGTGAGCTTGCCGTCGTCGGCGGCGGCTTCGGTAAAGCCCATCGAAATGCCGGCGCCCACCGCGGCGGCGAGGCCGACGAGGAAGGTCGACCAGGTATTGCCGGTGGCGAAAGCCGCGGCGAACACCGGCGCCAGCGTCGACACCGAGCCATCCATCAGCCCGGCGAGGCCGGGCTGCACGTAGGTCAGAAGGAACTGCCGGTGCTCCTCGCTCTTTTCGGCGGCCCGCTCCTCGGCGCCGAGCGCCTGCTCTTCGAGCTTGCCGGCCAGGTTCGCATGCTCGCGCTCTTCCACGGCGAGATCGCCGAGCAGCTTCCGCACTTCGACATCCGTCGTTCGGCCGGCGGCCTCGGTGTAGAAGCGCGACGCCGCCGCCTCCATCTCGAAGGCCAGCTGGCGCACCGCTTCGAGGCTCATGGTTTCCATCAGCCAGACGGGCTTGCGCTCAATGAAGCCACGCACGTGCTCGCGCCGGATCGGCACCAGGCGCGAGCCGAACTTTTCCACATAGAGATCGAGCAGCCGGCGCCGGTGCCCGTCTTCCTCGGCCGCCATGCCCTCGAACACTTTTGCGGTCGCCGGATAGCGCGAGGCAAAGCGCTCGGCGATTTCGGCGTAGATGGCGCCATCCTCCTCTTCGGCGGCCACCGCCAGGGAGAGGATCTCGCGTTCGTCGAGCGAGTGAAAATCCCGCCGGTGCGGGTGAAGAAGTCGTGCAAACATAGTGCTCTAGCCGTTCAGTTTAGAATTATTCTAAGCGGATGTGGTGGCTCGGGCAAGCCCGGTCATGCCTTTCGCTGATGTCGAGCAAAGGCCGAACCTTGTTCGAACCTCGCTAGGCTCGCGCTGCCGGACGCATGCGGCGGAACCCGGCCAAAATCGATAATCGGAGGAAGACCCATGTTTTTGCGATTGAGCTTCGCCATCGGCCTCGTTGCGGCCACCACCCTTGGCGCTTCAGCTCAGACCGCCACCGAGAGCTGGCGGCTGGGCGGGCTGAAAATGCCGGAATCGGTGATCTTCGACACAACCAACAACCGGCTGATCGTCACCAACATGGTGACCTTTGGGCCCGATGGCGGCGCCGACGGGTACCTCTCCATCGTCTCGCCGGATGGGAAGCTCGTCACCGAGCAGTGGACCACTGGCCTCACCGACCCCAAGGGCATGGCGATCGTCGGCGACAGCCTGTTCGTCGCCGACAGCAATGGGCTGGTCGAAATCAAGCTCAGCGACGGCACGCTCGTCACCACCCACGCGCTCGAAGGCGCGATGTTCCCCAATGACGTCACCAGCGATGGCACCGATATCTATGTCAGCGACCTGATGGGCGCGGCGATCTACAAGATTTCGGGCGGCACGGTGGAGAAATGGCTGGCCGACGAGAAACTCGCCACCCCGAACGGGTTGTTCATCGACGGCAAGACGTTGATCGTCGGCTCGATGGGCACCGGCATGAAGCCCGACTTCACGTTCGACAGCAAAGGTGGGCTGCAGGCGGTCGATCTCGCGACCAAAGCCATCACGCCGCTGACGGGCGCCATGGAAGTGGCGCTCACCGACGGCGTCGCCCGGCTCGGCGACAGCCTGGTGTTCGACGACAACCCGGCTGGTACCATCCTCAGCTATGCCGACGACAAGGTGACGACGCTGACCACGCTGGCGCCGGGCGCGGCGGATCTGTGGGTGGAGGGGAAGGTGGTGTACGTGCCGCTGACGCAGACCGGGGAACTGGTGGCCTTGACGGTGGAGTGAGGGCTCGCCCGGCGCAAGCGGCCCCACCCCACCCTTGATCCCTCCCCATCAAGGGGAGGGAGAGATGACTGATAGTCCGGCTGGCTCGATCGTCTCCCTCCCCCTTGTGGGGAGGGTAGCGGAGCTGGGCGAAGCCTGTAGCGAAGCTGGGTGGGGGAGGCCACGCGCGCCGCCCCCCTACCCCTCCCGCCGCTTCACCTGCGCCACATAGCCCTCGGCTGAATCCGGCACCTCGGCGCGCAGCCATTCGCGGAACAGGCGGACCTTTTTCGGCTCGCGCCGGCCTTCGGCGACGATCAGCCAGTAGCCGAGGTCGCTTTCGACCGAGGTGGCGAAGGGGCGGACCAGGCGGCCGTCGCTGACCGCGTCGGCGGACATCATATCCACCGCCATCAGCACGCCCTGCTCCGAGATCGCGGCGTCGAAGGCCAGAGCCGGGTCGTCGTAGCGCGGGCCGGTGAGTTCGATTGGTTCGGCCCCGACGGCCGCGAACCACGGCTCCCAGGGCAGCATAGAGGAAGTGTCGCGGATCAGCGGCACACGGGCGAGATCGGCCGGCGTGTGCAGCAGTTTCGCCATCGACGGCGCCGCCACCGGGCTGTAGCGCGACCCGCCGACCAGCTCGGCCTTCAGCCCCGGCCAGTTGCCGCGGCCGAAGCGGATGCCGAAATCGATGTCGGAATGGACGAGATCGATCATCGTGCCGGTGACCACCAGCCGCACTTCGATTTCGGGGTGCAGCTTGTTGAACTTGGCGATGCGCCAGATCAGCCAGCGCGAGGCGAAGACGCTGCCGACGGTGAGGGTCAGCACCTTCTCGTCACCCGGCTTGAGGTTGCCCACCGCATCGGCCAGCGCGGTGAAGGCGCTGGTCAGCTGCGGCAGGATCTGGCGCAAGGCGGCCGTCGGCCGCAGGCCCTGCGGGGTGCGCTCGAACAGCTCGAGCCCCAGCCGCTCCTCGGCCCGCCGCAGATGCTGGCTGACGGCGCCCGGCGTCACCCCGAGTTCCTCGGCGGCCGGGGCAAGCGCGCCGCGGCGCGCCACGATCTCGATGGCGCGGATGGCATTGAGCGGAATGGGGAACGGGCTCGGCATATAGTTTTTCTATACCCCTCGCAAATTCTTGTCGATTGGCGCGCGCAGCCTCACAGCACATATTAGGCCGTACACCGCACCCGAGGAGGGCTTCAAAATGTACAACCTGTTCAGTGAACTGCGCCTCTGGCTGGCGCGACTGTTCGAGATCGACGGCGATGAGACGGGCGACGACCCGCTGAGCTGCATGAGCGCGCGTGAGCTGGCGGATTTGCCGGTGTATCACCCGCGGTTTGACGACTGCATCGGGGCTTAGACACGCACTGGCCGTGCCACCCCGCCCCCTCGCCCCTCTGGGGAGAGGGCGGCGAGGAGGCCGAAGGCCTCATCGCGGGGTGAGGGGCGCCACGCGCGCCGGATCATCGTCCTGAAGGCAACCGTCAGTGTGCTTGGCTACCCCTCACCCTAACCCTCTCCCCAGAGGGGCGAGGGGACGCTGGGGCGCCGCCGGCGTGAAACTGCCTAAGCCAGCACATCCGTCCGATACAGCGTCACCCGCAGCCCGCCATGCAGCACTGGCGCGCCATTCGGCAGGAACGGCAATGCGGTGGCCCGGGCCAGCCCAACCTCGGTGGTGATCAGGCCGACGCGCCAGCCGGAGAAGCGTTCGCGTAGTACGCTGCCGAGGCTGCGGTAGAGCGGGCCGAGCGAGGCGCTCTCGCCGATGCGGGTGCCGAAGGGTGGGTTGACGATCACGAGGCCCGGCGGCCCTCCCGGGCGCTCGAGTTCGCCGACCGGCAGCTGCCGGAACGCCGTCAGCGCGGAAACGCCGGCGCGCTCGGCATTGGCCTTGCTCATCTCGATGGCGCCGGCATCGCGGTCGCTGCCGTAGAACCGCACCGTCGGTTCGCGGCGCGCTGTGATGCGCAGCGCTTCCCACTTGGCGCGGTCGAAACTTGCCAGCTGCTCGAAGGCGAACGTCCGTGAGCGGCCCGCTTGCAGGCCGGCGGCGATCTCGGCGGCCTCGATGACGAAGGTGCCCGAACCGCACATCGGGTCGAGCACCGGCTCGTCGCCGGTAAAGCCGCACTGGCTGAGGAACAGGGCCGCCATGGTCTCGCGCATCGGCGCGCGGTTCACCGCTTCCTTGTGGCCGCGCTTGTGCAGCAGCTCGCCGGAAGTATCGACGCTGATGGTGACGAGATCGTCTTCGATCCGCGCCATGACGGTGAGCGGCGCCTTGTCGACGACAGTGGCGCCCAGTTCCTCGCGGATGGCGGTGGCGACGCGCTGCGCGGCAGCCCCGGCGTGATAGATTTTCGATTTTCGGCAGCTGGCCTCGACCGCCACGGGCACGTCGGGCCTGAGCAGCGCCGCCCAGGGGAGTTTTCGCGCCCGCTTGTCGAGCTGCGCCAGGTGCATGGCGCGGAACGTCGCGAAGCGGGCCAGCACGCGGCTGGCGCCGCGCAGCTCGAGATTGGCGCGCCAGACCTCGGGCCAACCGCCGGTGATGGTGACGCCGCCCTCGACCTGCTGGGGTTTCTCGAAGCCCAGCGCAGCCGCTTCGGCGCGCAGGGCTGCCTCGAGCCCGGGAGTGGCGACGAGGAAAATCTCGAACGGCGCGTTCGGATCGAACTCACGCGGCTTGATATCAGGGAGGTGCGACATGCGGCTGCTGTAGTGCATTTCCGCCTGACAGGCCAGTTCATGGGGCGTTCAGCGGGTCGCGACTAGATCGACCGCCCATGGCGCTTGGCGCCTTCCCTAGTTGGGAGAAGAAAGATGAAGATGAAAGACCTGTTCTCGAAGCTCCGTAACCGTTCGCCGAAGCCTCAGACCCGCGACTGGTCCACCACCTGGACCCCGCGTGACTGGGCTGACCTGCCGACGCACCATCCGCGCCGCGAAGACGACGCGCTCTGAGCCAGCGATGAACGCCGCCGCTCCCATGGTGATCCGCCCGGCCCGGCTGGGTGATGCGCTGGCGATTGCTGCGCTGCACCACGTCGCCGTGCATCAGATGGCAGCGCCGTTCTATCCGCACGAGGTACTGGCGCACTGGAGCCCGGCGGTAACGCTGTCGAGCGCCGAGCGGCGGTATCGCGAAACCCAGGAAGATGGCGGGCTGACCCTCGTCGCCGAACAGAACGGCACGCTGGTCGGCTTCGGCGTCGTGGTGCCGGAGGCCGGCGAGATCTCGGCCTGCTACGTGGCGCCGGAAGCGGCGCGCCGCGGCATCGGCCGCACCCTGCTCGCGGCCATGGAAGCGGCGGTCAGCGCCCACGGCGTGCACGAACTCAACGTCCGCGCCTCGCTCAATGCCAAGAGCTTTTACTCCGCCTTCGGCTACCACGTCAGCGGCCGCGGCGAATACCGCTTCGAGGACGGCACGGTGATGGTGGTCGCCTTCATGCGCAAGGACAACTCGCCGATCGTTTGATCGCTACGGCAGCAGCAGCTGCCCCAGCGTGTGCTCGAGCCAGGCGGCGTACTGCTCCGGCGTAAAACCCTCGATCCGGGTCAGCATCAGAAACAGTTCGGGGCTGGCGAGGCGCCAGATCTGGGCCAGGGCCGCGGCCTCGCTCATGCCGTCGCGCAACGGCCCCTTGCCGGCCAGCGCTTTCGCCACCAGCGCCAGGTTCTCGCGTCGCCCGGCATGGATCGCGTCATAGACCTTCGCCATTTCCGGGTCGGTTTCAGCCGCGACGCGCAGCACCGCCACGATCTCGGCCACCGACAGGAGCACCTGCACGATATCGCGGGCGAACAGCCGGAGCACCTCGGCCTGGTCGTGGGCAGCCGCCACGGCTCGCGGGCCGGCCTGTTCGACCAGCGGCGTCGCCGGATCGCCGCGCCGCACCGCGCTCTGCACCACCCCGAGCAGCAGCGCGGATTTGTTGCCGAACACGGCGTAGACGCTCTCCGCCGATACCCCGGCCGCGCGGGCCACGGCAGCGATGGTCGTCCCCTGCCAGCCATTGGCAACGAACAGCCGGCGCGCCGCCGCGACAATGGCGCCACGCGTATCGGCGGCCTGCTGCTGGCGCAGGCGGGACTGGTATTTTCGGCGGGGTTCGGGCTGCTCGGTCAATTCGCTATGCCGTTACCATATTGACTACAGTGACACTGTACTGTAATTACAGGGCCAGCGTCGAGAGGAGCCCTATCCTATGCCTGGCCTCGGCTATCTATCCACCACCGGACAAGCGCTTTCCCTGCTGCTCGTCGGCCTGTTGGCCGGCAGCATGTACGGAATCTGGTTCGGCTACGACATCACCCGCTATTCGCCCGCCAGCTTCGTCGAGGTGCATCAGGGCGCGGTGCGCGGCCTCAATACGCTGCTGCCGCTGATGGGGCTTGCCGCGATCGTCATGGTCGTCGTCCTGGCCGTGCTGGCGCGCCAGCGGCCGACAGTGCTGATGCTCTATGGCGCCGCGGCGCTCGGCCTCGTCGCTGCCGGGCTGATCACCCGCTTGCTTAACCAGCCGATCAACGACGCGGTGATGGGCTGGTCCGCCGATACCCTTCCGGCCGATTGGGAGACGCTGCGCAACAGCTGGTGGAGCTGGCATGCGGCGCGGCTGGGGGCCACGATCCTGGCGCTGCTGCTGCTGATCGCGGCAGTGTTCACCGACCGCAGCGCCTGACGCTATTCACAGAGCCGCGCCGTGCAGGTCTTGCCGTGGCAGCCGAGATCGACATGCAGGTGGTCGTGATGCTCGGCATTGGCCTCGGGGCCGAGCACGGTGGTGAAATGGGCGCAGGCGGAATCGTGAGCGAAGCGCAGCAGCCGGCCCTCGGGTGAGAGCGCGTCCCTCCAGCCGCCATCGACGGTGACGAAGCGGCCGTCTTCGAGCTTGAAGCCGACCACGTCGAGCGCATCGGCGAAGGCGTGGAAGCTGAGGTTACCGGTGCTGCCATTGTTGACGTTGCGGCACATGTAGGAGGTGCCGACCACCACTTCGGCGATCCGCGTGTTGTCGCGCGCCATAAGGTAGCTGTCGATCGATTCGATCCAGGCAGGCAGGGCCGAGGCGATGCCGCAATCGGTCTCGACGCCGCCCGCCACCGGCACCATCCGCCCATTGGCGAGGACACCGGTGACCGAGAGCGGCGATTGGGTGCCACATTGTTTTTCTTCGATCGGTGGCAGCGCCTTGGCCTCGACCTTGCCGAGCAGAACGGCGGGGCACGCCGTCTGGTAGATGCGGGCCGTCGGTTCTGCCGGCTCGGCAACATGTTCGCCGGGCGGTAGCGGCGGGCCGATCGGATCGGCGGCGGGCGGCTTCGGCGCGGGCTTGTCGGGCGTTGCCGCCGGGCGATGGCGGGGCAATTTCACCGCCGGTTCGGCGGAGAGTTCCGCCGGCCGCGGCTTGGGAAGCGGCACGGTCGTGTCGCCTGCCTGTTGCGCCAGGGCGGCAAAGCTCATGCTGGCGAGAAGGCAGGCGAAGATGAACCGCATGCACCCCGAACGCGGCGACCCCGCATCAGGTTGCGCGGTCGATCCGGAGGGTGAAGCAGTTATTGGTGGCCGAGCGCATATGGACGTAAGCGACGTCCGCGCGCTCGAGGATCGCCTCAGCTGCTGCCTCGATGCCATCGTTCCCCACCACGATTCCGGTGCCGTAGACGATCCTGTCGTCGGCGCCGTAACCGCGCAAGATGCGACCGCTGGTGCCGCGCTGTTCGCGCTCCGGCAGGCCGGCGGCGGGTTCATAGGCCGGGCAGGCCTCGGCATGCAGGAAGATCGGCCCGAGTTCGGCATAGGGCTGCGGCGCCGGGAACGGGCGATAGGCGAGAACGAGGTAAGGCTCGCCGGCCCCGACGTTCTCGAGGCAATGCCGGCACGGCACCCCGTCGCCATCGGAGATGCGCCGTTCGGGCGCTTGGCCATTGGCGTCTGGGGCGCCGGCGCGGTAGGCGGCGGCAAGGTCAGAGGGCATTCCGGAATAGTGCAGGGTCATGGCGGTCTCCTTTGCTGGGGAGACATTTGCCGAAGGTGATGGGGAGAAGCGACCCGGTTTTGGCGGGTTGGGCCACGCTAACTTGGCACGATTGCTCCACCAACTCGATGTCATCCCAGCGAAAGCTGGGACCCATTTCTCCGCTGGTGCGGGCTGCGAGTTGGGTCCCAGCTTTCGCTGGGATGACACCGGTGGGGAGGTGAGATGGAGGCCCGCCCTTTCCCCCGCCCCCTACTCCGGCCGCCTGAACTCCATGATCCAGTTGGTCTCCCAGCTGTCGCCGCCATCGTAGGAAAAGGCCTGGCTCCAGCGGGGGGTTTCGGTGTCGGTGTCGCTCCAGTCGAACAGCACTTTGACCGGCCTCTCGCCATCCATGTCGTCGCCGGCAAAGCTGCCGCGGCCGAACTCGAAGCGGCCGAACACTGGCGGCTCCAACACACCTTTCTCCGAGTTGATCCAGTAGATCGCCCACTCGTCGCGCTCGGGGTTGTAGATCCTGAGCGTCATGCCCTTGAAGCCCTTGGTCGGGAAGTCGCTCTCATCCACCGACACCATGCCGCCCAACATCAGCTGCGCCGTCTCGTAGGAGGTGAAGACGTCCCACTCGGTTGAGCCGACGCCGCGGGCCTTGAGCCGCCGGTTGGTGACAACCCAATCGCCATGGTTGAACGCAAAGCCGCGCCGAGTCTCCGAATCCATCTCATCCCTCCAGTGACGCTGCCGACCGGCCGAATCCGGCTCAGCCCAGCGCTCCGGAAGCCCGTGTAGCGCAGTTACCCTGCCAGGGCGTGTCAGGCTTTTATTCCCTCGCTAGCGCAGGCTGAACGGCGGGTAGACATCGGTGACGAGGAGGAACGCATAGGCCCAGACCCGGGTAGCCCAGCGGCCGACGCCGACGACGAAATCGAACATGCCGCGTGGGTAGGCGCCGGTGATGAGGATGGCGAACCAGGCGACGATGGTCACCAGCAGGGCGACGATGCCGAGCACTGCCAGCACGACATAGTGCGGGATCGCCAGCAGCCATTTGACCAGCGGCAGCCAGCGGTTGAGCTCTGCCGCCTCGGGATAGGCGACCTCGAGATGCACCGATTGCGTGTCGACCGTCGAGGGATACTTGTCGGTCAGCAGGAACAGATAGGCGCTGACCCGGGCACCGAAGCGCGCCAGCTCGACGCCGAAATCGAACCACCAGCGCGGGTAGCGCTGCCGGAACACCAGCATCAGCACGGTGGCGAGGAACAGCCCGGCAGTGATGCCGCCGCCCGCCGATTTCACCGCGTTGCCGGCCGCATCGTAATAGTAGTAGCCGCCGGTGTCGGAGAGGAGGCCCAGCACGATGAGGATCGGGATCGCCCAGATCAGGCGGAAGAAGGTGGTCAGCCGGTCCATCTGGCCGGGATAATCGACGTCGAAACGCGCTGCGTAGTCGCTGCTGTCTGCCATTTTCCGCCCCCTGCCCGGTCTGACCCGCCCCCCGCGCCCGCGGGGATCAGCGCGTGGCCGGGCTGGCCATCGCGCCGCGGCGGAAGCCTAGCACGCCCGGGCGCGGCGCGGTCACGTCATCGCAGCGCGGGCGTGGCTACGCATCTGCTGCTGTTAACCCCCGATAAACCATCTTTGCCCCGTCACCCGGCTCTGGTATCAGCGGCCCATGTCCGTACCGCTCGACCATATTCGCAACTTCTCCATCGTCGCCCATATCGACCATGGCAAATCGACGCTCGCCGATCGGCTGATCCAGCTCACGGGCGGCCTCGAGCTGCGCGAGATGAAGGAGCAGGTGCTCGACTCGATGGATATCGAGCGCGAGCGCGGCATCACCATCAAGGCGCAGACCGTCCGGCTGACCTACAAGCACACCGACGGCGAGACCTATATCCTCAACCTGATCGACACGCCCGGCCATGTCGACTTCGCCTATGAAGTCAGCCGGTCGCTGGCCGCCGTCGAGGGTTCGCTCCTGGTGGTCGATGCCAGCCAGGGCGTCGAGGCGCAGACCCTCGCCAATGTCTACCACGCCATGGATGCCAACCATGAGCTGGTGACGGTGCTCAACAAGATCGACCTGCCCGCAGCGGACATTCCGCGCGTAAAACAGCAGATCGAGGACGTGATCGGCATCGACGCCTCGGACGCAGTGGAGATTTCCGCCAAGTCGGGCCTCAACATCGACAAGGTGCTGGAAGCCATCGTCGAGCGCCTGCCGGCGCCGAAGGGCGATATCAACGCGCCGCTGAAGGCGCTGCTGGTCGACAGCTGGTACG
>Ga0209902_101389_pt1 | contig 12017 bp, 11 predicted proteins | sample FECB27metaG_FD_188304 | JGI IMG/M metagenome (GOLD analysis project Ga0209902, IMG submission 188304) | Cyanobacterial communities from the Joint Genome Institute, California, USA - FECB-27 (SPAdes) (version 2) | ecosystem: Environmental > Aquatic > Thermal springs > Hot (42-90C) > Microbial mats...
ACGACAGCGCAGCCGAGCGGACGGTCGTCCGCCGCCTTGTCGTTTCACGAGAGATTCAGGCCGGCAGGTTGCGCCCTGCCGCCATTGTTGTTTGTGGCGGAAAACCGTCGCACGAAAGAAGAAGATATTGACGAATGAAATCAATGCGGAGCTGAACGGCTTCGCCAAACTCGGCATTACCGGCGCGCTGCTCAAGGCCACCCAGATGGCCGGATTCAACGAGCCCAAGCCGATCCAGGTCGAGTCGATCCCGGCGCAGCTGGCTGGTCGCGACATCCTGGGCATCGCCCAGACCGGTTCTGGCAAGACCGCAGCCTTCTCGCTGCCGATCCTGTCCAAGATCATGGCGCTCGGCACCAAGCGCCGGCCCAAGACCGCACGCGCGCTGATCCTGGCGCCGACGCGTGAGCTCGCCGTGCAGATCGAAGATACCATCAAGGTGCTCGCCAAGGGTGCGCATGTTTCGACCGCGCTGGTCCTCGGTGGCGTGTCGCGTTTCTCGCAGGTCAAGAAGATCGCTCCGGGCGTCGACGTGCTGATTGCCACGCCGGGCCGCTTGACCGATCTCGTCCGCGAAGGCGACCTCGTGCTGGCCGATACCGAGTGGCTGGTCCTCGACGAGGCCGACCGCATGCTCGACATGGGCTTCATCAATGACGTCAAGCGCATCGCCAAGGCGACCTCGCGCAACCGTCAGACCGCGCTGTTTTCGGCAACCATGCCGCAGGAGATCGCCGAATTGGCGCAGGGCCTGCTCAAGGATCCGATCCGCGTCGAGGTTGCACCGCAGAGCACCACCGCAGCCGAAATCCGCCAGAGCATCATCCTCGCCCGCACCAAGCAGAAGCGCCAGATCCTGGCAAAGATGCTGGCCGACGATGCCATGACCTCGGTCCTGGTCTTCGCCCGCACCAAGCATGGTGCCGACCGCGTCGTGAAGGATCTGGACCGCGACGGTTTTCCCGCCGCCGTCATCCACGGCAACAAGTCGCAGAACGCGCGCCAGGCAGCACTCAACGGCTTCCGCGCCGGCAAGGTCCGCATCCTGGTCGCAACCGACATTGCTGCACGCGGCATCGACGTTCCGGGTATCAGTCACGTCGTGAACTTCGACCTGCCGGATGAGGCTGAAAGCTACGTCCACCGCATCGGCCGTACCGGCCGCAACGGCGCCAACGGCGTCGCTGTCACGCTGGTCGACCCCTCGGAAAACTCCAAGCTGCGTCAGGTCGAGCGCATCATCCGCATGAAGCTGACGATCGACGCCGACCACCTTGGCGAGCCTGATCCGGTGCGTCCGGCTGGCGAGCCGCGCGGCTTCGTGGCCGCCAACGACCGTGGCGAGCGCGAGGAGCGCCGGCCCAACGGTCAGCGCCCGCGTGGCAACAATGGCGGCAAGCCGAAGGGTGATCGTCCGCATGGAAACGCGCCCAAGGGCGGCAAGCGTCGCTTCGGCGCGCGCAAGCCGAACACGCGCGCAGCGTAATCTGTGCAGCAGATCGGGCCGGCTTGGTCCATTTGCTCCATGCCATGAATAGGTTAGGGCGGTTGGGGCGGTGCTTCGGCCGCCCTTTCGTTTGAGGGGACGGAATGGCCGGAATAGCGACGCTCGCAATCGCTTATGTGCTGTCCCAGTTCTATCGCTCTTTCCTGGCGGTGCTGACGCCGGCACTGACCGCTGAGCTCGGCGCCACCAAGGCGCAGCTGTCTTTCGCCTCCGGCGCCTTCTTCATCACCTTTGCCCTGGCCCAATTTGCCATCGGTGTTTCGCTCGACCGGTTTGGTCCGCGCCGCACCGCCTCGACGCTGCTTCTGCTCGGCGGCGGAGGCGGGGCCTTCGTCTTCGCGTCAGCGACGGCCCCCTGGATGGTCACGACGGCCATGGCGATGATCGGCGTGGGCTGCGCGCCGGTGTTGATGTCGTCACTGTTCATCTTCGCCCGCACATTTTCCATCGCTCGATTTGCAGTGCTGGCGTCGTGGATGGTCGCCTTCGGTACCGCCGGCAACGTCATCGGCGCGGCACCGCTGGCGCAGGCGGCCGAGGCATTCGGCTGGCGTCCTGTCATGGCCGGCCTCGGCGTCATCACCATTGCTGCTGCACTTGCCGTGCTGGTCGTGGTACGTGACCCGAAATCGCCTGAAGGCATGGAACAGGGCAATGTCGGCTTCGCCGGCTATCTGGAATTGCTCCGGATGCGGGTCCTGTGGCCAATCATACCGCTGACCGCGATCAACTATGCGCCGACGACTGGCATCAGAGGCCTCTGGTCGGGCCCCTATCTCGTCGATGTCTATGGCGCCGACGCGCTGCTGATCGGTCAGGTGACGTTCTTCATGGCGCTCGCCATGGTGGCCGGCGCCTTTGTCTATGGCCCGCTCGACACCATGTTCTGCACCCGGAAATGGGTGGCTGTCGTTGGCAACACCATTGGCCTCGCGGCAATCCTTTATCTCGCGCTGAACGTCGTCACCGATGTCACCACCGTCACGGTCGTCTTCGTCATCATCGGCGTGTCAGGTGGTGCGTACGGCCTGCTGATGGCACATGCACGCGCATTCCTGCCGCGGCACCTGATCGGGCGGGGCGTGACGCTGATGAATTTCTTCTCCATCGGCGGCGTAGGGCTGATGCAGTTCGCGACCGGCGCCGTGGTAACGGCCAATGTGGTACAGGGCGAGCCAACGGCAGCCTATTCGGCGCTGTTCTGGTTCTATGTGCTGATGCTGGGGGCCGCGATTGTCATCTATCTCTGGGCGCGCGATGCAAAACCGGAGGCCGTGGCCAACACAGGAGCTCAGTCAAAGCTCGAGCGCCTGAGGTAGATCATTGGCTCTGCCTTCCAGCGTGTGGCAACGCGCAGCGCCTTTTCGCGCAACGGTCGCGGCAGCAGAAACAACAGCTTCATCGCCCATGTCAGGCGGCGCGGGAAGGTGACCTCGAAGCCGCTCCTGCGTATCGCCTTGCAGATACGCTCGGCGGCAGCTTCGACCGGCATCATTGCCGGCATGTAATAGGCGCTCTTTTCGGTCAGCGGCGTGTCGATGAAGCCGGGGTTCATCACCTGGGTGCGGATGTTCATCTTGTCGAAGTCGAACTTCAACGCCTCGGCGATGATGTTGATGGCGGCCTTTGTGGCGCCATAGGCAGCTGTCGTCGGCCAGCCGAAGTAGCAGCTGATCGATCCCATGAACACGACATGTCCGCGGCCGCGATTGCGCATCCGCTCGATCACCGGCACCAGGCCGTTGATGACGCCGAAGACGTTGACGGCAAAGCTCTGGCGGAAGGCTTCCATGCGCAGGTTTTCGCCTGTCACGGGCATGTAGGATCCCGCATTGAAGATCGCGAGTACGATCGGGCCGGCCTGCGCTTCGATGGCGGCGACTGCGGCAGCCATTCCAGCCTCGTCGGTGACATCGGATGGAAACGCCAGCACCTTGCCGGCCATCGCGCGGGTTTCCTCGATCAGCGTGTCGATCGGGTCATTGGCACGGACGGTTACGGCAACCGTATAGCCTTCTTTTGCCAGCAATCGGGCCACGCTGCGGCCAATACCGGTGCTGCCGCCGGTAATCCACGCGACCCCGTGTTCCGGGTTGGCCCGGTATGTGCTCACTTCAAACCTCTGGGCAGGAGTTATCGCGTAGCTCTAGCGGGGTGGCATGCATATGGAAAGGCTGTTTTAGGATGCACCATATTGATGGTGCATCGGCTGGTCTGGCAGGGAGCTTGCGCGCGTTGACGCATAGATGCGACTGGTCCAGAGAATTTCATCCCTTGAAAGCGCGGGCTCACATTTCTAGGGTTCTCAGGCGAATTAGGAAGGAATCTTCATGCGCTCGGTGATCGATGCCATCGGCAATACGCCTCTCATCCGGCTCAAGCGGGCCTCGGAGGAAACCGGCTGCGAGATACTCGGCAAGGCCGAGTTCATGAACCCGGGGCAATCGGTCAAGGATCGCGCCGGCCTGTTCATCATCCGCGATGCCGAAAAGCGCGGGCTGCTCAGGCCCGGCGGGGTCATCGTCGAGGGCACCGCCGGTAATACCGGCATCGGCCTGACGGTTGTCGCTAAGGCGCTCGGCTACCGCACCGTCATCGTCATTCCCGACACGCAGAGCCAGGAAAAGAAGGATGCGCTGCGGCTGCTCGGCGCCGAACTCATCGAGGTTCCGGCCGTTCCCTACAAGAACCCGAACAATTACGTAAAGGTGTCCGGGCGTCTGGCCGAGCAACTGGCGAAATCCGAGCCGAACGGTGCCATCTGGGCCAACCAGTTCGACAATGTCGCCAATCGCGAAGGCCACATCCGCACCACGGCCGAAGAAATCTGGCAGCAGACGGGCGGCAAGGTCGACGGTTTCGTCTCGGCGGTCGGTACCGGCGGCACGCTTGCCGGCGTGGCGATCGGGCTGAAGGCAAAGAGCTCTGCCGTGAAGATCGCCATCGCCGATCCGCTCGGTGCTGCACTCTACAGCTACTACACCGAGGGTGAACTGAAGGCCGAAGGCAGTTCGATCACCGAAGGCATCGGCCAGGGCCGCATCACTGCCAATCTGGAAGGTTTCACGCCCGATTTTTCCTACCAGATCCCCGATGAGGAGGCGCTGCCGATCGTCTTCGGACTGATCCAGGAAGAGGGTATCTGCGTGGGCGGCTCGACCGGAATCAACATCGCCGGCGCAATCCGGCTCGCACGCCAGCTTGGCCCCGGCCACACCATCGTGACCGTGCTTGCCGATTTTGGCACGCGTTATCAGTCGAAGCTGTTCAACCCGGATTTCCTGCGCAGCAAGAGCCTGCCGGTGCCCGAATGGATGGAGACCGAACCCAGCATTTCGGTGCCGTTCGAGCAGGTGGCGTGATGGCATTTTCGACCGAGGCGGTCTTTCGCGAGGATTCCTATCTGCGCGAGACCGAGGCCCGTGTCGTCGGCGTCAACGAACGCGGCGGCATCATCCTCGACCGGACTATCTTCTATGCCACGTCGGGCGGCCAGCCTGGCGACACCGGCATATTGACCCGCGACGACGGCAGCCGGATTGCCGTTGCGGCGACGATCACGGGCGAAAGCAAGGACGAGATCATCCATGTGCCGGCGCTGGAGCAGGCGGTTCCCGAGGTCGGCGAGCGGCTGAGGCTGGCTATCGATTGGCGGCGGCGGCTTCTGTTGATGCGCATGCACGCCGCCTGCCACCTGCTGACGGTGGTTTGTCCGTACCCGATCACGGGGGCCTCGGTCAGCGAGGACGATTCGCGCGTCGATTTCGACATTCCCGACGCCGGCTTCACCAAAGAAGACGTGACGGCCAAGCTGATGGAACTCGTCCGTGCCAACCATCCGATCTACACCAGCTGGATTTCCGACGCCGAGCTTGCCGCCAATCCGACGCTTGTGAAGTCGAAGAACGTGCGCCCGCCATCCGGCAACGGCAGGATCAGGCTCGTCTGCATCGGTGACAATGCGTCGATCGATAGCCAGCCCTGCGGCGGAACCCATGTCGCCAGCACCGCCGAAATCGGCGAAATCCATATCGGCAAGATCGAAAAGAAGGGGCGCGAGAACCGCCGCTTCCGCATCCGCTTTGGCGCGATGCCCGCCAACTGAACCTGGAGACGTTGCCATGAGTGACAAGAGCGCCTTCGTCATCGATGCGGATTGGCTGGAAAAGCGGCTGGGCACGCCGGGTCTGTCGATCGTCGACGCCTCCTGGTACATGCCGGCGCAGAAACGCGACCCGCGGGCAGAATATGATGCCGCCCACATTCCCGGAGCCGTGTTCTTCGACCAGGACCTGATCGTCGATCCGGACTCGGCGTTGCCGCACACGCTGCCTTCGCCATCGCTGTTTGCCCGCTTTGTGGGGTCGATGGGGATTTCGGCTGACGACACCATCGTCATCTATGACGGCCCGGGCTTCCAGACTGCACCCCGTGTCTGGTGGATGTTCCGCATCATGGGCGTGTTCCAGGTCTACATTCTCGATGGCGGCTTCGACCGCTGGAAGGCTGCCGGCCGGCCTGTGACCGCTGAGCCGACCAAGACCGCTCCCGGTGTCTTCCACACCGACTACGACGCCTCGAAGGTCGTTTCGCTGGCCGAGATGCGCCAGATCGTTGCATCAGGCAGCGCCCAGATTGCCGACGCGCGTTCCGCTGGGCGCTTCGAGGGCACCGATCCGGAGCCGCGCGCTGGTCTGCGTTCGGGCCACATGCCGGGCGCGCGCAGTGTGCCTTCGGTGACGCTGTCGGAGAATGGCGAGCTTCTGCCGCTCGAGCAACTGAAGGCAAAGCTCGAGGCGGCGGGGCTCGATCTGTCGAAGCCTGTCGTCACCTCCTGCGGCTCCGGCGTTACCGCTGCCGTCATCACGCTGGCGTTGCAGTCGCTCGGCCATGGCGACGTCAGGCTTTATGACGGCTCCTGGACCGAATGGGGTGGCATGTCGGACACGCCCGTCGTGACGGGGAAGGCGTGAGCATGGCGGTCGACCGCAGCGAAAACATCGAGGTGACGGTCACCTTTCTGGAGATGCACGTCCCGCCTGTTTACACGCCGCCGCTGCCGGTCAATCGCCAGATTGCCCTTCTCAGGACGCGTGACATTCCGCTTCATTACTATCGCTATCTCGCCGACCGGGTCGGCCGCAAATGGCATTGGGTCAACAGCCTAAGGCTCAATGACGAAGAGCTTGCCGCCGGGCTGCATCGCGAGGATCGCGACATCAGGGTGCTTTATCTCGATGGCGCGCCCGCAGGCTTCATGGACATCAAGCCGCATTTGCCCGACGAGGTCGAACTCGCCTATTTCGGCATGATGGAGCACGCCACAGGGCAGGGCATCGGCCGCTGGTTCCTCGGGGCGGCGATCGCGGCTGCATGGTCCTACAGGCCACACAAGGTGACGGTGCAGACCTGCACGCTCGACCATCCCGCGGCCTTGCCGCTGTACCAGAAAATGGGCTTTTCGCCGGTCGCCCAAAAGACCGAGACGGTTCGCACCATGACCTTCGCCGAACGTTCGGCAAGCGTGATGCGGCCGTGACGGCAAACAACATCGGCTGAACCGTCCGTTCATCGCTGCTTCAGGTCGGTTCTGGCATTTTCCGCGCATCAGATCCGACCGGACGGTCGAAATATGCAAGGAGATTGAGGATGTTGAACCGCCGTACGCTTGCCGCCGCGCTGATCGCCGTGCTTGCCGCGCCTTCACTCGCTGCCGCGCAGGCGACGACGCCTTCGGCGTCGCAGATCGAGCGCCAGCTTCAGGCAGCACCGACGATGAAGCTCAGGCCCAACCAGCGCGTCACCGTTCGCGAATTCAAGCGCCGGCCCGACCTGCGCCGCATGGCGCCGTCGATCGACATCCAGTCGATCAACTTCGCATTCGGCTCGGCTGAGGTGCCTTATTCGCAGTATGGCAAGGTCGAGAACATCGCCAACGCCCTGGACCGTATCTTGCGCCGCGACCCCGATGCGCGCGTGCTGATCGAAGGTCACACGGATGCCGTCGGCTCGTTCGGGTCAAACCAGGCCCTGTCGGAGCGTCGTGCCGCTTCGCTCAAGCAAACCCTGGTGCGCGAGTTCGGCATCCCGCGCTATGCGCTGGAAACAGTGGGTTATGGCGAGGAGTTCCTGCTGGTGCCGACCCAGAACGAGAACTGGCGCAACCGCCGCGTCACGCTGCGCCGCTACGACGCGTTCATCCGCTAGTACCGAGAGCATTTTCAGTTCCAACAAGCCCGGCTTGCGAGAGCCGGGCTTTATTTGCATTCTCCGATGTGGTATACAGTATACCAAATCGGAGGCAAAAGATGACGATCAGAGTGGTGATGGCCGGCGCCACCGGCTGGGTTGGCAAGGCGCTGATCCCCGCCATATCGGCGCAGGGCGACATGCAACTCGTCGGCGCGGTGGCACGCAGGGCTGCCGGCCATGACGTCGGTGTGGCCACGGGAGGCCAGCCGAGCGGCCAGATGATCAGTGCCACGCTCGCCGAGGCCTTGGCCGCGCCCTGCGATGTTGTCGTCGACTACACCAAGCCGGTTGCCGTCAGGGACCACGCCATGCTCGCCATTTCGCGCGGCCGTCATGTCGTCATCGGCACCTCTGGCCTGAGAGCTGCGGACTATCGGGAGATCAATGCGGCTGCCCGCGCCAATGGTGTCGGTGTCGTTGCCGCCGGCAACTATTCCATCACCGCGACCCTGATGAAGAAGTTCGCGCTGATGGCGGCGCAATATGTGCCCGACGTCGAAATCATCGACTATGCCAGTGCGAGAAAGGCCGATGCGCCTTCGGGCACCGCGCTTGAGCTGGCCGAGACGCTATCCGAGATTCGAGGCGCGCCGACGGCCTTGCCGACCTCCGAAATCTATGGCCACCCGGAAGCCCGCGGTGCGACGCTCGGCGAGGGCACGGCGGTGCAGGTCCATTCGCTGCGCCTGCCGTCCTATCAGCTGTCCTGCGAAGCCGTTTTCGGCTTGCCCGAGGAGCGATTGACCATCCGCCATGACGCCGGCACTTCGGCGGTGCCCTATGTCGCCGGCACGCTGCTCGCCATTCGCCGGGTGCGAGAGTTCACCGGCCTGGTCAGGGTGCTCGACGCGCTGATGGACGAAACGCTGTCAGTGTAGGAAATCGGGTGGGCGCGTAGCTGCGCCCGCCATAGCTTGCGGCAATCGATCAACGAGGATTGTCGCGATGAGCATCATTTTCCATGGCCTGCCAACAGAGGCGGTGCGAGCACTCCAGCGAGGCGGCGCGGACGCCTATGGCATGACACCGGAGCGCAAGGTCTCCGATGGCGACGGCGTGCCATGCCGCCATTGCCTGACCAATGTCGCTTCCGGCGAGGGTTATCTCATCCTTGCCTACCGGCCGTTTCCGGCATTGCAGCCGTATGCCGAAACGGGGCCGATCTTCCTGCACGCCGAGGAATGCCCGCGCGCGGCGGAAGTGGCCGAACTGCCTGAGCTGTTCAGCCGGACCAAGGACTACATCCTGCGTGGTTACAGCGCCGACGATCGTATCGTCTATGGCACGGGCGCGGTGACGCCCACGCCGGAGATCCCGGACCGCGCCCAACAGCTGCTCCAGCGGCCTGACGTGGCTTACGTGCACATGCGCTCGGCGAAGAACAACTGCTACCAGTGCCGGATCGAGTTGGACGAACCTGTGAAATCAAGTGGCGCCGCTATCTGACTGAACGGCAAACAAAAAACCCGCCGCATCGCTGCGGCGGGTTGGGGCCGTTTGCCTGAAACGGTCTCAGTTAAACTTGTACTTCGCGCCCACGCGGACGGTGTGCGACGACGGCGTGACTTCAAAGAAGCCCATGCTGTCGAAATCTTCCGACTGATACTGCGCGTAGCGGTATTCGAGATTGACGGTCATGTTGTTGGTGACGGCCGCTTCGAGACCGCCGCCGACGGAGAAGCCGCCTGCATTCCAGTCGATCAGCGACTGGCTGCTGCCGCCGCCACTGGCGACGAGATCGAAATGCTGCCAGCTGTAGCCGCCAAGCACATAGGCCAGCGTCGATTCATTGAGCTTCATGCCGACCCGGGCAAGAACGTCAAAGCCGTAGTCGGCGTCGAGGTTCAGCTTGCCAGGACCGAAATTGATTTCGCTGGTGATGCCCGAGTAACGGCCGCCCAGCTGGACGCCTGCAACCCAGTTGCCGCCGAATTCATGGTCGTAGCCGACATTGAGTTCGCCGAAGGCGCCTTCGCCACCGATGCCGTTGAAGGAGGCTACGCCGCCGAGACCCAGTTCGTGAACGGCCGCGCCGGCGCCGACATTGCCGCCGACGTAGAAGCCGGTCCAGCTGTAGGCAGGCGACTCGAATGCAGCCGCGCCGCCGTTCTGGGCACCGAAGCGATAGTTGGCCGCGACGCTGAAGGTGTGCCGCGACGTATCCGTGTCCAGGAAGCCGTCAGGAAGGCCGAACTCGCTCAGGATGTTGGCGGTGCTAAACCGCGTGTAGCGATACTCGGTCTTGAGCGTCCAGTTGCTGGCGACCACTGTTTCGACGCCAACTCCCAGGAAGTAGCCGTCCTTATCCCAGTCAAAGCTGCCACCGCCACCGAGACCGCCGCCGTTCGCATCGAGCTCAGATTTCTGCCACGCGTACCCGCCAAGAACGTAGCCCAGCGTGCTTGGCGTTACGAGGTAGCCGGCGCGAAGGCCGACATCAAAGCCGTACTTCTCAGTGACGGAGAGGTCAGCAAATGGTGCCGCATCAATCTTGGTTGCGATGTTGCCGAAATGCGCGTCAACCAGGCCGCCGATCAGGAAGCGCGGCGACACCAGATAGTCGTAGCCAAGGGTCACTTCGCCGAAGACGCCTTCGCCACCGATGCCGTTGAAGGAAAAGTCCGGTGCTGTAAGCGGCGAACTCACCTCGTGGACGTTCGCACCGACGCCGCCGCCGAAGCCGACATAAACGCCGCTCCAGTTGAAGCCAGTTGCCGGAGCTTCCGCTACTGAATCCGCGGCAAAGGATGCCGAGTTGATTGCAACAGCCGACACGGCGCCAAGCATCAGCGCGCGCGAAAACTTACCAAATTTCATAATTTACTACCCCAACCTTACCCAATGTCGCTTTGCTAGCACGTCTAGGTTGCTTGCGGTGCAGCTAAAATGTCACACCTACAGGCAATTTAGATTCCCAGCATGAACGTCGGGACCAGGAAATGTCCTCAAGCACCAATGGCTTGGCGGCAAATCCTGCTGCGCTGCAGCAGCCTTTGCCGACGTAGCCATCGCGGCTGCCCGGATTGCCCGGGACGAAGCACTTCGAAGGTCTTGCGAACGCCCTGTGTTGCGACCCCAAGCAGTCATGGCACGCTTGCGTTGCGTTTGATGCAGCTAACATGTCACGGGCGGTCAAATCCGTGCCGAAGTACAAACTATTTTTGGTAGTATTTTTTCGACAGCAGCGCAGACGAGGGATCAACGGGCAAAAAAATGCCCGCCGCATCGCTGCGGCGGGCGCTTGATCGCAACTCCGAAGAGAATCAGGCAGCCAGTGCCGACTTCGCTTCCGTCATCTCGTAGCCGAGCGCTTCGGCAACCGCGCGATTGGTGATCCGGCCGCGATGGACGTTGAGGCCGTTGCGCAGGTGCGGCTCGTCGGCAAGCGCCTTGAGGCCGCGGTCGGCGAGCGCCAGGCCATAGTGCAGCGTGGCGTTGTTGAGCGCATGCGCCGAAGTGACCGGAACGGCACCCGGCATATTGGCGACGCAATAATGGATGATGCCGTCAACCTCGTAGGTCGGGTCGGCATGGGTGGTTGCATGCGAGGTTTCGAAGCAGCCGCCCTGGTCGATGGCGACATCGACAAGCACCGCACCCTTCTTCATGCCCGACAGCATTTCGCGGCTGACCAGTTTGGGCGCGGCAGCGCCCGGAATGAGCACGGCACCGATGATGAGGTCGGCCGAGAAGCACTCTTCCTCAAGCGCCTCGACGGTCGAGTAGCGTGTGTGGACGCGGCCGGCGAACAGATCGTCGAGCTGGCGCAGGCGCGGGATCGAGCGGTCGATGATGCTGACGTCGGCACCGAGACCGGCCGCCATGCGCGCCGCATGCAGGCCGACGACGCCGCCGCCGATAACCGCGACCTTGCCTGGCAGCACGCCCGGCACGCCGCCGAGCAGCACACCACGGCCGCCATAGGCCTTCTGCAGCGCCGTCGCACCCGCCTGGATCGCAAGGCGACCAGCAACCTCGGACATCGGTGCCAGCAGCGGCAGGCCGCCGCGGTCGTCGGTCACTGTCTCATAGGCCACCGCGGTGACGCCCGAGCCAAGCAGGCCCTTGGTCTGTTCCGGATCTGGCGCAAGATGCAGATATGTATAGAGGATCTGGCCGTCGCGCAGCTGCGCCCATTCCTTGGGTTGCGGCTCCTTGACCTTCACGATCATGTCGGAGCGGGTGAACACCTCCTCGGCGGTCTTGGCGATCTGGGCGCCTGCCGCGCGATAGGCATTGTCGTCGGCGCCGATGCCTG
>Ga0209902_101390_pt1 | contig 12014 bp, 12 predicted proteins | sample FECB27metaG_FD_188304 | JGI IMG/M metagenome (GOLD analysis project Ga0209902, IMG submission 188304) | Cyanobacterial communities from the Joint Genome Institute, California, USA - FECB-27 (SPAdes) (version 2) | ecosystem: Environmental > Aquatic > Thermal springs > Hot (42-90C) > Microbial mats...
CTCCCGGGCCGTCCGTGTTTTCGGCTCCCGGACGGGCCGTGCCTTGACGGCGCGCGCCGGCCGGGGCTCCCTCGGCGAGCCGACCGGTCCACCGGCCCGACAGGGAGAGACGAGTGCGCGCGTTCTTCGCCAGGCATCCCGGCGCGTCGGTGTTCGGCCTGCTCGCAGGCCTGCTGCTCCTCTACGAGATCGTCTCCTCCTTCGTCGCCTACACGACCGACGCCTTCGTCGTCACCGACGTGGTCGTCGTCGCGCCGCAGGTGGCCGGCCCCGTCGCCTCCGTCGCGGTGGCGCGCAACCAGACGATCGCCGCCGGCGATCTGTTGTTCTCGATCGACCCGACGCCGTTCCAGTTTCGCGTCGACGAGCTCCAGGCGGAGCTGGCGCTGGCGAAGGCGGGCCATGCCAAGGCCGTCGACCAGGCGTCGGCCGCCGCCTCCGTGGTGAAGTCGGCGCAGGCGACGCTCGACGACGCGCAGATGCGCTTCCGGCGCCTCGCCGCCATCCAGGACTCCGGCGCCGTCACCGTGCAGGCCGTCGACGACGCCAAGCGCGACTTCGACACCGCCGCCGCCCGCGTCTCCGAACTCACCGCCCTCGAGCAGACGGCGCAGCAGGACATCGCCGTGCAGCTCGCCGCCATCGGCGCGGCGCAGGCGTCGCTGGCGAAGGCGGACTACGACCTCGCCCAGACCCGCGTCGTCTCCTCCGTCGCCGGCACCGTCGCCCCCTACGAGGTGAAGGAGGGCGACTTCGTCGACATCGGCACGCCGGTGATGGCGGTGGTGGCCGATCGCGGCTGGCGGATCGTCGCCAACCTGCCGGACTACTATCTCGGCGCCCTCACCGTCGGCCAGCCGGTGTGGGTGCACGTCTCCTCGGACCCGTGGCGGCTGCACCGCGCCACCATCCGCTCGATCCCGCGCGGCATCTCGCGCCAGCCCGACCCGCTCGGCGTGCTGCCCTACGTGTCGCCGACGACCGAGTGGATCCGCCTGCCGCGGCGCTTCCCTGTCGAGATCGACATCGAGGGCTTCGTCGGCCGGGTGCCGCTGTTCTCCGGCGCCGATGCGCGCGTGCTGATGTGGGCGAACACCTTCGCCACCGACGCCGCGCCGGCGGCCGGCTCGCAGGAGCCGGCGGCGCGATGATCGGCGGGGAACGCCAGGCGCTGGTGGCGGCGACGGGCTGCTGGCTCGCCGCGATCCTGGCGTTCTGGGTGGGCACGTCGGACCCGTGGTGGGCGTGCATCTCCGCCTGGGTCGTCGCCAACCCGAACCGCGACGCGCTGGTGCTGAAGTCGGGCATGCGCGTCGCCGGCACGCTGATCGCCTGCGTCGTCGGCTACAACCTCGCCCTCATGCTGGAAGGCCAGCCGGTGGCGCAGGCGCTGGTGCTCGCGATGGTCTGCATGGGCGGCATCCTCATGCGCTACCGCAGCCGCTTCGACTATGCGTGGCTGCTCGGGGCGATCACCGTGGCGATGGCCATCGTCGGCTCGATGACGGACCCGGCGACGCTCTACGACTTCATCGTCAATCGTGGTCTCGAGATCTGCATCGGCGTGTTCGCGGCGATGGTCGCCTCGCTCGTCCTCGGCGAAAACCTGCCGGAGAAGCCGAAGGGTTTTGCGCCCGGCGCCGCCGAGGAGCGGCTGGAGGCGCTGCATGCCGCCATCATCGCCGGAGCGGCGCTGCTCGCGGCGATGACGCTGTGGTCGTGGTACGACCTGCCGAGCATCCTGCAGATCGTCGTCAGCATCCTCGCCGTCCTCGACCGCGACATCGCCGTGATGCGCGCGAAGAGCCTGCAGCGTGTCGCCGGCTGCCTCGTCGGCGGCGGCGTCGGCCTCGCCATCACCGCGGCCGGCGTGTCGTCGTTCTTCGTCTGGTCGATCCTGTTCGTCGGCGGGCTGGTGGCACTCGCCCACCTCTATCACGGCCGCGGCGTCTACTCGTATGTGGGCCTGCAGGGCGGCTTCGCCTTCATCCTGGCGATGGTGACGGGGCTCGGTCCGCCCGACACCATCGAGCCGGTGATCGGGCGGGTCGCCGGCATGCTGATCGGCGTCGTCATCCTGCTCGCCGTGGTGGCGGTGCTGCGGCCGGTGCTGCTGGCGCACCGAGCCGCCGTGCTGGCGCCGCCGCCGCCCGCCTGAAGCGGGCGCGGCGACGGCCGGGCTCAGCCCGCCGAAGCGGCGGCGACGGCCTTCTCGAGCTCCACCTTCAGGCCCGGATCGAGGCCGAGCCGGGCCGCCAGCAGCTGCAGATAGGCCTGCTCGGCCGGATTGTCCGGCGTGATGACGAGCAGCGAGGCGGCGTAGATCTCGGCGGCCACCGCCGGCGTCGTCGCCTCGCGCACCAGCCGGTCGATGTCGACCGGCGCGGCGAGCTCCTCTTCGAGGAAGTCGCGATCCTCGGCCGACAGCCCGATGTCGTCGAGGCGGCCGACGATGCGGGCGCGCTCGTCGGCGTCGACGTGGCCGTCGGCCTTCGCCGCGGCGATCATCGCGTGCAGCAGCGTCAGCGCCAGGGCGTTCTCGCCGCCGGGCGCGTGGGCGGGATGGAAGGGCGTCTCGGGGGGCGGCAGCGCCAGCGGCTGGCCGGCCTGGACGGGGGCGGGCGCCGGCTGGCCGGCCTGCTGCGCCTGCCAGTTGCGATAGGCCGAGTAGGCGAGCGCGCCGACGACGGCGAGGCCGCCATAGGTCAGCGCCTTGCCGCCGAGCTTGCGGGCACCCTTCGAGCCGAGCAGCACCGAGACGAGGCCGCCGGCGAGCGCGCCGCCGGCGAGACCGCCCATGCCGCCGCCCGTCCCGCCGCCGAGAGCACCACCGAGTGCGCCCCCGAGGCCGCCGCCGCCCTTGCCACCGCCGAGGACGCCGCCGATCAGATCGCCGAGACCGCCGCCCTGGCCGCCTTGCTGGCCACTTGGCTGGCCACCCGGCTGCCCCGCTCCCTGGCCGCCCTGCGGGCGTCCGCCGCCGAGCATGCCGCCCAGCGCGCCACCCAGTCCGCCGCCGAGGCCGCCACCGGCACCGGCGCCGAGGAACTGGTCGAGGAGCTTCTTCGTGTCGATCATCGTGCGGGCCCTTCCCTCATGTCGCAGCGCAGGTATGGCGCCGCCCGGGGCGCCGCAAGGGCCGCGGCTGCCGGACGCACGGGAATTCCGACGATCTCGCAGCCTGTTTGGAAACAGGCTCTCAGCCGGGGATGCGCACCCGGGCGCGCAGGCCCCCGAGCGGCGACTGCTCGAGGCCGATGTCGCCGCCGTGGCCGCGGACGATGTCGCGGGCGATGGCGAGGCCGAGCCCGGTGCCGGCCTGGTCCTGGTTGCGCGCCTCGTCGAGGCGGACGAACGGCTTGAAGATCTCCTCGCGCATGTCCGCCGGCACCCCCGGCCCGTCGTCGTCGACGGTGACGGTGATCCAGCCGTCGGCGTGGCGACCCGCCACCTCCACCGTGTCGGCGTGGCGGCAGGCGTTGCCGACGAGGTTGACGATCGCCCGCCGGAAGGCGCTCGGCTTCAGGGTCACCTGGGGCTCGCCCTCGAAACGTGCCGTCACCGCGCACCCCTCCGACGCCTCCTTGGCGGCGATCTCGGCCAGCATCGCCGACAGGTCGACCGGCGCCGCCTGCTCGTCGCCGTCGCCGCGCACGAAGGCGATGTAGCCCTCGAGCATCGCCTGCATCTCGTCGACGTCCTTCTTCAGCTCCGCCACCTCCGCGCCGTCGCCGAGGAAGGCGAGCTCCAGGCGGAAGCGCGTCAGCATCGTCCTGAGGTCGTGCGAGACGCCGGCGAGCATCGTCGTGCGCTGCTCGATCTGGCGCTCGATGCGGCGACGCATCTCCAGGAAGGCGTAGGCCGCCTGCCGCACCTCCAGCGCACCGCGCGGCCGGAAGCCCTCCACCGGCCGGCCGCGGCCGAAGTCCTCGGCGGCGGCGGCGAGCGTCTGGATCGGCCGGATCTGGTTGCGCAGGAAGGGGATGGCGATGGCGAGCAGCACCAGCGCCGTGCCCACCATCCAGACGAGGAAGATGTGGGCGTTGGCGGCGTAGGTCTGGCTGCGCCGGGCATAGACCTTCAGCTGGTTGTCGGGCAGGTCGATGCGGATCTCGATGAAGTCCGACCGCCCGATCGTGTCGATCCAGAACGGCTTGCCGATCGATTCGGAGATCAGCCGCGACAGCGTGCGGTCGAGCAGCGAGAAGAACGGCTTCTCCGCCGGCGGCGGCAGCGGCTGCTTCGGCAGTACCTCGATGGCGAGCTTCAGGTCGTCGCGGGCGATGCGCTTCAGCGTCGTGTAGTCCGGGTCCTGCGGATAGGACTGCAGCATGTCGATGACCGCGGTGATGTCGCGGACGGTCGCCTCCGACAGCCGCCGCGTCACGAGCTCCCAGTGCCGCTCCAGGAAGACGTAGGCCGCCACCGACTGCAGCAGGATCATCGGCAGCACGATGATCAAGAGCGAGCGCGGGAACAGGCGCTTCGGCAGCGCGCGGTGGAGAAAACGGCCGAGCGTCGGCAGGAACAGCACGCGCTTGGCGCGGTCCCCGACGCGGGCCCAGTCCATTCCCGTGCCGGTTTCGGCCAAGGTCGTTCTCTCCGACTTCTCAGCTCGTCGCCAGCTTGTAGCCGATGCCGCGCACCGTCTGCAGGTGCACCGGATTGGCCGGGTCGACCTCGAGCTTGCGGCGCAGTCGGTTGATCTGCACGTCGACCGTCCGCTCGCCGAGGCTGCCCTCGCCCTCCACCAGCAGATGGCGGGCGATGGTGTCGCCCGGCCGCTCGGCGAACGCCTTCAAGAGCCGCTTCTCGCGGTCGGTGAGGCGGACGGCGATGTCGCCGCGCATCAGCTCCATCTTCTGCAGATGGAAGGTGAACGGGCCGAAGCGCACCTCGGCCGGCCCGGTGGCGCGCGGCGCCCGGCGGCGCAGGATGCTCTGGACGCGCAAGAGCAGCTCGCGCGGCTCGAACGGCTTCGTCAGATAGTCGTCGACGCCCGCCTCGAGGCCCGCGATGCGGTCGCCCGCCTCGGCCCGCGCTGTCAGCATCAGGATCGGCACGTCCGATTCCGTGCGCAGCGACGCGGCGAGGTCGACGCCGCTCTCGCCCGGCATCATCACGTCGAGGATCAGCAGGTCGAACTCGAGCTGCGCCATCGAACGGCGCGCCGCGGCGGCACTCTCGGCCATCGTCGCGCGGTAGCCGTTGTCGACGAGATAGCGGCGCAGCAGCGTGCGGATACGGGCGTCGTCGTCGACGACGAGCAGGTGCGGCGCGTCGTCCGGCAGGGCCGAGGGGACGACGGCGGCAGCGGCGGAAGTCATCGCGGGCCCTCCTTGCGGGCGAGCTGCAGCACGGCGGGACGCTCCTCCTCGTTGACGACGAGGGCGAGGAAGCGCTTCGCCGCCTCGGTGCCGGCGGGACCGAGGGCGGTCGCCGCCGCCTCGAGCCGGGCCGACTGCAGCCGCGCCAGTCGCAGGGCCAGCGCCCGGCCTTCCTCGGTCGGATAGAGCAGGCGCTCGCGCCGGTCGGCGGCGCCGGTGCGGCTGTCGATGAAGCCGGTGTCGACCAGTTGCTTCAGGACCCGCGCCAGACTCTGCTTGGTGATCTTCAGGATGTCGAGCAGGTCGGTGACGCGCATGCCGGGGTTGCGGTTGACGAAGTGCAGGACCCGGTGGTGCGCCCGCCCGAAATCATACTCGGCGAGGATGCGGTCCGGCCCGCCGACGAAGTCGCGATAGGCGAAGAACAGGAGCTCGATCAGCTCGTAGAGCGGCTCGCCAGCCGGCGTGCCCCCGCGCGCACCCGGCGCGGGGGCGGCGTGGCGGAGATCCTCCCCCGAAATTACGTCAGCCATGTTGACATATTCACGTACGATTGTTACTGAGACGGCCGTCCGGACGAAAGGATCGGGCGTTCTTCCGGCCGGCAGCGACCGGGCGGGAGGATACCGGCAACTCTGCCGCGACGCAAAAAGGCGGCGGCGCGGAAGAGCCGGAGCCGGCGGCTGCGAACGCCGCGGGCGACATGCTAAACCGGACAGAGACGGCCCGAACGGGACCGCCGGGGCCGGGCGCCAAGGACCGGGAGACAGAGAACAATGGCGGGACAATCCTTCGACAAACGCGACGGCGTCATCTGGATGGACGGCAAGTTCGTGCCGTGGTCGGATGCGAACGTCCACGTGCTCACCCACGGGCTGCACTACGCCTCCTCGGTGTTCGAGGGCGAGCGCGCCTATGGCGGCGAGATCTTCAAGCTCGCCGAGCACACCGAGCGGCTGCTGTTTTCCGCCAAGGTGCTGGGCTTCCAGATCCCCTACTCGGCCGACGAGATCAACGCGGCGAGCCGCGAGCTGCTCCGCCGCCAGAAGCTGACCGACGCCTACGTGCGGCCGGTCGCCTGGCGCGGCAGCGAGATGATGGGCGTCTCGGCGCAGAACAACACCATCCACCTCGCCATCGCGGCGTGGGAGTGGCCGAGCTACTTCGCCCCCGAGCAGCGCCTGAAGGGCATCCGCCTCGACATGGCCGAGTGGCGTCGCCCGGATCCGCGGACGATCCCGTCGAAGGCCAAGGCGGCCGGCCTCTACATGATCTGTACGCTGTCGAAGCACGCCGCCGAGAACAAGGGCTACGCCGACGCGCTGATGCTCGACTACCAGGGCAACGTCGCCGAGGCGACCGGCGCCAACGTGTTCTTCGTCCAGGACGGCCGCATCCACACGCCGGAGCCGCACTGCTTCCTCGACGGCATCACCCGGCGCACCGTCATCGAGCTGGCGAAGCGCCGCGGCATCGAGGTGGTCGAGCGGCGCATCGCGCCGGAGGAGATGGCCGACTTCGCGGAGTGCTTCCTGACGGGCACCGCCGCCGAGGTGACGCCGGTGTCGGAGATCGGCCCCTACACCTTCGTGCCGGGCGACGTCACCCGCACGCTGATGGACGACTACGCCGCCGCCGTGCAGCCGCAGAAGCTCGCCGCCGCCGGCTGAGCCACCTCTCCCCAAGCACCACGCGAACCCTCCCCCCTCGCGGGGGAGGGTAGGGAGGGGGGGCCGCCACGGGCGCGAGCCCATCGGCTCCCCACGACGACCGCCGCGTTCCCCCACAAGGGCCCCCCGGGTGGTCATGCCGAACAGTCCGCATCCCGGCGCCCGGCGCGGTCCTCCGCTCCGGGCCGCGTCCGTTTCTGCCGCGCAATGATCGACGTCCGCAGCCCGCCGGCTGTTGCGCCGCACAAGGCGCCCCGACCGCCGACGGGCCGCCTGCCGCGCAGCTCAACCCTGGAAATCCTTGCCGGAGGCTTGCCGCGCGTCCTGCACGTCGTGCATGGCGGCGCTGCGAATCCCGCACTTCTATTGCAGCGCAGCATGACCGATATGGGGGCAACGGTTACAGGAGATGTCCCCCATGAGCGCCACCCATTACACCAGCGGTCTCGAGGCGCGGCCGCGCAACGGCTTCTTCCGTTCGGTCGGCACCATGTTCGCGATCCTCGGCGCGGCCCGCAACGCGTCGGCCGCTGCGCAGGCGGGCTACCGCCCGGCGGCCGCCGATCTGCGCGTCCTCGGCATCGATCCGAAGAGCTTCGACGGCGTGCGCTTCTGACGGCTCCGGGCGGGTCCTCCCCCCGCCTGTCGATCCTCGGTGCACCGTCGCGAAGCGGGCCCCGGTCGCAAGACCGGGGCCCGTTTTCATTTCAGCCACGACCCCTGAAGCGAGGGCGCGGCCGCCTGAGCGGCCGCGCTGGCGTCAGTTCCCCATGTAGGCCTGCACGTACGGCCACACCTCGACGCCGCCGCGATAGATCATGTCGAGCGCGACATAGAGGATGATCAGCAGGCCGATATAGGCGATCCAGCGGAAGCGGTGCAGCAGCCGGGCGATGAAGCTCGCGGCCAGCCCCATCAGCGCGATCGACACCGCGAGGCCGGTGACCAGCACCCACGGGTGCTCGCGCGCAGCACCCGCCACCGCCAGCACGTTGTCGAGCGACATCGACACGTCGGCCACGACGATCTGCCAGGCCGCCTGGGCGAAGGTCTTGCGCGGCGCGCCGGCGGCGATCTGCTGGTCGCCGGTGAGGTCTTCCTCTGTGAGCGCCTCCTGGCCCTCGGCCGCCTCGCGGGCCGAGATGCGCAGCTCGCGCCACATCTTCCACGACACCCAGAGCAGCAGGATGCCGCCGGCGAGCAGCAGGCCGATGATGGCGAGCAGCTGCGCCGTGATCGCGGCGAAGAAGATGCGCAGCACGGTGGCGGCGATGATGCCGATCAGGATCGCCTTGGCGCGCTGGTCCTTCGGCAGGCCGGCGGCGGCCAGGCCGATGACGATGGCGTTGTCGCCGGCCAGCACGATGTCGATCATGATCACCTGGCCGAGCGCGGTGAGCGCTTCGGCGGTCAGGTGCTCGGCGAAGAATTCCATCATGCGGGACTGTCTCCTTGCAGGGGCAAGGGCGGAGCAGGAGAACGCGCGGATGGCCGGCTTCGTTGCCGCCGGCCGGGTTCTACCGCCTTGGGGCGTCTACCGCCGGAAGGCGGGCGCGCCCGTCTGCTGCGCCCGAGGGATCTCGGAAAAATTCCAGTCCGACATCGCAGTCCCGAAGGGCTGCCAGAGGGGCCCGGCCTGGCACCAGGGTGGGAGAAGAGCGCGCGAACTCCGAAAGGGTGGTCGCCGACCCGCCGGGGGGAGGCCCGGCGGCAATCTCATGGCCTCAATCCTCGTTCGCCGCAAGGGCGGAGAGCACCTTGCCGCGGCCGCGCCAGCGCAGCACCAGCGGCACGATCACCGCCGCCGCCGCCAGCGCCAGCAGCGCCGCCGCCACCGGCGAGGTAACGAGCACCGTCGGGTCGCCCTGGCTGATGGCGAGCGCCCGCCGGAGCTGCTGCTCGGCCATCGGCCCGAGGATCAGCCCGACCACCACCGGCGCGATCGGATAGCCGAACAGGCGGAGCAGGAAGCCGAGGATGCCGAAGGCGAGCAGCATGGCGAGCTCGGCCACCGACGGGTTGGCGCCGATGGTGCCCAGCGTCGCGAACACCAGGATGCCGCCATAGAGCCACGGCCGCGGGATCGTCAGCAGCTTCACCCACAGCCCGATCATCGGCAGGTTGAGGACGAGCAGCATCAGGTTGGCCACGAGCAGGCTGGCGATCAGGCCCCAGACGAGGTCGGCGTTGTTGATGAACAACAGCGGCCCCGGCTGCAGGCCGAACTGCTGGAAGCCGGCGAGCATGATCGCCGCCGTCGCCGTCGTCGGCAGCCCGAGCGTCAACAGCGGCACCAGCGTCCCGGCGGCCGACGCGTTGTTGGCCGCCTCCGGCCCGGCGACGCCCTCGATGGCGCCGTGGCCGAATTCCTCCGGGTGCTTGGTCAGCCGCTTCTCGGCCGCATAGGACAGGAACGTGCCGATCTCGGCGCCGCCGGCCGGCATCGCGCCGATCGGGAAGCCGATCAGCGTGCCGCGCAGCCACGGCTTCCACGAGCGCGCCCAGTCGAGCTTGCTCATCCACACCGAGCCGCGCACCGGCTCGATTGTCTCCGGCGTCCGCGACCGCGAAGCCGCCACCGACAGCGCCTCGCCGACGGCGAACAGCGCGACGGCCACCGTCGTCACCTCGATGCCGTCGAGGAGGTCGGGGATGCCGAAGGTGAGGCGCGCCTGGCCGGTCTGCAGGTCGATGCCGACGAGGCCGATGGCGAGGCCGAGGGCGAGCGCGGTCAGGCCGCGAAGCGTCGAATCGCCGAACGCCGCCGACACCGTCATGAAGGCGAGCACCATCAGCGCGAAATATTCCGCCGGCCCGAAGGCCAGCGCGAACTTCACCACCCAGGGCGCGATCAGCGCCAGTCCCAGGGTGGCGATCAGCCCGGCGACGAACGAGCCGATCGCCGCCGTGGCGAGCGCCGGCCCGCCGCGCCCGGCCCGGGCCATCTTGTTGCCCTCGAGCGCCGTGACGATCGAGGCGCTCTCGCCGGGTGTGTTGAGCAGGATCGAGGTCGTCGATCCCCCATACATGCCGCCATAGTAGATGCCGGCGAACATGATCAGCGAGCCCGCCGGGTCGAGCCGGTAGGTGACCGGCAGCAGCAGCGCCACCGTCAGCGCCGGACCGATGCCCGGCAGCACGCCGACGGCGGTGCCGAGCGTCACGCCGATCAGGGCATAGAGCAGGTTCATCGGCTCGATGGCGACGAGCAGGCCCTGGCCGAGCAGCACGAAGGTGTCCATGGATCGCCCCAGAAAGTCGGATCGCCCCGGAAGGCTCGAAGGCTCGATTTCGCGGTCGGGGGACCGCGTCGGTCAGGGAACGAGGCGCTCGAGCGGTCCCGCCGGCAGCGACAGCTGCAGGACCTTGGAGAACATCAGCCAGACGAAGAAGCTGAAGACGGCACCGCCCGGCACCGTCAGCCACAGCGGCCCGCGGCCGAGCCCCTTCGCGGTGCAGGCGAACAGCACGCCGGTGGCGATCGAGAAGCCGGCATACGGCAACAGCAGCAGCTGGCCGACGAGCCCGGCGATGATCCAGGCGACCGGGCCGAGCTCCACCGGCTCGCGCGCCGGAAAGCCGCCGCGCCAGCCGGCGATCGCCGTCCAGGCGGCGAGCCCGACCAGCGCCGCGGCGATGGTGTAGGGGAAGGCGGCCGGCCCGACGCGGGCATAGGCCGCCGCCACGGCGAGGTGCTGGGTGTCCCAGACGATCACCGCGGCGATCCCGGCCAGCAGCACCGCGATGGCCAGCACCGCCCAGTCGGGGCGGTGCATCCGGGCGTCCTGGCCGTCGCTCATTTGACGAGCCCGATGTCCTTCAGGATCGTCGCCGTCGCCGCGGTATCGGCGGCGAGCTGCGCCTTGAAGGCGTCACCGGCGAGATAGGTGTTCTGCCAGCCCTTGGTCTGCAGCGTCTCCTGCCAGGTGGCCGAGTTCACCATCGTCTCGATGTCGGCGGTGATCGCCGCCGCCTGCTCCGCGGTGATCCCCGGTGCTGCCGCGACCATGCGCCAGTTCTGGATCTCGACGTCGACGCCGGCTTCCTTCAGCGTCGGCGCGTCGACGCCCGGCAGGCGCTCGCCGCTCGACACCGCGAGCAGCCGGAGCGCGCCGGCCTTCACCTGGCCCTCGAACTCGCCATAGCCGGAGATGCCGGCCGTCACCTGGCCGCCGAGGATCGCCGCCAGCGCCTCGCCGCCACCGGAAAAGGCGATGTAGTTGACCTTCGTCGGGTCGACGCCGACCGCTTTGGCGATCAGCCCGGCGGTGATGTGGTCGGTGCCGCCGGCCGAGCCGCCGCCCCAGGAGACGGCGCCGGGGTCGGCCTTCAGCGCCGCCACGAGGTCCTGCATCGTCTGGAGCGGCGAGGAGGCCGGCACGACCACTGCCTCGTATTCGCCGGTTAGGCGCGCGATCGGCGTCACCTGCTCGAGCGTGACGGGGGCGTTGTTGGTGAGGATGGCGCCGACCATGACATAGCCGCCGACGATCAGTGCGCTCGGGTCGCCGCTCGACTGGGTGGCGAACTGGGCGAGGCCGATGGTGCCGCCGGCGCCGGGAACGTTCATCACCTGCACGCTGTCGGCGATCTTCTCGTCCTGCAGCGCCGCCTGCATGGCGCGCGCCGTCTGGTCCCAGCCGCCGCCGGGGGCCGCCGGGGCCAGAAGCTTGTAGTCGGTGGCCGAGGCCGCCAGCGGGGCGGCGATGAGGCCGGCGCACAGCGCGGCGGCGAACAAGGGCTTCAGCATCGGAACCTCCCGTGGCGCGGCGAGGGCTCGCCGCCGGCTCATGCATGGGAGGAGGCCGCGCGGCCCGGCGGCCGTCGCGGGCGTGCCGCTGTCGTCGACACCGCGCCTCGCGGACGCGGCCCCTCCCGGTTCTCCCGGGCTTATCGGCGCCCGGCATGCGCCAGTGTAGCAAATGCGGCTGTCGTGAACCTGTCGTTTGCGCGCCGCCCTCCCCGACGCACCACCCTCCCCTGGAGGGGGAGGGTCGACGCGCGGAGCGCGGCGGGG
>Ga0209902_101391_pt1 | contig 12005 bp, 11 predicted proteins | sample FECB27metaG_FD_188304 | JGI IMG/M metagenome (GOLD analysis project Ga0209902, IMG submission 188304) | Cyanobacterial communities from the Joint Genome Institute, California, USA - FECB-27 (SPAdes) (version 2) | ecosystem: Environmental > Aquatic > Thermal springs > Hot (42-90C) > Microbial mats...
GGGCGGCCCGCCGGGGGTGCTGAACGTCGTCAACGGCCTTGGCGAAGTGGCCGGCAAGGCACTCGCCCTGCATCCGGACGTCGCCAAGGTGTCGTTCACCGGCTCGACCGAGGTCGGCAAGCTGATCCTGCAGTATGCAGGCCAGTCGAACATGAAGCAGGTGGCGCTCGAGTGCGGGGGAAAAAGCCCGCAGATCGTGCTCGCCGACGTTGCCGACCTCGAGCGTGCCGTGACGTCGGCCGTCAACGGCATCTTCGGCAACCAGGGCGAGGTCTGCAACGCCGGCTCGCGGCTGATCGTCGACCGCAAGATCGCCGGCGACTTCGTCGAGATGTTCAAGACGCAGGCGCAAACCGCGTTCGTGCCGGGCGACCCGCTCGACCCGGCGACGCGGCTCGGCCCGCTCGTCACCGAGGAGCACCGGACACGCGTGCTCGGATACCTGCAGGCGGGCCGCGACGAGGGGGCACGGGTCGTCATGGGCGGCGACGCGCCGGACGGCCACGGCGCCTACGTCAATCCGACGCTGTTTTCGGACGCGACCCCGTCGATGCGGATCGTGCGTGAGGAGATCTTCGGGCCCGTGGGCGCGGTGATCGCCGTCGACGGGGCGGACGAGGCGATCGCGGTAGCGAACGACACCATCTACGGCCTCGCCGCCGGCATCTGGACGTCGAACATCGACACGGCGCTGCGGCTGGTGCGCGAGATCGAGGCCGGCGTCGTCTGGGTGAACTCGTTCGACGAGGGCGACATGACGCAGCCGTTCGGCGGCTGGAAGCAGTCGGGCAACGCCCGCGACAAGTGCTTCGACAGCGTCGTCTCCTACACCCAGACGAAATCCGCCTGGATCCGCCACCGCTGAGGGTTCGCCCCCGGCGGCGGCGGTGGACGGCCGCCTCAGGTGCGCGTGATCGACACGCCGCCGTCGACGAGGGTGGCGGTGCCGGTGACGAAGCTCGAATCGTCGGAGGCGAGATACAGCACCGAGCGGGCGATCTCCTCGGGGGCGGCGGCGCGCTTCAGCGCGTGCAGGCCGGTGACGTAGGCCCGCTTCTCTGTCGTATCGTTGGCGGCCCGGAACATGTCGGTTTCCGTCGCGCCGGGAAGGATCGCGTTGACGCGCACGTTGCTCGGGCCGAACTCGGCGGCCAGCGCCTGGGTCAGCCCGATCAGGCCCGATTTGCTGGCGGCATAGGCGGCGAGGCCGGGAAAGCCGGCGGTGTAGCCGACGAAGGTCGAGGTGAAGATCACCGAGCCGCCGCCGGTCGTGACCATCGCTGCGATCTGATGCTTGGCACCGAGGAAGGAGGCGGTGAGGTTGATCGCCAGCGCCTCGCTGAAGCCGGCTTCGGAGACGCCCGTGCTCGGCCCCGCCTCGCCGAGGGTGCCGGCGTTGTTGAAGGCGATGTCGAGGCGGCCGAAGCCATCGACGGCGGCGGCGACCAGCGCCTCCTGATAGGCCTCGGATCGCACGTCGCCGGCGAGCGCGACGGCGCTGCCGCCGTCGGCCTCGATCTCGGCGACGAGGCTGTCGAGCTCGGCCTGACGGCGGGCGCCGACGACAACCTTGGCGCCTTCGGCCGCGAACAGCTTCGCGGTAGCCCGTCCGATGCCGGCACTGGCGCCGGTGACGATCGCAACCTTCCCGCTGAGACGATGCATGGGTCCGCTCTCCGCAATGACCGGACGACGCTGGTCGCCTCGGCAAGCGAAGATGGCCCGTCGCGCTGGTGCCCGTTAGGGCACGGAGGAAAAGATTGTGCGTTCGCTGTTTGCGAACGAAGCCGGTGGCCACCCGCGGCCGGTCGGCTACTCCGCCGCCTGCGGCGGGCGGCGGCCGGCGGGTGCGGCCGGAAACGCTGCCGGCAGCGCCTCGCCGCCGTCGACGACGAGGCGCGTCACCAGCCGCGCGTAGTCGGCACGGCTGAGCGACCCGCCCTCGCGGAACCACAGGTAGCTCCAGTTGAGCATGCCGAAGAGCGACATCGTCACCGGCTTGACGAGCCCCGGCGCCGTGGCGAGGCGCGGCACGGCGGCGGCCACGGCCTCGGCGAACACGGTGACGAGGCGGCGCTCCAGCGCCCGCAGGTCGTCCTGGCGGGCCTGCGGCAGCAGGCGGAGGTTGTTGATCTGCACCTGGTGCTCGGCGTCGGCGTCGCGGTAGGCGTCGAGCAGGGCGGTGCAGAGAGCGGCGAGGCGCTCCTCGGCGGGCGCGGCGGCCTGCTCGCCGGCGACCTCCTCGACCGTCTGGATGAGGTCCTCGAGGTGGGTGCGGATGACGTCGAAGAGCAGCTCGGCCTTGTCGCCGTAGTAGTGGTAGAGCAGCGCCTTCGAGACGCCGCACGCCTCGGCGATCATCGAGATCGACGCGCCGTCATAGCCGTGGCCGGCGAACAGCTCCGCGGAGCGATCGAGGATCGCCTTGCGCTTGTCGTCGTAGTCGAGGGCCCGGCGTCTCGCCATTGCCGATGGTTCGCCTTGTCCGTGGCACCGCCAATTCGGCGATGCAGCTTCGATACCAGCCGCGCCACCGCGGCTGTCAACCGTCGTGCCCCGACCTTGGCCCGGGCTGGAGCCTCAGGCGGTCTTCGGCCGGCGGTCGATGACGCGCCGCGCCTTGCCGGCCGAGCGCTCGAGCTTGCCGGGATCGGCGACGGCGACGCGCACGGTGACGCCGACGATTTCCTTGACGTGGTGGCAGAGCAGCGCCGCCGTCGACGCCCGCTCGGCGGCGTCGTTGTGGTCGGGCCGCGCCTCGACGTGGACGGTGACCTCGTCCATCCGCCCCTCGCGGGTCAGCTCGATCAGGTAGTGGCCGGAGAGGCCCGGGCAGCGCAGCACCTGCTCCTCCACCTGCGTCGGGAATAGGTTGACGCCGCGGACGATCAGCATGTCGTCGGAGCGGCCGGTGATCTTCTCCATCCGCCGCATCGACCGCGCCGTGCCGGGCAGGAGCCGCGTCAGGTCGCGGGTGCGGTAGCGGATGACCGGCATCGCCTCCTTCGACAGCGATGTGAAGACGAGTTCGCCCTTCTCGCCGTCCGGCAGCACGGCGCCGGTCTCCGGGTCGATCACCTCCGGGTAGAAGTGGTCCTCCCAGATGTGCAGGCCGTCCTTCGTCTCGACGCACTCGTTGGCGACGCCCGGCCCCATCACCTCCGACAGGCCGTAGATGTCGACGGCGTGCATGGCGAAGGCGTCCTCGATCTCGCCGCGCATCGCGTCCGTCCACGGCTCGGCGCCGAAGATGCCGACCTTCAGCGAGGTGGTGCGCGGGTCGACGCCGCGGGCGCGGAACTCGTCGAGGATCGCCAGCATGTAGCTCGGCGTCACCATGATGATGTCCGGCGCGAAGTCCTGCAGAAGCTGCACCTGCCGCTCGGTCATGCCGCCGGACATCGGGATGACGGTGCAGCCGAGCCGCTCCGCCCCGTAGTGGGCGCCGAGGCCGCCGGTGAACAGGCCGTAGCCATAGGCGACGTGCACCTTCATGCCGGCCCGGCCGCCGCTCGCGCGGATCGAGCGGGCGACGACGTCGGCCCACACCTCGAGGTCGCGCTTGGTGTAGCCGACGACGGTCGGCCGACCGGTGGTGCCCGACGAGGCGTGGACGCGGGCGATCTTCTCCTGCGGCACGGCGAACATGCCGAAGGGGTAGTTGGCCCTGAGGTCGTGCTTGGTCGTGAACGGGAACTTCGCGAGATCCGCCAGCGTGCGGAAGTCGTCCGGGTGGACGCCGGCGGCCTCGAAGGCCTGCCGGTAGTGCGGCACGTTCTCGAAAGCGTGGCGAAGCGTCCAGGCGAGGCGTTGCTGCTGCAGCCCGGCGATCTCGTCGCGCGAGGCAGTCTCGATCGGCTCGAGGTCACCGGGGCGGGGCGAGAGGTCCGGCAGCGAGCGGGGGGCGGTGGCGAGCATGGCGGTCCTCCTCGGATCCGGGTCCGCTTCTCAGGCGGCGGAATTCTGCGTCAGGCAAACAGCGTCGTCAGGTCGTCTCGGTCGGCAGGAAGCGGCCGCCGATGGTGCGCGAGTGGCCGCGGAACTCGGCGATCACCGCGCCGTCGGCGGTGGTGACGCGCACGTCGTAGAGGCCGCTGCGGCCCTCGCGGATGCGCTCCACCGCCTCGGCCACCAGCCGGTCGCCGCGCCGACCGGGCTTCAGGAAGCTGACCGAGCAGTGGGCGGCGACGGTCGGCTCGTCATAGGTGTTGCAGGCGAAGGCGAAGGCACTGTCGGCGAGCGCGAAGATGTAGCCGCCGTGGCAGGTGCCGTGGCCGTTCGTCATGTGGTCGGCGACCGTCATCGACAGCGTCGCCCGGCCGGGGGCGACGGCGTCGAGGCTGATGCCGAGCCCCTGGCTGGCGTTGTCCTGCGACCACATCAGGTCGGCGCAGGCGCGGGCGACGGCCTGCGGGTCACGGGCCTCGCTCACGCCTTCCTCCCCGTGAATTTCGGCGGCCGCTTCTCGAGGAACGCCCGCACGCCTTCGCGATAATCCGGCGTGCGGCCGGCCTCGCGCTGCAGGTCGCGCTCGCGGTCGAGCTGGGCGTCGAGGCCGTTCTCGGCGGACGCCGTCAGCGCCCGCTTCAGGAGCGCGTGGGCCTGGGTCGGCTGCGCCGCGAGGCGGGCGGCAAGCGCCTCGGCCTCGGCCAGCACGCGGTCATCCTCGACCGCCTTCCAGATCATCCCCCACGCTTCCGCGGTGGCGCCGTCGATGGTCTCGGCGAGCATCATCGCGGCCCGCGCCCGGGCGTCGCCGATCAGCCGCGGCAGGAAGAAGGTGCCGCCGGAATCCGGGACGAGGCCGATCTTCGAGAAGGCCTGGACGAACTTCGCCGAGCGGCCGGCAACGACGATGTCGCAGGCGAGCGCGATGTTGGCACCGGCGCCGGCGGCCACACCGTGGACGGCGCAGACGACCGGCATCGGCAGGGCACGCAGCTTGCGCACCAGCGGGTTGTAGAAGGCGTCCACGGTGGCGCCGAGGTCCGGCGTCACGTCCTCGGAAAAGCGGCGGTCGCCGAGGTCCTGGCCGGCGCAGAAGCCGCGGCCGGCGCCCGCGAGCAGGATCGCCCGGCAGTCCGGATCGTTCTCGGCCTCGACGAGGGCGGCGGCCAGCGCGCGGTGCATCGCCTCGTTGAAGGCGTTGATCTTGTCGGGGCGGTTCAGCGTGACGAGCCGCCAGCCGTCGCGCCGCTCGACGCGGACCACCGCTTCGCTCGATGCCTCAGACATCGATCCCTCGGACGTCGATCCCTCGGACATGGCGTCTCTCCTCCTCGCCGGCCTGTGGTCCTCCGGCTTAACCGGGGGGCGGCCGTGTCGTCGACGGGTCGAGGGGCTACAACGAACCCTCTTGAATTGACCAATCGTCCGGTTAATTATGTCGGCGATCGGGCGCAAGTCAACGGCATCGTCGAGCGACGAAACCGGCGACCGCGCGGCCCGATCGACGAACCGCCGGACGGCCCGCGGCACGCGCTGCGGCAACGTCCGGCCGCCGGTGCGGCCCGACCCGCGCCGGTGACGAGAACGAGCCGGGAGGCCTCATGGCTGATTTCTTCGCGGCGCATCGCGCCACCCTTGAGGCCGCCCTGTCGGCGGCGGAGACGCGCGGCTACTGGTCGGCCTATCCGGAATCGCCGAGCCCGCGTGTCTATGGCGAGACGGCGAAGGCCGACGGCTCCGCCGCCTTCGAGGCGCTTCTCGACAAGCCTTTCGAACTCGACCAGCCGACCAACGGCGCCCGCGTCGGCGCCGAGGTGTCGCCCTATGGCCGCCCGCTCGGCGTCACCTACCCCGCTGCCGATCCCGACGCCCTCGTCGCGGCCGCCAAGGCCGCCGGCAAGGCGTGGGCGGCGGCCTCGCCGGAGGATCGCGCCGGCGTCGCGCTGGAAATCCTCGCCCGCCTCAACAAGCAGAGCTTCCTGATCGCCGAAGCCGTGAGCCACACCACCGGCCAGTCCTTCATCATGGCCTTCCAGGCCGGCGGCCCGCACGCCCAGGACCGCGGCCTCGAGGCGGTCGCCTATGGCTACGCCGAGATGAAGCGGGTGCCGGGCGCGGTGCGCTGGGAGAAGCCAGCCGGCAAGGGCACGGTGGTGCTCGACAAGGCGTTCCGGCTGGTGCCGCGCGGCGTCGGCCTCGTCATCGGCTGCGCCACCTTCCCGACCTGGAACGGCTATCCCGGCCTGTTCGCGAGCCTCGTCACCGGCAACGCGGTCATCGTCAAGCCGCACCCCGGCGCCATCCTGCCGCTCGCCATCACCGTAAAGATTGCCCGCGACGTGCTCGCCGAGGCGGGCTTCGACCCGAACGTCGTGACGCTCGCCGCCGACACGGTGGAGGCGCCGCTGACGAAGGTACTCGCCACCCACGCCGACATCGGCATCGTCGACTTCACCGGCTCGCCGGTGTTCGGCCGCTGGCTGCGCGAGAACGTCCGCCAGGCCCTCGTCTACACCGAGGAGGCGGGGGTGAACCCCGTCGTCATCGGCGGCACGGCAAGCTTCAAGGGCCTCTGCCAGAACCTCGCCTTCTCGCTGTCGCTCTATTCCGGCCAGATGTGCACGGCGCCGCAGAACCTGTTCGTGCCCGCCGGCGGCATCGACACGGACGAGGGGCACAAGAGCTTCGACGAGGTCGCCACCGGTCTGGCCAAGGCGATCGACGGGCTGCTGTCCGACCCCGACCGCGCCGCAGGCGTGCTCGGCGCCGTGCAGGACCCGGCGACCATCGCCCGCATCAAGGCCGCCCGCTCGCTCGGCACCGTCGTCCGCGACAGCGCCCCGGTCGACGCGCCGGCCCTCGCCCAGGCCCGCACGGCGACGCCGCTGCTGCTCGCCGTCGATGCGAGCGCCGAGGACGCTTATCTCGAAGAGCGCTTCGGCCCGATCGCCTTCGTCGTGAAGACCAAGGACACGGCGGACTCGATCGCCCGAGCCGCCCACTCGGCGAAGACCCGCGGCGCCATCACCGCCGCCGTCTACTCGACCGACGACGCCGTCATCGAGGAGGCCTCGGCCGCCTTCGCGGACGCCGGCGTGGCGCTCTCGGTCAACCTCACCGGCGGGCTCTACGTCAACCAGTCCGCCGCCTTCTCCGACTTCCACGTCACCGGCGCCAATCCGGCCGGCAATGCCTGCCTCACCGACACCGCCTTCGTCGCCGGCCGCTTCCGCGTCGTCGGCATCCGCACCCCCGTCGCCGCCTGAGCGACCAACACCAACAAGACGAAAAAACCCCGTTTCGGAGGAAACCCGATGTCCAAGTTCGCTTCCCGCCTCCTCGGCCTCGGCGTCTCGGCGCTCGCCGTCGCCGGCGTTGCTTCTGCGGCGCTCGCCGCCGACCCGATCAAGATCGGCTCGGTGCTGTCGGCCACCGGCCCGGCCGCCTTCCTCGGCGATCCCGAGAAGCGGACGCTGGAAATCTATGTCGAGCGCATCAACGCCGCCGGCGGCGTGCTCGGCCGGCCGCTCGAGCTCGTGCTCTATGACGACGGCGGCGACGCCAACAAGGCGCGCACCTTCGCGACCCGCCTGATCGAGGACGACGAGGTCGTCGCCATGGTCGGCGGCACCACCACCGGCACGACGATGGCGATGATGCCGGTGTTCGAGGACGCCTCGGTGCCGTTCATCTCGCTCGCCGGCGCGGTCGAGATCATCGAGCCGGTGCGCGAATACGTCTTCAAGACGCCGCACACCGACCGCATGGCCTGCGAGAAGATCTTCGCCGACATCAAGGCGCGCGGCTTCACCAAGGTCGGCCTGATCTCCGGCACCGACGGCTTCGGCAAGTCGATGCGGGCGCAGTGCCTGGCGGTGATCGGCAACTTCGGCATCGAGGTCGTCGCCGACGAGAGCTACGGCCCGACCGATTCCGACATGACGCCGCAGCTCACCAAGATCAAGAACACCGCCGGCGTGCAGGCGGTGGTCAACCCCGGCTTCGGCCAGGGCCCGGCGATCGTCACCCGCAACTACGCCCAGCTCGGCGTCGGCCTGCCGCTCTACCAGAGCCACGGCGTCGCCTCGAAGAGCTTCATCGAGCTCGCCGGTCCGGCCGCGGAAGGCGTCCGCCTGCCCTCGCCGGCGCTCGCCGTGGCCGAGAAGCTGCCCGACACCGACGCCCAGAAGCCGGTCGTCGTCGAGTACAAGAAACTCTATGAGGAGAAGACCGGCCAGCCGGTGTCGACCTTCGGCGGCTATGCCTATGACGGCCTGCACCTGCTCGTCGCGGCGATCGAGAAGGCCGGCTCGGCCGAGCCGGACGCCATCCGCGACGCCATCGAGGCGACGGCGGGCTTCGTCGGCACCAGCGGCGTGTTCACGCTGTCGCCGGCCGACCATCTCGGGCTGAAGGTGGACTCCTTCCGCATGCTCGAGATCAAGGACGGCGACTGGACGCTGGTCGAGGCCGGCGGCTGATCCCGACGGACTGATCCGGACATCGGCGCGCCGCGGCCTGCGCGGCGCGCGTCCCCCCCGATCCAAGCGCGGCGGCGAAACCGGTCATGGCGGAATTCTTGCAGTTCGCCTTCTCGGGGCTGACGGTGGGCGCGGTCTACGCGCTCGTCGCCCTCGGCTTCACGCTGATCTACAACGCCTCCGACGTCGTCAACTTCGCCCAGGGCGACTTCGTGATGATCGGCGGCATGACGACGGTGTTCCTGTACGCCACCGGCGTGCCGCTGCCGCTGGCGGCGCTGACGGCGATCGGCATCGCCGTGATCGTCGGGCTCTTGCTGCACCGCCTCGCCATCGAGCCGGCACGCGGTGCCTCGCCGGTGACCTTGATCATCATCACCATCGGCGCCTCGATGTTCATCCGCGGCGTCGCCCAGATCGTCTTCGACAAGCAGTTCCACCAGTTGCCCGCCTTCTCCGGCGACCAGCCGATCGAGATCCTCGGCGCGACGCTCTTGCCGCAGAGCCTGTGGGTGCTCGGCGGCGGGCTCGCGGTGTTTGCGGCGCTGTGGCTGTTCCTCGAGCGGACCCTCGTTGGCAAGGCGGTGCTGGCGACGGCGGCGAACCGCCTCGGCGCCCGGCTCGTCGGCATCAACACCGCCGTCATCCTGGCGATCGCCTTCGGCGTCTCGGCGGCGATCGGCGCGCTCGCCGGCGTGCTGGCGACGCCGATCACGCTGACCCGCTTCGACCTCGGCGCCATCATGACGCTGAAGGGCTTCGCCGCGGCGATGCTGGGTGGCATGGGCAGCCCGATCGGGGCGATCGTCGGCGGGCTGCTGCTCGGGCTGATCGAGGCGTTCGGCGCCGGCTATGTCTCCTCGGTCTACAAGGACGGCTTCTCCTTCATCGCCATCCTCGTCGTCCTCTTCGTCATGCCGCGCGGCCTGTTCGGCGGCCGCAGCGTCGAGCGGGTGTGAGATGACGGACATCCCCGCAGCCCCCGCCCCTCCGGCTCGCCGCACCTGGTCGCCGCGCCTCGTCTCCCTCGTCTTCGTGACGGTGGTGGTGGCGGTGCTGCCGCTGGTGTTCCCGTCGAGCTACTATCTGCGCGTCGCCTCGCTGGTGTGGACCTCGGGGCTCGCCGTGGTCGGCCTCAACCTCCTGATGGGGCTCGCCGGCCAGGTCAGCCTCGGCCACGCCGCCTTCCTCGGCATCGGCGCCTATGCCGTGGCGATCGGGCCGACGCACCTGGGCGTCCCGCCGATCCCCTCGGCGCTCGCCGGCATCGCGCTGTCGGCCCTCGTCGCCTGGATCGTCGGCAAGCCGATCTTCCGGCTGAAGGGCTACTACCTCGCCGTCGCCACCCTCGGCTTCGGCCTGCTGCTCGCGCTGGTGCTGACCAGCGAGAGCGCCTGGACCGGTGGTCCGGACGGCATGCCGGTGGAAAGGGTCGAGCTGTTCGGCTGGCGCGTCACCGGCGCGCTCACCTGGTACTGGATCACCGGCGTCGCCCTCATCATCGGTGTCGCACTGGCGCTGAACCTCGAGGCGAGCCCGACCGGCCGGGCGCTCAGGGCGCTGCACGACAGCGAGGTCGCCGCCTCCGTGGTCGGCGTCGACGCGGCGCGCCTGAAGCTCACCGCCTTCGTCGTCGCCGCCGTCTATGCGGCGACCGCCGGTGCGCTGCTCGCGCTGATGAACGGCTTCGTCACGCCGGACACGGCGAGCTTCATGCACTCGGTCGAGTTCGTCACCATGGTGGTGATCGGCGGAATGGGATCGGTGGTCGGCGCCGTCGTCGGGGCGGCGATCCTGGTCGCCCTGCCGCAGGCGCTGACGGCGCTGCAGGAATACGAGACCGCTGTGCTCGGCCTCCTCATCATGGTGTTCATGATTTTCCTCCGGCAGGGCATCGTGCCGGGCCTCGTCGGCCTCTTCCGCGGGATGCGGCGATGACGGCGACCCGCACCTCGAACGCCGCCACCCTGGAGGTCGACGGCGTCGGCATCTCCTTCGGCGGCATCCGGGCGCTCGACGGCGTCAGCTTCCGCGCCCATCCGGGCGAGGTGTTCTCGATCATCGGCCCGAACGGCGCCGGCAAGACGACGCTGTTCAACATCGTCTCCGGACTCTACCGGCCGACGTCCGGGCGCGTGCGCATCGCAGGCACCGAGGTGACCGGCCTCGCCCCCGCCCGCCTCGCCCGCCGCGGCCTGTCGCGCACCTTCCAGAACCTGCAGATCTTCTTCCGCATGTCGGCGGCCGAGAACGTCATGGTCGGCCGCCACATGGCCGAGACGACCGGCTTCCTCGCCGACCTGCTCTCGCTGCCCTCGGTCGGCCGGCAGAACCGCGCCACGCGGTCGGCCGCGCTCGCTCTCCTCGACCGCGTCGGCCTCGCCGACCTCGCCGACCAGCCCGCCGGCGCGCTCCCCTATGGCGCCCTGAAGCGCCTCGAGATCGCCCGCGCGCTCGCCACCGAGCCGAAGGTGCTGCTCCTCGACGAACCCGCCGCCGGCTGCAACGCGGTGGAGACCGAGGAGATCGACCAGCTCATCCACGCGGTGGCGGAGGGCGGCGTCGCCGTGGTGCTGGTCGAGCACGACATGAAGCTCGTGATGAAGATCTCCTCGCGCATCCTCGTGCTGGTGCAGGGCAAGCCGCTGGTCGTCGGAACGCCGGCCGAGGTGCGGGCCGACCCGCGCGTGGTCGAGGCCTATCTCGGCAGCCACGGGGCGACGGAGGCGGCACGTGCTGACCGTTGAGGGGCTGAAGGCGCGCTACGGCCGCATCGAGGCGCTAAAGGGCGTCGATATCACCGTCGCCGCCGGCGAGATCGTCGCCCTCGTCGGTGCAAACGGCGCCGGCAAGACGACGCTGCTCCGCACCATCTCCGGCATCGAGCCCGCCGCCGCCGGCCGCATCGTCTTCGAGGGCCAGCCGATCGAGAAGCTGGCCTCGCACGTGCGGGTGGCGCGGGGCATCTCGCAGTCGCCGGAGGGACGGCAGGTGTTCGCGCCACTGTCGGTCGAGGACAATCTCCGCCTCGGCGGCTACCGGCGGCGCGACGGGGCTGCTGCGGCGGCGGCCGACCTCGAGCGCTGCTTCACCCTCTTTCCGATTCTGAAGGAGCGACGCCGGCAGGCGGCGGGCTCGCTGTCGGGCGGCCAGCAGCAGATGCTGGCGATCGGCCGCGCCCTGATGGCGGCGCCGAAGCTGCTGTTGCTCGACGAGCCCTCGCTCGGCCTCGCACCGGTGATCGTCGACCAGATCCTCGCCGCCATCACCCGCCTGCGCTCCGAGGGCATGACGGTGCTCCTCGTCGAGCAGAACGCCGCCGCCGCCCTCGCCATCGCCGACCGCGGCTACGTGCTGGAGCTCGGGCATGTGACGCTCACCGGCACCGGCCGCGCCCTCCTCGACGACCCGAAGGTCCGCGAGGCCTATCTCGGGGTGTGAGGGCGGAGTGGGTGCGAGGGCGGGTCGGTCTCCACCGCCGACCGCGGCGGAGTTGTGCCCTGGCGGTGCCGACCGATCCGACTCAGCGTTCACGATCGCCGCCTCGCGCTTCTACCCTCTCCTCCGTCATCGCCC